>ERZ825324.2113-NODE-2113-length-21770-cov-3.305549_pt1 | contig 21770 bp, 18 predicted proteins | sample MGYA00519859_ERZ825324 | MGnify/ENA primary metagenome ERZ825324 (study PRJEB31778, sample SAMEA3449198) | human gut metagenome | biome: human gut; feature: human-associated habitat; material: faeces | place: United Kingdom | collected 2010/2012 ... | reverse complement strand
GTTGCTGTAAAGTACGCTGAAAATAATGCTGAAGACCAGCCATACCAGTGCGATCGCAAAACCGATCCACAGGCAGATTGTCGCCGACTTGCTGTTGCGCTTATATTCCTGCACATCTCCGGACTTGTAGGCACTGTTCGCCTTGCTCGTGAATACGCATCCGATAATACCCATAATCATGGTAATCAGGTTGCATCCGCAGCAGCACAGAATCTCAAGGATGGAGAATGTAATCTTCATTCCGAACGAGTTCTTCACTGGCTGACCGTTCTCGTCGTTGAGCACCGTCGCCTCGCCATAGTTTACGCCAGCATATGCATTTCCCGCATACTGGCCGTTCGCCTGACCATACGCCTGCTGACCGTTCGTCTGCTGTCCATAGGCATTATTCTGTCCGTAAGCGTTATTCTGTCCATAGGCGTTATTCTGTCCATAGGCGTTATTCTGTCCGTAAGAATACTCTCCCTGGCCGTTCGTGCTCTGCTCTCCGTAATTCTGCTGACCGTAAGGCTGGCTCACATTCCCCTGGCCGTTCGCATTTTCTGCCTGACCGTAGTTCTGACCGTAAGGCTGGCCTGCATTCTCCTGTCCATAAGGCTGACCTGCGCTTTCCTGTCCATAACCGTTTCCCGGCTGGCCGTAAGCATTCGCTCCCGGCTGGCCGTCCGGCTGCGTCATTCCGCTATTCGCTGCCACGTCCGGCTGACCGTATGCACCCTGTGCTCCCTGCTGACCGTACACATCCTGCGTTCCCTGCTGATTCTCTGCCCCCGCAGATCCCGGCTGTGTCTGTCCCGGGTCGTTCTCAAAATTGTAATTTTTGTTCTCATTCTGATCCATCTTTTGTCTCCCTGTTTTCAAAATTCCTTTCAAAAAATAACACTCATTACCACTTTAGTATAACAGAGCGTCTTCTATTACTCAAGCAAATCTGTGCAAATAGTACCTTTATCCTATCTGTTTGACGATCAGCACCGCATCTCCCGGCTGCAGATTTTTTTCCGTCCAGCCGTTGGTTTCCAGAATATCCTGTATGGTCGTATGATTCTCCTTGGCAATCGTCCACAGATCATCGCCCGCCTTTGCAATATAGCCCACCAGACCGGGGCGGTTCTGTAATTCTTCCATATCTAAAGGCTCTTCTGTAATCTCTTCGATGTTCTGTATTTTCTGCGGCAAAAACGCCATCAGGTTTAACTGGATCACCGCTTTGATCTCAATATGTTCCTGATCCATCATCACCGCGGACAGCTGCTCTAATCCGCAGTCCATCTCCGCCTCCACGTCCGGCTGCATATCGGGAATCTCAAGGATCTGGGAAAACGGATAGATTTCCCTTGCCGACTGGATCGGCATATTGTCATCCGTTGTGATATAGAGAAGTTCCGCCGTGATCGTTCCCTCCGCCCGGATTCCGTTCTCCACAGGCTCGTATTTTTCCAGGCGCACCGTTCCCTCGCAGGCACAGATCTGCAGGATTTTCTCCTGGCTTTCCGGAATTTCCAGCTGTTCCGTTACCCGGCATTTTGCCGCATTTTTTACAAGGAGTCTCTCACCGATCCGCTCCCTGACTACCGGAACGGCTTTTTCCCGGAGCGAGTAGAGATCGGTCAGAAGTTCCATCTCTTCTTCCCGCCACACGCGGACATCGACCGAGACGGAGAGTTCGAGCACAAGAATGCGCTCCTCCCCGTCGTAATCCGGCTTGATCTCCAGTTCCGCCGACAGCGGGACAGCCGATATTTTAAAAATGCAATTCTCCCCGGCAGCGTCACAGTCTGCCGCACATTCCAGAGGAACCGTCGTCTCATACCACTGCAGGCGCTCGCTCTCCTCTTCCTCGCTGTAGAGCACCGCCGCCAGAATCTCACCTGTGACGACCGCCTTCCCATCCTCCACATGGCTTTCGACGTTGCGGAGTTCTACACTGCGCCACAGAATTTCCCGCACATTGGGTTTGTTCGACGGCAGAACAATCTCACTCTTCTGCCGGCAGACATCCCGGCAGGATGCGAGCAGATTGAGCGCTCCCCAGGTTCCCGTCTTCTGCTGGTAATCCCCCGGCAGTTCCAGTCTGGACGTAAACTCCTCCAACACCTGTTCCTCCGCCGAGGCACGCAGCACAACCACCGCACGGATGCTCAATTTTCTCGAATTGATTACGCCGACTGTCAGATCCTCGATCTCTCCGGCGGCATGTACCTCCCCGTTCTCCTGCAGCCCGTCTATATTGAGTTTCTCCTGAAACGGAATCTCTCCTTTGAGGCAGCTGATTTTTCCATCGCTCTGCTCACACTGGTAAAGGATGTGAAACACCAGGCTTCCTTTTACCCACACCGCCTTGTTTGCCGCCTTCACCTCGTCAAACCGCAGTTCGCCATTTTCTTTCAAAACCTTCATGATGTCCGGCCGGTAGTCCGGGACATTATAGTCATCATCCAGCGTGATCTGGCTGACCGCCGTGCCATTCTGCTGTATTCTATGTATCTTTACTTTTTCGAGTTCCAAAAAAATATCCCCCATATCCGAATCTTTGAAACATCTTATTCGAATACGGGGAATATTATACCTGATACCTTATGTTAACATAATTTCATCCGAATATCTCTTGTAATGATATCCGAATAACTGAATGAAAGTAACTGAGGCGGATTTTCTTCCTGCTCGTCATTCACCAGTATTGTAAAAACACTCGGATATGCGTTCTGAATGACTCCTTCCTGGATGTCGACCTTGTTGCGTCCTCTGTCAAGCTGAATCAGTACCTTCCGTCCGCACTGCTGATACACGGAAGCGCGTACCTTATGGATGTCTGCCTGTTGCATTGTCTACCTCCCTGTTCCGGCTTCTTATCGTCCTAACACCGAATACCATTCCGCTTTAGTTTATCACTGTACTAAATTTTTGTCAAACAAACCGGAGAATTTTTTAAAAATATCAAGAAAATTCACTCAAATATGGTACTTTCGTCACGTTTTTCGGTCTTTATTACAATATAAGGATAACTCGGTCCGCTGCTTACCTGTTCTCCCTTTCTCGGTCCCACAAGTTCCGTATCGAACAAAATCGCATTCGACGTCAGATACAGATCCCGGATGCAGATGCTGTAACCTCCCGTCTCCTGTTCTCCATACCCGCGCACTATGTACAGATCCCCGTCGAGTTCATAGGTCGTTTTAAAATCAGCCGCCTTTTTTTCCTCTATCACAGCCTTCACTTTCTCCGGTATCTGCGCCTCCTCCACGATCTCATAGTCAAGATCGGCAACCTTCGCTCCGTTTGTCGTCTCAATGCTGCACCCGGCAGCAAGCAGGGCCGCCGCTGCCAAAAAGACCAGACACCCCTTCTTCCATCTCTTCCCATACCAAAACATCTGACAGTCCCCCAAATTTTCGGTTCTATCCAAAGTATATGCCGCATCTTTTTTAAATATGCCTGCGAATTCTCTTTTCCGCGTCTTGTGTTTCCTCTTTTCAGGCTTTATAATAAAAACTATGTAAAAATCTACGGGGCGCTTGCCCGGAAAGGATCTTCTTATGTTACGAGCCATCCTTGCTCTGCTGTTTGCCATTCTTTATCTGATCATCGGAATTCCCGTCCTCGGAATCGAATGGATCATCAGCAAGTTCAACCGTAAGGCTGCCGACATCAGCCAGCTACGCATGGTACAGTGGGCGTTTCGCGTCATTCTGTTCATCTGCGGAACCAAAGTCACCGTTATCGGTGAAGAAAATGTACCAAAGGACGAAGCCGTTCTGTATATCGGCAATCACAAAAGCTACTTCGACATTATCATCACCTATGCCAGATGCCCAGGTCTGACCGGCTACGTCGCCAAGAATGACATGGCAAAAGTTCCGCTTCTTTCCCTGTGGATGAAGCGTCTCTACTGCCTGTTCATCAACCGTGATGACGTCAAGGAAGCCTTAAAGACCATTCTTGCCGGCATCGATCACATCAAGAACGGCATCTCGATGTGCATTTTTCCGGAGGGAACGCGCAACAAGACCGACGACCTGATGCTTCCTTTTAAGGAAGGAAGTTTCAAGATGGCAGAGAAAACTGGGTGTGCGATCGTCCCTATGGCAATCACCGGTTCCGCCGATATTTTAGAGAATCATTTTCCGAAGGTAAAAGCAACGCACGTCATCTTAGAGTACGGCAAGCCGATCTATCCGAACGAGCTGGATAAAGAGACGAAGAAGAAAATCGGTGCCCACTGCCAGGGCATCATCGAAGAGATGCTCGTAAAGAACGAAAAGCTGCGATAATGACAGACATGCAGCAGGAGACAGCAGATCGTCGGATCGCTGTTGCTCGTTAAAGGGCATAACGCGAGCGTTACACTGTTTGACCAGCACAACGTTCCAATAATTCGCTGTCTCCTGCCGCAATATCTGTCATTGCCGCAGCTTTTCTTCTATTCCGTCGCACTCTCCGTGACGGTCTCAGTCTCCGTATCCTCCACCGTTGTGGTGAACAGGTTGTCAAATGTTACCTTCGCCCACACGGAATCCTTCACGGTCCAGTCGTGCTCATCTTCCCAGCCTTTGAGCGTCTCGTCGTACAGATCGCTCTGGCGCTGGCTGATAATGTTCTGTCTGGTCGTCTCGGTTGCATCCGCATCCGTCTTCTCATCCAGACGAACTACATAGTAATCGGTATCTGTGTCAATGACATCCGACACCTCCCCTTCGTCCAGCCCCTGCAATGCCGTAAGAACCGCCTCATCGAGTGTGCTGTCGTCCGCAGTAAAAGTTCCGCTGCTCACCGTATAGTCATACTGCTCTGCCGCATCCTCCAGCGTACCTGCCTTCGCGTCCGTGTCAAACATACCGACCGTCTTGCCGAGCAGTGTGAGCTCGGTGTCGGTGTACTCCACGGTATTGCCATCCTCATCCTTATGGGACTGCTTGGACACCTTGACATAGCTGTAGGAGCTTGTGTTGGCTTCCTCATCCGTCACATTGGTATCGGCATCCGCGATGATCGCCGTATGCATCCGGCTCTGGATCGTCGCCAGCGTCAGATAACGCTCCACGATCTCCTCGTCCGCACCGAGTGCATCCAGTGCGTCCTTGCTGTTGTCTGCAATAAACGCAGCCGCTGTGTCTGCGATCTCCGCCTTGTCATCATCTGTCAGCTCCACATCGTACTCTGCCATGTGCGCTTCCAGTGTATACATATCGAACAGTGACTGCATCACGCTGTCCTTGATATTGTCCTGCATCGTGGTGCCGTTGTCATACAGATCGGATGACCATACATCCTCGCCAAAATATGCCACATAAAAATCATCATATGTTGCCTGCAGAAATCTCGCTGCAAAATTTGCTACTCCAAGCGGCACTTCCGTCTCATCAAAAGTTGCCACTGTCTCATTTTTATTCATTCCACATCCTGTTAACATGGATGCTGCCATAACACCGCTAAGAAGCAGTGCGCTCCATCTCTTTGCTCTCATAGGTTCCTCCTGGTATATGCCATGACAGCTTGCCATGGCAGTCTTGCTCTATTATAGTGCAATTTTCTCCGGGTCGCAATATTTTTCATACTTTTTTCAAGCTTTTCCGACGCCGGAGAGCCGGTCTTCCGGTGCCCGAAAATTGGCTTTCTACACCTTTTTACCCTTCCTTTGGTGCTTCCCGCTCCGTCAGAAGTCCTCCGGCATCGCTAAGGAACTGCTCCACCACCGATTTGATGTCCACATTCTTGTCCCTCGAATTCTTTTTCAGGTGATATGTGAAATACGGGTTTTTCGGATCAGCGGTAAACGTCACCTTCTGACCGTATGCAGCCACCAGTTCCGGAATCTTCGCCACATCAATCCGTGCTTTCTCATAGAGAGTAAAACGGACACTCTCACCCTTCTGCGCCACTTCCGTAAAATAAAGCCGGTGCGCCATTGATTTGATTTTTGCAATGTAAAGCAGATTTTCCACAGACTTCGGCGGATCTCCGAAACGGTCGATCAGTTCCTCCGTCATCTCCTCCGTCTCCTCCTGCGTCTCAATATCTGCGATGCGTTTGTAGATGTCCAGTTTCTGCAGTTCGTTCGGAATATAACCCATCGGGATATAAGCGTCGATCACAATATCAATCGACGTGTCAAAGCTTTCCTCCACCGCGATGCCCTTCGCTTCCTTGACCGCTTCGTTTAGCATCTTGCAGTACAGATCATAGCCGACCGCTTCCATATGACCGTGCTGCCGCTCGCCGAGCAGGCTGCCCGCTCCGCGGATCTCTAGGTCGCGCATGGCAATCTTAAAGCCGCTTCCAAGCTCCGTGTACTCTTTGATTGCAGCAAGCCGCTTCTCCGCGACCTCCTTCAACATCTTATCCCGCTTATACATCAAAAACGCATACGCCGTGCGGTTCGACCTGCCCACACGCCCGCGGAGCTGATACAGCTGGGAAAGCCCCATATTGTCTGCATCGTGAATAATCATCGTATTCACGTTTGAAATATCCAGTCCCGTCTCAATGATCGTCGTGGATACGAGCACATCGATCTCGCCGTTGATAAACCGGTACATGATATTTTCCAGTTCGGTCTCCTTCATCTGCCCGTGCGCATACGCCACGTTCGCCTCCGGTACAAGTTCCGCAATCTTCGTCGCAACATCAGCGATCTCGCGCACTCTGTTGTATACAAAATACGCCTGCCCGCCGCGCGCCAGTTCCCTTGAGATTGCCTCCCGCACCAGCTCCTCATTGTACTCCATCACATATGTCTGGATGGGCACACGGTCCATCGGCGGCTCTTCCAGCACGCTCATATCCCGGATGCCGATGAGGCTCATGTGCAGCGTCCGCGGAATCGGCGTCGCGGTCAGTGTGAGAACATCGATGTTGGTCTTAAGCTGCTTGATTTTCTCCTTGTGCGCCACGCCGAAGCGCTGCTCCTCGTCGATAATTAACAGTCCCAGATCTTTGTAGACCACGTCTTTGGACAGCAGCCGGTGCGTGCCGATGATGATGTCCACCTGCCCCTTTTTCAGCTTCTCGATCGTCTTTTTCTGCTCCGCGCTGCTTCTGAACCGGCAGAGCAGATCAATGTTGACCGGAAAATCTTTCATCCGCTGCACAAAGTTGTTGTAATGCTGCTGGGCGAGGATCGTCGTCGGCACCAGAAATGCCACCTGCTTGCCGTCCTGCACCGCCTTAAACGCCGCACGGATCGCAATTTCCGTCTTTCCGTATCCGACGTCGCCGCAGATCAGACGATCCATAATCTTCGTGCTCTCCATGTCGGCCTTGGTCGCCGCAATGGCAATATCCTGGTCTTCCGTCTCCTCAAACGGGAACATCTCCTCGAACTCTTTCTGCCACACTGTGTCCGTTCCAAACGCAAATCCCTGTTCATTCTGGCGCACCGCGTAAAGCTTCACGAGGTCTTCGGCGATCTCCTTAACCGCTCCCCTGACCCTCGACTTGGTCTTGTTCCACTCCTGTCCACCAAGCTTGTTTAACTTCGGCTTTTTCGCACCCGCGCCCGCATATTTCTGGATCTGCTCCAGCTGCGTCGCCAGAATGTAGAGATTTCCCCCTCCGGCATACTCGATCTTGATGTAATCCTTCTCGGTCCTATCCACCTCGATCTTCTCAATACCGCGGTAGATGCCCAGTCCATGGCTCTCATGCACCACGTAGTCACCGATGTTCAGATCCGTAAAGCTTGCGATCTTCTCTCCCTCATAGATGCGCTTGCGCTTCTTTTTCTTCTTCTCGCCGCCGAAAATATCGCTCTCGGAGATCACAACAAACTTCAGCATCGGATACTCATATCCTTTTTTTATCTTGCCGTAACCCGTCATGATCTCGCCGGACTTTACCTCGTGATCGTAGTCTTCCGAATAAAAAGCGTTCAGCCCCTCCGCCATCAGATCATCCGCCAGACGCTTCGCACGCGTTCTCGATCCCGACAGCAGGATCACCTGATATCCGTTCTTTTTGTAGCGCTCCAGATCCTTTACCAGAAGTTCAAAGCTGTTGTTGTACGGATTGACCGTCTTAGACTGGATATTCAGATGTGTCCCGATCTCCAGATGCGGATTTTTAAGATCGAGCGCCACCAGCGAGATGCATCTGCGCCCCGCAAGTTTTCCAAGAATCTCCTTGCAGGTAAAAAGTTCCCGCATCTGTCCCGGCAGTAGATACCCTTTTTCCAGGCGCTGCTTCATGCTCTCCGAAAATTCGGTCTCCGTCGCCATTCCTCTCTCAATGCTCCGCGGTGTCTCATCCAGAAACACCAGCGTATCCTGTTTTCCAAAATAATCGAGCAAAGAGACGCGTTCCTCGCAAAAATAGGACAGGTAGGCGTCCAGCCCGGCAGAGAGGCCCAGCTCCCCGGCTTCCTCCGCCACCTGGTCCGCCGCAGACTTGACGCGGTACGCCTCCTCGGTCTTCATCTCCCCGCGGAGCTTTTCCGAAACCTGCTTTGCTTCTGCCAGAATGCGCGCAATACCGGCGTCGCGCTCCTCTTTGGTCAGCACCAGTTCGCACGCCGGATAGATGTGGACCTCGTCCAGATTCTCGATTGACCGCTGGCTTTCCGCATCGAATGAGCGGATTGAATCGACCTCATCATCCCACAGTTCAATCCGGAACGGATTCTCCTCCGTCAGCGGGAAAATGTCAATGATTCCGCCGCGCACGGAGAATTCACCGCTTGTCTGCACCTGATAATTCTTCTCGTAGCCCAGTTCCGCCAGGTGCCTTGTAAACTGCTCCAGATCGATCACGTCCCCGACCGCCACTTTCCGCACCGCATTGATAAACTGATCTGGCGACGGCATCGGATTCATCAGTCCGTCAAACGTCGTTACAATTGTGCACGAGCGCTTTTCCGCCATCATCTTGAGGGCATTGATACGCTCCGCTGTCAGCACATTTCCCCGGATATCCGACTGGTAAAACAGAATATCCTTTGCCGGATAATAGGCAACGTTCGGATCAAAAAAGCGGTATTCCTCCGCCAGTTCCTTCGCTTTTTGTTCCTGAAACGTAACAATGATTCTGTTTCCAGAACCATTGCCAATGCTGTACATCATATGTGGTTTAGCTGCATCGATACAGCCGGAAATCTGAATGACGCCGGATAGCTTCGGCAGTGCCGCTTCCAGGTCTTCAAATTCTTTCAGCCCCTGCATGGGCTGTGTGAATGTCTTCATGACTGACTCTCCCGCTTTTTCCCATTAAAATCATTCATTGCCTGATCAATCTCATCCTCCAGGATCATCTCCGCAGCCTTCACGGATTCCTTCACCGCTTCCTCAAATGCCGCGCGGTCTTCCTCACTCATGCGTCCGAGCACATGATCCGCCAGATCCCATCCCGCCGGTTTTTCGCCGACGCCCACCTTAATCCGCTTAAAGTTCTCCGTCCCGGTCATTGCAATAATATTCTTGATTCCATTATGCCCGCCGGCGCTCCCTTTTTTGCGGATACGGATGTTCCCCGGCGCCAGGCTGATGTCGTCAAAAATGACGAGAAGCTCCTCCTCGGGATCGATCTTATAATAATGTAGAAGTTCCGCCACGCTCTCGCCGCTTAAGTTCATAAATGTCTGCGGTTTTGCCAGAATCACCTTCTGTCCGCCGATCATCCCTTTGCCGAAAAGCGCCTTGTGTCCACTTTCGCTGATACTGATATTATATTTTTCCGCAAGGGCATCCATGACATCAAATCCCGCATTATGGCGTGTATGCTCATACTGCCTGCCCGGATTCCCCAGACCTACGATCAAGAACATCGCTATCTCCTATTCTTTGCTTTGTTGCCTGCAATTCTCCGCCGGATCACGACTGCTGCAGCCGCAAGCTGCTCCTGATCGTTGACCCCTGTGATATCCTCCGGGTCATCCAGCGCATACGCATCCACCTTCAGTCCCTTTTCCTTAATAATTGTGAGCGTATCCGGCAGATAGTATTCACCCTGCGCATTATTCGGCAAAATCAGATCCAGCGCCTCACGCAGCTCCTTCGTATCAAAAATATACATACCGGAGTTGATCTCGTGGGATGCCAGTTCCGCTTCCGTCGCATCCTTGTGCTCCACGCTCTTCACAAAATTGCCGTCTGCGTCGCGGATAATTCTGCCGTATCCGGTCGGATCCTCGACCATCGCTGAGAGCACTGTCACTGTATTTCCACTCGCAATGTGATGCTCCCTTAATTTCTTTAAGGTCTCTGCCGTGATAAGAGGGGTATCTCCAAACAGAATCAGTGTCTGTCCTTCCTCCCCGAGAAAGTCCTTTGCGCACCGCACCGCATGACCGGTCCCCAGCTGCTGCTCCTGTAATACAAACTTTACGTCCTTGTGCGAAATGCTCTCCCGCACGATCTCGTATTTGTAGCCGACCACAAGGCAGATCTCACCGGCGCCGGCTCCCTCTGCCGCCTCAATCGCATAATCTACCAGACATTTTCCCTCTATGGTATGAACCACCTTCGGCAGATCCGACTTCATTCGTGTGCCTTTTCCCGCTGCAAGTATCACTGCTTTTAACTGACTCATCATACTCCTCCTGCCATCTATTGTAATTGACGATTCCTGCTGTCTTTTGTTTGATCTTGTCACAGTTCACGTTTCATTTTACCTTAGTTTGCGGATTTTACAAGAGTTTTCTGCACCACTGCCTGATCCCTGCGCGTATAAACGAATGCGCACAGGCTTTACCTTCCCGTAAAACCTGTGCGCATTTATTTTCCTGGGTAAGCTGCCATCCGGCTTCTTCCCGGTATTATTCCTCAGCAGCCATTGTCTCCTGGTATTTCTGAAGGATCAGAGTCTGTATCCGCTCTCTTGTGTCCGAATTGATCGGATGAGCGATGTCGCGGTATTCCCCGTCCGCGGCCTTTCTGCTCGGCATTGCAATGAACAATCCCTTGTCTCCCTCGATCACCTTGATGTCGTGTACCACGAACTCTTCATCGATGGTGATGGACACCACCGCTTTCATCTTGCCTTCCTTCTCGACTTTTCTGATTCTCACGTCCGTAATCTGCATAGATTCTGTCCCCCTTTAGTCCCTTCTCTACAGTACATACCTTTCGTTGTTCTCGGATACAATCCTGATACCGTTGTCGCCGCAGTAATAGGTGTTCGCCTTGAGTGTATCACGGCTCTCGACAATGCAGTTCTCAATATGTGTATTGTCGCCGATATAAACATCATTCAGAATGATGGAATTCTTAATCACACAATTCTTCCCGACAAATACCTTCTTGAACAGGATCGAATTCTCCACCTTGCTGTTGACGATGCATCCGCTGGCGATTAAGCTGTTGCGCACATCGGAACCGATATTGTATTTTGCAGGCGGGAGATCATCCACTTTGGAGTAAATCCTCGGCTCATCATGGAAAAAGTATTTCCGCACCTCCGGTTTTAAGAAATCCATGTTCGTCTGATAGTAGGATTCTACGGTCGCAATATTGCTCCAGTATTCCTTCATCTTATAACCATAGATCTGTTTCATATTCTTATAGCGGATCAGAATATCCGTCACAAAATCCCAGCGTTCTTCCGCTGCGCTGCGCTCTAGCATCTCAATGAGCTGTCTTCTGCGCACGATATAGATTCCGGTCGATACCGTGTTCGACTTGGATACCATCGGTTTTTCCTCGAACTCTACAATCTTGGAATCTTCATTCATCCGGACCACGCCGTATCTGCTGACATCCTCTCCCGGCGCCATATCCTTGCATACCACCGTAATGTCTGCCTTCTTCTCAATGTGGTAATCAAGTACCTTATTATAATCCAGCTTGTAAATGCAGTCACCGCTCGTGATAATGACATATGGCTCGTGGCGCTTCTTCAAGAAATTGATGTTCTGATACATGGCATCCGCTGTTCCGCGGTACCACCAGCTGTTATCCACGGTTACTGTAGGATTGAATACAAACAATCCGCCCTGTTTGCGCCCGAAATCCCACCACTTGGAGGAGCTCAGATGCTCGTTTAACGATCTCGCACTGTACTGTGTCAGAACCGCAACAGTCTGCACATGGGAGTTGCTCATGTTGCTGAGTGCGAAATCAATGCTTCGATAGCTTCCGCCGATCGGCATTGCCGCAATCGCCCTCTTGTTGGATAATTCCTGCATACGGCTGTTATTACCACCAGCTAAAATAATTCCTATTGCCTTCATACCGAGTCACCTGCCTTAATGATTACTTCACCGCTCTCAAGAATTCCGTTCGGGTAATCTTCCTTATCCGTCGTACCGGAAATTGCCGTGTTCTTTCCTATCTTAACACCGTCCGGTATCACACTGTCTTCTCCGACCGTCACCAGACCAAAGGAATAGATGCTCGCATTGAGCTTATTCGGTGCCTCTTCTCCAATGCCAAGCTCGGTGTTCGCTCCCACCTGGCAGTTCTCTGCTATAATTGATTTATCGATGATAGCATTCTCGCCAATCGTTGTTCCTTTCATCACAATGGAATCCCGGATCACTGCCCCCCTGCCGATCGTGACGCCCGGTCCGATCACGGAACTATGTACCTCGCCGTATACCTCGGTTCCTTCACCGATGATGCTCTTCTCCACAACGGAATCCGCGGAGAGATACTGTGGCTCGATAATATCACTCTTCGTGTAGATCTTCCAGTATTCCTCGTACAGATTGAACTCCGGAATCAGGTCGATGAGCTCCATATTTGCTTCCCAGTAAGAGCCGAGTGTACCGACATCCTTCCAGTAGCCGTTGTATTCATATGCAAAGAGACGTTTTCCATTCTCGTGGCAATACGGGATGATATGCTTGCCAAAATCACATCCGCTCTGATCCTTCATGGCATAGAGCGCTTCTTTTAAGGTATCCCAGCTGAAAATATAGATACCCATGGACGCCAGATTGCTGCGCGGCTTTTCCGGCTTCTCTTCAAAATCCATGATCTTCTTGTTCTCATCTGCGATCACGATACCAAAACGGCTTGCCTCCTCAATCGGCACCGGCATCGTGGCAATCGTCACATCCGCATGATTCTCCTTATGGAAATCAAGCATAACCTCATAATCCATCTTATAAATATGATCCCCGGATAAGATCAGCACATACTCCGGATGATACTGCTCCATATAATTCATGTTCTGGAATATTGCGTTTGCCGTTCCGGAATACCACTCGCTGTTATCGCTCTTCTCATAAGGCGGTAACACCGTCACTCCCCCGCTGTTACGGTCCAGATCCCACGGAATGCCGATTCCGATATGGGTATTCAGACGCAATGGCTGATACTGGGTCAGAACTCCGACCGTATCAATTCCGGAATTGATGCAGTTACTCAGAGGGAAATCGATAATGCGGTACTTTCCTCCGAACGCAACTGCAGGTTTGGCAACCTTCGCTGTAAGCACTCCCAGGCGGCTGCCCTGGCCTCCAGCTAATAGCATGGCTATCATTTCTTTTCGAATCACGTCAATCACCTCTCGTCTTTCTAGTCAGTCTATTCCTCTTTGCACTTATAATTATAACATAATCGTCCACCCATGTACATCATTTTTCACAAATTTACCAGCGCATTTTTCTATTTTTTGACATTTTTGCCAAATCTTTTTTCTTTCTACACTCCTCTTTCACTTTCTGTCGAAAATATTTTATCCCAAAAGAATTTGCAAATCAGTAAGATAAGGTTATAATGAACTTTATCATAGAAAGAAAAACAGGCAGGTAGAATTATAATGTATAAAATCAATTTTAAAGAACCCATACATATCCATTTTATCGGGATCGGTGGCATCAGCATGAGCGGGCTTGCCGAGATTCTCTCCGAAGAGCATTTTACGGTATCCGGATCCGACGCAAAGGAATCCGATCTGACCAGACACTTAGAGCATCTTGGCATCAAGGTTTACTACGGTCAGACAGCCGCAAACATCACGGATGATATTGATCTTGTCGTCTACACCGCCGCCATCCACGAGGACAATCCGGAATTCGCCTGTGCGCGCGAAAAGGGAATTCCGATGATGCCGCGCGCAGAGCTGCTCGGACAGATCATGGACAATTACCGCAACTCCATTGCGGTGGCAGGCACCCACGGCAAGACGACCACAACTTCCATGATCAGCCAGATCCTTCTTGCAGCCAAGTGTGACCCGACCATCACGGTCGGCGGCATTTTAAAAGCGCTCGACGGCAATCTGCGGGTAGGCAAGTCCGATTTCTTCCTGTCGGAAGCGTGCGAATACACAAACAGCTTCCTGCATTTTTATCCGAAATACAGCATCATTCTGAATATCGAAGCAGAACATCTCGACTTCTTTAAAGATATTCAGGACATCCGCCATTCATTCCACCAATTTGCATCCAACACCCGGGAGGACGGCGCGATCATCATAAACGGCGATATTCCGGATTATACCGAGATTACCGCCGGATTAAAGCCGCAGGTAATCACCTTCGGTCTTGGCGACAGCTGCATGTTCCATCCGGCAGACATCACATTCGATGAGAAAGCCTGTGCAAGCTTTACCGCCATGAAAGGACAGGAGCCTCTGATGAAAGTCACGCTTCACGTTCCGGGCATGCACAACGTATCCAACGCACTGGCTGCCATTGCGCTGGCAGATGATCTTGGTCTTTCCACCGATGCGGTCGCAAAGGGATTATCCGACTTCGGCGGTGCCGACCGGCGTTTCCAGTACAAGGGCTGTGTGGACGGCGTCACCATCATCGACGACTATGCGCATCACCCGACGGAGATCCGCGCGACGTTGACCGCTGCCAAGAACTATCCGCACAAACGGCTGGTTCTCTGCTTCCAGCCGCACACCTACTCGCGCACCAAGGCATTTTTAGAGGATTTTGCCGATGTGCTCTCCCTCGCTGATGTGGTTGTCCTTGCCGACATCTACGCCGCCAGAGAGAAAAATACCTACGGCGTCTCCTCCCGCGATATCCTCTCCAAGCTTAGGGAACGCGGCACGGAATGCTATTATTTTCCGTCATTTGAGGAGATCGAAAAATTTTTATTAAAAAATTGTGTAAACGGAGACTTGTTGATAACTATGGGCGCCGGAGACATTGTAAATGTTGGTGAACATCTTCTCGGCAAATAAGTTATCCACTTTATCCACATTCAATTGGGGAAAACTTCAACTTTTGAATGTGGATTTTTTTGTTTACATAATCCTTATACACGTTTCCTGCACTTTTGCCATCTTTGCCGTCTTTTGCGCCAAACCTTTCGTTTCCATAATCCGGTTTCCACCGGATTCGTTTTCTTTATCCACATTATCCACATTTCTGCGGTCGATTGTCTGTGCCGGATGTGTTCCGGAAAAGATACTTCTCATTCCAGTTTTCCTGTGCTATAATGCATCAGGGAATGTCGGCGGCTGCCGTACATTTCGCTTGTTACGTTTGAGAAAGAGGAGTCGGTTTCAATGGCCAATATTAAGCTACACAGTGACAGTCCAGTCTCTGCAACCAGTGTTTCCAACACGTTTATCGATGAATATATGTCTGATGCCAACGGGGAATTCGTCAAGATTTACCTCTACTTGCTGCGCCTTATGAATGCACCGCAGGCGTCTTTTTCCATTTCTTCCATCGCGGACAAGTTCGAGCACACGGAGAAGGATGTCAAGCGTGCCCTTGCCTATTGGGAGCGCATGCATCTGCTGCAGCTTGAATATGACAATGATAAGAATCTGACCGGTATCCGCATGCTGGATTCTTCGTCCAGAGATGCCGCCCCGTCTGATCCGGGGACTTCCGGAACACAGACAGAGCCAGCCGGCGCACCGGCACAGAACGCCCCTGCTTCCGCCGCTTTGGCAGAAACACCGGCACCGGCGCAGACAGTTCCTGCCAAAAAGAGCTATTCCGCGGACGATATTTTGAATTTCCGCCAGAATGAATCCGTCGCAGAGCTGTTCTTCATCGCAGAGCGTTATCTCGGCCGCACCTTAAGCGCCACCGACATCAATACGCTTCTCTATTTTTATGATGTGCTCGGATTTTCCACCGAGCTGATCGTATACCTGATTGAGAGCTGTGTGAGCAACAATCACACCAGCATCCGATACATAGAAAAAGTCGCACTTGGCTGGGCAGATCAGCATATCACGACCGTCGAGGAGGCCAAGCAGGGTTCCCCGGTTCTTGGCAAAATGTACTACGCCGTGATGAACGCGTTCGGCATTACCGGACGCAAGCTGGTTTCCACCGAGATCGCTTATATCAGCCGCTGGACGAACGAGTACGGTTTTGACTCTGACATCATCCTTGAAGCATGCAAGCGCACCATGGCAAGTCTGCATCAGCCGAACTTCAAATACACGGATTCCATTCTTTCCGACTGGAACAAAAAGCAGGTTCACCATCTGTCCGACATTGCAAAACTGGATGCGGCGCACCAGGAACGCAAAAAAAGTTCCGCTTCCGCTGCCGCCAATACAGCATCCAAAAACAAGTTCAACAATTTCACGCAGCGCTCCTACGACTACGACGAACTGGAGCAGATGCTTTTGACCACGAACGCACACTGATTTAAAGGGGAAACAGATGCCGCTAAGCAATTCACAGTATGACGAGATATTCCGCAAATATGACGAAAAACAGTTAGCCAGCCAGCACCAGCTCGAGCGCCACACAAAGGACGTCTACGCCCGGATTCCGGCGCTTAAAGAGATCGATGACGCGATCGCTACCTGTTCTGTCGAGCAGGCACGCCGGCTGTTAGACGGAGATGAGGCCGCTCTGACCACGCTCCGTGAAAAGCTCTCGGACTACCGAAGACAGAAGGAGCAGCTGTTGCAGGAGCACGGGCTTACTTCTGATTATCTGAAGCCGGTGTACCACTGCCCGGACTGCAAGGATACCGGTTATGTGAACGGCAGACGCTGTCACTGTTTTGAACAGGCAGCCATCAATCTGGTCTATACCCAGTCCAACTTAAAAGAGATTCTGGAACGTGAGAATTTTTCCACGTTTTCCTTTGATTACTATTCTGCGGATGACATCAATCCGGTAACCGGACGCTCGTCCCTTGAGACAGCAAAGGATGCTGTCGCAAAATGCCACGATTTTATCGATCATTTCGACAGCACGTTCTCCAATCTTTACCTCTACGGAGATACCGGCATCGGCAAGACCTTTTTGTCCAACTGTATTGCCAAGGAGCTGTTAGACCGCGGTCATTCCGTCATTTACTTTACCGCATTCCAATTATTTGATATATTAAGCAAGGGCGTGTTCAAACGGGACGAGGAGGCACTGCTTTCCCACCGGAATATTTTCGACTGCGATCTGCTGATCATCGATGATCTCGGCACGGAGCTGTCCAATTCCTTTACGACCTCGCAGTTATTTTTATGTATCAACGAACGCATTCTGCGGCAGAAATCCACGATCATCTCCACAAACCTCGGGATGAACCAGCTTGCCGATATTTATTCAGAGCGCGTTTTATCCAGAATATCCAGCAATTACACATTATTAAAGCTCTTCGGCGCGGACATCCGTATCTTAAAGCGCCACCGTTAACATTTTTATCCCTGTATTTCATTAGAGCAATCTATTGAAAATAAAACCTATGTAACTATTCTTTAATGGAGGAACCATTCATGCCAAACGATGAAAGAAACTTAGAAACCATGCCTGACGGAGCATTGGGTCTCATCCCACTGGAAAGCTGCAAAGAACTTGGTCTTAAGGTAGACCAGTACCTTGTCGGCTGGCGCGAAAAGAGACAGCACCAGCACCAGAACGACCCTGCGTTCAAGGGCTATCGCAGAGATTCTTATATCATCTCAACCGCAGTGCCGCGTTTCGGAACCGGCGAAGCAAAGGGTGTCATCAAAGAGTCTGTCCGCGGCTATGACCTGTATCTGATGGTCGACGTTACCAATTACAGCCTCACCTACTCTGTATGCGGTTACGAGAACCACATGTCTCCGGATGACCACTATGCAGATTTGAAGCGTATCATTGCTGCTGTCGGCGGAAAAGCAAGACGTATTACCGCGATCATCCCGTTCTTATATGAGAGCCGTCAGCACAAGCGCACCGCCCGCGAATCCTTAGACTGCGCACTTGCCCTACAGGAGCTTACCGCTATGGGCGTCGACAACATCATCACCTTTGACGCGCATGACCCGCGTGTACAGAACGCCATTCCGCTCAAGGGATTCGAGACTGTACAGCCTGCTTATCAGTTCATCAAGGGTATCTTAAGAGAAGTCAAAGACTTAAAGATCGATGCAGAGCACATGATGATTATCAGCCCGGATGAGGGTGGTACCAACCGCGCCGTATATCTTGCCAACGTGCTCGGTCTGGATATGGGTATGTTCTACAAGCGCCGCGACTACAGCAAGATCGTAGACGGCCGCAACCCGATCGTTGCACATGAGTTCTTAGGTTCCTCCGTCGAGGGCAAGGATGTGATTATCATCGACGATATGATCTCCTCCGGCGAGAGTATGATTGATGTTGCTACCGAGTTAAAGAAGAGAAAGGCCAACCGTATCTTCGTTGTTGCAACCTTCGGTCTGTTCACCAACGGCCTGGAGCGTTTTGACGAGGCGGTTGCAGACGGCACAATCTACAAGGTCGTAACCACCAACCTGACCTATCAGACACCGGAACTGCTTGCAAAGCCATATTATATCAACTGCGACATGAGCAAATACATTGCTTATATCATTGATACGTTAAATCACGACAGCTCGATCAGCGATCTCTTAAATCCGTATGACCGCATCCAGCGTCTGGTTGCAAAGTACAAAGCAGAGCAGAACTAAACAAAATCCAAAAAGGGACTGCCCGCTAAAAGCGTCAGTCCCTTTATTATGCCTATGTATTAAAACAAGTCTACTCTGCCAGCAATTTTCTGATTGATCACATAATACGCTGCGTTCTCTTCCGGCTTTAAGTAGAGCTGAAGTGATTTGATCGTGGATGCTCTGTGACCTTCTGCCACAAACTGCTCTGTCACTTTCTTAATGGCATCCTCTACCACGCCTTCACGTCCCTGATACTGGATATACACTTCAGGCTTAAGCTCTTCCTTTGCTGCCTTCTTCGCTGTCTTTGTTCTTGGTTTTCTTTTCTTTGCGGTCTCAGCTGCTGTCTTCTTCGGTTCTTCTACCTTTGTAGCCGCCTTTACCTCTGTCTCTTTGGCTGCGTTCTTCGTCTCCTCGACTTTTGCCACAACCTTTGCAGTTGCTTCCTTCGCTGCTGTCTTGGTCTCCTCAACCTTCGCCGCAACTTTTGCTTCTGCTGCCTTTACTGCTGCCTTAGTCTCATCAAGTTTCGCTGTCGTCTTTTTTTCCATTATGAGAGCCCTCCTCCTCATCAAAAAAACTACTCACATACTAAAAACTTTTCCATTGCTACTAATGCTTCCTCTTCATCACTGCCCTCGGCAACGATGTTCACCGTCATTCCTTTGGACGGGTTAAATGCCATGATTCCCATAATACTCTTCGCATTTATCCGGCGGTTGTTACTCTCAAGTGTAATATCACTGTCAAATCTGCAGGCAACCTGAACCAGTTCTGCAATCGGATTACTATGTTCCTCTGAGACATTCGATACAACAATCTCTTTTCTGCTCATAATCTCTCCATTTCCTCTTTTCAAGTACTACATCTCAAAATATAACCCATCTATTTCCAATTTGCAATAGAAGAACATGAAATCTGTTAAACTTACACGAATAATTTCCTACTTTAAGAGCTTTTTTATGCACTTTCATTTCACCAGATATGTGAAAAATACATTTCCTGCCGCCGTAAACATCTCATCCGCCTCGGTCAGCGTCTTCCGGTATGTCGTTCCCAGTGCAGGATCAAATATCACGACGCTGTTGCTGTCATATCCGATAATCAGTACCGCATCCGTGCTTCCTGTCATGGAAAATACCGGACTGCCGCAGCTGACATAGTAGAGAACCTCCTCGATATTGCATCCGGTCAGATCCAGCACCTGCATATCCTTCATCGTATTGTTCAGGATGCTTTTCGGCGTCTCTCCGCCCTCAATGAGTGCGCTCACGCTGATATTGATTCCTTCTTTTTCCAGCATGGCATTGATGCACTGCGCAATGCTTCCTGCTCCGGCATCCTCCGCACCGACCGCAATATCAGGCAGTGCCGGCTGTGCGGACTTTCTGGAGCGTTTCCACACATACTGGAGGTTATCCCCAATCACGACTCCCATACTGTCATTTGCCGCCGTGACGGCCTCTGTGACATCGTCTGTCGCCAGCACCACATTCCCCTTCACGTATACATAATAATGCTTTGTGCTGCCCTCTTCCTTGATTGCCACCGTGCGCTCCTCTTCTAAAATCGTCTCCTTCGGGGTGAGAAGCTTCGGCGCCTTTTCCGCGGATGCCCCGGCAATCGTAAGCTGTACCTGGGTCTCCTTTTCCGCAGAACTGCTCGTTGCAATATTGACAAGCTTTCCAGAATCTCCCTCACGGTTCATGATCATATCCTGATCCGCCGGGACATATGCCGTGCCGTTATACTGGATGCGGTTCAAGTGCATCGTGTAGTCCTCGATGGACACGCTGCTCACAAAATAGCCGCTCTTTTCATATGTTTTCTGCACCGTAAGATCTTTTGTCGAGACATCCACAATCCGGATCTGGTGCATCGGAAATGTCACGTTTCCGGCGGCGTCCTCGAAAATATCCGACTGTCTGGCAATGCCATACACAAAATCCTCATCCATGAAGCCAAGCGGCTTGATGGCTTCCCCGGTGCCCGCCGCAATCTCCTGCGTGCTCTGATCCGACAGATTCATCACGTGGATCACACTGCTGCCCATCTGGGAATCCCCCTCCGTCTCCATCCATGCAAAATAGCGGTTGGACGCGGACACCGCAAAATCCTGTATGTTCAGATTCGTCACCAGTTCCCGCACCGAGAGGGTATTTAAATCGATTCCGTAGACACACCCGTCCAGCATCAGGAAAAGCTCTCCGCCCTCATTTACATACATGAGCTGCCCGAGTTCCGACTTCATCACCTCATACGACTTATCCGACGGAATGAAGACCAGTTCCTCATCGGTATTCGCCAGGCTGTCGTAATGATAGACCGCAATTCCGACTTCCCCCTCATGAATTCCGCGGTTCATGTAACCGTACACGATATAATCCACGCTTCCGGCTTCGTCCACACCGACGATCTTGATGTCGTGTTCTCCGTAGTTCTCGCGGCTGTCAATTCCCTCGTAAAGACGCGAGAGCATCTTGTCGTAAACGGGCTCGATGCCGTCGGCCACCCTCTCGAACTGTTCGATACGGGTGATTCCCGTCAGGCCCATGTTCTGGGCAATCTCCACGGCGTTTGTGCTCCATGGCGTTATCATCTCACGTCGGGGACCGACAAAACGGCCCTTTACCGAGGTGGCACTGAGGGGCTTGGCGTCAGAAAAAGCCCACATTAATTTCTCTTTTTCGCTCTGGTCAAGGCGATGGTCAGTCTCGACCGCATAAAATGTCGAACTGCCTTTTTTGAAAAATTGAACCATGAAGTTAAGGGGTGGAGATTGTTATATTGTAATTATTTTATTTCAACCTTTTTTTCCTGAAACTCAGCACTCATAGTCGACGCAGGCGCGGGCTTCTTTGTGACCGGCAAGCAACCCTGCGGCCGCTACGTGTGCCGGATGATTGGCATAGACGGCCACATCGGCCATCTTGTCGACAACTGCCGTCAGCACTACGTCCCACTCTTCGGCAGGATTCTCATTGATACCCACCTCCATAGAGCGGAGCACCTCTATTTGAGCGGGA
>ERZ825324.2108-NODE-2108-length-21805-cov-6.639402_pt1 | contig 21805 bp, 19 predicted proteins | sample MGYA00519859_ERZ825324 | MGnify/ENA primary metagenome ERZ825324 (study PRJEB31778, sample SAMEA3449198) | human gut metagenome | biome: human gut; feature: human-associated habitat; material: faeces | place: United Kingdom | collected 2010/2012 ... | reverse complement strand
AGTCGTGGCTTTCGATCTGCGTGGTCAGCGGGTTCCAGGTCAGGCCCATGCGGTTGGTGACGAACTCGCGGGAGACGGCGATCCAGTCGACGTCCGGGCAGGCGGCCAGATGCGCGCCGAAGGTGCCGGTCGCGCCGTTGATCTTGCCCAGGTACTCCTGGTTCTCGATGTGCCTCAGCTGACGGTTCAGACGGTAGACGTAGACGGCGAGCTCCTTGCCGAGCGTGGTCGGTGTGGCCGGCTGGCCGTGGGTGAGGGAGAGCAGGGCCTTGTCCTTGTATTCCTCGGCCTTGGCGGCGAGGTGGTCGATGATCTCTTTGAACGCCGGCATCCATACCTGCTCCATCGCGTTCTTCACGCAACGGGCGGTGGACAGGTTGTTGATGTCCTCGGAGGTGCAGGCGAAGTGCACAAGGGTCTTGAGCGCGTCATTGATGTGGGTGAGCTCGGCCGGCGCTTTGTCGAGCTGGTCGTCGATGTAGTATTCCACGGCCTTCACGTCATGGTGGGTGACGGCCTCGTGCGCGGCATGCTGCTTGATGCCTTCGGCGCCGAAGTCCTCGGGGATGGCCCGCAGGAAGGCGATCTCGGCGTCGGTGAACGGCTCCACGCCTTCGACGATCGGCTGGTTGCCGTTGCCGTCGAAGCCGTTGGCCAGCAGGATCATCCATTCGACTTCGACGCGCATGCGCTCGCGGTTCAGCGCCGGCTCGCTCAGATATTCGACGAGAGGCGCGGTCTGCTTGTGGTAGCGTCCGTCGAGCGGGGTCAATGCAATTGCGGGGGTGATGTCAGTAAGCTTCATAGCATCCCAGATTACTTCCAGCCGTAAACCTGATGCGAAACCGATGCGTGTTCGTTTCGCCCCCGTTCCTGATGCCTTCTTCGTCCCGGCATGTCGTTCTCCTCTCGTTTTCATCTGCTGACTGCTGTTTCCCCCGTGTTTCCGGTGCGTGCACGCCCGTCAGTCATGCGACATGCGCCCCTCGTAGTATCGGGTGTCGATGAGTTCGCCGTCGATGATCTGCTGGAAATGCCGTTCGTGCGCGTCCACGGCGGGCGAGCCGAGATCGGTGGCGTTGCGGTACGCGGCCTGATGGTATTTGAGCCAATGGGATATCTCCTTGGTCTTCGGCGCGTCGGCCACCAGTGCTCCGGCGTAGTTCGACTCGACCGAACCGGTGTTCTGGCCGGGCGTGCACGACCCGTCGGCGTTCACCGTCGGCGGCGTGACGCCGGTGGTCTGCGTGACTTTGCCCCTTACGGTGAGCCATTGTTCGGTCGAAGGGTTGCGGCCGCCATCGAGCGAGGCGACGAGCTCGTCCTCGATCTCTATGCTGGTCACCCAGGTCTTGGGCGGTATCGGATGATTGGCGACAGGAGAGCCGGCGGTCACCACGTGATCGATGGCGTAGGAGTCCTTCAGGTCGGAGGCCAGGGCCGCGGCCACGATGCCGCCCTGGGAATGCCCCACCAATGCCACCGGCTCGTCCTTGCCGATGCCGGCTTGTCTCATGGCTTCCTCGACCATGCGGAAGCTGTCCGCGTTCCTGCGTCGGTTGGCGTTGGAGCTCATGAGTTCGAGGTTCTGCTCCCATCCGAACGGCGAATCGTCCTGCCCGTCCGTGCCCGGTATCAGGATTAGCCAGCCTGTCGTCCCATCGGAACGGCGGTATCGCTGGACCGCTATCGTCGCATAACTGAGTCCGCTGTTAAGGGTGATCTTGCCCAGGCGTTCCTCGGCGAGCCGTCGGAGGTTTTCCATGGACGAGGCCACGGAATGCGAGGCCCTGGCCACCTGAGACGTGGATTGCACCTCACGCACGGTGAGTTTGTTGCCCTGCATGGCGTTCTTGAACTTCGACGTGTACTTTGCGATGCGTTCCGCGGCGCCGGCGACCTGGGTACCGCCGAGGATGTGCGCGATGCGGTTGTTCGTGATGCGTCCCGCCAGCGATGCCAGCAGCTCCTCATCCATTTTCGACGTGGCATCGAGCGCCCGCACGGGGTTGAGCTTGCCGTCCTTGATGGAGCCCGAGACGAATCCGTAGAGCGACAGCATCCCCAGCGTGTTCCATCCGACGCTGGGCAGCACGGTCGTCATGATCTGCGCGGCCTTGCGAAGTTTCGTCTCCGCCTTGGTCTCCGCTTCGTCATACAGGCTGTGGGCGCGGACGATCAGATCGGCGACCTGTTCCAGGTCCCCGGCGAGCGTGGCGCACTCCCGCGCGTGGGTGACGCATTGCTCCAGCAGACGCGCATATGGCATGGAGACGTGACCGGGTTCTCCATCGCCGCCGCTGCCGGCCAGCGCAGGGCAGAACGCCGCGCCCGCACGGTCCTTTCGGAGCTGGTCGTGGACCACCGACCAGAAGAACCCCGCGCCCTTCATCTCCTTCGCCTGATTGCGCAGCGATGCCACGGCGGCCGTATATCGTTCACGGGTTGCCGGGGCGTATTGCGTGCCTCCGTGTATCGACGAAGTGACCATCCAGTTCATGATGAGCCTCCGCTCCAGGCGAGTTGCCCGGTCTGCCGCACACGGTCGTCGATGGATGCCGCCAACCTCGTATCGCGGTCCAATGTTCGTGCGCACAGTGTCGCCGCATTGCCGGTCCAATCCAGGTTCTTGGCGGCGGCCATCGCGGTTCTGGACTGTTCCAGCGCGTTGGAGGTCAGCCGTTGCAGGGAGCCGATGCGCTCCCGGCTGGACCCGACAGCGGTGCGGCAAGGGCAGTCGGCGCCGGCGATCGACGCCATCGCGTTCCCCCATATCGGGAACGCGCCGTTGAAGATAGTGCAGGTGTTCATGGTTCCATGAACGCATGCACGGCCATCCGCGCGCAAGCGGAGCGGAACATGTGGTCGAAGGCTCCCGACTTATCCACACACTCGGCGTGTCATCCACAGCAAATGTGGACGACGAGACCGGCGCCGTCGCGGAGCACTGAATGGAGTGATGCGCAATGGCGCCCTCGCTGGCGGGCTGAGCCGTGAAGCGAGTAGAGGGGCTGTCTGCATGCGAAGCCGCCTGGGGCGGTCCCGGGTGCCTCTCATCCGCAGCGCCACTTGTGCCGTGGCCCGTCTTTCCATCAGGGGAGAATCGACCTGACTTCGCCGCCGATTGCCGTGCTAAGGATGCCGTGCCGGGATGGCCACACCAGGGGAAAAACATGGGAAAAATGCATTGTGTGGCTTTTGTTGTGCCACACACTGGAATGTGAGCCTTCGCATTACGTGGTGTGGCAGAAAGCGAATCACAGAAACCGCCATTTTCCAATGATTCGGGAAAACGCTCTGATACCGGCGTTGCCACACCAGCCCAAAAACCGTCGAAAATCGTGTGGTGTGGTACACGGGCAACCGGAACCGGACAGCTGGAACCAGGCGGCGCCCGGGCCAATCACCATGGCTTGGTGGTGGAGTTTGTGTTGGAGGAGCTTTTGCCCTTACCGCCTTTGGAGCCGTTCTGCGAGTTGGACTGCTGATTCGACTTCAGCAGGTCGTCCACTTGCTTGCGCTGCTCCTGCGTCAGGCCGCCGCTCTGCTTGGCGTTGCCGTCCGATCCGGGCGTGGTCTGCGCGTTGGAGGTTTCGGTGTTTTGCTGCTTCTGGAGCTGCGCGTTGATGCGTTCGGTCAGCGTGGCGGAGACTGACGCGTTGGTGTCGATCACGTCCTTGACTTGCGGCAGTAGCAACGCGGACCATGCGGCCGCGTCTGCGAACCTGGCGTCGGCTTTTTGCTGGAGCGCGCTGAGCGTCGACAGGTCGGCGTCATCCTTGGAAGCGGCCTTCAGATTGCCGTTCAGTTGCGAGGTGGCATCGTCGAATGCAGTGACAGCGATGAGGTTCGCGCCGGCCGCGATGCCCGCGCACAGGCAGGCCATCGCGACGATGCCGATCAGGATGCGCGACCATAGCGGAGTGCGCGCTACTGCGCGGTCTTTCGCTGCGCGGCCGTTCGCCTCGCGCTTCTTCACTGTGTTGCTTTTCATCGCACGATTCGTTGATTTCCGGGATTTCATAGCATCCTCCGTGACATGGCGATCCATGCGCCGATCTCCCAGGCGAGCAGCAGGCCCAGCGCCACGGCGAACGGCCATATCACGGGAATCGTACGCTCCCGCCGTTTGACCGTCTGGGTGAGCCTCCACTGTCTTGATGCCTTGGCGGACACGGCCTGTTCGATGGTGTGCGAGGCGTCCACGTGCAGGTATGAGCCGCCCATCTCATCGGCGATGGATTCCAGCGTGGCCTCGTCGAGCTTGGATATTCCCGGCTTGCCGGTCGTCGGGTCGGTCACCCACTGCCCGTCGGATTGCTGCCCCGTTGCTGTGCCGTCGCTGGCCATCGGTATCTTGCCACCCGCATCAGAGCCCACGCCGATGGTGAACGAGTCGTCAAGGTACCGCCTCAGCGCAGAATAGCTACGGCGTGCGGTGTCGGAGGTCTGCTCGCCGTCCGTGATCACATACAGCACGATGATGTCATCGGGATGTTGATCCCTGATTGATTTGAGCGACAGCATCAGCTGGTCGAGCGGCGTGTCGAGACTCGATCCGGCCGATGTGGACGTGGATTCGACGGCCAGCGTGTCGGCCCAGCCGTCAATGGCGATGGAGTCCGGAGTCAACGGCACATCCAGGGTGCCGCTCGCGCCGAAGCGCAATGCGGCGAAACTGGAATCGGCGTACGTCGACGTGATGCCCTTCACGATGCGCTTGGCCGCGTCAAGACGGCTGATTGTGCCCGAGGAGCCGTATTCCGCGTCCTTGACCGCCATCGATCCGGTGACGTCGACCGCCACCATGACATCGGTGGCATTGATAGCCCGGCTGGTGGTGGTCGTCACGATGCTGGGCGTCAGCATCATCACGGCGGCGAGCAGGAACATCATCACCCTGCGTATGCAGGCGGTCAGCGTTTCATCGCTGGAGCGCCTGCGCCGCACATGCACGACGACCACCGCGACCGCGAACGCCAGCATGAGCGCCGCGATCGCGCCGCCCGCGATCCAACCCAGAGCCGGGGCGAATGTCATCGGTCTCATCGTCTCAACCTCCATGCCAGTATCATCCATATCGCAAGCAGCACGACCAGCATTAGCGTCCACCATCCCGGCGCGTCGATCAGCGCGGCCTGGCTTGACCGTCGGCTTTCGCTGGTACGCCGGCTGTCAATCTGCCTCACCAGCTCGTTGATGTCGGATGAGCCCGACTGGGTGAGGAACGTTCCGCCGCGGGACTCGATCTGCTGCTTCATCTCGGTGGTTGTGGCGTCGCCCTCGCTCTGGCGTGGCCCGGAGAACAGGCCGTCCACGCTGATATGCGAGGCTTCGGCCATATCGAGCGCCTGGACGAGTGAATACGTCGGCGTGCCGGACGCCACGTTGTCGGTGGCGAGCACGATCGAGGCGGGGCGCTGCCGTGCGGCGCCGGACGTGTCGCCATAGGCGAAGCCGGGTATCATCGCGGCGCAGCTGACCAGCCCGTCCCCGATCAGTGATGTCGAGTTCTTGCGGTTCTGCGTGCCTTCCAGCCAATCGGCGATCTTTTGGTAGTCCTTGTCGCTCATCTTGTCGATGTCGTCCTGCGATTCGACGCCACGGAGCGCGTCCGCCGCCTTGGTCAGCTGGCTGGAGACCAGGTCGTAGTCGTCGGTCAGGGGGAACACCGTGCGCGATGTCGAGTTGAAGATGCTCAGGGCGATGCGTTCTCCCCGGAAATGGCTCACCAGTTCCAGATATGTTTCGATGACTGCCCGGTCATAGGGGAGCGCCGAACCTGACACGTCGAGGCACAACACGATGTCGCGACTGCTGGAGCGTTCCGCGTCGCGGTCCACATGCGCCGGTCTGGCGATAAGAACCGTGCAGATGGCCAGCGCCGCCACCAGCGCCGCCACGGCGATCCGCCCCAGCAATCGCCACAGATAGAACAGATGCGATGCGTGCTCGGTATTGAGGTCGTCGTCAAGACTGTATACCGGCATGCCGTCCCGCGAGGGACGCCTGCGGCCTCGGAAGATCGCGATGACGGCCACCAGCACTGCCGCGACGAGCACGGCCGCCACGGCGGCATACGGCCACAGCCAATGGATGCTCATGTCGTTCGTGGTCATCAGCGCCACCTTTCCACGAGGTTCAGCACCCAGTCGGCGGCCTGTTCCACGGTGGCGTCCTTCGCCTGCGCGTTGAACTCGGCGTTCGCGAACTCCGGCGGATACAGCGCGGCTATGGTCTGGCGCAGCAGCGTGAAACCGTGGACTCCCGAATCACCTGCCAGGGAGCCTGCGGAACGTGACGCGATCTCCTGCAGCGTCGTCGAACCAAGCTCCGCGCTGCTGGCCTGCGACGCGAAGTCCCTCGCCACGGCGGCGAGCTCGACGAAGGCGTCCTCGCGCGAGAGCTTCCCGGCCCCGTTGCGCTCCACGATGTCATGCACGCGGCTTTTCCACTGCGAGACGGGGGCGAGGGCGTTGTGGGACCCTCGGGGAGCGGCTACGCGTTTCGCACGTCGAGGACGGGACATGATGACGATCGCCACAATCAGGATCAGCAACGCGATGAAGCACGCCATCGTCACTATGGGCAGCAGAGACGCGACGGGCACGTCCGTCACGGGATGCAGGTCGTTCACGTCCACGGCTGCGGCCAGCGTCGACGAGGTCACGAAACCGTTCATGACGTTCATGCAGGCACCTCCGACGTCAGGTTCAGCGATGGCGGCACGCGCAGCTGATTGCGGATGGAACGGCCGAGCGAACGCGACACCAGCCGCACGAAGGCATCGAACATCATGTCGCTCGACGCGGCGCGGATCATTCGCGAACCACGTTTGGCGAGTTCGTGCTCCAGAGCGGCGCACACGTATCTGCGATGCAGCGCCACCTCTTCCGCGGCCTTCGCGTTGCGCAGCAGGGCGGGGATGCGGCGCCCGGATTTTCCGTCATACCATTCGCGGGCGGCCTCGGACGGGTCGAAGGGGTTGGCCGTCGCCACGGTGATCAGCACCACGGGGTGGGTGGCGGCTATGGCGCCGATGACGTCGATGTGACGCTTGCGCAGGGCCAGCTCGTCGGTGGCAAGCGCGATGAGCGCCTGACGGTCGCGTATGCGGCGCGCGTAATCCAACAGAGCGTCGATGTTGCGGCCGTATGACCAATCCCGCCGCAAGGCGTCGTCCAGCGTGCGCTCGAACTGCGCGAACCCGCCGTTGAACGGCATGCGCGTGATGCTGTGGGCGTCGGCGAACACCAGGGAGACGTCATCGCTGCGCCGCAGCGACAGCGCGGCGAACATGCGCAGCGCGTTGCCTGCGACCGCGTAGGCCGGCTCGCCTGACGCGCATCCTCCGGTCATCTCCTCGCCGACATCGCACAGCAGCCATACCTGGCTGGTCGCCTGGCGCGCATGCTGCACGACCATCGGGCGGCCGAGACGGGCGCTGGCTTTCCAATCGATGAGACGCGCCTCGTCCCCCGGCCCGTAGACGCGGATGTCCATCGGGTCGTCATTGCCTCCACGCCGGTTCGAGGCGTGCTCGCCCTCCAGGACGCCCAGCGCCTTGCGAACGGTCGGAAGGCTCAGCGAATTGCCCAACGCCTCGATCTTCCTGCGGATCCGGTCGTCGGAAGATGAGGAGTGTGAGGGGTGTGAGCCATCGATCATGGGACGTGAACCGTTTCCACGATCCGATCGATCACCTGGTCGCTGGTCACGCCGTCAGCCAGCGCCTCGAAGGTCAGGATCACACGGTGCCTGAGCACTTCGTGGACCATCATCTTCACATCCTCGGGGATGACGTAATCCCGGCCGGCGAGCAGCGCGTTGGCCTGCCCGCTGCGGATCAAGGCGATCGACGCGCGGGGGCTCGCACCGAGGCGGACCGTCGAGCTCAGGCCCTTCAGCGGCTTGTTTCCGGCACCGCGCGAGGTCGCCACCAGATCGACGGCGTAGCGCATGATCGCCTCCGACACATGGACGCGCCGCGCCGATTTGCGCAGAAACTTCACATCCTGAATGGTGATCGTGTCGGACGGCAGTGATTTCGGATCGAACATGTCGGTGCCGCGGCGCGTGAGCATCGCCAGCATGCTCGTCTCCTCGTCGGCCTTGGGATAGGTCATGACGGCCTTCATCATGAATCGGTCCATCTGGGCTTCCGGCAGGTTGAACGTGCCCTCCTCCTCGATGGGGTTCTCGGTGGCGATTACCATGAACGGCTTGGGCAGCTCGATGCGTTCGCCGCCGATCGTCGTGGCGCCTTCCGCCATGGCCTCAAGCATCGCCGACTGCGTTTTGGCGTTGGAACGGTTGATCTCGTCGAGCAATACGAAATTGGCGTGGATCGGGCCGATCTGGGTGGAGAACCGCTGGGTGGAGAAGTCAAACACCTGGGTGCCCACCAGATCGGACGGCATGAGGTCGGGCGTGCATTGCACTCGGCGGAACGTTCCCGAGACCGAGGTGGCCAGCGTCTGGGCCGCGGTGGTCTTGGCCAGGCCGGGCACGGATTCGATGAGGATGTGGCCGCCTGCGACCATCGTGGCTATCAGCGCTTCGCGCAAGTCGGACTGTCCGACCAGCGTCTGGGCGAATCTGGCGCGGATGCGGTCGGTGAGTTGCCGTGCGCGTCGCAGGTCATCCTGCGTCAGCGCGGCGGAAGGCGCCGGCACGGGCGTGCGCATGGGGGCGGCCGGCATGGCGCCCGTCATGGGGATCGCGTTCGCGAGCTGGGACGGCATTGAAGGTTTCGAGGTGAATAAAGCCATGCTGCCCACCTTACCGTGACGAAGCAACCGCGGAGTGGGGATCGGGCCGATCCGCCTGCGCCGATGGCAGTGACCAGTCGACCGGTTCCGCGCCCATGGAGACCAGCGCTTGGTTGGCGCGGGAGAACGGGTGGGAGCCGAAGAACCCGCGGGATGCGGACAGAGGGCTGGGATGCGGCGAGGCGATGATGGTCGCGTTGGTGAGCAGCGGCGCGAGGCTCTGCGCGTTGCGCCCCCAGAGGATCGCCACCAGCGGCTTCGGCTTGCCGTCCGCGTCCACCCGGGCGTTAAGGGCGCGGATGGCGGCCTCGGTGATGGTCTCCCATCCCTTGCCCTGATGGCTGTTGGGGCGTCCCACGCCGACGGTCAGGCACCTGTTCAGCAGCATCACGCCGCGCTGGGTCCAGGGTGTCAGGTCACCGTTGGCGGGCATCGGCACGTGCATGTCGTCGACGAGCTCGCGGTAGATGTTGACCAGGCTCTTCGGCAGCGGTCGGACGTCGGGCGCCACGCAGAAGCTCAGGCCGACCGGATGCCCCGGAGTCGGGTAGGGATCCTGCCCGACGATCAGCACCTTGATCGAGTCGAATGGAATTGTGAAGGCTCTGAGGATATTATGGCTTGCGGGCAGGTACTGACGTCCTGCCTGCAGTTCGGAGCGGAGGAAATCGCCCATGTGATGGACCTGCGGCTCCACGTCCTGCAGCGCGGCGGCCCATCCGGGCTCCACGAGCTGCGACAATGGTTTGACTGGATGTTGACTCATGGCCTCTACTGTAGCGAGCGTGTCGAAGCTGTGCATATCCGGTGCATGACTGACGGCCGTCGCGCACTTGGGACACCATGGCCGGTAGACTTGACGAACGATACGGAAGGGTGATTATGGCCAAGGACAAGGAAACATACGATTCGTATGCCAAAGACGTGTTCGACAATCCTCCGGCAGGTCCGGTGGGCGTGCATCGGGGCGCGCGGTCGGCCGGGGCGCGCATGACGCCTTTCCTGATCGTGTTGCTTGTGGTGGCCCTGGCGGGCGTCGGCACATGGGGTGTGCTGTCGGGAATGTTCTCCGACGTGCTCTTCGGGAACAACGGCACGTCGCAGGCGGCCGACGACAAGGCGTCCGACAGCGGCGACTCGAAGACCGGCGACACGACGAAGTCCGGCACGGGCGAGCAGTCCACTTCTAGTTCGACTGACGGTTCCTCCGACACGGCTTCCAATACCTCCACGGATTCCGCCCAGAGCGATACGACATCGAGCAGCAGCGACGGTTCGGCCGATGCCACCGACACGAACGGGCAGGGGACGGACTCCACCGCCTCGTCCGACGCGCAGTCGACGCCGCCGGCCACCGCCGAGGCGAACAAGGCCACTTCCGTCCGCGTGATCAACGGAACCAAGATCTCCGGTCACGCCGCCAGCCGTGCGTACACGCTCAAGCAGGCCGGATACAAGAACGTCGTCTCCGCCAACCCCTCCGGTACGTTGCCCGCGAGCACCGTGGTCTGGTACCAGAACGAGACCGATGCGGCGACCGCGAAGGACATCGCCGTGACCTTGGGCATCTCCGACGTGCGGCAGATGTCGGGCATCTCCGCACCCGTCGTCGTCGTGCTGATGCAGTGACCGTACATCGGCCGAGAATCCGCGTCCCCGTAGGCTTTGTGCGAATGTCCCCTAGTACCGTACAATGATATGGAGTCGCGAGGTGGGGGATGCGGTGCGGTTTTGAGCTCTCTTCCGTTTGTTCGCGGCATAGGAACAAGGGAAAGAATATAACAATGGCACAGGGAACTGTGAAGTTCTTCAGCGCTGGCAAGGGTTACGGATTCATTACCTCTGATGCTGGTGGGGATGATGTGTTCGTGCACTACTCGGTTATTCAAGCCGATGGTTTCAAGACGCTGAACGAGGGCGATAAGGTCGAGTACGAGGCCGAACGTGGGCCGAAGGGAATGCAGGCCACGAAAGTGGTCAAGCTCTGAATCGTGCGAGGCTTTGCGCGTCATCGAAGCTCCGGTACCCAATGGGTGCCGGAGCTTTTTCCTTTTCTTTCGGCTTTACCGGATCGGTATCGGCATGCTCCGGCCTTCGCGGATCACGCGATGATTTCAAGCCAACAGCGCAATCCTCATGAATATGTTGGCACTCGGGCACCGAGAGTGCTAATCTCCCAATTAGCACTCGGGGAGTGAGAGTGACAGCCGGCAGCTGACGGTCGGCGGCCACGCCTCGCCCCCAGGTGAGATTCAGTACCGTGAAGCCATTTGGAGGATACACAACCATGGCAAAGATCATTGCATACGACGAGGAAGCTCGTCAGGGCATGCTTGCGGGTCTCGACAAGCTCGCCAACACCGTGAAGGTCACTCTGGGCCCGAAGGGCCGCAATGTGGTGCTCGACAAGTCCTATGGCGCACCGACCATCACCAACGATGGCGTCTCCATCGCCAAGGAAATCGATCTTGAGGATCCGTACGAGCGCATCGGCGCCGAGCTGGTCAAGGAAGTCGCCAAGAAGACCGACGACGTCGCGGGCGACGGAACCACCACCGCCACCGTGCTGGCCCAGTCCCTCGTGCACGAAGGCCTGAAGAACGTTGTCGCCGGCTCCAACCCGATCGCGCTGCGTCGCGGCATCGAGAAGGCCACCGACACCATCGTCAAGGAACTGGTCGCCGCCGCCAAGGACGTGGAGACCAAGGACCAGATCGCCGCCACCGCCACGATCTCCGCAGCCGACCCCGAGGTTGGCGAGAAGATCGCCGAGGCTCTGGACAAGGTCGGTCAGGACGGCGTCGTGACCGTCGAGGACAACAACCGCTTCGGCCTTGACCTTGAGTTCACCGAGGGCATGCGTTTCGACAAGGGCTACATCGCCCCGTACTTCGTGACCAACGCGGACGACCAGACCGCGGTTCTTGAGGATCCGTACATCCTCCTGACCTCCGGCAAGGTTTCCAGCCAGCAGGACGTCGTCCACATCGCCGAGCTCGTCATGAAGTCCGGCAAGCCGCTGCTGATCATCGCCGAGGACGTCGACGGCGAGGCGCTGCCGACCCTCATCCTGAACAAGATCCGCGGCACCTTCAACTCCTGCGCCGTCAAGGCCCCCGGCTTCGGCGACCGTCGCAAGGCGATGCTGCAGGATATGGCCATCCTGACCGGTGCTCAGGTCGTGTCCGACGAGCTGGGTCTCAAGCTCGACTCCATCGACATGTCCGTGCTCGGCACCGCCAAGAAGGTCATCGTCTCCAAGGACGAGACCACCATCGTTTCCGGCGGCGGCGACAAGGCCGACGTCGAGGCTCGCGTGGCCCAGATTCGCGCCGAGATCGAGAAGACCGACTCCGATTACGACCGTGAGAAGCTGCAGGAGCGTCTCGCCAAGCTGGCCGGCGGCGTCGCCGTCATCAAAGTCGGCGCGGCCACCGAGGTCGAGGCCAAGGAGCGTAAGCACCGCATCGAAGACGCCGTGCGCAACGCCAAGGCCGCTATCGAAGAGGGCCTGCTGCCCGGCGGTGGCGTGGCGCTCGTCCAGGCTGCCAAGAAGGCCGAGTCCGCAGAAGCCGTCACTTCGCTGACCGGCGAAGAGGCCACTGGTGCCGCCATCGTGTTCCGCGCCATCGAGGCCCCGATCAAGCAGATCGCCGAGAACTCCGGCGTGTCCGGTGACGTGGTGTTCAACAAGGTTCGCGAGCTGCCGGAGGGTCAGGGTTTCAACGCCGCCACCGACACCTACGAGGATCTGCTGGCCGCCGGCGTCGCCGACCCGGTCAAGGTCACCCGCTCCGCTCTGCAGAACGCCGCGTCCATCGCCGGCCTGTTCCTGACCACCGAAGCGGTTGTCGCCAACAAGCCGGAACCGAAGGCCGCCGCTCCGGCCGCCGGCGCCGACATGGGCTACTGATCCGCTCTCGGAATCCGCCATCGCAGCGCGGTAGCGCGTTGCAGCAGCGGATGCCGTAACACGGATTTGCCGCGATGTGAAGGGCTTCGACCTGTTGAGGGTCGGAGCCCTTTTCGTATGTCTGCGGGCGTACCGGAGCGGATCACCGCCGTGATACTGTTCAGCCGGAAGCGAACAGTCGGGACGCCTGCGCTTCGGCGTCGGCGTAGACGGTGGATGCCTGGGTGAGCGCCTGCTGGATGGATTCCAGCGACGCCTCCATCTGCTGCTGTGCCGCACGCCACTGCGCGCTCACCGAAGTGAACTGCGTGGCGGCACCGCCACGCCAGGCGTCCTGGAGACCGTTGAGGTTCGTATACATTCCGTTGACCGCCTGCCGGATGGCGGCGATGGACGCCGAAACGGCGGCGGAGGAGGATTGGATCCGTTCGGAATCCACTTGATATTGGGGCATGGTTGTTCCTTTCCTGTATTGTTCTGTTTTCGCCCGGTGACGTTGAAGCGTCCGGCCGGTAATGTGGAGGATATGACATTGCGAACGATGAGATACGGAAAAACGGATGATGTGGTCGAAGGCTCGGCCATTTTGGGGGTTATCGGCGTGTCGCGCGACGGATTTTCTCTGTGGAAACGGCTGTTTTCCGCGGTTTTGACGGTGCTGGTCATAACAATGTGGATAACTTCGCCCGGTGCGGTCGCATACGCCGCCGGGGACGATTCGTCGTCCTCGGACCAGGGGCAGGCCACGTTCTCCCAGGACATAACCGATCCCTACAACGTGCTCGGCTCCAATCTGACGAAAGTTACGGACGCCATATCCAGCACCTACGACAGCACCGGCGTGTCGGTCAAGCTGTCATACATGCTGCATTTCGAGGGGGTAGAGGACCCCGACCAATGGGCGCAGGAGGCGTTGGACGCCACCAACCCCAAACCGAACACCGTGCTGCTGGCCGTGGCCCTCAACGACGGCAAGCTCGTGGTCGCCGTCTCCGGCAACTCGGAATCGTGGCTGTACAACAAGACCACGTCGGACCAGCTGCTGAAAAGCGCCTACGGGCCGGTCAGCGGCAGGAACCCCGACTGGTCCGGCTCGGCGATCGCCATGATGGATTCCATCGCCACGATCAAGACGACCACAGCGCAGCGCGGCACGGTGTGGAAATGGGTGGGCATATCCGTGATGTGCGGCGTGCTGGTGGTTCTGATCGTCATCGGCGTCGTGACGGTGGTTCGCCGTCGTCGCGATACGAAGGGCAAGCAGCCGGATGCCGAGAAGGACGCAGGAAAATCCACAGAGAAAGCCACGAAGAAAGACACGGGCAAGTCCGCCAAGAAGCGGCGCTCCAAGGGTGATGCAGCCGAGTCGGACTCCCCGGCGGAGGACGACGGCAGGCCGCAGTCCGCTTCAAGTGAATCCGACGAGCAGTCCGCTCCGTCCATACCCATGACGCGCCGCGAACGGAGGGAGGCATCCCGGCGCGGAAAGCGGTTCGGAACGTCGTCGGCCGCCACCGCGCCCAAGCCGGGCAACACCGACGAAGCCGCCGACGAAGGCTCCCGGGAGCGTTTCGACGCGTGGCTGGCGTCCATTGTCCCGCAAGACACAGATGGTGTTCAGGAAACATCCAGAACATCGAGTCAAGCTGGTAACCATGAGCAAGCCGATTGAAGCATCCATTGTTGTTGTCGACGACGAACCGTCCATCCGTGAACTGCTCGTCGCATCCCTGCATTTCGCCGGATTCGATGTGGCCACCGCCGCATCGGGCTCCGAAGCCATCGAGGTGATCGAGAAGACCCAGCCCGACCTGATCGTCCTCGACGTCATGCTCCCTGACATCGACGGATTCACCGTGACCCGCCGCATCCGGCAGGAGGGCATTGGCGCCCCCGTGCTGTTCCTCACCGCCCGCGACGACACGCAGGACAAGGTGATGGGATTGACCGTCGGAGGCGACGACTACGTGACCAAGCCCTTCAGCTTGGAGGAGGTCGTGGCCCGCATCCGCGCGATTCTGCGTCGCACCCGTGAGCAGGTGGAGGACGATCCGATCATCCGCGTCGGCGACCTTGAGATCAACGAGGATTCGCACGATGTGTCCCGCGCCGGTCATGCGATCGATCTGAGCCCGACCGAATACAAGCTGCTGCGCTACCTGATGGACAACGAGGGCCGTGTGCTGTCGAAGGCGCAGATCCTCGATCACGTCTGGCAATACGATTGGGGCGGTGACGCGGCGATCGTCGAGTCGTACATCTCGTACCTGCGCAAGAAGGTCGACGGCATCATGGTGACCGACGACAACGGTGAACAGCACAAGGTCACCCCGCTGATCGAGACCAAGCGAGGCATCGGCTACATGATTCGCGAGCCCAGAGTCTCGGCGTGAGGCGGGCGCGATGACCGCACAGACACCTCCGCCGACGGGTGACGGAACCGCCGCAGGCCCGGCTCCGGCACCGGGAACCGCGCCGACCGGCACGGCCGGGATTCCGGGAACCGCGCAGATACCTCCGCCGACAGCCGCCCCTGCGAGCCAGAAGCGTGCGACCCATACCAAGGGTGTGTGGGCGACACTGAAATCGATGTTCGTCGGGCGTCTGGACGCCGTTCCGCTGGCCACCAAGATCGTGGCGTGCACGGTTATCCTGCTGATCGTGGGTACGGCCGGTATATCACTGACGTTGCGCCAGCTGGTCGGCAACTACATGCTGGAGAAGACGGACACGCAGCTGTTCCGTCAGGCGCAACTGGTCCTCAACAACATCGATACCATGCGTCAGCAGAATAACGCCGAGAAATCCAGCAGCAGCCTGCTATACAGCTACTTCGTGCAGATCCGCAACAGCGACGACACCATCTTGCGCAACGCCATCGTCCCCACTCTCAAGGACGGCGTCAGTTCGATGCCGTTGCTGCCTATGAACGGCAGCCGCGGAGGCGTGCAGCTCCAGCAGCCGTTCACCACCAACGCCGTCGTGACGTTGAGCGGGCGGAGCGTGGACCATTCCACGCTGTCCACCGCCGAATCGCCGTGGCGCGTCGTGGCGCTGCCGTGGACCGATGAGGACGGCAAGCCCGGCGGCGTATGCTACATCGGTCTGTCGCTGAGCGACCAGCTTGACACCGTAAAGACATTGACCCGTTACTGCATCATCGTCGGCGTGGCCATCGTCATACTCGGCGCCCTGCTGGCCACGCTGATGACCCAGAGAACACTGTCTCCGCTGAAGCGCATCGAGAAGACCGCCGCGAAGATCGCCGCCGGCGACCTCACACAACGCGTGCCCCCGGCGCCGGAGAACACGGAGGTCGGTTCGCTGTCGGTCTCGCTCAACGCCATGCTCACCCGAATAGAGCAGAGCTTCCACGAGCAGGAGGAGACCACGGCGAAGATGAAACGATTCGTCTCCGATGCCAGCCATGAACTTCGCACGCCGCTCGCGGCGATCCACGGGTATGCGGAGCTATACAAGATGCAGCGTGACCTGCCGGGTGCGCTGGGACGCGCCGATGAGTCGATCTCACATATCGAGGATTCGAGCACCCGCATGACGGTACTGGTGGAGGACTTGCTGTCGTTGGCGCGCCTCGACGAGGGGCGTGGCATCGACATCACCCAGCAGGTGCCGCTGACCACGCTGGTCACGGACGCGACCGAAGACCTGCACGCGCTCGATCCGGGCCGTGAGATTCGCCGCGGCACGCTGACATTCCAGCCGCGCAACGGGGATGAGCCGGCCGATCTGGAGTTCGTCGAAGGCCCGCTGCCCGATGTCACGCTGAAAGGCGACGGGTCGAGGCTGCGGCAGGTGGTCACCAACATCGTCGGCAACATCCACCGTTACACGCCCGCCGACTCCCCGGTGGAGATATCCGTCGGCGTCATGCCCGCGTCGATCAGCCCCGAATCGTTGGCCCGCATGTCCGCGAATGACGCCTCGATGCGCTACTTCATCGAAGCCGTGGACGTAAGCCGCTCCATGCAGATGGGCATGAACTACGCGGTGGTCCGCTTCAGCGACCATGGTCCGGGCGTGCCCGAGAACTCCCGCTCCAAGATCTTCGAGCGGTTCTACACCGCGGACCCGTCCCGGGCGCGTCTCAAAGGCGGCACCGGGCTTGGCATGGCCATCGCGCAGTCGGTGGTCAAGGCGCACAAGGGCTTCATCTGCGCGACCGACTCCCAGGGCGGAGGCCTCACGCTCACGGTGGTGCTGCCCATAGCGCCGCTGGAGCCGAAGATCGCCGTGGACGAACCCCCTCAGGACGCCAAGGCGGAACGCAAGGCCGAACGCAACAAAGCCAAGCAGGAAAAACAGCAAGCGCGGCAGCACAAGAGCAAGTGATTCGCGTCCGGTGCGCTGCCGCGTGCCGTGCGTTCATGCATTGAGGTAAACTGATACTTTGATGTATTCATGAGCAGATCGAGAATCTGCCGGTCCGACGAGTAACGAGGTGTGCCATGCCCAGTGGGCGCGTACGTTGGTTCGACGTGAAAAAGGGATTCGGATTCATTACGAACGACGAGGGCGAGGACGTGTTCCTGCCCGCAGCGGCTCTGCCGGATGGCGTGACCACCCTGCGCAAAGGCGCCCGCGTGGAGTTCTCCGTGATCGACGGCCGCAAGGGGCCACAGGCCATGGGCGTGACGCTGGTCGCATCCGTGCCGTCCCTGGTCAAGGCGACCCGCCCGAAGCCGGATGATATGGCCGCCATCGTGGAGGACCTTATCAAGTTGCTGGATTCCGCGGGCAACGAGCTGCGTCGCCATCGGTATCCCTCCGCCGCCGACAGCCGGAAGCTCGCCACACTGCTGCGTGGCGTGGCTGACAGCTTCGACGTGCAGGAATGAGGGGACAGGGGATAGTACATGCCTGAAACGACCATGCCTGAGACGGTTGTGGACGAACCCGGTATCGCGGATTCGCCCATCGCCTCCATCGACCCGAAAGACGCTGCCCGTGCCATGGCCGTCGAGGCTGCCGAGGACGAGAACGGCGTCGGAGAGTTCGTCGAGGCCATCGACGCCGGTGACGGCATCACCGATTACCGGTTCGTCTCGCTGATGCGCGGCTACGAGGGATGGCAGTGGTCCGTGACGATGTTCCACGATGTCGAACGCGACACGTGGACGGTGAACGAGTCAACGCTTATTCCCATGGAACAGGCGCTGCGCCCTCCGGAATGGATTCCATGGAAGGACCGTCTGCTGCCGACCGACCTGTCGGTGACCGACTCCATCGGCACCGACCCGGATGATCCGCGGTTGGAGGAAGGTTTCCGGGCGACCGCCGAAGCCGAGACCGGTGACACGCGCGTTTCGGATGCACGGGACGTGGAAGCGGCCGGGGTCCCGGGCAAGGTCGATGCCGCGGATGAGGCATCGGATACCGGAGCATCGGATTCTGAGGCGCCCGACAGTGAACCTGTGGAGTCCCAGGACGCTCAGCCCACCACAGCTGCGGAGGATGTCGATGACGCGGTGAGCGCATTCGATCTGTCCCGTCGCCATGTGCTGTCCCCGCTGGGCCGCGCCCAGACCGCGCAGCGCTGGTATGAGGGCCCTCGCGGCCCCAAGTCGTTGTCCACCAAGACCGCGTCGGGCAATCTGTGCTCCACCTGCGGGTTCTTCGTCGCGTTGCAGGGCGATCTGAGCGAAATGTTCGGCGTCTGCGCGAACAAGTGGAGCCCGGACGATGGCAAGGTCGTCTCGCTCGACCACGGATGCGGCGAACATTCCGAAATCGAGCCGCCCGAGCCGAGTCACATGTGGATTCAATCCAAGCCCGCGTTCGACGACCTGCATATCGATGTCATCGCGCAGGCGCCGCGGGACGAGCGCGGCGAAGTGGAGCTGATCGAGAAGCTCGGTGTCGCCGGCCTGCCGTTCGACGTGCCCAAGGGCACGATCATCCTCAAATCCCAGCTGCCTGAAACGCGCTGACCCGAATCGCCCGCAACACGGGCAACGTCACGGCGGCCGAATGGCGGAATGACGATGGAACGATAATCGCCTGTGACACCACGCGAAGCGGTGTCACAGGCGATTCGTCTATATCCGGGGTTGCGCATCCGGGCCAGCGCGCGATGGCGCTCAGTGCACGATGGTGACCGTGCACTCCGCGAAGTTCAGGATCTGCCTCGACACGGAACCGAGGAAACGGGCGTCCAAGCCGCTCAGGCCGCGGGATCCGACGACCAGATGGCTGGCGAACCGGGATGCCGTGGTCAGGCCCTTGGCCGCCGCGATGTGGAACGCCTTGCCCGTCACCTGAAGCCCGTCGGGAATATCGGCCTGCTCGATCATGCGACGGACGATGTCCTGCGCGTGATCCTGACCGGCGCCGATCGAGGCGATCGCGTTCTCATAGCCGGGCACCTCGCCCAGATCCTTCAGCTGCCAGCAGAACATGACCTGCAGTGGGGCGTGATGCAGCGCGGCGAAATCAATGGCGAACCGCAACGCATGACGGGACGTCTCGGAACCGTCCACGCCGACGACCACCGGACGTTTGCCCTTGGCCGCGGCCAGCTCATCATCATGGTGAATCGGCATACCGGGGGCGAGCGAATGCGCGATATCATCCTGCACGCTCTTGTCCTCGTTGCCGGCGATCCTGACCACCGTCACCGGCACCTTGGCGGATTCGGCGAGGGAGGACGACAGCGACCCCACGAACCATCTGGTCACGCGACCCAGGGATCGGCGGCCGACGACGATCTGTTGGGCATTCGCTCCGATCTGCAGCAGTCCAGTCGTGCCGGAGGCGTGCACGGAGGTGAGCTTCAGGTTATCCGGGTCGAATGCGATGCCGGCGCTCGCCTCATTCACCCAATCCAGCAGTTGCTCGGTGATGGCCTTGCTCGCCTTCTCCCACGCGTCGGGATTGTCCGGCTGGGCTCCCATATCCCACGAATGCGTCCACGCATAGACCGCGTTGACCGCCCTGCCGCTCAAGGACGCCTCCCTGAGCGCCCACTGCAAGGCCGTGAACGACTCCTCGGAGCCGTCCACCCCAACGACGATGTCGCCGGCTCCGTCCGACGTCCGCGGCTCGGACTCGATGTTCACATCTGGTTGCGTCATGACATCCTCCTTGTTGGCATGTTATATTCAGCATATCGTTTTTCATTGCGTTATGAGCGCAATTATCGCGAGGAAAGGCATAAACGTCATCGCGAATCGGTAGAGTGGTGTGGACTATCGAGATGGAAGGACAAGCATGTTCGAACGGTTTACCGACCGTGCACGGCGCGTGATCGTGTTGGCGCAGGAAGAGGCGCGTACTCTCCAGCACAACTACATCGGCACCGAACACCTGCTGCTCGGCCTGATCCGCGAAGGTGAGGGGGTCGCCGCCAAGGCGCTCGCATCCAAGGGAGTGACCTTGGACGACACCCGCAAGCAGGTCGAGGAGATGATCGGCAAAGGCAATGCCGCCCCCAACGGGCACATTCCCTTTACTCCGCACGCCAAGCAGGTGTTGGAGCTGAGTCTGCGCGAGGCGCTGCAGCTCGGTCACAGCTATATCGGCACCGAGCACATCCTGCTCGGCCTGATCCGCGAAGGCGAGGGCGTGGGCACCCAGGTGCTCATCAAGATGGATGTCGACCTGGGCGAACTGCGTTCGGCCACTATCGACATGATCCATGGCAACAGCGGCGGCGCCAATGCCTCCGGCAAGGGCGATCTGGCCAACGCCGGCGGCGTGCAGGACAAACGCAGCCAGACCGGTTCGGCCATTCTGGACCAGTTCGGGCGCAACCTGACCGCCGAAGCGGCCGAGGGCAAGCTCGACCCGGTGATCGGGCGCACCAACGAGATCGAACGTGTCATGGTCGTGCTGTCGCGCCGCACGAAGAACAACCCCGTGCTGATCGGCGAGCCGGGCGTCGGCAAGACCGCCGTCGTCGAAGGCCTCGCGCAGAAGATCAACGCCGGCGACGTGCCGGAGACGCTGAAGGACAAGCAGGTCTATTCGCTGGATCTGGGCTCCATGGTGGCCGGCTCGCGCTACCGCGGCGATTTCGAGGAACGCCTCAAGAAGGTGCTCAAGGAGATCAAGACGCGCGGCGACATCGTGCTGTTCATCGACGAGATTCACACGATCGTCGGTGCCGGTTCGGCGGACGGCGCCTTGGGCGCGTCTGACATGCTCAAGCCCATGCTGGCTCGCAGTGAGCTCCAGACCATCGGCGCCACCACCACCGACGAGTACCGCAAGTACATCGAGAAGGACGCGGCGCTGGAACGTCGTTTCCAGCCGATTCAGGTGCATGAGCCGACAATCGCGGAGACCATCGAAATCCTCAAGGGCCTGCGCTCGCGCTACGAGAACCACCACCACGTGACCATCACCGACGGCGCGCTGCAGTCCGCCGCGGAGCTGTCGTCCCGCTACATCCAGGACCGCAACCTGCCCGACAAGGCCATCGACCTGATCGACGAGGCCGGCGCGCGGCTGCGCATCAAGCGCCTGACCGCCCCGCCCGAGCTCAAGGAACTTGACCAGAAGGTCGCGAAAGTCGCCGCCGAGAAGGACAAGGCCATCAAGGACCAGGACTTCGAGAAGGCCGCCGAGCTGCGCGACAACCAGGAGAAGCTGGAAGCGGAGCGCAAGGAGAAGGAATCCTCCTGGCGCGAGGGCGAGTCCGATGTCGAGATGGTCGTGAACGAGGATGTGATCGCCCAGGTGATCTCCTCGACCACCGGCATTCCGGTGTTCAAGCTCACCCAGGCCGAGTCGAAGAAGCTGCTCGGCATGGAGTCCGAGCTGCACAAGCGCATCATCGGCCAGGACGAAGCGGTTTCCGCGCTGTCCCGTTCGATTCGCCGCACTCGTGTGGGCCTCAAGGATCCGAAGCGTCCTGCGGGCTCGTTCATCTTCGCCGGCCCGACCGGCGTCGGCAAGACCGAGCTGGCCAAGGCGCTGGCCGAGTTCCTGTTCGACGATGAGGACGCGCTGATTCGCGTGGACATGTCGGAGTTCTCCGAGAAGTATGCGGCATCGCGTCTGTTCGGTGCTCCTCCGGGATACGTCGGTTACGAGGAGGGTGGCGAGCTCACCGAGAAGGTGCGCCGCAAGCCGTTCTCCGTCGTGCTGTTCGACGAGA
>ERZ825324.2097-NODE-2097-length-21849-cov-3.378774_pt1 | contig 21849 bp, 13 predicted proteins | sample MGYA00519859_ERZ825324 | MGnify/ENA primary metagenome ERZ825324 (study PRJEB31778, sample SAMEA3449198) | human gut metagenome | biome: human gut; feature: human-associated habitat; material: faeces | place: United Kingdom | collected 2010/2012 ... | reverse complement strand
TCCGAATACCGCTTCGGCAGCAGCCTTACGCATAGCTTTTATATCATCACCTCCAATAATAACTGCTCCGTAACCGCTCAACGAAGGGACAAGCTGACCTATTTTCAAAGGGTTGGAGAGTATGACAGCCGCTTTGGCAGGCGTATTGATCTGTTTAAGCGCCGAGACAGCCCACGACGATTGGGTTGTCACAAGTACTATGGCGAGATCCGCCTTGTTGATCTCTGCCAGTTTCGCGGCAGGTATGGAGCCGGCAGTGAATCCATAGTCGGTGGTACGGGCATATTTGCGGCAGTAGGAACTGAACTGGTTGTCGGCCGACGCACCGAGAGTCACAACAGCGATCGACCTGTCCGACAGAGCTCCGACTGGAAGCAGGTTGCCGTCATTGCGCACACACACGATTGACGCCTCTGAAAGTCGTTGGATCATATCGGCGGCCGAATCCGAATTGATTCGCGATGCTATCCCGGCCGGCCTTGGACGAGACGCTTTGGCAAGCCCGGCAGCATATTTCCATTCGAGTATCCTGCGACAGCTTCGGTCGATCTGTTTTTCGGATATGGCTCCGGATTTGACAGCTGCGACAACAGACTGAATATCTGAAGCCAAAGCGCGAGGCTGAAGCATGACGTCGGCTCCCGCCTTAAGAGCGGCCACACAATTGCTGGTTTCGCCCTCGGCCTTAGCTCCTTTCATAGCCAGAGCGTCAGTAAACACAATGCCTTGGAATTTCATGGCGTCACGGAGCAATCCGGAAGTTATCGCGCGGGATAATGACGCCGGAGCCCCTGAAGGGTCAAGAGAAGGCACAGTGAGATGCCCCGTCATTATTGCCGGCATTCCTGCCAGTATGTAATCACGGAACGGCACAAGCTCTGTCTGCTCCATCTCTTCCGATGTACGTTTGAGTACCGGAAGAGCATGATGGGAGTCGGTATCCGTATCGCCATGGCCCGGGAAATGCTTTCCCACCGGCATCACTCCACCATCGGAAAGGCCGCGCGAGAAAGCGACTCCCAGACGGCTCACTCTGACAGGATCCTCGCCAAACGAACGGTATCCGATGACCGGATTACGCGGATTTGAGTTGACATCAAGCACCGGAGCGAAGTCAACGCTTATGCCAAGTTCGCGACACTGGCGTGCCACCTCGCGGCCATAATCGTAAAGAAGACTGTCGTTGGTAATCGCGCCGAGACAGATATTATAGGGAAACCGGGGAGCATCCGTAACACGCATGGCCGGCCCCCATTCGCCATCGAGAGTGACCATGAGCGGTATATCGGCCACTGATCCGGCATATCCTATAAGCGAAGCATACGTGGCGGCGGAGCCTTTTCCAAGCAAAATCCCCCCTACCTTGTGATCAGCCACTACACTGCGGAGCTGCGAATGCCCGGCCGGATTGTCGGAGATATCGAGGCGAGGCACCATAAGCTGCGCCACCTTATCGCGCAGACTCATTCTCTCCATGACCGAATCGGCCCAGTGACGGCTCTCACGTGCTATGGCCTGATCATGCCGCAAAGAGGTCACACCATCGGCGGCATTTAAGCCTGACACCGCCGTCAAGGCAATACCGGCCATAACAAAGGATCTGATATATGAGGAAATATTCATTATCGTCGAAAAGTTAACGATTGGGAGCTATGGACATTCTGACAGTTGTATCAGGCACTATCGGCAATGAGCCTTTTGTCTTTTCTCTGAGTAATCCGATGATATCGTCGTATAGCAATGGCTCGCTGCGGTGAAGGATCGTAGCGTTTTTAAGGCTGCTCAGGAAGTCGCCTCCCATGGCGAGATAATCGATAGTGGCCACTCTATAGCGCTTTGAAGGATCGATCTTCCTGTCTCCGACCAGGATATTTCGGCACGTAAGCGTCGTGGGATCAATCACGGCCGATGCCCCGCTGATGCCATCGCCCTTACGTCCGGCCATTACCTCAAACGCCTGGATGAGGTCGGCGCCGCTGACGTCGATCACAACCACATGGTTGTCAAACGGAAGCATCTGCATTATGGCTCCCTTCGTGATGACACCGCTGTCGAGATCGCAACGGATCCCGCCACGGTTCATTATAGCCATGTCGACCGGTGCGCCGTTAAGACGGCTGCCCTTCTCAGCCACTAAGTCGCTGACGAGATTGACGAGCCCCCAGTCGGCCTTGACTATAGGCGCCGCAGCTTCAGACACAGGGATAGATAGGATGGAATCGACTTTCGCCCTATATGGCCGGAGAATGGCGGCCGCAGCCGGATCTACCCGGTCATCCAGACGCGAATTGACCGGAATTACCGAAGTGCTGACAGCCAGTGTCGGGAGGTCGATCTCAACTTTGCCGACGTATGCACCCCACGAACCGGCCTGTGCTATGACCACGGTATCGCCCTGCGAATTAAGAGCTGCCCATTGAGGTGATCCCGGATCTTCGGGATTGATCAGCGTGTGGGAGTGCCCTCCGATTATCAGATCAATATCCTCGCTTTTGCGTGCCAGATCAAGATCCGTATACCCGGGTGCCACACTATGACCTATATGTGTTATGGCTATCACCATATCTGCCTTTTCATTATGTTTCAGATGCCATGCTGTGGCATTTGCAGCCTTTATGCCGTCGAGATATTTCAAGCCCGTGGTATTGAAAGCCGATATCATTCCGTCAGGATCAATGTTTATGGCAAGGAAAGCGATCCGGCGGTCGCCGAACTTTCGTATCTCGTAAGGAACGAATATGGAGTCAAGCGGAGTTCCTGTCAGGTCATAATTTGTAGTAAGGCGCGATGCATTAAGTTGCCTCCATTCCCTGGCAAGAACATCCATGCCGTTATCAAACTCATGATTGCCGAGTATCTGGATATCATAACCGAGCGCGTTCATCATCTTGCGCTCTACCTCACCTCCGAAGAGCGAATAATACAGCGTGCCCTGCACTGCATCGCCGGCATCGACAAGGAGCACATTCTTTTCCGCATCGCGCACACTGTCAACCAGCACCTTGCGGCGCAGAATGCCCCCTCGGTCCGATGCATCGGGATCAATACGGCTGTGAGTGTCGTTGGTGTGAAGTATGATAAGGCGGTCGTCAGGCGCCGAAGCCACGACCGAAGCAGCTGTCGCAACGGCAGCCGCCATTAATAGCATTCTGTTCATATGCTGACAAAATTAACCATTTTTTGCGTCAGTTGCAACACCTTGACGCTGTCTCAAGAGCAAATTCAGGCAATCAAGCAATAATCTTTACTACGGGGTCAGGCCAGCATCATCAACAAGGCCTGCATACCCAGCCATCTTTATCCACGTTGCTTTTATGCTGATTTGTCGCATCTTACCGGCAAAGCAAGTTTTCCTAAGGCAAAAAAGTAGAAAAAAAATTTGGCGGGGAGTGAAAAAGGTATTAACTTTGCAGTCGCAAACGGGATCGAGAGCGATTCAAGACAAGTTTGCGTATTGATGGCTCCTTAGCTCAACTGAATAGAGCATCTGACTACGGATCAGAAGGTTACAGGTTTGAATCCTGTAGGAGTCACCAACGGGAAAGCCGACGTTCTGCTGAACGTCGGCTTTTTTAATTACACTTCCCGATTCTCAACTCATCACGGTATTGTGTTGGAGATGTTGAATACGCCATCGAGAAGCCATAAGATTTCAACCGCTTTTTCCGGCAGCGACGGGAAAAGCATCAGAAACACGACCAGACTGTTGGAAAGAATCGCAACCGTTGCGACACGTTCCGACACACTTCTCCGAAGCCAGTCAATACAGCTTCCGCTGTCCGCCGCTGTCATCCCCGCGGCATCAGTTTCATTCATTTCCATCGACAGCAAGATCAGAAAAACCATCTATTGCGCTTTGCAGACGCGCAATCAGACGCTCAATCTCCACACTATCCGGCACAGCTTCCGATTCATCGGCCGACAACCCCTGTGAATCAGCCTCAGCGGCCATCGCTGAAGCTTCGCCTATGAGTCCCTCAATAAAACGTTGGGCGAACGGTGCAAAGAATCTGCCGACAGACATCGTCACGGTTTTGACACCTTCGCGTAATATGCGCGCCTGCAGCTGTCGGCGCGCACGGCTGAATTCCTGTGCCTGACGCGGCGTGAAGCTGCAATGACATGCATCATCATCAAGAAGCTGCATCTCATCAAACACCTCAGCCCAATCTTCAAAATCATAGGTCGAGCCGTTGCGTTCCACTTCATCCGACAGTCGGAGAATATCATCCAGCACCTGCTCTTCTGTAGTCTTACAACCACTCACTATCATCAGAGCCGCTATACAGGCAAGAAGAGTGAGGATCCTCGTTCGCATCATAACTCTACAAGTGTTTCAAATTCATGTATCGACTGACCGTCATCGACAACACCCACCCTGAAACCGTCGCCGGTCGTCTCACAATATACATAAGTATGACCGTTATACTCCCGTAAGGCTCTATCACGATCTTTGAAATCGATCTGCTCAAGAACGGCAGCCGGAAGTTCCACTCCTATGGCGGCATGAGCCAGCTTGACCGAGATCATGATAACCGTCCGATACCCCAGCTCATGAAACAGAGCGGCCATCAGCGACGACTTGCAGTCGCAGTCGCCTTCCTTGTCAAACAGCACCTCGTCGGGATAGCGCATATACTCCCTGGCATAGCCGATACCTGCGGAATTCTCATCAACACAATAAGCTATATTCGGGGCCTGCACGAAATCAAGAGCGAACTGCACCTTCTCTATTTCAGGCAATCCGGCCTCTGTGATCGCACTCTCTATATAACGGGCCACCTGGCGCACCTTCTCCGACCGCTCAGGATCGGCGCTTACATACTGGATAATCTTGCGTATATTATCCTCATAGGTCGACGAATCGCTGCCATAAGTCAGGAAAGGATTGGAATGTCGGAGCGACGCCATAGCCATCTCATCAAACTCCAGCACCAGCTGTCCGTCAAGCCTGTTTCCACGCTGAGAGTCGAGTGTCCAGGCATATGTGCGGGTCATGGAACTGTCAGTGGGATTGACATCATCAAGATCGGCATCATCCAGCCTCAGCTCCACTATATCGTCAAATTCCGACTCCGAAAGGCCGCCAGGCATGCTTCCGAGCGTCACCCCGTCGACTGTCACCTCACACAAGAGATACTCCCTGCCTCCAAATTCATAAGCCAGGTCTCGCACAGCGGTCCCTCCGATCTCCAGATCTTTCCACTCATCCTGGAGTTCCACGCCCACAGCAGCGTGCTGTCGGCCGCGTGAGTACAGGTATATCAGGTCATATCCCATGATGCTGAATATCATGGCTGCCAGTAGAGCTTTACTGTTGCAGTCGCCACACTTGTCAAACAGAGTCTCGTCGGGCCAGCGGATATAGTCGGCAAAACGGTCGATAGCAGCGCTCTCTTCGTTGACTATAAACGCGATATTGGGTTCCTGCACAAAATCAAGCGCAAACTGCAACCGTGCCAGCTGACTGTCGAGCATCGCCTTATCCGCACATCGCTCCATATACCTACACAGATAGCGCAGACGTGCAGTGAGTGCGGGATGTTCCCGCAACGTCCGGAACATATCTCTTATGTAGGCAGAATAGCCTTTGGCGCACCGCTGCGGATAAAAAGGGTTAACCCTCCGCAACGACTCTATATAATCGGCTGTAAAATAAAGCGAAAGATTGCCTCTGAGGGGAACCGTCTCACGGAAAGCCGGATCAAGCGTCCAGGAATATGTCTTTTCGATATTGCCGGTAGGATTCCGTGGCTCATCATCCGTCATATCGTCGCTTTCGCTTTCATCTCTGTCATCAGATGTCAGCACTCTCCAGGGCTCATTAGTCCCTTTAAGAGTCATGTTGACTGCTGTGCCGAAAGCTATCACCCATGCTACCGGCAGGAAGTCAAAACGGTAAAATTTCAGTGTGAACGCCACCGTGAGCAGTGCCGACATAAGCATCACGATATCCATTCCGTGCTGTCCGAGCCTTTTGTCGAAGAGATCTATGCGTGCCTGTGCATATTCCGAATTCTCGATCCGGTCAATCTTTATCTGCCTGACAATAGCCCACAACGGGTAATAAAGCGCGGCGGCAAGTACAGCGTCATCAAAGTGATAGCCGATGAAATGCAATCCGAGCAGATGCCGGCAGATAATATAGAGCATAATGTAGACTACGGTATAGGCCACAGCCGTTGGCCATGCGGTGTCCTTCCATCCGTACGGCCTGTCGGCACGCTGCTCCATATATCCGCGCCGACGCCCGTACTGCCTGAAGAGCATCCCGAAACCGCATGCACGCGCTTCAGGCGATACGTCGCCCTTTTCGGCTGAGGCAAAACCCTTGCGCCTTACAGAGGCCACAGGCTGAGGCCTTCCGCTCTGGGCCGGGACCCCTGCATAGGCATTGAGACGGCTGACGAGCCAGAGCGTTTTCCAGCTTCGTTCTCCTTTAGTCTGCGGCACCAGTGGTGCTGACGGTCGCGCAGTATAGCCTATCCGTTCCGGCCGGCGCCCCTTGATACGTTTGTAGATCGTGCCTTCAGGAGTGATGTATCCGCACTCACGATATCGGGGAGAATCATCGTCGTCGGCCGAAACAATCAGCTCCACCACTGCCCCGTCGATCATCGGGTCTGTATAAGCCACGCTTCCGAGCGGCGCCCGTCGGCCGCTTCCCGCCTGCTTTACTTCCGAAGCCTCGCCCTCGGCATTATAGGCCAGAAAACCGATACGACGCATTTGCCCGTTGGTCAGATTCCTGACATCAATCCATGTCTTGCTCTTTCCAGATCTTGCGATCATCCCGGAAATTGCCACCACCATGCAACCGATGAGTATGCAGAGCAAAATAGCTGTAGTCGTCATAGGATCGTAAGAATCAGTCGTTGGTGTTTAATATGTTGCGGTATTCCAAGCGCAGACGCTGCGCCTCGCCGTAATCCTCCGGCGAAAAGAGTCGGAACCATCCAGCCACAGCCTCATCGTCAGGAAACAGAGCAGCGATTACCACACTCGACAGGGGGAAACGCTGTGCATCCTTGTCGATGTCAGTGTCCGAAACCACACGCCGGCGACGTATCTCATCATCGAAATCCTCACGGGGGAAAATGCGATTCAGCGAAAAGGCGTCGTAACTACGCCAACGAGTAATGAACAGATAACGTCGGAGCAGACTGTCATAACCGTCGGTCTGAAACGCACTGTTGCTGTGAGGCAGCAGACTATCGAAAATATCAGTCAGCATGCGGCCGGCCTTGACATCGCTGAATTCCGCATCGGCCGACGATGTGATCTCTCCGTTGGCAGCCGCATAGTCCACTGCTCTGCGCAGAAAATCGGCTGAACGTGTCTCCCTGAAATACCGACGGATATTGTCACCGACTGTAGGGCATTCACGAGGCAGCATCTCCTTCCCGACAGCATCAAGCAACGCCGAACTGAAGCGGGAGAATGCACTGCTCCATCGATCGTTTTCCATAGATTCAAGCTCTTCAGCCGAAAGGAATCTATCGGCCGGCAGCTCTCCTTCGCCCTGCCTCCTCATCAGTCTTTCATCCTCATCGCCAATATCATCAAACAGTGTCATAAACTGATCACTGAATCCGTTGATAAGCGTGAAATAATTATTTTCTGCAAGATTTCTGACTGCCACCGGATTTCCAGCAACCCTGATGCGCGAATATTCCACCCAGTCGGGTGGGATCAGCCCCTGAGGAATAGCGCCGATCAAATCCAGAGAAAATGCAGTGGAGGGCAACTCGCGTCTGTACTCTCCTGGATTGGGATCTATGCATGCCGACCTCTGACGGATACGTTTTATACGGTCAAGATAGCGGCCGCACAGTCCACTCACCGAATCGTAAAAATGTTGTGTTTCATTTTCAATCCTGCTCGCCACGCGGGCATAAGCGTCATGGACAAAATATGCCTTCAGACGCGAAAGCAGACTGTTGGCCCGCCGGCGGCGCCACCATATCCTGACAATTTCCGCCAACGACGGCACAAAGAACATGGCCACATACCAATATGCAGCAAATCGCCTGACACGGCCAAGGTCCACTATCCCGTCAGAAGACAGCCATGATAGAACCGGCACTATTCCAAGAGCGAAAATAATGCCGCCGACTATACAGCGTGCAGCGATAGCCATACCTGTCGACTGTCGGCCGAGATGCGCTGCCAGATCCTTGAGCGTCTCCTCCTTCAATGTCGTGCACGCCCCGCCGCTCTCGCCGCTTGAATTATCTATATCAGCCACATAAGCGGAATGATAGTCGTCAAAACTCTGACGCGCTTTCGATGGTATGAAATTGTCGGAAATATAGTCCCAGAACTGCACCTCAAGCTGACGCCGGACAGATCCACGCTGCACGGAAATATTCTGCTGCAAGGCCGCCAGTTCCTCTTCTATGTGGATGAGCGCTCCGCTGTCGGGCGTCACTTCACGGATCAACCTTCGCAGATTGGCCCTGAGCGTTTTGCAAGTATTGGCCGTCGCACGTCGGCGCGCCGCTGCCATACCCTGCAATGCAACCCTGGTCGAATCATCTATCCGCGAATAGACTTCCCTCATGAAGTTGACCGGAAGATAACGCAGATATTTATGATAATACCGCTTTTTAAGTGTCGGAGATGCCATATCCTTCAACGGATCAGGATCTGGATCCGGAAGCTTTATAGACTCGATGTCGATAGGTTCAAGATCATTGATACTCTTGAGCATCCCCTTGATATCAAGAAATTCCCCGGCAGACAGTTTTTGAGACTGATCAATCTTCTTCTCACCTTTACGGACGCTCCTGAAAGTTTCCAGAATATCTGATGCTATCTTGCGCCGGTCGCGCTCATCCTCAAGCGCCATGTCAAAAAAGACCGATGTGGCGCCCATCGACATATAAAAACTGTCGGCCGAGGCAGTGCCGCTGATGAGAGGATGCACTGCGTTGCAGGCATAATAAATATGCACGATGCACTGAAACAAGTATTCGGCCGTCTTTTTGCTGTCAAGAAGCGGATAGCTGCACTGAGTGCGGTTCTGCACATCCTGATAAAGTATCATCCTGTCGTAGCCGCGGGTCACCGGATTATCTCTGGATGTTTCGATTTCATGCAGCAGACGCTTGTAAGCTTTCCTGCTCCCGACATCATGGGAATTGACGTCGCACGGAATGAAAAGCATGCCGGTTATTTCCATTCCCTGATGTACATGGTGAGGCAAAATGCGTCCCTTCTCCTTCTGCAGCAAAAGGGCGAGAGAAGCGAACAGCACCCGGCTCGACTGCTCGGTGATATCACCGATAATTACGACACTGACCGTGCGGAACGGTTCGGCATCCGACTGCCTTAGCATCCTGATAAAACGACCGCCCTCCCTGACTATTCTTTCCTGAAACGCATAAACCGCTTTGGCTCCGTCCACGGGGTCATCACTCTCCGGTGGCATGAAAGGCATCTGTGAATACAGCCAGTAATTGCCGCTGATATTGCTTCGACGCTCAGCCCGGCGCTCCTCAGCCCTCTCTTCAGGATTAATTTCGACAAAGTCACTGACCACTGTCCGATGACCGTCACCCGCTGACACTATGCCGTCGTAATCACGCTGAATAGCGATATTATCGTTTTCAGCAGGCGCCACATCGGCATGCACTTCCACATGGCTCATCCCTCGGATAAGCCCTGCGAAAATATCACGCCTTTGTGAAGGCTGTGTCAGATCGATAATCCAGAGCGGCAACATAAAAACCAGACAGGACTGTTCAGCGTATGAAATCGTGGACTGTAGGATACTTCTCTTTCAGCAGACCGAACAGCGTCAGATACAGACGCGACGCCTCCGGACTCTGGGCTGAGCGTGATGAAGACATCAGCTCCTCAAGCAGTTTATGGTGACGAGCAGGATAGATGTCTTTCAGGATCTCTTCGCCAGTACGGCCATTAAGGCCATCGGCCGGGGGAGCTACGCTTGTCAGAAGCGCCGACAGCAGATTGTCGAACGTCTCGCCGAAACGGTAATTGTGGTAGCATCTGCTGAAACGCTCGAACTGCGCGGCGAGATCGCATCCTTCGATCTCAAGATATAGTTTACGCGATTTGTTGCGCAGACGCAGTGCCGGATGACCTTCGATCACACTGAATGCCTCCGGAAGAGCTACGCTTATATACTGATTGTTGCTGGCATTAGTCAGCAGCATCATGGTCGTGAAATTCTCCGGCTCGAATTCGTCGGCATGGAACAACGACTTTGTTTCATCGTCAAACTTATTGAGCAGCATCATCTTGGCCAGCGCATGGTGTTGCGGAAGCACCTCTTCAGGCAGGTCGGATGCACTGAGCTTGTCGAGATGCTGTGCGAACGAATGGTGAAAATGGTATTTCTCTCTGAACGAAGCCTTCTCGTAAACCGTACGCAGTGAGTCGTATATACGGTAATCCTCCAGTGCGAGGCCATATTTCGATTTCAACACCAGAGCTGTATTCTCGTCACCTCCCTCCACGAACCGGTGGCGGGGATTTCCTGTCTGGAAGCCGAGCATGTCATGGGCGAGAGTACGGTTGGGAGCTACAAACACAAGATGTTCCTCCTTGTTGGTCGTGCCGATACGGTTGCTGTTGTAGCTGAAGAACAGAGCCGGATTAAGGCTGCGTCTCACTTCGTCCTTCTCCATGTTGGTCAGATCCGCAAAGAAATCCGAGACCTTCTGTTCGTACCAGCGCCCCTGTGCCTCCTTGTCATTGCGCAGCCTGCGGTCAAAAACATCGCTTGCTATGGCAAGGAAATCCTCAATCAGCTTCTCCGACATACGGTCGGCGAGCACCGGATTTGTAAAGAAACGGGTGCGGATTGTCGGCTCCGACTTCTTTTTGCTCCTCTTATCCACTTCGCCGTCGAAGCTATAGACATATTGTCCGGCAGCAAGAGCCTTGTTGACACCGGGATCCTGGGAATTATAGACCTCGTCGTCGATAAGCTTAGCGAGCGACTGACGTATAGCGCTCTCCTGCTTATCTCGGCTTGAGGGCACTACCAGATTGTAAAGCCGTCCGAAGAAATTGTCGGGGATCCATCCGTTAGCGTCACAGATATTTTTAAGTTGCGGCAGATATACCGTCGTCACGTCGAGCGAAGCGTCTCCGAACTGGTTGGGAAGCTTAATTGAGTATAACTCCGAGGCTTCTCTTGACATCTCGGCCGCTTTGCCGCGCACCTTCTGAAGAGCCGCCTTGATCACTGCCATCTCGCTGTTGCGCTCGTCAAGACACAGCTCCTTCTTGATATCGTCGGCCCAATCGCTTAAAGCTGTTTCAATAGCGAGAGTAACGTAGTCGTTGAGCTCCGCTATATATTTTCTTATCTCCTCGCGGTTATGCTCTTTGAAGAGTCTCTCATAGGGGGTTATCTCACCGGCTTTTTCAAACCATACCCTGACGTTGGCTTCGCGTTCATTTAGATCAGCTTTATGGTCATTAACCTTCTGCCTGTCTCTCTCAAGCTGCTCCACGACGTGACGGCGTACGGAGTCGAAGGCGTCCTGGGCGTAGATAATGCCGTGCTCTCTGATGAGATTCTCAGCCTTGTCCCAAAGGGCATCTTTCATGACGCTGACAAGATGCTCACGGTTCTCACCCTTAGAGTAACGACTGAGATTTGATTTCACATTCTCGATATACCCTTGTATCGTATCGAAATCCAGTTCGGCACAGAGCCTATAATCATCATAGCTCTGCGACTGCAGCGCCGTTTCCAGATCCGACGACTGTATCAGCCGGGCGCCGAGCGATCCGCTGCCGTTGCCGAGCTGTTCAAATAGCGAGTCGGCCATCCTGGCAGCCTGTTCCTCCGGGAAAGAATGATTTTCATTGAGAAGCCAGTCGCGCAGCAGGTCGCGACGCAAGCGCGCATGCATATACTTGCGCATCTGCTCTTCAGGTTTCTGAAGCGACACATACCCCATCGGCACAAGGAAATCGTGATGGTCGCGTTCCATTATATCGTTGATATAATTGTCAATATCAGAGCGGAATGCCGCTCCGGCAGCACTGTTATGGACATGATAGAGCATTTCGGCCGTGTTGCGGTACATGGTCTGAGTGTCGCCCAGACTTGTGCCCTTGTCGGTCTGCACATCGACGGGGATAAGATAATAGAACGGGCAATAGCGTCGTTCATTATCGATCAGACTATAGTCTTTCTGAAACGCCAGACGGTGCATCAGAGTGTTGCGTTTGAGATCATAGCTCATCTCTTTCAGGGCTTCCATCTCCTTGAACACTCCGAAAGCATTGAGAGAGTATTTTTCCTCAGTAGCGTTGCAGTCGATATATACCTTAGGCATGTACATGGTCAGCACCAGCTGCGGATCGCCGTTGCCTACGATCTGATTGTGGAGCTGATTGACGTGATAAAGCACATCGTTGACTATGCCGGATCCCGTGCCTCCGAGAGTGCTGCACACCACCCAGTAGAAGATAATGCAGTCCTCGCCGCCCACTGTCTTCACATCATTGAGCCCCGAAATGGCTGTCTGTAATTTCTCCTGAAAATTCGTCAGGGCATGGGCAAACGCGATACGCGACTTCATACGGAAAGCTCCAGCACCGAATGCGAGCGGCTGATCAGGAATCTTCGCCGCGACCTCGCGGGAGCAGCCTTCGAGAATACGCTTGTTGATCAGCACATCAGGCGCGGATTTCGCCTCATAATAGATGGCCTGGGGATTTGCCTGTCCGAGATTGATCAGATCGGACTGCGTGCTGATAAAAGGCACTCTTCCCTTCTCAAACGACTCACGGTTGCGCCGGTTGGCCTCGTCAATGTCGCGCTGGTCAGTGTCAATGAAGAGAAAACGATAGCTGTCATTCATCTGCTGCATGCGCGATTTGGCGGCTGTCTCGTTCTTGAAACGCTTCTCATAGACCTTCTCCTTAATTTTCGACACGGTCTGGCATCCGGCGCCGCCGAGTCCGATGAAGATATGTTTCTCGTTTGCCATTATGGGGTGATTTTTATGATTTGTCGGTTATTTTGATGGTTTCATCTTTATCCTTATGTAGTGAGTGGCCGCTCCGTCTTTAGGGCCGCATGTCAGATCCACTCTGCCTCCCCTGTCGTTGAACCGTCCGCTGCAGTCGCCCTTGCGCGTCCCTTTGTATGCCTGTCCCTGCGTCCTGCGCCATGAGAAACATGGCTTTGTCCATGGAAGCCATGGATTGCTCTTGACGCGGCACAACTCAACCTGCCATTCGCAGTCGATCACGCTGCATCCTCCGTTACCACCTTTGCCTACGGCAAGTCGGGTAAGGGATTTTGGATGACGTGTCGATCCAACCTGTTCGTGATCCTCGTCGAAGATCGTCACATCGGCATTGATCTTCGTCCGGCTGTTGCGTTTTACCGCCGACATTACCCACATCAGATAGAGCGCCAGCAACGCCAGAATCACGCAACATAGCCAGAACGGCAGGAAGAAGGTCCACACCCAGCGGTCGGCAGGATTTGCCGCCGCTGGGATCGGCTTTACTATACCGAGCTTTATAAGCTCCTCGTCAAAAGGCGTCGGCAGGCTGACAGCGATGCAGACACTATCGTCGAAATGATGAAAACCCCATGAGTCGTGTCTGATCTGGCCGAGCTTCTCCTCTACATCACGCCTGTCGGTGGTGATCATAGCGTCCTCGTTGACAACCAGCCTGAATCCCGGCTGCGTTATTGCTGCAGTATCTACAGTCAGTTCCTGATACAGTCGCGAAGGCTCCCAGGAGATCTCCGCCTTAACATTGCCGTCGATATCCACATCAGTGACAAGTCTCACCGGATTGCTCCTGTTCTCGGCATCAATGATTGCCTTGAGCTTGGTCATCATGATCGACCGTTTCAACTGTTCGAACCACTGGGAAATCATCTGGCCGGGATTACTCAACGACACGATCTCAAGGCGACTGTCACCGGCACTAAATACTCTGTCCTTCAACTGGTCCAGACAATATCCCGGAGCCTTTGTCCCCGGATTGAGACAGAGAGCCGTCGGGCGGAAATAGCTGCCATAAGATGCTGAATTGACAGCCTGCGAGAGCTTATCGAGCTGCTCGTCCGACAGACAGCGGGCCGTGGGAGACGAACCGGGCACATCGTTGCAGAAATCGGTTATGATCACCACTACATTGATTTTATATTCACGATTGGTGTTCATCGACTCTGCTGTGGCTCCCACAGCGGCCTCAATATCGGTATAAGCCTTGAAGTCCCTGCTATAGCTCGGATTGGAATAGATACATGACACATTTTTCTCAAGAGCATCCTTGACCGGTCGGGAGATTATGCCGCAATAGTCCATCGCACTCGTTATCGCCTCGGCCCCGAACGGTATCACGTCGAAACGGTCGCCGTCGGGCAATGCCCTGACAAACTCCCGGAGTGACCCCGTCACGGCCGGGGCATATTTGTTCATCGAGCCGGAGACATCAATGGCAAAAATATAATGGGCCTTGGATTTCGACAACTCGTCGCGGTACAGTTCGCTCAATTTCGGGAACTGCTCATTTATGTAAGCATTCGGATTATTGTCAGAATCAAGCCCATAGGCCGGAAACGCCAGTATTATGGCCATGACACATGATATTACTGCGGTTCTCAACATTTTTAATGTCACTGTGTTTAAGGATTTCCATTCGGGGCAAAATATCCCGACAAAAAGTGTGATTCCGCAAATTTACAGAATATTCTCAATTCTCCAAACTTTTTAACAACACATTTCGCTCACCGCGCTTTTTTGACTGTCGGGGGCAATATGGAGAGAAACGGCACGTTATCATCAGTGATGGACATCATAAGGCAGACGATACTTGCAATCACCGTGACGGCGGCCACTGCGACAGCCGGCGCGGCTGACTTCGGCCACGGCCCGCTCAACCGCCCGTATTCTGACGGCCGGGCGTGGCATCTGGGCTTTTCAGTCGGAGCGCATGCGCAGGATCTTACGCTGACTCACAGCGGCTACGTGACGGAGGATGGCCGCACATGGTTCATGGAGCAGCCTGCGTATTCGCCCGGATTCTGCGTGGGGGGCCTGGTGGATTTCCGGCTCAACGACTATTTCAACATACGCATCGCCCCGGGCCTGTGGCTCGGAAACCGCGAGATAAAGATGCTCGACACTACGCTGGGAGCGGAGGAGCGGGAGAACATGAAGTCGACATTCGTCGTAGTGCCGGTCGACGTTAAATTCTCATCGGTGCGTTATCTCAATTCACGCCCTTATCTGACAGCTGGCGTCATGCCGGCAGTGGACGTCACAAAGAAGCGCAGCAACCTTATAAAGCTCAAATCGGCCGATCTTTATCTGACCGTTGGAGTGGGATGCGACTTCTATCTGCCATACTTCAAGCTCAATCCCGAGATAAAATTCTGCTTCGGCATGACCGACGTGCTCCAGCGGAAGCGCCCTGATCTGGCCGATGATCCCCAACGGATGGACATCACACGCTCGCTGCTCAAAGCGCGCTCCAAAATGATTGTCGTAACCTTTTACTTCGAATGATAAGGCGTATTCTCATATCTGTGGCGATACTGACTGGCTTATGTACTGCGGTGCACGCGCAGACCGACCCTTTGCTCTCGCAGTATTATGATGTAAGATCGTTCTACAATCCGGCAGCCACTGGCACTACCGACATGATGCGCTTCCGGTTGGGATCACGCATGCAGTGGGTGGGCATCGACAATGCGCCAAGGGCATTCATTGGAGTTGCCGAGACACCTTTCAAAATCGGGAAGCGACGGCTGGGCGCCGGGCTCATCGTGCGCCAGGAGAAGCAGGGGCTTTATGACGATCTCAACATGGGCCTCCAGCTCAGTTATCACCTGAAACTTTTCGGAGGCACACTGTCGGTCGGCCTGCAGCCGGGGGTGCTCAACGAGAAGTTCCGCGGCTCGGAGGTCTACATACCGGCCGACGACGAATACCACGACGACACCGACGAAGCCATACCGCGCATAGACATCAGCGGCTCCGCCTTCGACCTCGGAGCGGGGCTCTACTACCGGCGGCAAAGCTTCTGGGCGTCCGCATCGGTGACGCATCTCAACTCGCCGACCGTCACTTTCTCCACCGACTCCCCCGCCTCTTCACGCGCCGGAGAAGACGATTCAGACGACAGCGGAGGCGATACGCCGGCCGACGGCGCGACAACCGGCGGGGAATACGAATTCCAGGCCCGTCGCACGCTATATTTGATGACCGGAGGCAATATTCAGATTCCATCAACGTTATTGGAAGTGATACCCACTGCCATGATGGCTACGGATTTCAGATTCACCAGAGTCACGGCTACGGCACGGCTGCGCTGGAAAAAGATGATTTCTCTGGGAGTAGGTTATCGCCACGACGACGCTCTGAGCATCAGTCTGTCGGGCGAGTTCCACGGATTCTATCTCGGATATGCCTACGACTACCCCACCGGCAAAATCTCCCGCGCCAGCTCCGGCAGCCACGAGATCTTCGCGGGCTATGCCCTGAAACTTGATCTGGGCGACCGGAACCGCCACAAGCAGAAGAGCATCAGATTTATGTAGCAGACAACACCGACAGCAGTATAACGCATATGACATCAGACATCAGGACATATATCGCGGCAGCCGCGGCGGCAATGACGCTCGCCTCATGCGCCTCCGGAAGCCGCAACGCATCGGGCGGCGAACTCACCGGAGTGGGCGCCGCGACATGGGCCGAGCCGTCGCCCTACGGCATGGTGCTCGTGGATCGCGGATCCATCAAGGCAGGGCCGCAGGAAGCAGACTCGCTCTGGGGACTCCGGGCCGATGCCCACGGCATCTCTGTCGACGCCTTCTGGATGGACGAGACCGAGGTGACCAACGCCGAATACAAACAGTTCGTCTACTGGGTGCGCGACTCCATCATACGCGAACGCCTTGCCGACCCCGCTTACGGCGGCAACGAAGAATACAAGATCGACGAAGACCGCGACGGCAACCCCGTCACCCCGCATCTCAACTGGGCCAAACCCATACCCTGGCGCAATCCCGACGAGGACGAGCAGAGAGCCATAGAGAGCCTCTACCGCACCAATCCGATCACCGGCACACGCGAGCTCGACGACACGCAGCTCAACTACCGCTATGAAGTCTACGACCAGTCGGAAGCTGTCAAACGCAAATACCGGCGCGACCCGCGAAGACGCGAGTACAACACCGACCGTCCGACGCCCACCGACGTACCCGTAATCACCAAGGACACCGCATGGATCGACGAGGACGGCGAAATAATCCGCCGCACGATCTCACGCGCCCTCTCCAGCGAATATGACTTTGTAAACACCTACATAGTCAACGTATATCCCGACACCACCGCGTGGATCAACGACTTCGACAACGCCTACAACGAGCCTTACGTCAGGATGTACTTCTCCCACGGCGGCTACAACGACTATCCTGTGGTCGGCGTCAGCTGGGAGCAGGCCAACGCCTTCGCCGCATGGCGCACGGCGTTCCTTCGCCGCTCCATCGGGCGCGAGGGAGTGCATGTGGAGCCTTACCGTCTGCCCACGGAGGCCGAATGGGAATACGCCGCCCGCGCAGGAGTCAGCGACAACAAATATCCCTGGGAAGGCGATCTGCCGCTGACCGAAGAGAAAGGCTGCTTCTACGCCAACTTCAAGCCCCAGGAGGGCAACTACGTGCAGGACGGCCACATTATCACCTCGCGGGTGGGCACATACGCCCCCAATGACTTCGGACTCTACGACATGGCGGGCAACGTCAGCGAGTGGACCTCGACCGCCTACACCGAGGGAGTGTCGAAGCTCACCAACGACCTCAACCCCGAATACCGCTACAAAGCCGCACCTGACGATCCATACCGTCTCAAACGCAAGATCGTGCGCGGCGGATCCTGGAAGGACGTAGCCCACAATATACGCTCCGACATACGGATGTGGGAGTATCAGAACGAACAGAGGTCATTCATCGGCTTCCGCTGCGTGCGCACCAATATCGGCTTCGCCAAGGGCCAGGGCTACAACAAGAAAAGAAAGTGATTATGGGAAAGATCAAACGATACCGCAACGTAGTGGAGCGCTTCCTCTCCGGTGAGAACGGACAGCGTTTCTTCAATATCACCTATTCCGTAGGCGCCGCTATAGTCATCCTTGGAGCCCTCTTCAAAATATTGCATCTGTCGGGAGGCGACACCCTTCTGTCGATCGGCATGGGCACGGAGGTGCTGATGTTCATACTCACCGCATTCGACCGTCCCCCGCGCGAACCCGACTGGGAGCACATTCTCGCCGGAAGCAACGCCGTCCAGGCGACGCCCGTGGTCGCGACAGCAACGTCGGGGGCGCCCACATCAGCGGCAGCGGCTCCCGCCCCCGCCGCCACCCCGCTTCCGACAGCCTCGCAGGCCGGATCCTCGCAACCCGCAGTAATGCCTGCCGGAACCGTCGTGGCAGTGAGTGGCGCGGCATTTCCAGCCGAAGCCTCACAGCAGGTAGAGCAGAGCGTGAAGGCCATCGGCGACACTCTCGACGGCTATATCGAACAGATGAGCGCTCTCAACCGCAACATATCGGGCCTCAATACCATCTACGAGATACAGCTCCGCAGCGTATCGGCACAGCTCGACGCATTCGAGAGCGTCAACCACGGAATGAAGGAGATGCGGCAGATGTATGAGGAGACAGCCCGCCGGAGCGAACTGTACCGTCAGGAAGCAGAGAAACTGACTGACCACATGCAGCAGCTCAACCAGGTCTACGAGCGGATGCTCCAGGCCATGACCGTAAACATGTCGAAACGGCAGACAGACTGATCCATGGCAGCTTCGTTATCACGCATGTCGCCACGTCAGAAGATGATAAACCTGATGTATATCGTCCTGACAGCCATGCTCGCGCTGAACGTCTCAAGCGACGTGCTCGACGGCTTCACACAGGTAGAAGAGGGTCTCGACCTCTCGAACCAGACCGTCACGCACCGCAACGCCGCCGTATACGAAGCGCTCGCCATAGCCGCCGAAAACAATCCCGACAAGGCCGCAGCATGGCACAGACGCGCTACGGAGATACGCGACGAAGCCACGTCGCTTACCGCTCTTGTCGACTCACTCAAACTGGCTATCGTGCAGTACGTCGACGGAGAGGATGCCACGCTCGACCGTATTGACAACCGCGAGAATCTCGAAGCTTCGTCGGTAGTGATGCTCAATCCGCTGACGCGCAACGGCGCGCGCCTGCGCAACCGTGTCGAGAGATTCAGAGACATGGCTGCGGCTGCCGTCAACGACTCCGTGAAGCGTCAGGGCATAGCACAGATGCTCGATACCGAAAAAAAACGCACCGAAGGTTCGGACGTAGAGCGCAACTGGGAAAACGTACGTTTCGAGAACCAGCCGGTAGTGGCAGCGGTGGCTCTGCTGACCAAGCTGCAGAACGACATACTCTATGCCGAAGGCGAGGCCATATCGTCGCTGCTGTCGGCAGTCGACGCCGGCGATGTCCGCGTCAACTCGCTGAAAGCATTCGTCATCCCGGAGTCGCGCTACGTGATGCGCGGCAGCCGGTATGCCGCCGACGTTGTGCTCGCGGCAGTCGACACCACAGCCCGTCCGGTCATGGTCATAGGAGGCAAACGTTTTGAGCCCGGCATGGCACGGTATGAATTCTCACCGTCGGCAAGCGGCGACTTCAAGCTGACAGGCACGCTCGAAGTGCCCCTCGGCGACGGCACCGTCGCATCCCACCCCTTCGAATCGGGTTACACCGTGATCGAACCGACAGCCGCCGTATCGGCAACGATGATGAATGTGCTATACGCCGGCATCGACAACCCTATTGACATCGCCGTCCCCGGCACTGCCACCGATCACGTATCCGCCGCCATGACAGGGGGCCAGCTGATGCGCAACGGAGCCCACTGGATCGCCAGGCCCGACGCGAAAGCATCCGAGGCCGTCATAAAAGTCAGCGTCAACGGCGCACTGGGCGGCTCACAGCCTGTCGCCACACATACGTTCAAAGTGCGTCAGCTCCCCGATCCGTCGGCATATATAGCAGTCAAGTCGGCCGACGGCCGTGCGGAACGTTATCGCGGAGGCCGTCCGATAACGAAAGCCTCGCTCCTCGCATCGCAGGGACTTGGAGCCGCGATCGACGACGGTGTACTCGACATCGACTTCAAAGTGCAATCGTTCGAGACCGTTTTTTTCGACTCCATGGGCAATGCCATGCTTGAGAAATCCGACGGCGCCGACTTCTCGCGCCGTCAGCTCGAAAGCTTCCGGCGTCTGTCGCGCGGGAAACGGTTCTTTATATCACGTATAAAAGCCACCGGGCCCGACGGCTCCGAGCGCACTCTCAGCCCCGTGGAAGTAATTGTCAACTGAATTTATTCCGTATCAGTATATGAAACGCATATTGATAGCTATAATCCTGATGGGCGCCGCAATGCCCGCTGTCATGGCTCAGAAGAGCGTCAGCAGCGGCATAAGCCGCAGAAGCACGACAACCGACACCCGTCGCGGTCCGAAAGATTCCAGAGCCACCCAGACCGCAGGCAACGCCGAGACCAGAATGACCGATCCGGCATGGATGAAGGTGGTCTATCGGTCGCTTGACCTCAACGACGCGGCCAACGCCGTGCTCTATTATCCTGAAGAGGCTGCCGACGGACAGGACAATCTGTTCAGGCTGATGCTCCGACAGATAGCCGCCAACAACCTCCCGGCCTACGAGTATCTCGACGGACGTGAGAATTTCACCGATGCAAACCGCCTCAACGTAAAAGAAATGCTTGAACGGTTCCAGATCACATATGCCGACGCGAAAGGCTCCACTGAAAAACGTCCGCTGTTCGATATCGCCGATGTCGACATGCCCTCTACAGAGATACTCAGCTATTTCATCATAGAGAGCAACGAGTTCGACCGTCGCGACTCGCGCATGCGGCGCCGCATCGAAGCGATATGCCCGGTGCTTCACCGCACGGAAGAGTTCGGCCAGGACGCCGTCAGATATCCGATGTTCTGGGTGAAATATGACGACCTTAAGCCCCACCTGGCGCTTACGACCGTGTTTCTGAACGATGAGAACCACGTGGCATCCTCCACTCTCGAAGATTTCTTCAACCTCAACCTCTACAACGGTGAGATCTTCAAGACACGCAATCTGCGCAACCGCTCCATGTCGCAGCTCTATCCCGACCCCGATGACCTCAAGCACGCACGCGACAGCATCGACCGCCGCATCGACGCCTTTGCCGACGCCCTCTGGGTGCCGTCGCCCGAAGAGATCGAGCGTCAGAAAGAGCTGAAAGAGGCTTCCGACACTACAGCAGTGGCCTCCGACAGCAAAAAGTCACGCCGGCTGAGCGCTGCACGCAATTCGACGAAGAAAGCCGAGAAGAAAGTGAAGACAGAGTCGCGCAGCCGACGTTCGACCCCGGCCGCTACCCGCAGCGTGCGCAACAGGCGCAAATGATATTGCTGCACCGCGATACGAAAAGATATTACCTACGACGTTCCAGCTGACGCGCTCAGTCGGGACGTCGTTCTATATGGGCTCCGAGAGCGTTGAGACGGATGTCGATATTCTCGTAGCCGCGGTCGATCTGCGAGATATTGCCGATCTCGCTCGTGCCCTTTGCCGACATGGCCGCAAGCAGCAGCGCGATACCGGCGCGTATGTCGGGCGACAGCATGCGGTTGGCCTTGAGAGTGTTCTTATGGTCAAGGCCGATGACCACAGCACGGTGAGGATCGCAGAGCATTATCTGCGCGCCCATGTCGATAAGCCTGTCGACGAAGAAAAGACGGCTCTCGAACATCTTCTGATGTATCAGCACCGATCCGC
>ERZ825324.2095-NODE-2095-length-21882-cov-6.191185_pt1 | contig 21882 bp, 15 predicted proteins | sample MGYA00519859_ERZ825324 | MGnify/ENA primary metagenome ERZ825324 (study PRJEB31778, sample SAMEA3449198) | human gut metagenome | biome: human gut; feature: human-associated habitat; material: faeces | place: United Kingdom | collected 2010/2012 ... | reverse complement strand
ACAATATCGTTTTTTATCACTGTTGTTGAATTTACAGAGATTTTTTCGCAGGGCCCAATCATAGATAACAGTTTCAAAAATGCCCGCATCCAATTCAGCAATAGCAAAACAGAAATGATCTTTTTGATTCCCTCTGATTCAAAACGAAGTGGGATCGCCTTCTTGTTTTTCAGAGGAACTAACTGAATTCGATTCGCTTTTGCACCACTTTCTAACAACTACAATAAAGACTACGACTTTTTCTTAATAATGATTACACTAACAATACCTACACCAACAATAATCGTAATTGCACCAATCATTAAAATCAATTTCCATGAAGCATGGTTAGCTTTTTCCATCGGAACAATAGTGCCATCAGTGTGCAGGATATCTCCCTTTTTCATTTTCTTAATACTAGATTGCCATGCATTACTCGATAATGTAATTTCAGAAAGATCTTTTGAATCTGCTAGTTGAAAAATAACATCACAATCTTCCTGAGCAGATGCAGTAAATGTATAACCATTTGGCAACATCATCATAGTGCCATAGCTGTTATCTTCCGCTCCGTCTTCATCTTCTACTGTATAACAGAAAACATCCATAAATAGATCTAAATCACGCACTGCGACATTTCCATCTTTAATTGTGGCAACAACATTTCCATTTTCATCAAATACTTTTGTGCTTACTGGACAACCAATAAAAAATGTTTTCCAACCAGATGCTTTTGCCTCTACATAATCTTTTGCTTTTTCCACAGCAGAAGCCATAACATCATCTAAAAATCTATCAATTTCATCGTCTGTCCATTTTTTGCAACACACAAAACGCTGGGAATGTTTTGATAATTCTTTGATACTGGCTTGCAATGTGACAACTTCCCTATACCAAGAAATATAATCCCCATTGGAAATTCCAAAGACACGATTCAAATAGTCATTTGCCTGGTCATTCTCAACAGTGGTCGCAATATACTTGAATACAAGATTATCTTTTGTTATTGCTGCCATATTATCTGTAAAGTTATTTGACTTGTCAACATTTGCAGAATAGTATGAACTTACAAACAAACTTAGAAATTCATTGCCATACACACAATAATTTCTCAGTGCATTATAGTACAAGTCGATTACTTCATGATATTTCGTTGCATTTTCAAAATTTTGTGTCTTTATAAGATCAGTCTTATATTGGTTTCCAACCTTTCGAAGTGAATCAATAATCTCATAATGGCATACCATCTCGCCAATTGTCGCGATTTTTGCCTCTGTCGAGTTCATTCTATCAAAGTAAAAATCTACAACATTTCCGGTAGCATCCAGCACTTGTAAGACTTGCCCTCCTGGAATTCTTTCTGCAAGCTTCATGCCAACTGACATAGCTATTGTCATCAACATATTTGCTGTTAAATCTCCACCTACCTCAATTATTTTGTTGGAAAAATAATCATTGATAAATGTTTCAATATCCGGGGTAGAAACACACTCCTGCAAATTCTGTAACGCTATTTTATAGGCTTCATTATTATTTGAGGCAGTTTGATACATTTGATTTAAAATAACTTTGTAGTTATCCTGAATATCGCAAAACATTTCAAAATACACAACACAACTTAAAGTATCACTAATAGTTTTTGTTTCATTTGATAGTATTTCTGTTATTGATGCTACCAAAGACAATACATCTCCTGCACCAATTTCCAAATTATTGTTCTTATAATCTTTAATCGGAAGATCCACTATTTTAAATGTGTCATCAAATTTATTCATAGCATTTGCGATTTTTTCCAATGAGTTTGCTTTTGTAATGTCCCCACTAATTTCAGCGATTGTTTTTATCAACGACTGCATGCTGCTTTCTGTATCCGCATTCTTCAATTGTTCTGAAAGTTTTTCTAAAGTTTGCAAGTAATAGCCTTTAATTAAATCGAAATAATAGCTATCATCCATACGATACATTAATTTCAATAAAGCTTGATAATACATTATCTCACTTGCAGAGGAATACATATCTTTTGACTTTCTCCCAGCTTCAACCATCTCTATTGGATTTCCAAAACTGGAATATGCATCTGTGACAAAACTAATTCCAGTATTGCCGTAGTAATAGTCAAACTCCGCCAATTGATAAAGTGTATCAATATCTTCGGAATAATTCCAGATACTTCTGCTTTTATCCAATTCGGCCACACCAACATGGTGCTTTATAAAATCTATATCAAGTTGCTGCTTCTTTGGCGATTCTGATTCTGTACTTTCCTCTGAAGCATCCAAAGCAACAAATTTAAACCCATTTTTCTTTGCATAAGAATCCGCAACCGATCCTTGATAGCCACAGATTGTGAAATCTGGAATTTTTTCTTCTACGCTCATCACATCACCATTGGCATCCGATGTATTATACCAATGATAGCCAACAGCCATTTCTCCAATATGCGTCACATTTTTGGGGATTGTAATGGAAGTAATGATATCCGACTGACCAAAAAAGTAAAATGCAGAATCTCCGATGGATGTAAGACTTTCTGGCAGCTTAAACACTACAGAACCATAACGGCCATAAAAAGCTCTGCATCCTATTGAAGTTATCCCTTCTTGAATTTCAACTGATTTTATATCTTCCTGATTTTGACTATATGGTGGATCTGTTTGCGAAAAAAATGCAAAGACTGGATCAGCGTTACTATAGTCATACATCGGACCAGTTCCGCTGATTTTCAAAAGTCCAGTTGATTGGTCTAATTCCCAAAATACGTTATCGCCGCACTGATTCGTTATGTTTTCTGATGCAGTTGCAGTTTGATTATCCGAGACATTATACCCTGAGAAAAGATAGGTTTCGCCGTCAAATCCAGGTATATTTATTCCGTCTTTTATGTCAGGATGATCCGAATATAAAGTGTCTTCTGAAATAATCTGTTTAGAGTCCTGACTAATTGTATTGCAATTGTCACCGCTTGCATAATACCACGTGCCATCTTCACAATCATAATCTTCAAAGGCTACAAGTTCCCCATTAATCAAATGATAGAAAGTATACCCATAGTAAGTAGCGCCTCCGGAACCTAACTCACCAAGGACATTGCCTGGATTTGCAACAAAATAATCCCATCTCGCACCACCGGCAGCAACTTGCTTTGGCACTCCGTTTTCAATTGTATATATCTCATTTATTTTCGTGCTGTATGTATTGTCTAAAATAAATAGTTCATCTACACCGTTTCCATCTAAATCATAGAAAGCATATCCATAATCAGAAAGATTTCCAGTTGCGTACATCCACATGTCAGAATAATTCCACATAGCAGAAGAGCCATCTAAATTCATAAGACCATTTGGAATAACTTTTGTAACATAATCATTCAGAATAGAAGCATATAATGCCTCATCATCAAACCTGTTTCCTTTTGCTATTACATTTTCCAGCGGAACAATTCCCAAATAAGATGCAGATATTATCGCTGCAATTGTCCCGGAAATGATGCGTTTTACAATTCTACTCATATATACCCCCTTTATACCACCATGTCTTTACATAGCATCTGTTCCGTTCTGAACATTTTCTACAGTTGACAATACATTTTTTATGGATTGGATCAGCGATTTTTCTATTTCATCGTACAACCGAAAAATTTCGGTGATTTTGTCGACAGATGCGCCCATACTTTCGGTAGAAAATACGATGCTTGTTGGATTCTCTGGTTCAATAAATTGATAAGATTTTCAATTTATTATTGTTCCAATATTTCTGCAAAATCATCGTCCAACTCAACTAATGAATCCATTGTTTTTTTTGTTACTATTGCCGTATTCAAAATAAGCTTATTAACTAATTTTTGAAGAGTAACCAATTGAGTATCAATTTCTTTTATTCTATTTGCCATATCTCCTATATTCTGTGTTTCAAAAGTAATCTCTGACGGATTTTTATTTGTTAATGCCATCATTTTTGTAATGCATTCAGAAACCACATTATAATCACACTTAATTTTTGACATAATAGCATCTCCTATTCATTATACACCCTGTTGTCAGATACATCAACCTTATGCTTTTTGTCATAATAAACTGTAAAAGAAAAGAGATGATCTGATTTTGTTTTTATATCTTCTGTTCCAGTATTTTTATCTATTGAACGATATTTCCTTGTATTTCCGCTAATAATATCATCAAGATTTTTTTCATTATTATTTTTCTTAATCCTTTGCTTTTGCTCATCCATTCTTTTATCAAAATCATATTTTTTATCATATTCATCTCCAAGCTGTTTTTTTGTTTCCTCAATTCCAGTTATTGTTTTAACTATTTGAATTGCACTTGAAGCACCTTTTTTAACGCCTTTACCCACTTTACTTTTAGGTTTTGAAATACTAACAGCATCTGACAAAACAGTTTCTGTAGAAGATACGCTATTTTTTTCATCATTTGTAAAGCTATCAATCAACTCATATCCATCATACACATATCCTATATATTCTCCAACTACAGGCAATGCTTTTAATAACCCCACCATATCTTGAGCCTTTTTTTCATATGTATAATTTTTTTCAATATAGTCATCTCTTGTTATTTTCAATTCTCCCTTTTCATTTGTAATTCCATATTTAAGACTATCACAAAAATTTAAAGCACTTGCTTTTACATTTTGAAGTTTTGCCGATTTTAATGTGTCATTTGTTTCTTCCGAAAACTCATAAATATCTGCCTTTATTTCATCGTCACCTATTTTTATACTGTAGTGACCGCCACTATTCATATCATTTTTATTTGGTTCGAAATATTCTATATTAATATCTGTGCAGCACCCTTTTATTCTCTCTTCAATTTCAGATATTTGCTTAGTTAAATTCATATCTTTCATAAAAATAGACGTATCATCTGTATTCCAATAAGAATTTGTACTAAAATATTGCGATCTTCTTTTTTCTAAATCTTTTATTTCTTGCTCACCTGCCTTTTTATTTGCAATTTTTTTTCTATATCAGAGGTGTACGAGCAAAGAGCCGCAGTAATATCACTTAAAGCATTTAAATCAACCATTTTTTTATAAGCTTCCGGATTTCTAGATTTGTCCTCCATTAAATATTGATTGTTTTTAAAAAGTTCGGACACCATTATTCCAATATCCCCTGATACTTTATTCCAAAAATCAGAGTATGTGCCATTGCTATCAGCTAACACTTGACTTGTGTTCACAATATATTGGATTTCTTCTACATTTAAGCCATCTTTTTTCACACAACCGCACATCAATAATTCAATAAGGCAATAATCTATATCCGAAATATCATTTGAAACATAGGAATATACGCCTCCAGGCACATATTTTTCTGAATTTACAGTTGAAGATAACTTATTAAAATAATCAGAGATATTTTCATTGTTAAATACACACTCTCCGTTTTCATCTATTGTAACATAATCACTTAATCTAATATTTGCAATTGTAACAGAAACACTTGTCGAGAAATTTAATCCATCTTGAAATGTGTCGCCATTACTTTCTGAGAGTTTCAATATATTATTCATTTCTATTAGCAAAGAATCTAATTTGATGATATCCTCGCTTATATCATCAAATTTAGAAGTGTATTTAGAGTCAAGGGTACCTATACTGTCCATTTTTGCAGGATAAATCTCTACTGGGCTCCTTAAAATTTCAGAAATATCTGAAATCACTCTATTTATAGAAGCAATTTCTAATGCATCCGTAGAAGAAAACTGTCCACTCGGTTCTGTAGGCAGACTAATTCCGTCTACATATGTTTTGCATTTACACAAAATCGAGTGATTTTGTGTAAATTCCTCCATTAAATAACTATGCACACTCATTAAAAGCACCTCTTATCAATAACGATTATGATCCATTTTTTCAACTTCATCTGTAAAATCAACAATATTATTTATAATATTATTTGAAATATAGAAAACACATTCTTTGATTTCCGCTACATTTGATTTGAAGTCAACTATTGCTTTATTAGCACTTCCCTCAATAAATCCATTAGTAGAAAGAGTCGATATAATTTTCTGAAACTCATCTAGTGTATCGGTGATCTCTTTTGTTCTTAAACGAATACTTTCTTGTACAGAATTCCACTCATCACAAACAATTCTTACACCATTTGCCATATATACTCCTCCTTAAATTTTATTTAATTTGAACAACAATTGAATCTTCTGCACTTTCTACTTGTGATAATTCTGTATTTAATGCGTTCAAACTGTAATTGTATTTATTGTACCTATCTTGAAATTGATCCATTTGATAGCTATAAGATTCGTATTCTCCTTCATTCTTTTTAATTTTTAATTCGATTCGTTCATGAACACTTTTTGCGGTTTGTAAAGCAGAATTGCATCGTTCATAAATTTGCATAGTAATATCAGAACGTATTTCTTGGATACAAATACAACTTTCTTGCAAGCTTCCCATATAACCGGAATTTCCATCACTTCCTACAAGATTATTCCTTAAATCAAATATAACTTGATATGTCTGTTCCAGAATCTCTTTCTCAGTTCTTAATTCATTTAGCTTATCTTCTAGTTCTTTGAGTCTATTTGTACAATCATCCATTCTTTTTTGATATGTTTGCATATTCTGCTTTATTGTATTAATATCTGTAGTTATATCAATTGATGACCTAGGCATATAGTTACTCCTCCTCTATTTCATGATGTATCGTTTCAATATTTCAACTGGTTGAAATATTCAAAAAATACATCATAGCGGAGATGAAAAAGCACTTTGCAGTACTCTTCATCTCCACCATGTGTATGTGTGGACTAAGCTGCATTGATTACTGACCATATGCAGCCGCAAAATTTGCCTGATTCTCGTCTTCTGCGTTTGCGTACTTTGTCAGATTTTCGCTGTTGATGAGACACTCGTTTGCATAGGTTTCTACCTGCGTAAGAACATTGTCATTGACAATCTCCTCGATCTGCGTTTTGATGTTGGAAAAGTCGCCGGCAATATCCTGCAACATCTGACTGAGTTTCATCATTGCATCGTTGAACTTAATGAAGCTCTCCTCAAAAGCGGTAGCTGCACCGCTTACCCAGATACCTTGCATCTGTTCTGTTGCCTGAGAAACTGCCGAAGCGTAGTCAGCAACATTGCCGTTATGAGTGTTGAAATCCTTAACAACCTTCTCCAGTGCCGTAGAGATTGCGGAAAGAGTAGTCTTGATGTCACCCGACTCCTCTGTAAACGCTGTAGAGTTTGTTGCAAATACACTTGCCGAAGAACGCATCAGTTCGGTATCGTTACTCGTGATTGCCATTCCCTTTCACCTCCTTTCAAGTATGGTTTTATATAGAAATGCAACTTATGAAATTGCATACTACATAGCTTTAATCTGTATGCCTGATTGTTTTCAAACGATATACCTTCGTTTGGTCGACAGCTTCCACATAAAACGCATCTCCAACTGTTGTTTCAACAGACAAGCGCTCTCTTCTTTCTGCCATCGATATTTTTATAAAACTATTAACAATATTACTAGCACTAAAAGCACCAAGCAATAAGAAATTTGCACCTGCATTTTTGGCTCTATACAATTTTGCAGATCTCATAGGGGACAATTCTTCATTTTCGGCATTTGAAACAACAAAACTAAATTTGTACGCCAACAATTCCAGAATCCCCTCATCAAAATCATTAAGCATTTCCTTACTGGAATCTTCACAAATCATCATAAGCAGCGGTTTTTCGTCCAGAACGGACATATCACCATGATGCTCTAAAACAAGTTTCTTTCTTGCTTCCAGCTCTGCTTTCCATTCCTTGCAAAGACTTCCCATATGTTCTGAACTCAGCTCATAATTGGTCACACATCGATATTTCTGAGCAGTTTCTGCATATTTTTTCACTGTTGCCTTATCAAATATTACAACCTGAGCCGGTGCTGCATCCAGATTTGCCTCAATAGAGGAAATCATATATTTGACAAAGTTTCCCTTGCCCGATTTGGGAGTACCTGAAATAATCAGATTCAATCCAGACAAAGCCATTTTCTGCGGCATCAAAGTATCATAATCAAATCCAAGAATCATATGGTACGGCGAGAAATACGACGCATACTGTGCCTGTATCTCCTTTTCCATCAGGAATTCCGGGATTTCCGGAATCAAATTTGCCTTTTGATTCGGATATCTGGACTTGATTTCTTCTACAAATTCTTTGATTTTTTCAATCCGCTGAAATTCCTTTTCCCCTTCAAAACTCTGATACAACTGACAATCCAGATTTGTTTTGTCAACTGTAACAATACATCTTCCGGGAATCGGGTCTACTGTCATCTTATAAGCACCAAACAAATTGCCGTACTCATCACTGTTATTGTGATGCATTCCAATACGACACGCAAACGAAGAAAGGTAACGATGCTCCATTCCTTTTGTGCTGCCGTTTGCAATAATTACACTGATGCCAACAGAGAGTCCTTCCCGAAGGATTGACAACAGCACCGGATTGTCATTTAAGTTTAATTCCTTTAGTGCAGTAAAATTGTCAATTAGCAGTAGAATCAAAGGAATGTCCATTTTTCCGGCTTCTTTATAAGCAGTATATGAACTTACTCCAACGGATTTCAGTTTCTGTTTCCGCTGCTCAATTTCCGAAGTCAATAGCTTGAACAGGTTATTCAGCTTTTCATCTTCATTCGGGCAAACAACACCTCCTACATGAGGAAGATTTTGAAAGTTTGCTAAAACCATAGAAGAATAGTCAATCACATAAATATTGACCTCTTCCGGCGTATATTTTTCTGCTACATCCCGAATCAGCAGCTGCAGAACATTGGTTTTTCCAGTCTGCAATGCTCCGACGATTAACATATGACACGCCGACAAATCCACAAGGTAATTCTCTTGTTTCTGCTGTGCAGGATTATCATACAAGCCAAGGTTCACCAAAACAGAAACACTGGATTTTTCTCCGGCTTTCACATACTGCATCACCGTCGGCAAAGGCGGTTTGCAGATATCCGGAAGCTTTGCAATATGATTTTTTTGGCAATACTGAATGACCAAGTTTGTAATCGCTTCCTTTTGTGAAAGCACCTCTTCACCGTCCATTGGTTTGCGATGCTTTTTCTGGTATATCACTTTTCGTCTTCCGCTGAAATCAACTGCAGAAACCTGAAATTCTTTCTGATTGGATACTGCTTCTAATCCAGCCGGAGCACCACTGTAAGCAGACTGAAACAATTCAAAAATCTCATTATTTCCGACCATCAGATATGCACGTCCTGCCTCTTTGATTTCTGCTGCAAGCGGTGTTTTGATTACTTCCCGGCTGTCTTCCGGTGTCTGTACCTTCAGACAAAGCCGGAATTTCGAGTTACTGTCAATCTGCGGATCTACCTGACCCTGCGGTTTCTGTGTAGCAAGAATCAAATGTACACCAAGAGAACGTCCCACACGAGCCGCACTGTTCAACTCCGCCATAAAGTCGCCATACTGCGCTTTCAATTCTGCAAATTCGTCTACAATGATAATCAAATGCGGAAGCGGTGTGCTTGCCTTTCCTTTTTGATAAGCACGAATATATTTGTCAATGTGATCCACATCAATTTCCGCAAATAACCGTTTTCTTCTGTCAAGCTCCGCTTTAATCGAAATCAGAGAACGATTGATTTCCTTTCCGTCAATATCAGTGATTACGCCAAGTGTATGCGGCAAATCCTTAAACTGATTTCCCATTCCGCCGCCCTTGAAGTCAATTATCAGAAAAGCCACTTCATAGGGACTGTATATCGTTGCCATCGCCAGAATATAAGTCATCAACAGTTCGCTCTTACCAGAACCAGTAGTTCCGGCTACAAGACCATGAGGGCCATGGGCTTTTTCATCATCATGTATATTCAAATATACAATTTCATTTCCTGAGCGAACACCCAAAGGTGCAGCCATTGATTTGGTCACATCGGAGAAAGACCATCTGGCTTTTAAGTCCAGATCTTCTTCAGACAGGATTCCAAGCAATTGATAAAGTGTGATATTCTTGGTTAAAGCACCCTCCAGGCTGACTTCTTCACAGTATACCGGAGCCAGACGATGTGCTATCCGCAACATATCACGATCCGGAATCGGTTGATATACAAATTCTGTCACACTTGTCCTGTCCTCAGTCAGCAGAAGTTTTCCTTCATTGCCTTCGTTCAACTGAATCAACTGCGAGCATCCAACCGGAACATATTCTTTCTTCTCTTCCAGAAATACAAATGTGCAACCCAATTCAGACGCTTTCTCAATGTACTTAGAAACCGGATGCTGATTGATTCCATAATCAGCCATCACGAAAATAACAAAATGTGGTGAATGTGTTTTTTCTTTGCTGTCTTCTCTGCGATTCAGTTCTGCATATAAGTACTCTAAAATTGTATTTTTGCTTTCCTCATCACAAACAATATTGCGTACACCAATTTCTTCATTTTCCAAGTGACGAAACCATTTTGCCCACTGATATTTTTTTACCTCATTAGAAGGAATCATCAAAAATGTTTTGATATCGTGATAATATTGTCTGGCACAGATATCAAAGAAAAGTACCTTCAGCATTTCGTAAAGCGATGTCTGACTTCCGACGACACCGACTACATTTGCCTCTTTCAGATGTACAACAACGGGCGCATTTTGCACTTGCTTGTAATTTTCAGAAAGCTGGACCGGCAGATCAACAAGTTCATCTTCGTCTGCCTCATAGGTTTCCTGTTTCTTGTACTCAATCTTACGAACTGCATCAATATTTCCGATACCAATTCGTGCATCCAAAAAGTCCTCATCCTCCGGAATACGATCAAACAGATCACCGCTAAACTGCATCACATCAGCAGATGTTTTTTCGTATGGAACATAAATTTGATTTAATGCAGATACTTCCTCTGTCCGTGCCTGTGTGATTTCCTCTCGTTTGGTGTCAATATAGGAGCGATATCCGGTGTCTCGTTTTTCAATTTCTTCTTTGTATTCCTTTTTTTCATTCATAATGGTGAATACAGAGACAATTGCACCTATCGACATGGAACAAACACTAAACAAAACAAACGAAAGATTGGTACTTCCCATCATACCACGCAGCACGACGGTCAAAACAATCATAGACAACGCCGGGAGCAGTTTCAGTACCAGATTACTTTTTGGCTTTTGCGGCTTTTCTTTTGGAGCAAGCAGCGGAATTTCTTCTTCATCCAATTTCACCTTGATTCTGGCGTTTCGGTGAAACTGTGGATACTCCAGGGCAGTGCCACCATCTGATTGATTCCGAAACTGTAAGCCATGAATAACGATACTGCTCTTTTTATCGGTATACAGCTTTCCTTCTTTATAATAGAAACTGAAATTTGCAATTGAAAAGAAATCATAATCCTTCAATTCCGTATTTGTTTCGATTCGCTTTCCATTTAAGAAAACACCGTACTGAGACCGAATGTTGCAAATGATGAGCTTGCTGCCTTCTCTTTTTATATCCATGTGGTCATCGTATACATATTCACCCTGAAGCTGTATACCTGCATTCTGCTCTGTTCCGATCACAACATTTTTCATCTGCGATATGTCAATCAGTCGGTCATACTGCTTATTTTCATAATCAAAATCTACGAAAAAACGACCGTAAAACAATTCTGCATCTGACTCGCTATAGCGTACACAAAACTGCTCGCCATGTTCCAAAGGCTTGGACAATTTCTTCTGGCTGCCGCCGAAATCCAGATAAATATTTTCCGTTGTCTGGATCACCCAAGACTCATTGTTTTTGACAAGTGCTATTTCAAATTCACAAAAGAACAAATCTTTTCTTAAACGAACATCACAGGATAAGGTAGTACCAATTTTCAGTTTTTCCGATTCCGGTAAGAGTTCTACTTCCTGATAAATATTCTTTGAAAAAATCGTCAGTTTATATCGCTGTTCCACATCTTCACCCCATCTTGTAATTATACTGTTATATTGATAATCGTTCCGTTTCTCAGCCCATAATCCCGCAGCAGTTTATTGCCCCGAATCAATGCAGTAGGACTTTCTGTTTTCAGATAACAATTCAGAATATTATTTGTATCAATGCCAAGCTGAAATGCTTGATTTAATGCAATCACAAAGTCATTTGCAGAAATATCAAGTGGAACCTCAATATCATAAACTTCTTTTCTGGAAAAAATCTTTACGATCATAATCGCCTTGTCCTGCATTCTGATCCTCCTCTTTTACAGCAAAGAATATGCTATTTTTTGCAAGCCATCTACTTTTGCCAACTCATCCAAGTGCATTTTTTCACATTCCGGAATCCAATGAATGTACTCATTTACCATGAATGCGGAATGACTTTCTGCGTTTAACAGTGTATTCTCATATTCTGTTTGAAACGCATTGCACAAAAACAGAAACTTGTCAGAATCGGAATAGTTAATATTCCCCAGCATACAATTTGTTTTATACACAGAATAAAGATCCTGCCTGGTTACCAGAAATACTTTATCCGCATGATCTATTAGATCACCTTTTTCATCACTAAATGTAGAATCCGTATCGATAATGATAAAATCATAAACATTGGTTTTCTTAATCTGTTCCGCCAGATAGGTAAAAATCCCAAAGCTGATATTATACGCACTGATTGATGCCCGAAACGGAGGCAGATATTCAAACAATTCTCTTCGAATATGACTTTGCACATCAGCAAATAAACGTTCATTTCCAACTTGAAATTTAGGGATCAGTTCATTTGAGATCGGTGTCGTGTTATTCAAAAAGAACTGAAAATTCTGTACAAATTCAGCATCAATGTATAACACCCGTTTATGCGCCTGCGCCAGACACGCTGCCATGCCCAGTGCAATTGTGGTTTTTCCAGTGCCTCCGCTTGCAGCAGTCACAAGTATTGTTTGCGTTTGCTTTTTGATTTCCGTTTTAGCACGCAGCGAATCCGAACTCGAACCGATTATCTCATGAAAGATTTCCTTTACATTTTTGGCATACTTGAAAATCTTGTTGACAAGCAGATCACTTGTCTGTCCGTCAGAAGACTGCTCTGTCATCAAAAAGATATTTTCAATATTGTGCCGCTGCAATTCAATGGAGTAAAATGCCTCGCTCACAACCAAAATATCCATTTTTTGCGGTGCAGAAAACAAGGAACGAAAGCATTCTTCTTCTGTAATTATCTCCAGATCAATTTTATCAAAAAATGCTTCTATAAATTTTTGCTGCAGCGGTGCAATATACGTTTCATCTGCATCTGCAATCACAATTCTCGGCTTTCCCACAATATTTCACCGCCTCACTGAATCAATACTTGAAAATCGCTGTTCGCCAAACGAACAATGTCACCATTTTTAATCGGAACCGCTTTATGTGCAATCAGTTTCTGCCGATTGACATATGTACCATTTGCACTTCCCAGATCTTCGATTTTATATCCGAACTCATTTTGAATAATTTTACAGTGTACTCTGCTGATTGCGCTGTTAAAAGAAATCACACCGTTTACTGCACCAGCCTTTTTCCCGATGATGTACTCATTCTGATCCACCACCAGTTCAAACCGAACCGGCGCTCGCAGCGCAATGAGTTTCATCTGCTGTACAGATGCAGATGCAGACGAGGAAACCGGTCGTCCCTGCGTCGGTTCGCCGCCCCGTACATAACCGGCAAGCGTCGTGATCGACATTGTGCTGTCGGAAAGGTTTCGCTCTAACGATGCCGTAGAAGGCGATTGTAGAGACGGATTCTGATGGATCGTCTCAATCAGCTTTGTACGCAGCTTGATTTCAAAAGCAATATAGTCTGCATAAGCGTGCCGCTGGATCGGAACATATACCAGGTTGACGTTTAGATTGCTCCCGTTGACGAATATCTTATCAAAAGACAAGTCAATGTTCTGACAGGACAAAAAGCCATTATTCTTAACTTCAATAATTGTTCGAAGCAGATTTGCAACAACATTCATAAAGCTGTTGCTGTCCAAATTCGGCAATATCTCCTGGAGCGTACGGCATATATCTGTTTTATAGTAAAGTGCAGTTTTTCCATTATATAATATTTTCATGCACGGAATGAAGTTACTGTCACTCTGATTCTGAAGTACCTTATACTCTGTAATGAGAAAGTCTTTATTGTCATTCAGCACATACATAAAGTTTACGCCGGATTGTTTCTCAGTAATTACGCCGCATTCAATCAATGGATTCATCTTTCTCACTTCCTTTGCATTTTTTGCTATCCATCACAAATAACAGTTGACAGATATTCAGCAACTGTCATTTGTGATGGATAGCAAACCCAAAATAATCACATTTCAGGTTCGCTACCATCATTTTATTGGGAAAATATTATGCTGTTTTCTTCTTCTTTTTCAGGAATACCAATAGGCCTGCTCCGATTCCCAGTACGCCAACACCGCCTACAGAACCCCAGAACAACGGCTTATTTGCATACCAACGAACAAACATATTTGTTGATACCGTTACCGTCCGCTCAAAATCATAAGCACTGCTGAAATCATCTGTATCCGTGTCAGTAATATTGCCAGCCTTATCCTCTACAACAAGATGAACTTTCTGTGCATTCTTACTTTCACCAATGTCAAATGAACCGCTGTAATCATTCGCATCTCCTGCAAAATCTACGATCTTGTCAACTTCCTTATCATCTACGTAGATCGTAATGGATTTCAATCCGATCGTATCATACGCATCGTAGTCAACCGCCAGATTTTGTGCATTTACAATAGGCTTTTCCAGTCCGGTTACGCTGGTCAGCTCTGGTGCAGTGGAATCCACACGGAACAAAATTGCCTGATCTTCATAATTGGTGTTTTCAGGAGTGTTTCCAGCTTCATCCTCCGAAGAAACCATAATTTTGTAAACACCATCTGTATTCAGGTCTTCCTTGTGAATCGTGTAATTATACTGATACCAACCACTGCTTCCTGTAGACACCTTGTCATTGATTACCGGTGTTACGTCACACTGTGCATTTTCAACTGGTTTACCATCCTTTGTCACAACAATAGAGAGAGAATCCTTCACAAGTTTATCCGCATTGTATTCTGTAATAACAAAATCTTCTGTTAATTCCTTGACATATTGACCGCCGTCTGCAATCAGATTGGTCAGATATTCGCTGTACTCATAAACAGAGCCAAAACGATTGATTGTGAATTTCACTTCTGTAGTTTCCGTATTCTCTGCCATGTCGGTAAGCGTTACAGTCAAAGTATAGATGCCATCATTTTCCTGGATTTTTTCAAAGGTATCAAAGATACCTTCTCCGGAACCTCCACTTACCTTCAGATTCTGGATAAATTTCTTTGTTACATCTTCTTTTTTCTTGCCCTTGAGGACTCGCTCTAATTTTACATCGTATGACTTATAGTTGATGTCCCCAAATCCAATTGCAAGCTTGAGTGCATCCTGAAATGCCTTTCCATTTCCGTCTTTGCCATTGATGGTCACAGACGGCTTTTCAATGGTTGTATCAACTGTAAATTCCTTACCGGCAGCTGATGACCCGTAATTTGCAGCACCACTCTCATTTCCGGCCATATCTGTAAATTGAATGTCAAATGTGTAGTCGCCGTCATCCTTGTAATTCAGCGTTGCGGTATGATTATCACCACTGCCAGACCAAGATACACTTGATGCAGGAATTGCAATTCCCTTTCCATTTTTCGATGCTGTCGCTGTAATTTTTACACGAGAGGAATCAAAGTTATGTTCCTGAATAACAATCGTAGCAACTCGTCCCTTCGAAAAGTACTTTCCGTTTTTCACATCATTATTATCATAAGATACATTGATAACGGGAACTGTGCGGTCAATTGTAAATTCCTGCGGTGCAGCCGTTCCGGAAACATAATTGACTTCTGTACAAGGATTATCTGCCATATCCGTATAGGCAATGTCGAATGTATAATCGCCGTCTGCACTATAAGTCAAAGTAGCTGTATGGACTGTATCATCCCCGTTTCCGGATCCGCCGTATATAGACCAGCCGGAAATTGCCGGGATTGTTCCGTCACTGTTTGTCAGCATCAGACGTACATCATCCGGGTTGAAATTACGTTCTGTCACTTCAATCGTTGCTGTTCTTGCGTCTTTGAAGTACTTTGCATTTGCTGCATCCGGACTATTGTTATCATAACTGATCCGGATTGTCGGGGCAGTTATATCAATTTGAATTGCACCATCTGCCGTGCGGCTTACACGTTCGTTTCCAGCACGATCAACTGCCACTACTTCAACAATGACATTATTGCTATTGTTCAGTGTGCTGCTGACAACAATATTTGTTGAAAATGTTGGCTGTAAATCTGCATCAGACGGATTTTCTTTTGCAGAATATAACGTCTCTTCCTGTGTTATAACGCCGTCTGTAATCACACGATATACCACTGATTCCAAACCAGAATAGATACCACTCTGATTATACGCATCTCCATTATAAGGCGGATCCATTACTGAGATTCCAACACCAACATCACTCTTATGATATCCGTTTGCATTCGGTGCATCCGGTGTAATTGTGATCTCCGGTGCCAAACCTTCACCAACAGGTGCTTCATTATCAACGATAATTCCATCAGAGTAAATCGTGATCATGTTGCCAGCCTGATCCGTTGCTCTTACTGCAAGAATGAATTTTTCATTCGGTTTTACAACCAAGCCTGTCTTTTCGTTGTATACGGACCACTTGCTGTCATTCACTGCATAGCTTCTGACTTTCTGATACTCTATCTTTTCTTGCCCACTGATATCAAAATCAAAAGCTGTTCGGATCTCAATGGCAGTCTGATAGATATGGCGATAGACAATTGAATTTTTGTCCTCTACAGAAATTGCTTTCTTACCGCCGGCAACAGTTGCATCTACAATGTAAAGTTCCTGTTCCTTTGGTGCTGTAGTATCCACCTTTATTTCCTTGACATAATCTTTTTCGCAGTGATTGCCTGCTTCATCTTCTGTCCATACTTTCAAAGTATAAACGCCGTCGTCATCAATATTCGGGTGGCTAAGAGGATTATACCTCATTCCGGACTTTGGTTCCTTTTCTCCTGCCTGCGTGTTCCATAATTTATAATAAGTTGTGATCTGCGCTTCATACTGGGGACGTGTCGGTTCTCCTACAGAAATGCTCGGAATACTAACATACCAGTCATTCTTTCCGTTTACGGCCGGCAGTGTTACCTCTGCATTATCCGGAATCGTTTTCTGTACTTTTACATGAATGGATGTGATCTCACCCTCCACCTCTGCATTTGAAACAGCACGGAAATAGTATGTTGCATTGGTATCCTCAGAAACGGTGATACTTGCCTTATCATCTTCGCTGGGAACTGTTTTCCAGTCTGCATTTTCTGTATCCCAATTCGTGTTATCCTTTACATAATTTACTGCATACTCATAGTGGTCTACACCGGATATGGTCTCTCCGCCGCTTACCGTAAATATGATATCTTCATTTGTCCAGGAATCGTCTGCATAAATCTCTCCGCCTGCAGTTCTGGCAAATACATCAGGCGCTCCTGCAACTTTGTTATCCAAAATAACAGTAATTCCATCGTCTTTCATTGTATCTGTCACAGTTGTTGTGTAGTTCCCGGCGTTGTCCAATACTCTTACATAAATTTTTCCTTGAAAACCTTCTGGATAGTCTGTGGCAGGAATTACAATTGTGCTTTCAGTCTCTGATTTCCATTCTCTATCCTCAAAGGAAGTGTTCTCGGGTACCAACTTATACTCGTACTTCTGGATACCACTGTCTATTTTTGTTCCGTCTTCTTTTTCACGTTCATCGGATGCCTCAACCTCAATGGTGATTTTATCCTTGAAAACCAGTCCAAAGCTAAGTCCATTCGCTATATCTTTGATGAATCCTTTATTTTTTTCCAGCTCATAAGACATGGAAACGTTCTGCGGAGCAGTATTGTCTATCTTCACTTCAACAGCCACAGGAGAAGACACATTTTTGCATCCGTCTATTGCACGAATATAATAGGTGCCATTGAATTCTTCATCCGGCAAGGTAATCGCGAATCTGCCATCCGCTTCAATATTAACACCATCTTCACTGTAAAGGGCATCTCCGGAAAGTTCTTCACTTCCCTCGACTTTCGCATACTCAATTCTGATTTCAGCGATATTATGACTATCATCCGATACATTTCCCATGATTTTCACAGAATTGTTGCTTGTATGCGTCCATCCAATATTTGAAAGTCCAGAAATCTCAGGCGGCTTATTATCGATATTTCCAACTTGAATTGTCGTTTTTGCAAGAAGCTTTCCGTTTTCATCGACAGCCTGGATTGTATAATTTCCCTGTTCCTTTATCAGGAATTCCTTGTCGTTATTGGTCTTTTCAGCACCTTCACAAGTCACAGTACAGTCGGCAGAAGTCTTTACATTCACTTTTTTGTCATGCTCCAAATTTTTTGTATCATATGTAACTTCCATCGTAAAACCGCTGATCGGTTCAAGCACTACATTTTGATACTTATCAACCGCTACGATCTGATAACCATCCATAGACTCATTGCAAACAGCAAAATATGTACCGCTTTCATCCACTTTTGTGGCTTCTATGATATTGTCGGCAGATCCTGTCTTGGTCAGCCCTACCTTATCGATTCCGCTTACAAAATCGCCTTCATTGCCCTCTTCCTTGACTGTAAATGTAATTTCTGATTTTCCATTTACAGTTACAATTGCATCCACAGAAACCTTAGGTGCATCCACATCAACTTCCAGCGCATTCGGCTGCGGAAAAACATCTGAAACAATACCGTCTGCTGTCACATAACAGAAGTAATAGTATCCACTCGTCAACTTGCTAATTTCACCGCTCTGCTGACCTGATGCTATGCAAGATCCGTTTTCTCTGACATAATCAGCAGTTACTTTTTGGTTTTCATTTGACGGAACATTTGCATAGTATAATTCTTTTGCTGAGGACGGCAGCTGATATGTGATAACGTGCTTTTCCAAATCATACTGAAATACAGCATCACCGGTAGAAACTTCAATCTCAATATCAATATCGCTGTTCACTTCAACTTTATGATATTTACCCGAAAGACCTTCTATTTCAAAAATATCCTTTTCACAATTCAACAGCTGCTCATTTGCCGTCAGATTCTCCACTCTGAAATATAAAACAGAACCGGCTTGCAAAACAACGTTATCTGCCTGGCGTTCCTGATTATTTTCATCTACTATATAAAAGATATGTTCGCCATCATTCGGAAAAGAAACTGTGTAATACGGGGTAACACGAATAGAACCATCTTCCGCAATTGTCACAGTTTCATCCGCATAGCCGGAGCCACGACTCACAGTAACCTGATATGAATCTGCCTTCGGAATATTTTCCAAAGTATATTTTCCGTCATTGTCAGTCTTACAGCTGTGTGTGTCATCAAACCACACATCGGCATTGGCAACCACAGTATCTCCAGCAATTACATAACCGCTCAGCGTCACCGTTTCCTGCTGTGCTGCATCATCTGTCGTTTCAGAAACACTGCTTTCCGTTCCGGCTGCAGAAGTTTCTTCCGCAAACGAAACCATTGCATAACCTGCCGGCACGCTTGCCAACATAACTACCGCAGATGACACCGCAGCGGCGATACGCATGAAAAACTTTTTTTCTTTCATTCCAAACAACTCCTTATCTCAGTTTGCATATATCGAAAAATTTCTCCATTCAATATGCAGTGCATATGAAATGAAAAAATAACAAGAAAAGATAAAACATACTGCAAATAGCCTTGCAGCGGTGCAGCGAATGAAGAGATAATCAATATCAGAATTCCAGCCAGACAAATGAAATCCATCATCTTTGCAGGAGGATTCCGGAAAAATGTTATGATTCCAATTCGCCGCTTTTCACCTTTTTTCATCTGTTTTCTGCGTTTCCAGTTTATCATCCAGAGAAGTCCGTATCCAATGATGAGGAATCCCCAAAATGCAGAGGAACATAATATTGTCCATGCACTGTGGTTATGTATCATCGGAACAAACAGCACACAGGCAGAAGAACAAAGCAAACAGCCAGCTATCACCAAAAGCAGAACAATTCGGTTTTTTGCCTGTCTTTTCATGAAATCACCTCGTTTGTATGGATAAATACAACCTGTTCTATCATTTGAACTTCTACTTCAGGTCGGTTTGGAACTGCCGCTGCCTGCTCAGAGCCATGATTTAAGACGGTAGTACCATCTGCATTCAAGATCACAGTTTTGTTATCTTCCCGCAGCAGTGTCGTTTCCAGATCTCCCGACAACTTTTCTGTTTTCACAGGAGCTGCATTGGTTACCGGTTCTGTCAAAGGTCCACGATTTATATTCACCGGACTGGAACGATAGGACTTGTCCCCGCTTTTGACATTCTTACTGCGAATCTGTTCAATTGCTTTCTTGGCGGTTTTTCCAGTCAAATCGTTGATGACGGACATAATCTGAAACCGAAACCAGACGAATACTGCAAGCAGCAGGCACACAGCGGCTGCGGCAAATGAAATCCACGATAGAGTTTTAAGGATCTCAACCATTTGATTCTCCCTCCGTTTCCGCCTGATCCTTTGTAATTTCTGTATTGGAATAAGTTCGTTCTACTGCTTTTCGATATGTGTCATAGTAATCATCGATTTCTCCCTGCAGTTTCTTGGATTGCTCCTTATTTACAGAAAGACTTTGGGTTTTATCATAAACCGAATCCATGAGTGTCAGGATCCTGTCTTTTTCCACATTCGAGCTTTTCAGATTCGCACGCTGGTCATACAGCAGCATGATAATTCCATTATAGAGCGTCAGCTGATCGTAAGCGCCTGCATCCTTTACCTCATCCAAAGAACTTTCGATTGTACCCAACAATGTTTCATAGTCTGATTTTGCCGCTTCTTCAACATTGGTATTTGCCAGAATATACTTTTTATAGAACTGACAGATCTGATAATAACAGTCTGAGATCTTTTTTTCTGCAAAATCATCTGGCGCCTTCTCGTAATTGTCTTTGAAAAAAGGATACGCCTTCTGCACACGTTCTGAAAACTGCACTTCACCGCTCTCAGAAATATAGTAATTGAAATACATCATTCCAATTTTGTAGTTTAATTCTGCAAAATCACTGCTGTTTGACTCAAATCCGGATTGGTTTTTATTGTACAGCGCCAGAAATTCATCGTTTTGCTCTTTCCCGAATGTTCCTTCGTACTCATAAGCCTCCAACATTTTCAGATATGCTCTCGTGTCATTGGGATAAATCGCAATTGCATCCTCATAACTCGTTATCTTCTCAGAGTAAGAAGTGGATTCTGAAAGATTGATCAGATTTCCGTAATTGCTGCGATTCAAACTAGACGCAGTAAAATGCAGTACTGCACCTGATATCGCAAAAACAACTGTCATTGCAGAAAGTGCAATAAATGAACCCAGCTTTCGTTTTTGTTTTTTGATGTATTTTTCTTCATCATGTTCTCGATTTTGAAGCGCATACATCAGTTCTAAACAGCTTTGATACCGTTTTTCCGGATCTAACGCTGTACATTTGTCTACGATTCGCTCCAGGCTTCCGGATAATTCCGGACGATACTGGCGAATTGAGGCATACTCATATCCGGCAACACGAGGATCTTTTCCGGTCAGCAGATGGTGCATCGTCATACCCAGAGCATAGATATCGGAACGAGCATCTGTTTGACGACTTCCGTATTGCTCCGGAGGACAATAGCCTTTCGTTCCAAGGATCGTGGTATCTGCAAGACTTTTTTCCTTATATTCTCTGGCAATACCAAAATCGAAAACCTTCAGATTTCCCTCCGGTTTCAACATAATATTGCCCCGTCTCCCTTAATTAAAGATATTGTTGGGTAAAAAAGAAAGGTCAGTCGATTT
>ERZ825324.2086-NODE-2086-length-21964-cov-3.196038_pt1 | contig 21964 bp, 19 predicted proteins | sample MGYA00519859_ERZ825324 | MGnify/ENA primary metagenome ERZ825324 (study PRJEB31778, sample SAMEA3449198) | human gut metagenome | biome: human gut; feature: human-associated habitat; material: faeces | place: United Kingdom | collected 2010/2012 ... | reverse complement strand
CGACTTATACCCCAAAATTCGATGTCTTCAAATTTTTGTCATGTACTTAAAGTTCAAGGAATGTATCATTGCGATATCCATCCGGATTCTTTCGCCTCTTTAGATGCGATAAGTACATGCCGAATGCCTCATCCATATCTTATAGTCGTTCATCAGACGGCTCGGCTTCAAGATAATGCTGTGATCTTTCACAATGTGACTATTGGGGTGATTGAAGATGGATCTGCTCCTCATGCTGCACAATTAGGGAAAAATGTATATATCGGGACCGGAGCAAGTCTATTGGGTAATATGAATATCGGAGACAATGTAAGAATTGGAGCTAACTCGCTGATAATTAAAAAAAACGTCCCATCGGATACTACCGTTGTCGGTTTATATAAATAAATCTATGAAGATAGCCATAGACTGTAGAATGATCCGTTGTAGTGGGATAGGTACATTTATCCAAGGGGTGTTGCCTCATATTATACAGTCGGATTCAAATGAAATTCTGCTAGTTGGAGATATCCGTGATCTTGAATGCTACTGGAAAGAAAATGTAAGTTTTCAAGACTGTACAATACCAATTTTCAGTCTGAAAGAATTATTCAGATTTCCGGTCGAAAGAATAAATCAATGCGATGTGTTCTTCTCGCCCAATTATAATCTGCCATTGGGCGTGAAAATTCCGATAGTTTCGACTATCCACGATGTGATATTTTTAGATGTTGATAATCTTTGTTCTGATTTCGGTAAATTGATTCGCCATGGATTTTTGAAATATGCTATATCTAAATCAGATAGGATCATTACACCTTCAGAATTTTCAAAATCAAGGATCAAGTTTCATTTTTCAACAACGAAACCTATAACCGTATGCTATAATGGACTTAGTGAAAAAGTAAAAGAATTTACGGCACAAAATTGTCCAAACACACCAAAAGATGAATATATAGTATTCGTTGGGAATATCAAAAAACATAAAGGTCTTGAAACTCTGGTAAGTGCTTATAATCTGGCAAAAAAAAGAGGGTTGCACAAAAAACTCTTTATAGTTGGAAATAAAGATAATTTTAAGACTGCTGCCGATTTTAATATGTCTCTCGAAAATGAAAGTATCGTCTTTACAGGGTATTTGGATGATGAATCTTTGTTGAGTACAATTCATAATGCCAGTGCTCTGATTCAGCCGTCACTTTACGAGGGTTTCGGTATCCCTCCACTGGAAGCGATGGCATTGGGTACTCCGGCTATCATTTCAGATATACCAGTCTTTAAAGAAATATATGAAGATTATCCGGTCAGTTTTTTTCATGCTGGGGATGTTAATGATTTAGCTAATGCCCTGTTGATGGATTTACAAAAGATCAATCTCGATAAAAGTCTGATAGAAAAATATACATACCAACAAACGGCCCAAACCATTATTAAGGAATTGCAGTCTGTTTAACTTCTTGGATCCCAATTCTACCGATTATTAATTCTGTCGTTTTTTTAATTTTAATATGCAATGAAAGTATTACATATTGGTAAATTTTATTCACCCATAGAAGGTGGAATAGAATCAATAAATCGTTTTGTTGTTGAATCTTTGAGAAAATATCAGCAAAGGATATTGTCATTCAACGACGAGAACAGATCCAGTGAAGAAGATATTGATGGTATTCCAGTTGTACGTGCATCAACAAAAGGTGTTTTTGCAAGCCAGCCAATATCTATGAAGTATTATTGGGAATTACGGCGCAATATTAGATTGTTTAACCCGGATGTTGTGCACTTCCACTATCCTAATCCTCTTGGAGCATTGTATCTTAACATGTTGATTGGAAAAAAACGCAAGTTAGTGGTCCATTGGCATAGTGATGTGGTAGCGCAGAAATTTCTTCATCGCTTTATAAGCCCGATAGAACATCGTCTTCTGAAAAGAGCAGATGTAATTATAGCTACAAGTCCTAATTATGCAGAAAGTTCAGAGGCTCTGCAACGTTATAAGGATAAGGTGGCAATTATTCCATGCTCAATTAATGAAAACAAATTTCAGTTGAAGGACGGAGACGAAAGCAAAATTACAGCTTTGAAATCAAAATATGGTAATAAACCGATCTTATTGTTCGTAGGCCGACATGTTGAATATAAGGGTTTGGAATATCTACTGGAAGCCGAAAAATATATAAAGCATGAATGCGTTTTGTTGATAGGCGGACAAGGGCCCCAGACTTCTCTATTGAAAAATAGATTTCACTCTTCGCGCATTCATTGGCTTGGTCGGCTTAATGATGAGGAACTCAGTATTTATTATCATGCTGCCACCATCTTCACATTTCCTTCTATTACTAAAAATGAGGCATTTGGAGTAGCATTGGCCGAAGCTATGTATTGTTCAACACCTCCCGTTACCTACACGATTGATGGCTCTGGCGTTAATTGGGTTTCTGTCAATGATATCACTGGGCTGGAGGTGGAAAATAGAAACATAAAAGTATACGCGTCGGCAATAGATACTCTGTTAGAGGACAAAAACCTTCTAAATAGACTTGCGGCAAATTCACAAAAACGAGTCCGTGATATGTTTACGGGTCATATTGTTTCGGAACAGTACAAACGACTATATCAATCGTTGGAAACACAGACACATGTAATAGCTCGATAAGCGATGGTATAGTTCAATAATAACGACATTACAATTCCTTTTATAATTCGATTTCCGGCTATAGGCGTGATGTCTGGGCCGGAATTTTTTTTGGGGGGGGAAAGGGTAGCTTCAAGTTGAAACCCGGAACTAAATGAGAAATCCCGCAGCCGAGGGGCAGCGGGATTTTTTGTGCTCGAAGCGGGACTCGAACCCGCACAGCCGCAATGGCCAAAGGATTTTAAGTCCTTCGTGTCTACCATTCCACCATTCGAGCATGGGAGGGACGGGAGGAGGCGTTTGCTCGTGCAAAGTTAGGTGTAAGTTTGCTAATTTGCAATAAACGGGGTGGTTTTTCGCGAGTCAAAGAGTCTTTTTCGGCGGTTTTTCGCTGGGGGAGGGGGCGTTTTTCGCGGGTTTTCGTTAATTTCGCATGAAAGAATAAACGATAGTGCGCACGATGAGCAAGAATTTTTCTGAAAAGTTGTCGGAGGGCCTGACGGCTGCGGCGGAGTCGACTGTCAGCCTAGCGAAGCTGCTGATGCAGTCGCGCCGATGTCGGTGGGCAATGAAAAAACGGACCGCCAAGAGGGCGGCGAGCAATAGCGCCGCGGACAGCAATCAGGACGGCGATGGCGATATGCGGGGCCGTGAACTGGTGGTGCTCGGCAACGGGCCGTCGCTCAACGATCTGCTGCGGGGTGACCGCAGCGTGCTGCGAGGACGCGATCTGCTGGCTGTGAACTTTGCGGCGCGTACGCCGGAGTTTTTCGAGCTGCGTCCGCGCTACTACGTGATGGCCGATCCGGTGTTTTACGGTGCGACGCCCGATGGGAATGTGGCTGATCTGCGCGAGGCTCTCGGGCGGGTCGACTGGAAGATGACGCTCTTCGTGCCGTTCGGGGCCGATGCGTCGGCCTATGCCGGCAACGGACATATTGCTGTCGAGCGGTTCAATTTCCTGGCGGTCGACGGGTGGCGATGGATTCAGCGGTGGGCCTACGGCCGCGGCCGGGGGATGCCGCGGCCGCGCAATGTGCTGATTCCGTCGCTGATGATCGGGCTGTGGCTGGGCTACGAGGTGATATACGTGGCGGGGGCGGATCATTCGTGGATGCGCACGATCGAGGTGGATGAGGAGAACCGTGTGGTGAGCGTGCAGCCGCATTTCTACGATGACAATGCCGAGGAACAGCGGCGGGTGGCGTCGGTCTACCGCGGCGTGCGGCTTCACGAGGTGGTCTACAGTTTCTATCTGGCTTTCAGGGGGTATCATGCGATACGCCGGATGGCCGATGAGCGGGGATGCCGGATTATAAACGTCAGCTGCGGCAGCTATATCGACGCTTTCGAGCGCGGAAGCCTCGAGGGGGCGCCGCCGTCGGAAAGATGATCAGCCGCGGCGCATGATGACGCTCGACATGCGTCCGGAGGCGACGCCGAGACGCCGCGCGGAGAAGAAGCGGTCGTGACAGCACCGTGTGCACTGCGGAGGCATGGCGATGGCTTCGGCACGGACTCCCGCATCGATGAGCTGCGCCCGGATAAGGGCGGCGATGTCGGCATGCGGACGGGCGCCGGGCGCGGGATGGCTGACGAACTGCGCAGGGAAACGTGAGGCGATTTCGGGGGAGGTCTCGAAGCAGTCGGGACAGATGGCGGGCCCCATGGTGGCTATGATGCGGCGCGGGTCGGCTCCGAGAGCGGCCATGGCCCGGAGCGCGTTGAGCGCTATTCCGCCCACGGCGCCGCGCCATCCGGCATGGACGGCGGCAATGACGCCGCCCTGCGGGTCGTTGAGCAGCAGGGGGGTGCAGTCGGCCGTATGGATTACCAGCGCCACGGCAGGAAGCGGCGTAACGAGCGCGTCGACATCCTCAAGCGACGGCATGGCATCAGGGTCGGCAATGACCGCTACGTTGACCGAATGGGTCTGGCGGGGTATAATCATCCGTCCGGGCGAAATGGCAAGATGCACGGCAAGCGCTTCGCGCGAGGCGGCTACGTGGGCCGGGTCATCACCCGTATAGTGGCAGCAGTTGAGGCCGTCGTAGGGATCGTCGGCGCGCGTGCATCCCCTCAGAGTCGAGAATGCTGCGACGCCGGGCCCGGCATCGAGGCCGACGGTCTCAATCATTGCCTATCGGGTCGCCGTCGTCGTCAAGGCGCGAGGCCGCGTCGTCATAATCCCAGTCGGTATCCCATTCGCCTTCGTCGCCAAATTCCTCGTCGGCCTCCTCATCCATAGCCGACGGATCCTGCTCGATGATGAATTCGTCCTCCTCGCCTACGCGGTGGCGGGCGTCGAGCGGGCGGTGGGTGATCGACGGCGTGGCTATCTGGTTGCGTTCGTCGTTGATCGCTCCCCAGAGCATGTCCTTCAGGCGGTCGATGCCCTCGCCGGTCACGGCCGATATGAATACGTGGGGAACGTCGGCGGGCAGTGTCGGCTCGATGGCGTCCTTCAGTTCTTGGTCGAGCATGTCGGACTTCGATATGGCGAGCAGGCGCTGCTTGTCGAGCAGCTGCGGATTGAAGCGGCGCAGCTCCTCGAGGAGTATTTCGTATTGGCGGGTGATGTCGTCGGCGTCGGCCGGCACCATGAATAGCAGCACCGCGTTGCGCTCGATGTGGCGCAGGAAGCGCAGTCCCAGGCCGCGACCCTCGCTGGCGCCCTCGATGATGCCCGGTATGTCGGCCATCACAAACGACCGGTTGTCGCGGTAGCTGACGATGCCGAGCTGGGGCTCCATGGTCGTGAAGGGATAGTCGGCTATCTTGGGGCGGGCGGCCGATATGGCTGAGAGCAGTGTGGATTTGCCTGCGTTGGGAAATCCGACCAGACCTACGTCGGCCAGAAGTTTCAGCTCCAGGATGACGGTGCGCTCTATGGCCGGCTCGCCCGGCTGGGCGTAACGGGGAGTGCGGTTGGTGGCCGTGGCGAAATGCCAGTTGCCGAGGCCTCCGCGTCCGCCACGCAGCAGGGGCACTATCTGGCCGTCGTCGGTCACCTCGCACAGATACTGGCCCGTCTCGGCGTCAAACACCACCGTGCCGCACGGCACGTCGATCGTCACGTCCTCGCCGTCCTTGCCCGAGCTGCGGTTCTCCGAGCCCGACTGGCCGTTGCCGGCGAAGATGTGGCGCCTGTAGCGAAGCGGCAGGAGGGTCCACATGTGGGAGTTTCCCCGGAGCAGTATGTGGCCTCCGCGGCCCCCGTCGCCCCCGTCGGGTCCACCCTTGGGAACGTATTTCGCACGGTGGAAATGGCGTGAGCCGGCTCCGCCCTTGCCGGAGCGGCAGAGTATCTTGACGTAGTCGATAAAGTTCGATTCTGGCATGATTTCTTGTTTTTTTGTCGTTAATCTATCAACACCGCGCAGCGCTCAGCTGTTCATGCTCCGGTGGTGTTGCATCAGTTCGCATGCGTGACGGTAATCGGCCGGCGAGCCGATGTCGATCCACGTGCCGGATATGGGATAATATGTCACCCGGAGCCCGTCGGCTATCGCCTGGCCTATCAGGTCGGTAGCGTCGGTGCGCCGGTCGCGCGGAAGCGCGTCGAGCAGCCTGTTGGCAATGATGTATATTCCTGCGTTGGCGTAGTAGGAATATGACGGCTTTTCTTCCAGCCCGGTCACGCTCAGTCCGTCGGTGGTCAGTATCGCGTATGGCACCGAGAGATTGTAGGGGATGGCTGCAATGGTTATGTCGGCGTTTTCGGCCACATGGCGCAGCCACATGTCCTCAAGCGATATGGTGGTCAGCAGATCGGAGTTCATCACCAGAGTGAAATCGCCCGGACGGTCGTCGATCAGCGCCGCGGCTCCGATGGTGCCGAGCGGCTGCGACTCGCGCACGCACTTCACTCCGAGGCCCTCCGTGGCGAAATGGCGCTCCACCTCTTCGGCCAGATAGTTGACGGTCACCGTAATGTCGGTTATGCCGTTGGCGCGGAGCATCGCCGTGTTGTAGTCGATAATCGCTTTTCCCGCTACTTCGAGCAGCGGCTTGGGGCGCGTCAGAGTCATCGGCCTGAGCCGCTCGCCTTTGCCGCCTGCCATTATGATTGCCGACAGCGGCAGCTGAGAGCGGGTGCGGGTAGTGTCGATCATTTCCACGATGCGTCCGTCGCCGTCAAGACGCGGTATCAGGCGGATCCCCTGGCGGCGGAACTCGCGCAGCGTGGCGATGTCGGTCAGCTCCCCTGTGATGGCCCGGAACTGACGGTGCATCACCCTGGTGACGGGGTCGGTCAGCGCTGCCCCGGCGAGCAAACCGCGGCGTATGTCGCCGTCGGTGAGCGCCCCGGTCATCCGACCCTCATTGTCGGTGACGGCCAGCGTCATCACCCCGCCCGACAGCGCATTGAGTCGGTCGAGCGCCTCGATGATAGTCGCGTTTTCGGTTATTATATGGCGTTTCATTGTCATTCAATCGCTTTTATTTCTGCAAAAGTAGCGAATTTTTTGCGAAAGTCAGGCATCTGGGCGGCGGTGGACGATCCAGTAGCCGTTCTTGTTGCTGCCTCGGCGCTTTGGATTATGTCGGATCAGTAGGACTCGTCGGACGGGTCGGACTTGTCTGACATGTCTGCCCCGGCGCTGTCTGATTCTTTCTATAATTTTGACGTTGTCTATAATTGAGTCGCGCGTTATACATTTGTTCGCGGATCCCTCCTCGTTGCAGAAACTGCTCCTGCTGGTGTTCAATCATCCGCCTTAACATATATGTGGCTTGATTTATAAGTGTGATGCATAGGTTGCAATATTCCTCTGCACTCATTTGATCGGCATACCTTGTCGGATTTGAAACAAAATCTTCACTTTTGAGATATTGCCGCAGACTATGTGTCCGTTGATGGTCTTTATCCCATTGCGACAGCCGGTTCTGGCGCAGATAGTCCTCATAATCGAGCAAAAGCTCTTCTAACGATGCTTTCGCGACATTAGTCAGTTTGATCTCCATTTCTTTAGAGGTGGTAGAAGCTGTGCTTCCCTCGGCAATGTTCTGTTTGCCGCTACGGGCAGCTTGCTCCATCTGGTCGCGTGTCCTGCTGCCGATTCGGACGTATCTTTCGGTGAAAATTACCGAAAGATCATATATAATCTCGGCCAGTTTATAGACTTTGAGATTGCGATATCCACCTCCCTGAATAAGAAATGACTCCATGCCGATTGAGATTTAGCATCCTTATGAGCGAGTGGCGATGAGGGTCTCGGCGACGGCCCAGTCGAGGGGGGTGTCGAGGTCGACGCTGCGCTCGGAGGGGACTTCCACCGGCACGCAGCGCTTCATGCGCCCCATCTCGCAGGAGCGGAGCGAGGCGGGATTGATGATGTAGACCGATCCTGAAAATTCCCATGCCTTGGGAGCCTCCTGGCGACGCACTATGCACCCGTCGCCTTTGGAAATGTGGAGGAAACCGTCGGCGTCGGTCTCATAGCAGTTGTAGTAGGGATTGGTGGCGGCGGGTTTTACAGTGGTGACCATGTCGATGTCGGCGGTGTAGAGGCTGATGCAGCGAGTGATGTCGTCGGCTGTGCGGAGCGGCGATGTGGGCTGGAGCAGGCATACCTTGTCGTAGGGTATGCCGCGGGCGTCGGCCCAGTCCATCACGTGGAGCAGGGCATCGCGTGTCGGGGCACTGTCGGTTGCCAGTTCGGGGGGGCGCATATATGGTACCGGGAGTCCGGCCGTGCGTGCTGTCATGGCTATCTCTTCCGAGTCGGTCGACAGGATGATGTGGCTGTCGGGAAACAGCTCGCGGGCGAGATCCACAGTGTAGAGAAGCAGCGGTTTGCCTGCGAGCGGGCGGATGTTTTTACCGGGTATCCCCTTGCTGCCTCCGCGGGCCGGGATGATGACGAGTGTGTCTGAGATCATAGTGTTATTGTCATTTGATGGTCTGGATGATAAGCCATGCGGTATAGGCCACATAGCCGGCGGTCATGAGAGCTCCTTCGGCGCGGGTGATGGTGAGCACGCGATAGACACGGGCGAAAATCAGGAATAAAAGCGACGCACCGCAAAGAGTGAGCAGGTCGACGTTGCCGATCGTGCCGAACGGCAGCTGGCTGATGGTGGCGGCCGTGCCGAGTATGAAGAATGCGTTGAATATGCATGAACCGATCACATTGCCGATGGCCAGATCCGACTTCCCTTTGAGAGCCGCCACAATCGAAGCCGCGAGTTCGGGCAGCGAGGTCCCCATGGCCACGATTGTCAGGCCTATCACGGCCTCGCTGACGCCGAGTCCGGACGCTATGCCTGATGCTCCGGCTACAAAGCGGTTGCCGCCACCGACAAGTCCGGCCAGTCCGGCTATTACAAGCATGATCGCTTTAGCTGTTGATATGGGCGGTTTCTGCGATACGTCTTTGGCAGCGGGATCGGCTGCGGGTTCCGGCAAGGCATGTGCCTGGGCGAAGGTGTAGCGCATGAATATGGCGAAAAACAGCAACAACAGTATGCCGTCGACACGGGTGAGCACCGACTCTGATGCTCCGTTGAGAATCACGGCATTGCCCATGGCCAGAAGTACGACCGACGACAGGAGCGTCAGCGGCAGTTCGTTGGTCATCACCGATTTCTCCACCCTGATTGGCTTGACTATGGCGGTAATGCCTATGATCATCAGTATGTTGAAGATGTTTGAGCCGACAACGTTGCCTATGGCCAGTCCGGCCGAGCCGTTGAGCGCTGACATGACTGAAATCACCAGTTCAGGCGCCGAAGTGCCGAAAGCCACTACAGTCAGACCTACGACCAGGTCGGAGATGCCGAAGCGTTTTGCAATGGCTGCCGACCCGTCGGTGAGCCAGTTGGCGCCCAGCAGAATAAGCGCCAGGCCGATTACGAGATAGACTATATCCAGTATCATATCTGATGAATAAACGAATATTTGACGGCAAATATAGATAATTATTAGTAATTTTGGGGTGTGAAAAGGTACTTTTTACTCATATTGGCCATGTCCGGCGCACTGGCGTGCAGGGCGGATCACCCCTCCGCGCTCAGCGGGCTCAGGTTTGAGACCTCAGTCGAGGCTTCGGCCGGGGGCGGTGATTTCGCGCCGCTTTATATGGCGGCCAACCGGTGGGGCACCTTGTCGTCGTCAGCCAACGTTCTGGTGTCGGCCGGAGCTGTACGGCCGATGGACCGATCACGCCGCTTCAGCTATGGATACGGCCTGGAGGTATGGGGCGGATATACCTCGCCGGTGGATTATCAGCGTTATGACGCGGCGGGCGGGAGCTGGGGCGTCAATCGGCGCACCCCGTCCCGACTATGGATACAGCAGCTTTATGCCGAACTGAAATGGCGTTCGCTGGTGTTTTCGGCAGGGATGAAAAAAGAGGGGTCGCCCATAGTCAGCGACCGGTTGTCGGGAGGCGATCTTATCTGGTCGGCCAACGCTCGGCCGATCCCAGGATTCAGAGGCGGTTTTATTGACTATCAACCCGTGCCTCTGACGCGCGGATGGCTGCAGATATCTGGCGAACTGGAATATGGACGTTTTGCTGACGACGGATGGTGGCGCGATCATTCAGCTCTTTACAACGGACATGTGGCCAGCGGCGAATGGATGGTATACCGCCGTATGCATTTCCGCACAGATCCCAGACAGCCTCTGAGCGTGATGTTCGGCGCCCAGTGCTTCTCACAGTTCGGAGGTTCCACTGCATATTATCGCGATGGTCAGCTGATTGCCGTAGATCATCGAGGTCATAAATTCATCGACTTCATCAAGATTCTCGCGCCAGTAGAGAAAGGCGCCGAGGATTTCGTACTTGGGAATACGCTTGGCACGTGGGATCTGAAGGCCACCCTGAAACTTCCCGGTGAATACCGTCTGTCGGGCTACTTCCAGTGGATCTGGGAGGACGGCTCGGGCATGGCGAAACTTAACGGCTGGGACGGTCTCTGGGGCGTAGAGTTCAGGTCGCCCGATGCTGACGCACTTGTAGGCAGTGCGGTGATTGAGTATCTGGATCTGACCAATCAGAGCGGCCCCATACACTGGGCCCCCGGAGATCATCCGTCGACCTCAATCACCAGCGAGGCCACGGGCGCCGACGATTATTACAATAACTCATATTATAATGCCTATGCATATTACGGCATGGGCATGGGGCGCGCATCGGTGATGAGCCCCATATACAATACCGACGGACATATGTCTTTTGCCGGCAACCGCATGCGTGGCGTCCATGTGGGCGTGGCCGGACGTATCGGCGCCGTGGATTACCGTCTGCTCGCCGGATGGCGCAAAGCCTACGGCAACGGCTACGAGGCCATGATCCCGCCCCGTCATTCCACTTCCGTCATGGCCGAGGCCTCGGTGCCGCTGCGCAGTGTGCCCGGCCTTGCTGTAGGGCTGCAGGCGGCCATCGACCGGGGCCGTCTGCCGGCAAACGCGTCGGCCGCTTCTATTCGTCTAACATATAGCGGACTATGGAAATGAGACTACAGTCACGGTTGATAATAATAGCGCTTCTGCTCTGTGGCATGTCGGGATGCACGCACAACAACGGTGATATCGGCCCCTGGTTCGGCACATGGCAGGTGACCGGCATTGACGCCGACGGCGCTCCGCTGGCGGAGTATGACGGCAATGTGGTGCTGAAATTCCAGAGCCATGTGATGGAGAGCCGCACGCAATATGACCATCACTCCTACACTGCCTACTGGTGCTCATGGCATGAAGAAGAGGGAGCTCTCATCCTGGAGATCAACCCCGACGAGGAGTCAGCAGGTTATGTGCCCGAACTTCATATTCCATGGATCCCGGTCAATACGCTGAGAATATTAAGCCTCACAGGGAGCAACGCCTGCCTGAGCCGGCTCTCCGATGAAGGGACTGAATATAAATATTACCTCAAGAAACTTTACTGATATGCAAAACGAACACACACGGGTGCTTGTCACAGGCGCCGACGGTTTTATCGGCTCGCATCTAACGCAGCTGCTTTTAGATGAAGGCTACAGCGTGAGAGCGCTGAGCCTTTACAACTCTTTCGGCATCAACGGATGGCTTGAGGATCTGCCGCGCGACGGGCGTCTGGAGATCGTCAGCGGAGATGTGCGCGATCCGGCATTCTGCCGCATGATATCCCGTGATGTCGACACCGTATTCCATCTTGCGGCTCTTATCGCCATTCCCTACAGCTATGTGGCTCCAGACAGCTATGTCGATACGAATATACGCGGCACGCTCAACATGCTGCAGGCAGCGCGCGACTGCGGAGTGAGACGCATTATCGTGACCTCGACCTCGGAGGTATACGGCACGGCGATCGAGGTGCCTATCACCGAGCATCATCCCCGCCAGCCTCAGTCGCCATATTCGGCGACCAAAATTGGCGCCGACGCGCTCGCGCTCAGCTTTTACAATGCATTCTCCACTCCGGTGGTGATCGCCCGTCCGTTCAACACCTACGGCCCGCGCCAGAGCGCCCGCGCCATCATACCCACGATCATAACCCAGATAGCCAACGGAGCCACCGAGATCAAGACCGGCGATCTGACTCCTACGCGCGACTTCAACTTCGTCACTGACACTGCGCGTGGTTTTCTTGCTCTCGCGAGAGCCGAGGGCGTGGAGGGCAAGGAGTATAATATAGCCACCGGCACAGAGGTCACTATGCTTCACACGCTTCAGACCATAGCCCGGCTGATGGGCAGGGATGTCACTTATGTCACCGACCCTCAGCGTCTGCGGCCCGGCAAGAGCGAAGTGTTCCGCCTTTGCGGCGACAGCACCCGGCTGCGTGAGCTGACCGGCTGGAGCCCGCTCGTCAGTCTGGAGGAAGGCCTGCAGCGTACAATCGACTGGTTTGTCAGGCCGGAAAACCTTGCAAAATATAAGTGGGATATTTACAACGTCTGACAAAGGGCAATAACAGAAGCCTATAATGGAAGAATCGTTAAAGCTGACCCAGAAACAGCAACTCCGCCAGACTCTCTCGCCGGTGCAGGTGCAGTATGTGCGCCTGCTTGAGATGGGAACGGCTGAAATCGAAGACGAGGTGCGCCGCGAGCTTGACGAGAACCCCGCGCTTGAGGCCTCGCCCGACGATACCGTCCCTTCAGGCGAAGAATCGGGCGAGACAGCCGAGCAGATGATGCTGGCCGACTATGGGTCGGAGGATGATGTGCCCTCATACAGGCTCGAAGCCAACAACGGTCCCGCGGGAAATGCTTTTTTTGATCCGGACACACGGCAGGAAGGTGAAACACTCATGTCTTATCTGACCGGGCAGCTCCGACAAAGCGGCGTCGCAGGTCGCGATCTCGATACAGCATCATTCATAGCGGGGAGTCTCGACGGCAACGGGTATCTGACACGGCCTCTGCCGCTCGTGCGGGAGGATCTGGAGGTGCAGACAGGTATGGAAGTGACCATGGAGGATATGCGTAGGGCTCTTGAGGCTGTGCGCTCCCTCGATCCGGCAGGGGTTGGTGCTTCCGACTTGCGCGACTGCCTGCTGCTGCAGCTAAGGCGCATGGAGCCGAAACAGGATGTGGCCGACGCCACTGAGATCATCACTCATTGCTTCGATCTGTTCGCTGGCATGAAGATGGAACGTCTGCTTTCAGCCGCATCGCTCACAGAAGAACGTCTGAAAGCCGCTATAGCACTGATCCGCACTCTTAACCCGAAACCGGGCGCCACGTTCGAGGGGGGAGAAAGCGAAGCGGAACTGAGAGCGGCCCACATCACCCCCGACTTTTATGTTGAGGCCGATGGTAATAGACTGTCGCTCAGTATGTCCGACAATATACCGCATCTGGCGATCGAACGCACATTCGATGTGGGAAACATAGAGGTCACTCCCCGCACGCCGCGTCGGGAGGCTGACGCCATAACATTTCTGAAAAGCCGTCGCGACTCGGCATCCGATTTCATCAAGGCGATCGGAATGCGTAGGGAGACACTCTGGAGGGTTATGACGGCTATCATGCGCCATCAGAGAGATTTCTTTCTCACCGACGACGAGCTCATGCTGCGCCCTATGATCCTCAAGGATATCGCTGCGGATACCGGATATGATATATCGGTGGTGAGCAGGGCTACCCAGGGCAAATACGTAGCCACGGCCGGCGGCGTGTATCCTCTGAAGTTTTTCTTCAACGAGCGGCCAAAGAGCGACAGCGATGCGTCCACGCTGGAGATAATGGCAGCGTTAAGGCATTTGGTCGGAGAAGAGGACAAGCGTTCGCCGTTGAGCGACGAAGCGCTGACTGCGGCCCTCCGCTCCAAAGGTTATGACATCGCAAGGCGTACGGTGGCGAAGTACCGGGAGAAGGCCGGTATACCTGTGGCGCGGCTGCGCACCATCCATAGTCTTAAATAATTAGTCGCAAATAGAATATTGTCATGTATATATGAAGAAAATCTCTCAGATAATATCAGCCGTTTTCTCTCCGCTGCTTGTGCCGACATATGCAGTGGCGCTGTCTCTGTTTCTGACGGTGCTGGCTCTGGTGCCCGCTCCGGTTAAATGGACTGTCACCGGAGTGTGTTTCGCAATCACGTGCCTTGTGCCCCTTGTGGCGATCATACTGCTCCACAAACTCGGCGTGGTAAAGGATCCGGGACTTAATGACCGTAACGAACGTCTGATACCCTACGCCGTGTCGGCGTTGAGCTATTGCGCATGCGCGATTTATCTGCGAAGCGCCCAGGCCCCCGGCTGGCTGTGGCTGTTTATGGCCGGTGCGACGCTCGCTACCGTGATCTGTGCGGTAGTCAACCGGTGGTGGAAGATCAGCGCGCATCTTACCGCTATGGGTGGCCTTATGGCAATAGCTTTCCGTATCCTCGACCTGCGCCTCGAAGGTCCCGGAGTCAACTTTTTCATTGTGGCTATGGCTGCGGTGATTGCCACAGGATTGGTCGGAACATCCCGGATATATCTCGGGCGCCACACTCTGTGGCAGGTGATGGCCGGAGCGGCTAACGGTTTTCTGTGTGTATACCTTGTATCATTGTTGTGATCTGATATTCATTAAAATACTAAATCATCATGACTCCTTTAGTAAGTATAATAATGGGAAGCACAAGCGATCTTCCCATTCTCTCAAAGGCGGCCGATTTCCTGGAAAAAATGGAGGTGCCGTTTGAAATGAACGCTCTTTCGGCCCATCGTACTCCCGACGAGGTGGAACGCTTCGCCCGAGGTGCACGCGACCGCGGGCTGAAAGTGATAATAGCTGCCGCCGGCATGGCAGCGGCACTTCCTGGCGTGATTGCCGCCATGACTCCTCTGCCTGTCATCGGACTGCCGATCAACTCCACTCTCTCGGGGCAGGACGCTCTGTATTCCATCGTCATGATGCCGCCGGGCGTTTCAGTCGCTACAGTCGGTATCAATGCCGGGCTCAATGCCGCTGTCATGGCAGTGCAGATCCTTGCTCTTGAAGACAAGGCCCTCGCCCAGCGTTTTGACAGTTACCGCGAAAGCCTGAAGGAAAAAATTGTCAAGGCAAATCAGGAACTTGACAAACTTGACTATAAGTTCAAGTCAAATGAAGGGTTTTGATTATTCCCGCCGTCCTACGGTAACGGTGCATGCGGGCAGAGTGGCCATAGGAGGCGACAATCCGGTCAGGCTCCAGTCGATGACCAATACGTCGACTATGGATACAGAGGGCTCTGTCGGCCAGTCGGCCAGACTCGCAGAGGCCGGAAGCGAGCTTGTGAGGCTTACAGCCCAGGGAGTCAGAGAGGCCGACAATATCGGTGTCATATCGTCAGAATTGCGTGAGATGGGGATCAATGTGCCTCTTGTAGCCGATATTCATTTCAATCCCCGTGCGGCCTTTGCTGCTGCCGTCACAGCCGACAAGGTGCGGATAAATCCCGGAAATTTTGTGGATCCGGGGCGCGTGTTCAAGAAGCTCGAATATACCGACGAGGAATATGCCGCCGAACTGCAAAAGATACGTGACCGCTTCGTCCCCTTCCTGAATATCTGTAAAGAGAATCATACAGCCGTCCGTATCGGGGTGAACCACGGCTCACTGTCCGATCGCATCATGTCACGCTACGGTGACACGCCGGAAGGTATGGTAGAGTCGTGCATGGAATTCCTGCGCATCTGCGTAGACGAGAAGTTTACGGATGTCGTCATCTCAATCAAAGCATCCAACACGGTGGTAATGGTAAAGACCGTACGCCTGTTGGTATCAGTGATGGAACAGGAAGGCATGTCATTCCCTCTCCACTTAGGTGTTACGGAAGCCGGCGACGGAGAAGACGGACGTATCAAATCGGCTTTGGGCATCGGCGCATTGTTGGCTGACGGGCTGGGCGATACGATCCGTGTCTCGCTGAGTGAAGAACCGGAAGCTGAGATTCCCGTGGCACGCAAGTTGGTGGACTATATTACAAGTCGCCGGAACCATCCGTACATTCCCGGCATGGAAGCTCCGGATTTCAACTACCTTTCTCCGGTACGCCGTAAAACACGGCCGGTACGCAATATCGGCGGAAACCATCTGCCCGTGGTACTTGCCGACCGCATGGACGGACGTATGGAGACCCATCCGCAATTTACACCGGATTACATTTATGCCGGACATGCTTTACCCGAACAGACAGAACCCGGAGTTCAATACATCCTCGATGCCGACGTATGGAAAGGAGAACCTGACACGTGGCCTGCCTTCAATTATGCACAATTGGAGTTAATGGAAACATGCGTAGCCGAACTGAAATTCCTCTTTACCCCTTACATGGCGCTTACCCGGGAAGTTGTCGCATGCCTGAAGCAACACCCCGAAGCAGTCGTTGTCTCACAAAGTAACCACCCGAACCGTGTAGGCGAACATCGTGCCCTGGCACATCAACTGACGGTGGAGGGATTACAGAATCCGGTTATCTTCTTCCAACACTATGCCGAAGATACAGCTGAAGACTTGCAGGTCAAAGCCGGTGCGGATATGGGAGCCTTGATCTTTGACGGATTGTGTGACGGAATTTATCTCTTCAACCAAGGCAAACTGAGCCATGCAGTGATTGATGCCACTGCTTTCGGAATTCTGCAGGCAGGACGTATCCGCACCAGCAAGACTGAATATATTTCTTGCCCGGGATGCGGACGAACACTGTTCAACCTGCAAAGTACGATTGCCCGCGTCAAAGAAGCCACCTCGCACTTGAAGGGGCTCAAGATAGGCATCATGGGATGCATTGTCAACGGACCGGGCGAAATGGCAGACGCCGACTACGGTTATGTAGGAGCCGGACGTGGCAAAATCAGTCTTTATAAACAGAAGGAATGCATTGAAAAGAATATTCCGGAAGAAGAAGCCGTAGAAAAGCTGATAGAACTGATTAAAGCAAACGGGGACTATGAAGAGAAGACTTCTTCCCTGTCCTCTCCCAAAGAAAAGGAAGACAAATAGTTCTTGCGGACGATGAATAACCATTACCTCAAAGAGAGTGTATCATAGTTCACCACAGATCGCACAGATTTACACAAAACGATTTTTAATCTACTGACAATCAATAATATTTATCTGTGCAAATCTGTGTTATCTGTGGTGAATACGAATTTTGACTTCCTCTTTAAATAGTATACTTAACTATAAAGTTCTTTATCTCTTACGCTGAGCAAAGACCCACTCCATGAATCCGGGATAGTTGAAAGCCGGATTCCAGCTTCCATGATTACAACCGGGAAACTCAATATATTCCACTTCCGCTCCCAAGTTCTTCAACGCTCTATAAGCCTCACGCGAGCCTTCTACAGGCACTACATTGTCGGCATCACCGTGAAAAATACGGAAACGAACATTTGCTGCATCGGCCAGACGCACCGGATTCACGGTCCCGCAGATGGGAACGGCAGCAGCAAACGTATCGGGAAAACGGACAGCAAGATCGTACGTCGCCATGCCTCCCATAGAAAGACCGACCACATAGATACGGTTACGATCCACCTGAGGCAAATCAAGATAGGTATCCAACAACTCTTTTACTGCACGCAGTACAGGAGTGATCTCTTGTCCTACCGGCATCTCCGAAGGAATAAAGGAAGAGGGACGGGAGGTATACGCCCAATAGTCTTTTTCGGGACATTGAGGTACAAGGACAAATGCCGGATACTTCTCCCGGTTCACCGGATTGAGAAACATCTGACCACCATGTGTCAACTGCTTCTCGTTATCACTCCCCCGCTCACCGGCACCGTGCAGAAAGAGTACCAAAGGATATTGCAGTCCCGTCTTTTCCACCTCCGGACGAAGTAGACGGTAATTGAGAGAATCACCCCGGGAAGAGATAAAAACTTTCTTTTGATACATCTCTTGCGAACGGGCACCCACGCCCAAAAGAAAGAGACTGATAAAGAAAAGGACAAACTGTTTCATGGTTATTCGGTATTATTCTACATATTTAGTTTCGGAAGGTAAAGATACACCATTTTCGTTAAAGGCTTCCACAGCAAAATAATAATCCTGATCGATAGTCAGCGATTTCATCTCCAACTCATTGCCACCGTACACCATCCACGAACTGTATAACTTATCAGGGGCGATCCCCCACAGGACGTTGTATCCCTGAGCCCCTTTCACCGGCTCCCAGCGAACGGTAACATCACGACGGTCGGTGTGCCGATCCAGAGCCAGCTTTTGAGGTGACCGGGGAGCCTTGCCGAACCCGAGTCCGAATACACGCAGTTCAGAAATAGCCAGATTCGGAGTAGGTACGTCTATATTCTTATAGCGGATATAGCGTGCGGTAGTCGGGACTTCAAGTTCTACATAGTCATTCGGCGTATCCTTATAGCTGCTGCGGCGATCGACCAGTGTATTCCAGGTCTCCCCGTCGGAAGAGCCCTCAATCACATAGCGGTGACGCAATCCGGGAATCCGACCGTATAGATTACTCCGATAATCGTGATAATTCACCTGTACGGCACAGACACGGGCAGGTTTCTCCAGGTCGATCAGTACCCACTGACGTTCATCATTTGCTTCCGCCAGCCAGAAAGACTTGGTTCTTTCATCCGTCAATGCATCCGGTCCGAACTCACCTTTCGCAGTAGATGCCGTCACCGGTTTGCGATAAGAAAGGAGCATCCATCCACGGAACTGCCCCTTCTTGCCGGGTACGGCCGGAGCATAGCGGGGATAATCACCGAAGCGGGTGTCCACGTACATAATACCGTCTTTATCGAATCCGGCAGGAAACATGCAGAGCCGGCGTTCCCAGTTGACGTTGATGGAAAGAGCCATCGAAGCAAAATGCCAATACTCTCCGCCGGGTCCCTGAACCGTACTGCCGTGTCCGGCTCCGTTCATATATCCCCCCGGTTTGTATGACACGGGATTGTGCTTCTGATAGGTGTAAGGCCCCATCGGATGATCGGCTACATAAACACCGTCGGCATAGACATTGAATTCGGTACCGGGAGCACCATACTGCATATAATACTTCCCGTTGTGCTTGGTCAGCCACGGGCCTTCGATATATCCTCCTAAAACGGTATCGCTATGATTCTCACCGAAACGTTCCCAGCCGTGGCGCGGCATGTCGAGATTGAAAAGCTCCTTCACTTCTCCTTTCGGAAGGAACCGGTGATTCTTATCCAGTTCCATACCCCGGATGGGATAAACATTGGACGAACCCCAGAACATATAGGCTTTGCCATCGTCGTCGATAAAAAGATCGGGGTCCTGCAGGTTATGAAGGATGGCGGGTGTAGCTTTCCATTCGCCGCTCTTCGGATTGTCGGAATAGAGAATACTCATAGAACCCGAAGGATCACCGGTGACATAAAGCACTGAGTCTTTATAGTTATGCGCGGCCGGAGCGTTGCTCCCCTGCGGATACCAGTCTTTGGGGGCGATAAAATCCCAGTCCAGCAGATCTTTAGAGTGCCAGTATCCATTGGAACGGGTGACGAACATATAATACTCTCCACGGAACCTGACCACTGCCGGATCGGCACCCGAGCGGTAGGAAATGTCCTTGTCGGAGTTATAGATCATATAGGTATAATCTATGTTCAGCGGGTTGCAATAAGTATCTTGCCGCATGTCTTGCGCAAGGGCAAGGGCGGGAGCCCCCAAAGCGAGTAAAAGAAGGAATAGTTGTTTCATGGTTGTAATCTATGGTATATCTTATTCTTCTGAGCCGAACCCCAGTCTCTTCAATCCTCTCTGTACATCGGGATGACTCATGAAGAGTTTCCATATCAAGCCTGAGCGATAGTTTTCAATCATCACAATAATCGGTCCCTGATCGATGGCGAGATAAGAGGAAGCAAACCAGTTTTCTGTCAGGTTGAAGGCATCCTTAAAGCCATATTCTCCCCACAGGCGGTCGCCCAATTCTTCGTAGAAATAACGCATAGCCTCCAGAGAATGTTCCGGAGTATAAGGAATGGAAGAGATGGCTGCGGTCGGGGTAATCACTCCCAAGTCGTTCTGCGGGCAATGTGCCGAGTAACCCTGATGATTGTCGCTCGCTGTCAGTCCCCAGCATTTGCGGCCGTATCCTTTATACTTCTTCGGATTATCGATGCAATAAGCACGGTTGATCAGGGTATGTGCTTTCATCTGCTCACCGTAGTCGGCATAACTGTCTTTGAGTCCGCGCGGATCGAGTCCGAGGTAGGAATAATGTGTAAAGAAGAGAGGGCCGCCAAAGTCGGTGCCCAGGGGCAAGCGGATGCCGTAATATTCTTTTCCGTTCTTGAATGTAATGGAGTTGGCCCACCCCTTATGATACACCGATTCACGAATCGGATAAGTAGGCGAAGAAGCCGCCAGAATATAAGTGATATGGCACTCGTTCTGCCCTTTCAGCTGATGGTTCATCGCCCATCCGTTATTGGGTGACCAATGCCAATAAAGCACATCTTCACCTCCACGGGTGAACCAGTCCCACTCTGCCTGATGCCACAGGGTATTGATCAGCCCTCGTATCCGATTCTCTGTCGGATTATCGTGAGTGAAGTACTGGTGTGCCGCTAGCAGTCCTTCGAACATAAAGGCAGATTCCACCAAATCAGCTCCATCGTCTTTCCTGCTGAAAGGAATGGTCTTTCCGGTAGCCCCGTCCATCCAATGTGCCCAGATGCCATGATAGCTATCGGCTTTATTGAGGAACTCCACTATTTTGAGCAGCCGCTCAGCGCCTTGCTCACGGGTGATGAACCCACGTTCCACACCGACTATAATTGCCATTACCCCAAAGCCCGAACCACCGATGGTAGCTATCTCGAGGCGGTCATTGCTGCGCTCACGGGCCAGACCGGACTCGGGATGGGCAAAATCCCAAAAGTAACGGAAAGTTTGTTTCTGGACAAGAGTCATCAACTCATCATCGGTCAGTCTCGGCTGTTTGCCTGTAGCGGTGGCTTGCAACGTACAAGCACAGATCATAAGAAGAAATAAAAGGGTATGTTTCATTGTTGTTGTTAATTCAAGATTTTATCCCCCGAGAGGGCGTGTCAAGACTCATATCTGGTGAATAATGACACGCCCTCAGGTCGCTGCACGGCAGAGACACGGAGATTCCATCGTGCAGTGGGGATAGCGGCTTCCGTTGCCGCAAAGGGCAATCGGAAAGACGCTGTGTGTAATCATGGAATTGATATTATTGGAATGATTCTATTTTAATGAACTGGTTATACATGTTTCATATCAGTTTTTGAGGACTCCCTGCGAGATATCCACCTGCTTCTGCGGGATGAAGAACGTTGCATGTTTTGCTATCGAGAAGTTTGTCTTCCCGTGTGCCTTCATCATCTTCTCCGCATAGCCCGGCACCACCTTGTCCGCACGGATCAGGTCGAAGAAGCGGTGTCCCTCCAAAGCCAGTTCGATGCGGCGTTCGTTCCAGATGATCTCGCGGAGCTTCTCTTTACCGGTTTCCGTAATCTCGGGCAATCCCACTGTCATATCCGCCGGATGCACCGTTCTGCGGGCTCGGGCGCGCACCATTTCCAACTTGTCGAGTGCTTCCCGGCTTTCGCCCAGTTCATTGCAGGCCTCGGCATACATCAGCAGTACATCGGCATAACGCAGGAAGATCAGGTGACAATTCTGTTTGGCAAACGAGTTCTCGTTCCAGTAACCGGTAGGCCAGATGGTCTTTTTGTTGGCACGGGGCGGCACTTCTTTCTTGAAATGAATCTCGCCCTTTCCCTCCAATGTCTCTCCATCGTAGAAAATGGTTGCCGTGCGTCGGGGATCTCCCGCTTCATAGGCTTGGTCGAGAGCTTCGGAAGGAGAGAACATCCCCCAGCCCATCTCACCGCGAATGCCCTGCCATTTCACATATTCCGACTCGAGGTTGCGTTCGGTCGATTCGCCCCAGAGGTATTGGTCGGC
>ERZ825324.2078-NODE-2078-length-22054-cov-3.420110_pt1 | contig 22054 bp, 21 predicted proteins | sample MGYA00519859_ERZ825324 | MGnify/ENA primary metagenome ERZ825324 (study PRJEB31778, sample SAMEA3449198) | human gut metagenome | biome: human gut; feature: human-associated habitat; material: faeces | place: United Kingdom | collected 2010/2012 ... | reverse complement strand
CAGTGGCCCGGGCCATGCTTTCCGTAGTCAGGTTGATGGTGAATTCCATCGTCGACGTTATTATGGGATAGGAGTAGCGCTCGGGGCGTACCGATATATAGCACATGGCCGGATTGGTGCAGATGGTGCCGGTCCAGGCCACAGTGATCAGATTGGACTTCTCCATCGTGCCGCAGCTGACCAGTACGGCCGGCAACGGATATATCATCGTGCCCGGTTTCCAGTTCTGTCTCATGATGCGGGCAAGGTCAGCAGAGTTGCACGTCGGCGCTTCCCACCTCCTTGCAGCAATAGTTGCAGCGAAGCGTGAGCGACTGGCGGTCGGCCACGGTGAAACGGGTGCGCATCGGCTCGTTGTTGGTGATGCACTTCGGATTACCGCACTTCACTATGCCGACGATCTCGTCGGGCAGTTCCACATGGCGCTTCTCCACCACCTCGAAGTCGCGTATGATGTTGATTACCGCGCCCGGAGCGATGATGGCTATGCGGTTGAGCGTCTCTTCGGGGAAAAACACGTCGGCTATCTTGATGATCCCCTTGGTGCCCATCAGGCGCGAGTCGAGATTGTTGCCGATAGTCACATGTGTGCCTACATTCTCTATGCCGAGCAGTTTGACTACTTTGAAAAGAGCTGTGCTTGGTATATGGTCGATCACCGTGCCGTTGCGGAGCGCGGCTACGGCCAATTCTTTCTTCTGAGTGTTCATAGGAGTTTCACTTTTGATGGTGATCATGCTTGTTCGATGCCGAGTGCACGGCAGATTATAGCCTGTCGGGCATAAAGTCCGTTGCGCGCCTGGTCGAAATAATAAGCTTTCGGATTGTCGTCGACATCCTGATCGATCTCGGTGATGCGGGGGAGCGGATGGAGCACCTTGAGATTGTCCTTCGCGTCGGCCAGCATGGCGTTGCGCAGCGTGTAAAGGCTTTTGACCTTCTCGTACTCCATTATGTCGGTGAAGCGTTCGCGCTGCACGCGGGTCATGTAAAGGATATCGGAGGTGTTGATTACTTCCGGCGAGAAATCGGTGTGCTCGGTGTATCTGATGCCGTTGCGGTCGCAGAGCTCCTTGTATTCGTCGGGCATGCGCAGCTCCTCGCAGGCCACGAAGTGGAATGTCGGGTTGAAGTATCTCATGGCCTGTATCAGTGAGTGGACAGTGCGGCCATATTTCAGGTCGCCTACCATCGTGATGGTCAGGTCTTCGAGTTTCCCCTGGGTCTTGTAGATGGAGTAGAGGTCGAGCATCGTCTGCGACGGGTGCTGGTTGGCGCCGTCGCCGGCGTTGATCACAGGCACGTCGGTAACTTCCGTGGCATATCGCGCCGCCCCTTCGAGATAATGGCGCATGACGATGAGATCCACATAGTTGCTCACCATTTTTATAGTGTCTTTAAGGGTCTCTCCTTTGGCGGAGCTGCTTGTGCTCGCGTCGGAAAAACCGATCACGCGGCCTCCGAGTCGGTTGACTGCCGTCTCAAAGCTCAGGCGTGTGCGTGTGGAGGGTTCGAAAAACAGTGTGGCGACAACCTTGCCTTCAAGCAGTCGGCGGTTGGGATTCTCTTCGAAGCGTCGCGCCGATTCCAGAAGCTGGAGTATTTCGTCGCGGCTGATATCGTCGATTGAAACGAGACTTTTGCTGTTCATGGCTCGCGTGTGATTGAAATGGTTTACGCAAAGTTAGCGGATTCCCGCGCCCCCTGCAAATGTTCCGCCCGATTTTTTTTACATCACTGCGATCAATACCTCGTATCGTCAATGGTCACTTCCATATTTCAGCCAAAATCACTAAAAATCATCATCCATCATGTCATAGTCGTCCTGCTCGTCATGGAAATCATCGTATGGTTGAGAATTGCTCCTCGAAGTCCATTCATTCCGGGTGCTATGACGGCCGATGCTATTATAATCAATATCATAGTTTCTGTGATTATGGTAGGAGCGATTAAAGCCTTTATTATCGCGCATGAATATATCCAGATCATCGAGATCTTTGGAATTGCCGGAATCATCAATTAAGTTATCACTGATATCTGTAACTGCATCATCAGGAGCTATTGCCTCATATAGATTGCTATTCAGATATTCACTGTTTCTGTCAATTGAAGCTCCTGCAACCTCAGCGTGTGTATCAGGGTCTGTTGTGGGCTTCCTGAATTTATTATACAGCCACCGAAACAAGAAAAACTCACCTATGTAATTCCAAAGTGACATAAGTCTAAAATTTATTTTGACTCAAGACGATTAATAAGCCTCTTGAAAGCGGTTTCGTCATATCCAGAAAGTTTAATGTTATTGACATCTATTATAGAGAAATAAGAGCGTTCCTTTAAGGTATGAATTAACACTCCAATTTCATGTAGGCGATCCCAAATAGCATCCACACCATCTTTACCAAATGTAAAGATAGTAATATGCTTTTTGGAGGATAAAATAGATTGTGTTGAAACAAGCTCAAAGAAAGCCTTAAAATACGGGAAATCTATTTCTCCAAATGATAATCCGTAAAAAATTACTTCATCCGCATTTGCTAAATCTTGCGCCAAATCTGTAGGCTCTGTTTGCATAGACTTAAACAGAAAACGATACTCTTTTGGGATGGAAGCATCTTCACTTATTCCCAAAACGATATTAAATGGGTTGTCATTAGATGGTGCGTGATGCACGTTTACTATTTTAGGGAGCGCAGTGTCATTGAATTTTGCGAAACTAATAAGTTCGTTCTCTAAATCTGTATAATTGAAAGAATACGCTTTGTCAAAGCATCCGTCAGTTTTAATAGCCTCCAAAAGTGCGATTATATATGTTTCCGGAGAGTTGGGTTCTATGGTTGGCATAATGGATATATATTTTTGGAGCATCATCTTTAGATTGTTGAAACTATGTTCGTCAGCCATAGCTAAATCCGCATCAATAGGTTTCCCTATTTTAGTGCGAACATAGTTCAGTAACTCTGCCTCAACGTCAATCCACTTAACATGATAAAACTCTTTCTCAATGTCGCTATTATCAGTCAGGTTAGGATGGAAATAATCGTAGAAATGGCGTTCTAATGAACAATCAGAGAATTTACCTCTTGGCAAATCTCGGAATGGCCAAAAGGCATTTTTAGAAGTGCCCGACATAACATTGATATAGTCTGAGTATTTAGAACGCAGACCGAGTGCAATATCAAAGCCATTACCTATAACTAAAACCTTACTCATATAATTACATTGGTTTAATCATGGATTCGATGAAGGAGATTTCTTCGTTGGAGAGGTTGTATTTTACGTAGAGTTGAGCGTCGATTTCCGCCACGCTCTTGCTCCAGTCAATGTCGCTTTCCTCTGTAAAGTCTTGCATCGGCACATTAGCCCAGGTATCCTTGGGGTTATCTTGAGTGACTTTTAAAGTGCCCAGCAATAACCTCGCGAACCGTGTTTTGATATATTTTAAACAGGCCTCGGCATGGGGGGCTTCATCGAAGCTCCCTATGCTGAGGAATGTTAAAGTATGTCCGATTACCGGCACGCCGATTACCGGCGTGCTGAGCACCTCGCCGATGGCACCTGATCCATTCGATTTAGGTACGAGAACCTTGAATTTATCTATGTTATCAGGAAGTTTAACGTAGCTACGTTTAATCCACTTTGTTACACGATCTCGCCCAAGTAAACCATATAACCCAATGTATTCAGATTTGTTAGGCGCATCGTCAAGAAACAATTCAGGAAATACGTCAAATATACTCGACCCTATATCAAGACGGTGCCCTTGACTCTGTCTTCCCTCTGCCCAAGGGTTATTTATGTATAACTTATCAGTGAGTTTGTAAAGGTCACGTGGATATACGTAGTCGGAAAAAGATTGTGGATTAAATGATTGTACTTTGTTCAGAATATTTCTCACTTCGGGATAAGGAGAGAAGAATCCAATGGGACCACATTTTTCATTTTCATTCCACATGGTAATAGCAATCCCACCCTTTACATCGACATTGTTAAATACGTCGATGCTTTTTACCCAGTAGTCAACCACTTTAAAGTGAGGGTCTGAAAGGATTCTGTCATTCCAATCTTTAGGGGTCTTTCCTGCCTTAAATAGGAAACGTGCAGGATGTATCATAGTCCCTATGGGAGATAATTTCCGGCCTAAATCAATGAACAAATGATATAAAGGATTTGCACCGTTGCCATTGCCTTCATTTACTTCTTGATATGGTGGATTGCCAACGACAGCTTTTATTTTCACGTTCTTTCCAACTAAGTCGCCCACTTTTTTGATGAAAAGTTCGGGCTGATTTTTGATTTTATTGATTAAGTCTTCCGGCGCCCACATATTGGTCTTTCCTTTGCGGAAGCCAAGGAGAGTGCGGCGCGTGATTGATTTAGCCATAGGGGTTTTGCAGATAACAAAGATGTTTTCTGTAACGGCAGCGTCCCAAATGGCTTGATGTTCTTCGAGGGATTCCGGCGAGAACATCGCATCGCGCAGACGCGAGCGGTAGATGTTGTAGGCGAGGTACAGCGGATAAAGACCCGACTTTGAGTTTATCTCAAGGAGGTGACTATCCGGAGAGAATACGTCGGCAGTAACATCTCCACGGTCAATAAAGCGCGGTTCCTCGATGGTTTCCGATAAGTCCTCGTTATAGAACGTGTAGCCGCCGAGACAGTCGCTCATGTGCATATTCACGACACGCCAAGGAGTCAACACAGTTTCCTTATCCGGGTTGCGGAAAGTGGCGAAGATAGCTGCTATGCGCTCGATGCGTTCCTCGATAGAAAGGCGGTCGGCAGCACGAGCCATAGCACGGATGCGCTTGGCGGCAGCGGTGAAGATGTCCGGGTCGTAGTATTTCTTGAAGGCGTTGAAGCGTTGCTTTGTAACGCCTTTCGGCATAAATTCTTCCCACGACTGCGGGTCGACAAGCGAGGTGAAGTTGTCGATAGTCAATTCTTCATCCTCGTTCTCAACCTTTGCACCATATATCATAAGGGGCATACGAATAGAAATACCGCGAAGAATTGAGATTGCGTCTTCCTTGACTTTCTTCTTTTTCTTCAATTCTTCGAGGCGAGCCTTTTCTTCGGGCGTAAGCTCGCGTTTCTTTTTCTTTTCGAGCTTTTCCTTTTCCTCGTATTCCTCATTGGTGAGGCCTTGGTCATTGACGGTAATGTCGTTAGACTTACCCATCGCCTTTGTCTGACCGATGATGCCTTTAAGCTCGTCGAACTCCTTGATGTCAACATCAGTCAGGCGCATAAGCTCATCATTGTAGAGATAGCCGTCCTCGAAACCGTTCTGCACCACGCGCTCAACGTAAACACGTTTGAGCTGCTGAAGCATGTGCTCGGTGTCGAGCTGTTTCATTTGGCTACCCTCAATCGAGATGATCGGGCAGAAATTCAGGAACTCGCCGAGTTGCTGACGTTCGCCAGTAGACTGTTTGCCAGCCTTGGTTGAAATCTTCGCAGTTTCGGCAAGCACTTTGAGAGTGCGGTCGGGAGCGAAGTCGAACACATAGCAATCCTCCTTGACGCGGCCATTGATGGTTGCCGGAGTCTGCACGCGGAAGATGGTCTGCATATAAGCCGAAGCGGCTGTGTTGAAGCTACCCGACAGCATAAATACGCCCATCCACGGTTTGACGCTCACGCCGGTGGTAAGTCTGCCGCAAGAGAGCGTAATGGTGCGTGTCTTGTCGGGGTCGGGACCGATAGCGTCGGTAACCTTTTTGAGAGCTTCCTCGTTGGCTTCTTCCTCATCGCCGTCTCCTGCTACGTTGACAATTTCAAACAGTCCGAATACCGGATGATTGCGAAGCATGGCGGCGAGAGCCTTTGCCGCCTTTACTCCCGGCACCATCCAAAGGGTATGGCGGAAGATGTCGCGATAGCGTTTGTTGGCAAAGGGATACATACTTTCTTCGTCGGTCTTCGTAAGGAGGTCGAGGAAATTCTGAACGTGGCTGCGGTGAATAAATTCGCCGTTATCGTTAACACGGAAGAACTCGCGGAAGTTAAACGCTATATCCTCGTCGGCATACTCGTTCATCAGTCTGCCGAGGTCGTAGGTATAGATGTTCAGGCGAGGTAGTCCGGCATAGGGATTGTGGTCACCGGGGTGGTCTATATCCCACTGCGCTTTTGCGCGTTGCTCCATAACATAATCCCACGTGTAGATTTCCTCCTCCTTGAAATCGTCAAGCAGATTGAACGGTGTACCGCTGAGGCGAAGCACCTTTGTTTTCTCTTTTGTAAGCTCGGCCATGACAGCTTTACCAAGTTCGGTCTGCGTACCCTCGTGGGCTTCATCTACAATGATGAGATCCCACGGGGTTGAGAAAATATCGTTATTCTTGTCGAAGTTGCCGCCGACAAGTTCAGAGCCTCGGAGGTCTTGCATCGAGGCGAAGTAGATGTAACGACATTCATCACGTAGGGCACGGCGTTCGAGGTTTGCGAAAGTGTCGCCCTTAGCTTTGGAACCGTATGCGTATTCGTCGTTGTCGTAGAATATCTTTTGGAAGTCCTCGAACCAGCCCGCATCGACCACAGGGCGGTGGGTGAGGATAAGTACACGGCGGAAGTCGCCACGTTCCTTAACGACCTGTAAAGCCGAGAGTGTTTTGCCGAAACGCATCTTGGCGTTCCAAAGCATCTGATTGCCTTTCTTAAATTGTTTGATGGTCTTGTCAATAGCCTCGCGCTGTTCCGGACGGAACACAATGGGCGACAGACCGACAGTTACCTCAGAGCCTTTTAAGGCTTTGCGGCCTTCCTTCACAGCGGCGATAGCTCGTTTGGCTGTTTCGAGGTCGCAACAGAACCATTCATTGGCACCGTTGACCTTATCGAACACCTTGCGCTTGATTCCACTACGGAGAAGCACTTCGTGGACTTCCTTATCGTTGACTGCTGCAATTTTACCGTTGCGCACGAAAATGGCAATTTCAGTGTGCAGGAGTTCATAAGTGATACCGGCAGTCTTAGTGTACTGGTCGATGCGAGCCTTAGCTGCCTTGTTTAGCGCACTGCTGTTGGGCGGTAGCGTAATGTTGCCGTCCTCAAAAGTGGCTTCGCCAATTTTCAGACAGTCACTATGAGCCGCATCGGGTATGCGGAACACATAGATCAGCTTGGCTTTAAGGTTAGAGAAATATTCCATGGCCGATTATTTTATTAGGTCGATGAATCGGATTTTTTGTTTGGACTTGGTTGCGCCCCAGTCTTTGATGACAGCGTATGTGCCATTATGGGCGCGTATGTCGCCGTTCTTGCAACCTTGGCATTGAGTGATGGTCTCGGTTTCTCCGAAAAGGTCAACCACAACGGTACGGCGTTCACCGCAAGAGTTGGGGATAACACCTTTGAGGCCGTCCATCTGCCAAATGTTCCAGGAAATAATGTATGCGATATATTGCAAAGATTTGAGCTGCGGGTCTTTACCGAATTTGGCGCGGTAATAGTCGAGGAAGGTATAGAGAAGGGCTTCACGGGCGAGAACGAGATTGTCGCCCTGCCACTCAAAACCGTAAATGCTCATATAGGCAGCTTGTGCTGCTTTGAGCCAGTCGCTGCTTGTCTCAGTGTTTTCACCGACAACACGGAGTTTGCGGTCGAGAAGTCCGATGCGACGTTCAACCGGAATAGGCTCGCCTGTAACGGTGTCGTATCGGCTCACAAGGTATGGAGCCTCGCCGCAAGTAATTTCGAGGCGGTTTTCATTAACATAGTCGCGCCACGATTTTCCCTCCGGGAAAACGACAGGCTCGGCATTTACAATCCATGTATGGGAGCCGTCGGGATTGTCAACCTCGGTATTGAAAACGCCCTCACGACCAAACCAAGCATTATCAACGAGGTTGTTCTGCTTGTTGCAGATCCAAGAAGGAGTGAACACCTCGGCCATCTCGCGGCTTCGTTGTTGCTGCTGTTCACGTGATTTGACGGTACGTGGCATGATTACGTTACCGTTGGCTCCGGTTATAGCTTCAATTTTGATTTGGTCCCCGTACTGATAACCCTTCCCTCTGTCAGCATAGTTGTCGGTAGCCCAGAAAATGTTGATCTGCTCAGTATCGGTGCTTAAAGTATGGTCTTTAAGCAGAGTATTGAGCAGTTCGGGCGAAAGCTCGAAGATTTCATTTTCCTGTATGTCGACTTGCGGGGGTGTCATAATTTAATATACTGTATTGTTATTTGAAAAGATATCGCTTATTTTCGATAGTTTTGCTAACTTTGGATATCGATTCGACTACTGCATGACCAATGTTTTCTTTCTCAAAAGATATAAAAGCATAGTTGCTTGGGTATAGTTGGAATTTGCCGAAATCCTTTTTCGAAGATTTCATAGATACTTCTATATGCCCTTGAGGTAAATTTTCAATGTCTTTATAAGCAGTAATTAGAATATCAAAATATATACTCTCGTTTGGAGGAATAACGAAAGAATGACTTGATAGAAAATCTTTCAATTTGTCAAAACGATAGATGTCAGTATCTCTCAAATAATTTTCTATGCCAATTGATACATTATCTGCAACAACTGAAGCAGAATTATGAACCCGCAACTTAAAATAATTTCCTGAAACGATTAATTGACATGAAAGATATGGGGAATGCTCCTCATCCCATTGTCGTTTCAACTCTTTTAATTGTTTCTCGTTTAAGTTTACTGAAACAGCGGTAATAAATATCATTGTAAATGAAGCTATCGACCCCAGTATATCTGCCCAAAAACTGTAAAATCCTAATGTTTCAGCTCGTTCTCCAAGCATTGTCATATTGGGTACATAGTGGTATAAAACTCTGGCAGTAGTTACAAATGAGAAAAATATTGCAATGATTAAGAATGAAATATAAAAATATTTAAGTATTCGGTAATTCATACATTAAGTTTATTTGAATATTAATTATGGCATATCATAATCATGCGACTTTGCCGGTTTCTATTTCGGATTTGAGGAACTGGAATATATAGACTGCTCCCTGATAGTAGAGGCCACATTCGGGGTCGTTGAGTTTGGCGAAGGTGGCTGATGAATACAGTTCATCAAGGGCGCGGTGTATGTCCCAGCCATATTCTGCCATGAGCATCTCGGCAAGTTCAGCCGCAAGGCATTCTATTTGAAACTGTATGTCTTGTGTCATAATTCGATGTGTTTTAAGAATTCCACGGCTTTTGGAGTGCCGAAGAAGTATTGGACAGCATGGTCACCCTTAAATCTCAGCTCCTCAACCAATGCTGATGCCGACAGATAGCCCATTATGAAACGGCGAATCTGTACGCCAACCGTATCATCGGCTATCGGGCCGATTACAATATCGTAAGGATGAGCCGGAATATCGGAGTTGTTCTTGCGGTTCATCACGATAAATTCGGCCCATTCCTCTGAGTAGTCAGGAAAAATCTTTATGTGCAGCCCGTTCTTTGTAGCCTCGTCTTCATCATATTCAAAGCAGGATATAGTAGGGATTCCCTCGTTGAGAAATCGAGTAGTACGAGCAGCCATTTCCATGGCTTGGTCGGGATTGGCGTTGAGATAGAAGCCTTGCCCGAAATCCTTGCCACGCTTGCTGCGTGAGAGATCAACATGCTCAATGGCTACGTTAGAGCCGTGATAGAGACGTATCATATTTTACCTCCTTCCCGTTGGCAAATGACCTGAAGGTCTGAAACCGCATCGTCGATGGAGAGCGTATGCTCGGCAGCATAGCAGTCGAGAAGGAAATCTATGCCTGTGAAACGGCGCAAATACGCGTATGCCTGCATATTGGAGAGCTGATACCGCTGGGCGAAAGCTCCTACACAAGCCACTACATATTCAATTCTATCAAATATTTCTTTCTTGTCCATGACTATGCCTTATTGCTTACAATTAAATCTTTAACATCAATATCAAGTAATTCTGAAATCCTTACAAGCGTGTCAGTCAAAGGTCGCATTGATGTTATAGCAAAGATACGAATTATTTTTTAGAGAAATTGAAATGTGGTTAGATCTTGTACAAAAAACATTATGACTTGTCCGGCGGTCATAAGCAGATACGGAGAGGGCGGGAGAGAATTGGGGACGGAGCGGGGATCAGAGGGTGGGGACGAGCATGAAGGGGGTGCCGGGGAAGTGACGCTCGACGTAGGCTCGGAGGTAGGCCTGTGTGTCGGGCGAAATGACCGGGTCGGTGTCAAACCGCGTGTTGTAGAGAATGGAGTGAAGCGTCATGCCGCGCGAGGCGAGGGCTTCGAGCGAAAGGATCGTGTGGTTGATCGATCCGAGCTTGCCGTTGGTGACGAGCGCTACCGGCAGATTTCTCTCGCGGGGATAGTCGATCGTCAGCATGCTGTCGGTGAGAGGCACCATCAGTCCGCCCGCTCCCTCTACAAGCACCGTATCGTAGGCCTGGGTCAGACGCTGCAGCGCGGCGTCGATCGCGTTGAAGTCGATCTCGCGCCGGTCGATTCTCGCTGCGAGATGAGGCGATGCGGGATAGCTGAATATCTGAGGCGCTGTAGTCAGGTCGGTATCCTCAGGCAGGGGAGTGCCGGTAATGCGCCGGTGGATCTCGATGTCCTCTGAACGGCCATGGCATCCGGTCTGGATGAATTTCATAGTCGCGACGCGAATTCCGCGGCCGCCAAGCTCCTTTGCAAGCCAGCCTGTGGCATAGCTTTTGCCGGCATCGGTGTCGATGCCGGATATGAAGATCACTTTTGATTCATTCATTTTCTTCTCTTGTCTGTCGCTTCGTCGGCATAACGGTCGGGAAATTCGATATGAACTTTCGGGCGCGTAAGCGACCATATGACCAGTATTATGCCGGTGATGATGAAGGGTATGCTGAGCCATTGGCCCATGTTGAGAGTCATTTCGGCTTCGAAGGCGGTCTGGTCGTTTTTGATAAACTCGATGAGGAATCTGGGAAGGAATATGCCGATAAAGAATACTCCGAAAAGGAGGCCCGGACGTTCTTCGGCATTTTTCTTCCAGTACATCCACATCAGCAGAGCAAACAGCGCGAAATAGCACAGAGCCTCATAAATCTGTGTGGGATGGCAGGCCTGTCCGAGATACATTTCTTGCCACTGGCGCGAGCGCACGAACATGAATCCCCAGGGGAGTGTCGTGGCTGTGCCGTAGATCTCCGAGTTCATGAGATTGCCTATGCGGATGAGGCCTCCGACCAGAGCTACCGGGATGACAAGACGGTCGAACGTCCATATCGGGCTGCGCTTGGTGGTGAAGATCGAATAGAGTATCACGGCCAGTATGATGGCTATCGTGCCTCCATGGCTTGCCAGACCGCCCTCCCAGATTTTCAGTATCTCAAGCGGATGCTGGCTGTAATATGACCATTCGTAGAAAAACACGTGGCCCAGACGTGCTCCTATCATTGTGGCGCACACCACCCATATGAGCAGTATGCCGACCCATTTTTCAGGAGCGCCCTCATGGCGGTAGATCCTTCCAAGAATGCTCGTCCCTGACAGGAAGCCGATGGCAAACATCAGACCGTACCAGCGCACGGTGATGGGGCTTGTGATTATTTCCGGACTTGCGTTCCAGACTATGAAATCCAATATACCCATGATATCATTGCATTAATATTTGATCTTGATTTTGCCCGGAAATATGCGGCGAGGATCGCCGAAGAGCGCGCAGCTTTCTACGGCTGTGTTGCGGTTGGTAGTCACTTTGCCTGTGAACCGCGGCTCACCGTTGATATTTACAGTCACATCCTTTGTCAGATCCACCATCGTTTCGTCAAGAAACAGGGTGAGTTCGCCTCCCGAAGCTGCCGTATATGTCTTGGTAAGTCCGAAATCCATGTTCCATTCGGCGTTGTGGTCGGTCGTAGAGAGGCTGACTATAGAAGCAGTGATGTCGACTGTGTTGTCAGCTACGTGGAATTCATACGACGCACGGGTCATCTCTCCGAGTGTGCCGTCAGGAGCTTTGTCCTGACGGAGACAGTAAAACGAGGTGCGTGAGCGGTATTCCTCTCCGAGCTGACCGCCCATAGGAAACACTTCCCAGCGGAAGAACGTCGGCACAGCTTTGCGCCGCGCAGTCTTCAGCCATGGCGATGTGGCAAGGTCGGCAAGATCTCCGTGGCCCAGACCGCCCGGCACCATCACATGGTGGGAATAATAGCCAGGGTATTGTTTTTCAAGTTTGTCGAGCTCGGTTTTGAAACGGCGCGACAGCTCATCGCGGCCATATCCGTAGTCAGCTCCTCCGGTATGGAGGGCAAACGCTATGTTGGCCATGTTTTCCGGAGGGCAGTTGGCCATCAGGTCGCCGCCTGCCATCGGACCGGCGCCGGCGAGATAGTCGGCATAGAACGACGCCAGACGCTGGCTCCCGTAGGCTCCTTCCGATATGCCGATGAAGAATATCGCATCGGGATTGATCTCTTCGGAGAGCATCGCGCGACGGAACACGCGTTCGAAGAAGTCCTGACGCGTGGGGGTGAACCAGCGGCAGCCAGTGCCGCCTGCCGGACTCCGTGGCACGAGATAGACCGACGGCCCGTCGTTGAACCATATTCCCCATCCGAGAGTCGCCCTCCAGTCGGCGTCGGCATCGGAGCCGGAGCCATGCAGATGGATAAACAGCGGATATCCGTCGGCAGGCTTGCTCCCCTTGCTGCCGTAGACGAAATAGGATGAAATGTTTCCCATTTTCCACTGGCCGTTGGGAGTGACGGTGTTTTCATTGAGGTTGTCAATGGCCATCAGGTTGGGCAGCCGTTCCGTATCAGTGAGCTGATTGGCTTTTTTCCAGGCGCTCCAGATTTCGTCGCGCACGCTTTTCAGATCTTCGGCGCCCGCAGGGATCTCCTTGTCTTCGGGCATATTTGTATCCGTGCCCGACAGTATGCCCTGAAAGTAAGCTGTGGTGGCGTCGACCGGTTCCTCCGGTTTTTCAGGCTCTTCCGGTTGCTCCGGATGTTGCGGTATCTCGGGCTCCGGTTTGGGATCGTCAGAGCTGCAGGCTACGGCAATAAGCGGCAGCATGAAAAGTGCTGCCGCTATAAGTCGCGATATGCTTGATCGTATCATTAAAGAGATATGTGTCAATAGGCGAAAATAGGATAGTTGGCCATCATTGCGTTCACCCTGTTTCTGACGGAGGCTATCACTTCAGGATTCTCCGGATCCGAAAGCACTGTGTCTATAAGCTCAACGATGGTTTCCATCTGATCCTCTTTCACGCCGCGTGTAGTTATCGCCGGGGTGCCGAGCCGGATGCCCGAAGTCTGGAACGGCGAGCGGCTGTCGAACGGCACCATGTTCTTGTTGGCCGTAATGTCGGCGTCGACAAGAGCTCGTTCAGCTACCTTGCCGGTAAGATCGGGGAATTTGGTACGGAGGTCTACAAGCACGCAATGATTGTCGGTGCCTCCGGAGACGATCTTGTAGCCTCGCTTGATGAGGGCGTCGGCCATGGCACGCGCGTTTTTCTGCACCTGCTTCTGATATTCCCTGAATTCCGGTTTCAGAGCCTCGCCGAGCGCTACAGCCTTGGCTGCGATCACGTGTTCGAGCGGGCCGCCCTGAGTACCCGGGAATACTGCCGAGTCGAGCAGCGACGACATCATGCGCACCTGTCCCTTTGGAGTGGTCTTGCCCCACGGATTGGGGAAATCCTTGCCCATTAGGATCATGCCCCCGCGAGGGCCGCGGAGTGTCTTGTGGGTGGTTGTGGTGACTATATGCGCGTGGCGGAGAGGGTTGTCAAGCAGTCCGGCAGCGATCAGTCCGGCAGGGTGTGCCATGTCGATTACCAGGATGGCTCCTATTTCGTCGGCAAGCCGGCGCATGCGGGCATAATCCCACTCGCGGCTGTAGGCGCTGGCTCCGCCGATGATCAGACTGGGACGCTCGCGACGGGCTACTTCCTCCATCTGGTCATAGTCGACCAGACCGCTTTCGGGGCTCACATTGTATTCAAGGGCATGGAACATGAGGCCCGAGAAGTTGACCGGGGATCCGTGTGAAAGATGTCCGCCATGAGAGAGGTTCAGACCCAGAAATTTGTCGCCAGGCTTGAGACAAGCCATGAATACCGCCATATTGGCCTGTGCGCCCGAATGAGGCTGCACGTTGACATATTCGGCTCCGAACAGTTCCTTGGCGCGGTCGATGGCAATCTGCTCCACTTCGTCGACCACGCCGCATCCGCCGTAGTAGCGGTGTCCGGGATATCCTTCGGCATATTTGTTGGTAAGACATGAGCCCATGGCTTGCATCACTTCGTCGCTGACGAAGTTTTCGGATGCGATGAGTTCGATACCCTTGGCCTGGCGCTGATGCTCGCGCTCGATGAGGTCAAAAATCACTGAGTCTTTTTCCATTGTCGGTGAGATTGATGTGTATTTGTCGGCAAAGTTACAAAAAATATTCCTAAACTATCGCGGCCATATCATACAAATCAAATACGTGTCAGCCGAGGCGATGTCATTTATCAGACTCTCCTTCCCTTCTGATAAACTCAAGAATTATTTCCAGCACTTCAGGCGATATGGTTTCTCTTATCTCATCGTATTCCGTCATGTCGCCGGTCTGCGCATGTTGCATCATATGATTCAGCGAAGGCATCATTCTGATTTCCGCGTGTTTGCAATGCTGTCTTATGACAGCGAGATTCGGAGTCGCCTCTACCTGGGTGTCCTTATCGCCGTTTATGGCGAGCACCGGGCATTTGATTTTTGAAATGCTTTCTCCCGGGTCAAGGCCAAGCAATATGTCATACCATTGAGTACGGATCTTCTGGGTGGATTTTAGTGATGCCATCACTTCATGCGGTACTTTCAGGCTGTAAGCCACTGCAAGTGAATCGGGATCGACCGGTATTGATATCCCGTTTTTACCCTGTCGCGCGTATTCATCAAACAGATGGCTGATAAGGGTCATGCTGTTGTCTCTCTCCTCACCGGTAAGGCCTGATTTGTCAAGCAGACGAGCGTTCTGTGCAAGCAGTCCTTCTTTTCCGGTAACAGCCATGCCGGCCATTGATATGATGAAATCGGGCACGTCTTCGGCCCCAAGCATGAATGCTATAGTCCCTCCTTCGGAATGCCCGATGACTCCGACCTTGCCTGTCATGGGAAGCGAGTGCATAAAAGCGATACCGCTGCGTGCATCATCTCTGAATGTGTAGGTAGTGCCTTTAAGAAAATCTCCTTTTGATTCGCCTGTGCCTCGGTCGTCATATCTCAAGGATGCCACTCCGTTTCTGGCCAGATAATCAGCTATGACTGCAAAAGGCTTATGATCCAGAATCTCTTCATCGCGGTTTTGCGGGCCGCTTCCAGAAATCATCACTACTCCGGGCGCCGTCTGCTGTCCGTCCATAGCCGGAAGTGTCAGTGTCGCGCTGAGAGCGATGCCGTCGGGAGCAATGAACACTGTGTCTTTGACCGTATATGGATATGGCGGTTTCGGCGTTTGCGGACGGCGTTCTTCCATGGGGCTATCAGGCGTCAGAACCATCGGGAAAGAGTATCCCCGTTGGCTGAACGTGCCGGTAATGGTATCACGGGAAACGGTGCCATTGAATGTGGCTCCTATCACACTGCATTCCAGGGATATCGAGTCGGCGGTACACACTACGACCTTCGTTGGGATCCCTTTCGCTCCCTGCGACGGGGAGTCAAGCGTACACGTCGTAAGTCCGTTGCCGTCCTGAGCGAAATTGAATACCAAAGGCAGTTTCATCTCTCCCAGCGACAGACTTCCCCGCCAGCTGCCGCTCAATGCCGTCGCATCCATACACGATAGTGCCACCATGGCAGCCATTGCTATCAATGATCTGATAATGCTTTTCATCATATATTGTTACTTATGTGTCGCCGGTCAGGAATCAAGATCTGCCCGAAGCTCGGCAAGCGACCGTTTGATACTGTTCCTTATGTTCAGTCCTATTGCCACGCCGGCTACCGCTCCCATACAGCCGCCTATCAGCATGGGCAGTTCGTTGAAGCCGATAGCGCTGAAAAACCACAGCAGTATCGGCAGTCCCAGTGAAGCGCCGACGATCGTATGGCGTTTCAGGCCGATCTCGACTGAAGAGACCGCTTTGAGTGAATCGACAATTTTACTGCGGGAGCAATCCACTGTGTCAAGACGGCGGCGCAGCAGATAGATGCTTGTCGCCATTATAATGAAGAATACCCCCATGGCTGCGCTCAGCCATATATTGCCGTGGCTGACCGGATAGACCGTAAGAGGGATCGTCACGATACACAGGCAGGCCAGCCGGATCTGTCGCGAGAAGATGCGGCGCAGCCGTTGAAGGCTTGAGTCGATATTGCGTTTGCTGAGCGCCATGACAGTCTTGTCGACATTGCTCTGCAACGAGTCGATGCGCAGACAGGCGTTTTTCCATGCCTGCCTCAGGTCGGAAGTGTTGTCAGGCATATCTTGTATGTTTGATGATTCGTTCATTCGGTTTGTTGTCTCAGTCTTTGTTTGATACGATGAAGACGCGACGCAACGTTGGCGCGTGTCATACCGATGATTTCGGCGATCTGGTCATACGAACAATCTTCAAGCCTGAGCAGCACGATCGCTTTGTCGATCTTGCCGAGCGATCCTATAAGGCGGTACATCTCGTGGAGCTGCTCCAGATGTGATCCGTCGTCAGCTTCAATCTGTACAGCCTGGTCAAGGCTCACGCTCACGCCCCTCTGGCGGTGTTTGCGGTAAAAGCTGACACAGGAATTCAGCGCCACCCGGTAGATCCATGTCGATTCGGCCGACTCTCCGCGAAAAGAGCTTAATCCGGTCCACATGTTGATCATCACTTCCTGGCACAGATCCTTGAAATGCTCGGCATCGGTCGCGTAGAGATAGCACACCTTGTAGATCAGCTGGCGGTGTCGGGCAAGCAGATCCATGAATCGCTCGTTGTTGTCGGATGGTGTGGTAGGGTTCATACTGATTATGTGACGCACGTTTTTGCGAAAAGTTGCACCGTCTGTAAAAAAATGACGCCGCTTCATGATGAAGGGCGTCATTGCAAGAGGTGTCAGACGGTCTGTCAGAACAGATATGCGGCCGTGACTGTCCAGTAACGGTTTTTCGCGTCTATGTTCTGCTGACCTTCTATCAGACCGGTGCTTTTGAATGCCTTTGTCATTCCTATGCCGTAGCTCGCGCCTACCTGAAGGTGCTTGAGGAGTTCCACGCCGAAGCCGAAGTTCCAGGCTACATCAGTCTTTTTGTTGCGGAATTCGCGGAAGCTCTCCTTGCTTGTGAGGAATGCGAACGACGGGCCGGTGGTAAGATACGGTTTGATTATCGAGGCCACTACCGGAATGTTGATCTTCCATTTGAGATTGACCGGTATCTCGATATAATCACGCTTGTCGATGGGCTGTCCCTTGATTTCGGCGGAGCGGCGCACGTACATGGCCGAGATATCAGCGCCGACGCCGATCACAGGCACAGTGAATTCAGCCATGAGACCGGCATTGAAACCTACACGGTTGCTGGCGTCGAATGTGCTCTCGTTGAAGTGGAGACTGTTGACGTTGAGTCCTACTTTGGGGCCGAAGCGGAGCTGGGCCTGACTTGCCATCGGAGAGACGGCTGCTATGACCAGGATGGTCATGATTGCGATGTTCTTGATTGTTTTCATACTGTTGTTGTTTGTGTATGTCGTTTCGTGTCTATCTGATCATTTCGAGGAAAGTGTCCTCATCTATGATGGGTATGCCGAGTTTGCTGGCTTTTTCGAGTTTTGACGGCCCCATATTGTCGCCTGCTAGCACGTAGTCGGTCTTTCCGGAGATCGAACTGAGGTTCTTGCCGCCGTTGAGTTCGATCATTTCCTTGTACTGGTCACGTGAATGCCGGGAGAAAACGCCGCTGATGACGAATGATTTTCCATCCAGTCGGTCGGTTTTTACGGCGTCGGCCGATTCGTCGGCCGACATAGTCACCCCGGCTTTGCGCAGACGCTCGATGATCGACTGGTTTTCAGGCTCTGCAAAAAAGCTGACGATACCTTCGGCTATTGACGGCCCTATGTTTTCTATGGCTGCAAGCTCTGCTGCGGACATGGTCATCAGACGATCCATCGTCTTGACTGCCTTGGCGAGTTTCTTTGCCACAGTCTCTCCCACCGAAGGTATCGAAAGGGCATAGATCACTCTCTCGAAAGGCACTGTCCGTGACTGGTCGATGCTTTTGAGTATATTTAGCGCCGACTTGTGTCCGAGTCGTTCGAGCGAGGTGAGCTGATCATAGGTGAGAGTGTAAAGATCGGCGATGTCTTTCACGAGTCCCGCATCAAACAGGTCGGCCGAAATCTCTTCACCGATTCCGTCGATATTCATCATGCGGCGCCCGACGAAATGCTCCACCCGGCCCACGATCTGAGGCTGGCAGCCGTATTTGTTGGGGCATAGCCATGTCACCTCTCCTTCAGGTCTGACCAGACGCGCACCGCACGACGGGCAGAATTCCACAAACGTTACGGGCCGTGCCTCTGTCTGACGGCTGTCAGTATCTACTCCGGTGATTTTTGGGATGATCTCACCTCCTTTCTCCACATAGAGCATATCATGCTCATGGATGTCGAGCGAGCGTATTATGTCGGCGTTATGGAGCGATGCGCGTTTCACGATCGTGCCTGACAGAAGCACCGGATCGAGATTGGCCACAGGCGTTATGACTCCGGTGCGTCCAACCTCGAACGACACATGCTGCAGTCGCGTCAGGGCTCTTTCGGCCTGAAATTTGTAAGCGATCGCCCAGCGGGGAGATTTTGCGGTAGTGCCGAGATTGAGCTGCTGACGAAGCGAGTCGACCTTGAATACAAGCCCGTCGGTGGCCACAGGCAGCTCCTTGCGGGCCGTGTCCCAATGGTTGATGAACGTGTCTACGGCCTCCATCGAGTCAAGCCGTGTCATGGCGTCAGAAACCTTGAATCCCCATGACCGTGCCAGCTGCATATTGTCGTAGTGTGTGTCGCAAGGCAGATTATCGCCGAGCAGATAGTAGAAATATGCATCCAGACCGCGTCGCGACACTTCTGAAGGATTGAGAAGCTTCAGCGTGCCGGCCGCTGCGTTGCGTGGATTGGCAAAGAGAGGCTCTTCCTGAAACTCGCGTTCGGAGTTCAGCCTGTCGAATTCTTTCCATGGCAACACTATCTCGCCGCGGATTTCAAAGCGGTCGGGCCATCCTTCGCCGCTGAGCCTCAGGGGAATCGAGCGTATGGTGCGTACATTGTCAGTCACCACATCCCCTTTCTCGCCGTCTCCGCGGGTGACTGCTCTGACCAGGCGTCCGTGTTCGTAGATCAGCGATATGGAGGTGCCGTCGAATTTCATTTCTCCAATTATCGTCACTTTCTGTCCGCTGAGAGTGTCGGTCACACGTTTTACAAACTCGTCGACTTCATCGACCGAATATGTATTGCCCAGCGAGAGCATGGGATATATGTGTCTTGCCTGTGTGAAACCTTTGGACAGATCGCTGCCGACACGATGAGTGGGGGAGTCGGGATCATCGAATTCGGGATGATCTGTCTCAAGGCGTTCGAGGCGTTTTACGAGCATGTCATAGTCGTGGTCGGAAATCGAGGGAGCATTTTCCACATAGTAGCTGTGGTTGTGACTCTCGATCTCACGGCGCAGACGTGTGATTTCATTATGAATATTTTCGTTTTCCATCGATGACTGATGCAAATGCGGGTGCAAAGATATATATTTAACAAAGTTTAATCAAAACAATTCGACAAAAAATTTCATAAACTTAGTCATTATTTCGTAACAAAGCCGTAACTTTGTCGTCAAATCAACCGACCTTTGCATCGATTTCAGGTGCATGAATCACATACCGTAATGAATGTTATCTTTTCAAATATAGTTCTTACAGCCGCGCTGATGCTTACAGGATGCAGCTCATCCGAAACCCGTAAGACTGAAGCTGAGATCCAGTCCGCTGCCGCAGCGACTCCGCAGCTTCGGACCAAATTCAGGGCTGACAGCGCTTATGAGAATGTGCGCCGGCAAGTGGAGATGGGCCCTCGTGTGCCGGGTTCGGAGGCGCATCGCCGGTGTGCTGAATTTCTTGCCAATGAGCTCGCGCGCCATGGCTGTGACACGGTTATAGTGCAGAATGCCATTGTCTGTGCCTTTAATGGCGATGAGCTGCCGATCAGCAATATTATGGGACGGTTCAACGTCGGCAACAATCGGCGCATATTGCTTGTAGCCCACTATGACAGCCGTCCGTGGGCCGATAATGAAGACAAGGAGGCTGACCGCCACATGCCTGTGGATGGCGCCAACGACGGTGCCAGCGGAGTAGGCGTGCTCCTTGAGATAGCAAGGGTGCTCGGCGCCGAGCGGCCCGATGTGGGTGTCGATCTGCTTCTTGTGGATGCGGAGGACTATGGCGATTCAAGCGGCTTCAGCAATCAGGAAGACACCTGGTGTCTCGGCACGCAATACTGGGTGCAGCATATGCCCTATGGGGCCGACAATCGTCCGATATTCGGTATTGTGCTTGATATGGTCGGAGGCACCAATGCACGTTTCCACCGTGAATATTATTCCAATCAGGCGGCTCCTTCGGTGGTAAGCAAGGTGTGGGGGATAGCTGTGCGCGAAGGCTATTCAAAGATCTTCATCGACGAGGTGGGAGGATCGATCATAGACGATCATGTGTTTATCAACCGTGCTGGAATCCCTTGTATCGACATCGTTGAGTGCAATAATGCTCTTACTCATTCATTTCCGCCGACGTGGCACACCCGGTCGGACAATATGTCGTCGATCGATAAGCGCTCTCTTCAGGCTGTCGGAAGGGTGGTAATGGCTGTCATCGACAGCGAGTCATCTCCCCGCTGACTCAGGCTACACCCCGCTCATGCTTCGGTTTCAGTCCGGCACATCAAGTCGTCGCCCTTATGCAGCTGGCTCGGTTGATCGTCGGGCAGATCATCGGCATGGTGTGAATTATCGAAAAATCTTGGGTGATAGGCTTTGTTTCAGAGAAAATGAGTAATTTTGGGGCATGATTTGTAAACGCGGAAATATAATCAATGCGATTGCGGTATCAGCCGCTATTATCATCATGCTCATTTCGCAGGCCGGAAGAGCTCACGCACAGGGTTTCGTGTCGTTTGCGCCCGCGAAGCAGTTTGTGGAAGTGGATGTCCATCTTCTTGGAGGCGGAAGCGGTCTGACCCAGAATTACGCATCATGCTTTAATGAGATACGTGAAATCAACACCTCGATGGGTGGCAGCTACGGTGTGGGAGCCGGAGCCGTGTTCGGACTTAATTCGTTTCTCGGGCTTGGCACAGAGTTTAATCTGCTGCTGAATCATTGCAGTATGGATATGGCTGTCAGCAACGACGATGCCACGTCTGTGAGCAATATATTTCTCCGTAACCGTTATTGTTATGCCAACATTCCGGTATTCCTGTCGTTCAGATTCCATGTGTTCGGTCCGGTAAGATGGAATGTCGACGCAGGTCTGTTCTATCAGTACGGTCTTTCCGGCTCACAGAGCCAGACAATATTCAATTCGGAGATTAATGATCTGGGGCAGCTCGTTCCGAGTGTGGTCAAGAGCAAGCCGGATTATTTCAATAGCAAGGATACGTTTATTAATTCATTTCGTCGCAGCGACATAGGTATGCATTTGTCCACAGCTCTGCAGTTTGGAAGCCATTTCGCCGTCGGAGCTCGGCTTCAGGTCGGCTTCAAGAATGTCGCTCGCACCGACGGAATCGTTTCCCCGCGTATTCACAATTATAATTTCAGCGCCCTTGCGGCATATAAGTTCTGACAACAACGATTTTTACTTTACATCATCATTATCATATGACTGAAGAAAAAGACATGCAGCCTGCTGCGGAGACCCGCGGCCTCAACTTCGTAGAGCAGATAGTGGCCGATGACCTGCGTGAAGGGAAGAACGGCGGACGACTGAACACCCGTTTTCCGCCTGAACCCAACGGATATCTTCATATCGGACATGCAAAATCCATTCTGTTAAACTATGGTCTTTCTCAGGAATATAACGGAAAATTCAACCT
>ERZ825324.2076-NODE-2076-length-22070-cov-4.387917_pt1 | contig 22070 bp, 22 predicted proteins | sample MGYA00519859_ERZ825324 | MGnify/ENA primary metagenome ERZ825324 (study PRJEB31778, sample SAMEA3449198) | human gut metagenome | biome: human gut; feature: human-associated habitat; material: faeces | place: United Kingdom | collected 2010/2012 ... | reverse complement strand
AAACGATGTCAGTCTCATTTTTTGTAATTTTCTTGTTTTACACTTATAAGAAATCACAAGGTTCTCAAACCTACTAAACGCTTAATACTAGGAGTAAAATGTTTTACACTTATAAGAAATCACAAGGTTCTCAAACAGATTTTCAATAATTGAACAAAAATATAATGTTTTACACTTATAAGAAATCACAAGGTTCTCAAACGATATAGTTGAGTTTTCATCAGCAATAACTGTTTTACACTTATAAGAAATCACAAGGTTCTCAAACGAGTCAATAATTGAGGTTGACGAAGTAGTAGTTTTACACTTATAAGAAATCACAAGGTTCTCAAACTAATGCACACCGAGGAATTGAAAGGAGCATGTTTTACACTTATAAGAAATCACAAGGTTCTCAAACTGCCACCTTTGGTTGACTCGCCAATGACTTGTTTTACACTTATAAGAAATCACAAGGTTCTCAAACGTTTCCCTGACTATTGTTAGCGTCCGTAATGTTTTACACTTATAAGAAATCACAAGGTTCTCAAACACCAGATAGCACATGCACTAAATGGCGGAAGTTTTACACTTATAAGAAATCACAAGGTTCTCAAACGATGGTGAAATTCAGATTATCCCATACGGAGTTTTACACTTATAAGAAATCACAAGGTTCTCAAACCGCAAAGGTTTGTTGTAAATTAAATTTTTTGTTTTACACTTATAAGAAATCACAAGGTTCTCAAACGAGTAACCGTGTAGATAATCGAAAAGCATTGTTTTACACTTATAAGAAATCACAAGGTTCTCAAACTATTTTCATTCTTCTATATACAACTGTTATGTTTTACACTTATAAGAAATCACAAGGTTCTCAAACTATAATCATTAAACTCTTGTCTAATATATTGTTTTACACTTATAAGAAATCACAAGGTTCTCAAACCTCAAATGGTTATCACCGAACCTATATACCTGGTGGTATTGTAACTTCCGATATCTTTATTTTACAATTAAACACCTGTCTTTGTCTATAATAAATGTTTTTTCATTATCTAGTACAAAACGTTCTTCTGATTCAATTAACAGCAGAAAAATTTTCTTATAAAAACAAATCTTTTGAAGATTATCTATTTCCTCTTCTGTTAAATATTCTTTAATATTCAAAAAAATAAGTAACTTTATATGTAAAATGTCTGCTAATACTTTTACATATTCTTCTATTTTTTCACATAAAGAATTATAGTTTTCTCCAATTCTTACATTGTACAATTTGAATATAGATTTCCATTCGTATTCTAAATTGTATTCCACATTATAATACTCTATCTTACTACATATATCATCTAATGTACCTACTATTTTTCCATTAATAAAGTTATACTCTTCAACACATTCAGATGCTACTGCTATTAACTGTTCAAACAACTTTGTTACTATCTTTTTATTGTTAAAATCTATTTCGAAAGGATTTGCGATAAATTCAACTACTTTGTCAAATTTTACATTTTTCTCAGCCGATAAAACAAAGTCTCCTTCATCGCCCTTCAACTGAAGTATTAGATTTTGAATAACATCTATCATATGTTGTTTGTTTTCCAATACCAATGTGTTAGAAATATTTTCTTCAAACTCTATATCAAGATTATATTTGCTGTTTACTAACTTCATAAAATAACTATCCTTTCGTCAGAATCAAGTACTTCACTTTCTTTTTTCCCAACAATATACTCTATTCTTGAAAATTGTTTTTCAGTAATTTTTAAAGTCTGAACTAATCCTGATGGTGGCTTATTTTTCCTAATATTCTGTATAATCAAATCTGCTGCTGTAGAATTTTGAGCCAACTTACAATAAATACTTTCTTGCATCATAAGAAAACCATTCTTTATTAAATATTTTCTAAAATGTGTGTACTCTCTTCTATCACTTGCTGTAGCTACAGGCAAGTCAAACATTACAATAACTCTCATATATCTATAACTCATTATAATAGAACCTTATTAACGAAATATCTCTGTCATTTAATGCATCAAAAACACTTCGACAGTAAATTTTTATTGCATTGGTCACCACTTCCATCTTTCCACATATTTCAACCTCTTTGTTTAATAATTCAAGCATTTTTCTTTTTTCTTCTGTTTCAAATTTTTCCGGTTTTAACTCGACAACAAGTTGGTCTACTAATGGTCTAAATGGCTCCATTAAATCTGAACTTAAATTAAATTGATTAAACATATTATCGTGAAACAATCCTATCTGTGTCAAATATCCTGATGACACAATTTCACGATTAAAAATAGACAATATAATACCGTATCCATAATTTAATGCCGCATTTATAGGATTCTCATCTGTTCTTGTAAACTTCTTTCCAAACAATGTATTAAAATAAACTTTTGCTGCATGACCTTCTCTGTTCGTAATATCACCAAACTCTACTTCTTCCATATATTCAAATAACATATTTGCTTCTTCTTTTTGATAACGTTGTAACATTAATGCCTGTTGTTTAATTTTCTCGGAAACAATTTCTGTCCATATATGGTCCTTGTCATCTTTTGTCCATTCAATTTGCTTTCTTATCTTTGAGCTTGTATCATGACTTCCATAATATGAAACCAACTCGCTACAAGGATTTCTTTTTTCATCACAAAAAACGACTTTAATCTTATTTTTTATTAGTTCACTTAAGAGATAGGATGTCATAGACACTGCTGTACTTTCCACTATTAACATTCCTATCTCGTTTAAATGAATCTTAGTAGTTTTTTCTCCTCTAACTACCATATAGCCTATTTGATAGTCCAGTTTAGCGTTATTCGATATTACGACTGTTCTCCAACTCATACTGTTAACAGGTCAATTTCATTCTCATATAGACCTGTAACTGACTGATTAATTAGTTTAAATTCCAGTTTGTCAGAAATAACTTTGTTCAAAGTTGCAACTCCTGTTTTCTTAACTCCACCAATGGCCGTTAAATCAGCTCCTTGATTAGTCAACTGTGACAATTGCAATATTTGTGTTAACACAGAGAGTTGTTCCGATAACGATAACTCAATAAACTTCTCTCTCCATTGTACTAACTTCTCTCCTACTGGATTTGGTCTTTTCTTATATATTTGATTTAAATGTTTGTCTGTAAGAACATCATACAACTTTAAGTTATCTTCTTTAATAATGTACTCATTCAATTCTAACTCATTATTATCAGAGCCTCTTTCAATCTCCTTAGTTATCTTTTTAATATATATTAAATATTTAAGAGAAAGTGCCATTTGTACAGCATTTGATACTAGAAGTTGTTTACCTGCCCTTCCTGTAAGATAAAGATAAAAACCATTTACTTTTATAAGCGAATTCATTTTTATCTTCCTCATTCTCACCTTTGGATTTTCATATCCATACATTTTTTTAATGTATTCTTCTATTTTTTCATCTGTATTTAATTGTTCCTTTAAATATAAAGGCATAGCTTCTAAGGATCTTACCTTTTTGCCTTTCTTTTCATATTCTATAAGCATAAAATATGTTCCTGTAAACTTTTTCATTCCTCCGTATCTGCATACGTTTCCTAATTTTTCGTCCTCTACCTTTACTGGAATATAACCAATGCCTTTTGCTTTCGTAGCCTCCTTTGCACTATAAATTGTTTGATCTGCTATTCCACCATGTTGTTCGTAATTCATCTTAGTAACTAGCGGTGTATTCTTAGCCATAACACTTCTTACGTTTTTAATGCTTTCTCCACCTTTTGTTGCCCAAGCTGTTTTACCATTTCTTGCAACAGGATACTGGAACATATGATCCATATGATATTGGTGTTTTTCAGGATCTCTTTTATAATCCTTTATGAAATTCAACGGATTACGTGTAAATTTAGTATAATAAACGTTTCCCACAACAACATTTAGATAAGCATCCTGTGCATGATGAAAATCGTTAACATTTCTACACTTAACAAAATTAAATTTATGTCTAAAATCACTTACATTTCCAGCTTTCACATAAATTATTTCTGTAGATGGAAATGTCTGTTCAAACAAATTTGTTATTGCTTTTGTTCCCTGTCTTGTTTCCACAATTTGTCTACTAATAAAGTTAGCACGTTCATCATCTGTAAACTCATCTCTTCTAGTTAATCTATTGTATTTTTCCTGTGTGATAAAACCTCCTTCTTTTAAATTTCTCCATATAAACTCCATCTTATTTCTTATATTTGATTCTATTGGGAATGTATCTTTCTTTGCTGCATTACACTCTTTATTAACCAAAACTAAATTGTTCTCAATGCTATCATCTTTCACAAAATGTCTAGGATAAATATGATCAATATCATATAAATTATCATCAAATAGATTCTTTAATTCTATCTGTTTTCCACAATACATACATCTTCCCTTTTGAGTATAATATAAGTATAGCTTTTTGCTTCTATAAGCTGCCTCATCTCTGCCCTCTATTTCCTTTTTCCAGTTTCGTTCTTCTTTTCTACAATTAGCATACAATGCTAACAGCTTATTCTTTCTACTTTCTTTTCTAACATTTTTCTCTTCATCATTTCTTGCCATTTCGACAAAGATTCTTTCAGGCGGATAACCTATTGTTTCTACTAACTCTTTTAAAACCAGAATTGTCTGCCAAACCATTCTCTTAACCGGAGCTGAAATATAAAGTTCATCTAAATCCTCATATTCTATGGTTGATAGAGTTTTTTCGATTTTATTGACTCTCTCCTCTATTTCAAATGCATATGAGAATTTGTCTTTTGTCATTAATTCCATAAAGTTGTAGTTATCATTCCACATTTTTGAAATTATAGAACACTGTTCTCCTGTACTTATTTCTACTCCAACTAATTCTAATAGTTCTCTAGAGAATCTGCCCCAATCTTTAAACTTCAAGCCTAATATTCGTTTAATTTGTTTTTCATTTAAAACTTCGCCATATAATTCTCTTATTCTTTCTTCCAAGAACTTCTTTGAGTCGCCATATATAGTTGAATAGTAAATTATATTTTCTGCAATCTGCTCCTGTTCATATGTTAATGTGTCAGTTTCAAAAATTTCCAAAAACTTTTTATAATTTGCAAGTCTGTTAGTAAAATCTCCATCTATTCCTGTTAGTGCCGGTTCATCGCTATTATCAACTAAACCATTTTCTTTAAGGTATTTTACTATTGCTTTTGCTGTCACTTTTTTACCTTTTTTGAATAATTTATTATAAATATCCTGCTTAGTCTCAACACTTATTTTCTGTTCATTTACTTTAAGATTATTTAGTTCATTGAGAACCATAAACTTCTCATACAATAATGAGTTTTTAGGTAACACACTTTCACCATTCAAATACGTGCAATGACTTATCAAGTTGCTAATAAAGTTTTCTGATGATTTCTTTATATCTATTTTCTTCTCAAAATTCCATGGGTATACTCTACCTGACTCTTTTCTTACTGACCATACATTATTTCTATGTGTAGTAGCCTTTTCATCTAAACTGTAACTAATTGGTCCAACATAATAAGGTATTTGAAAACTAAACATCTCAACTATTCTTTCACTTACTGTTAACCCGCTCTCATCTTTGCTTGACAAAAATGGTAAATAAATCTCTGCATTTGTCAAAATTTTCTTTAATTCATTCTTATGTACCTGATTAGGTATAACCCCGTTGGATGTTGTAATCTGTTTAGGCAAAAAAGTACCCTTCTCAATTTCATCTTCAATATAGATTTTTTCTTCACAATCATCCCATTCCTTTATTGCTTTAAGAATGCTCTTGAAAAATTCTTCGCTGTTACATTTACTTCCACGTCTAATGCTTTCATTTTTATAGTTAACTGAGCCAACATAAGAACTGTAGTTATTATCATTCATTTGGCGAAACATTTTATTATATTCAGTCATAGAATTTTTCTTAAAAAAGCTCTTTAATATTTTTAAATCTTTTTCGTGTTTTTCATATGCTAAAACTCTTGCCTGTGAAATATACGCTTGTCCATTCATTATATTTTCAAGAACTGACCAGTCATGAATTTGTTTTAAATTCATAACCATTTCAAAATATTCTTCACTTAAATTATCCTCTAAAGTTATTATTTCTTCATCATAATTAGCATCTCTAAAAGACATTGAGAAATTAACAAGTTCTTCTGAAAAACTGTCCTCACCAAAAATTTTGGGTAATTTTCCTTTCAAACCACACACCAATTTAAAAATTTCTGTTTCTCTTTTATTCTTGCCCTTTGATAATTCAAATATATCTAATAAACTTTCCAATCTTCCTGTATTAGACAAATCCTTAGATGAAAGAATATTTTTTATTTCTGAAATATCAATCTTTTTTATTGCAATATCGAAATACTCATATAAATCCTTGTATAATTTGTCAATATATTCATCTAAATTTCCACCACTTTTTTCATCTAACGTTGCATTTAAGAAGTGTCCTCTATGTTTAAACATATTTAGTATTGCTAAATAAACTAATCTTACATCATATTCTTTTCCGTCCTTATCTGCCTCTAATAATGCTTTTCTTAAATGAAATATTGTTGGAAAATCTTTATAATATTCCTTGTCCGTATATCCTGAATCTGCAAATAAGGCGAAAGGTTGGTGTTCTCTTTTATCTTCCTCATAATATTTGCTATCTTCTAATCTTTGGAAGAATCCAGGATCCTTTTTATTAATTTCTTCTGCGAAAACTTCTTTTAAATATGCAATTCTTGCTTTTTCTCTTTCACGTCTTCTTCTTGAAACTCTATGACTTCTTCGATCTGCTGCAGTCTCGGCTTCGCTAAATAAACGCACTCCCCAGAGATCTTTTCCTTTTCTTCTAAGTAACTGATACTTCTCATCGGTTACTGCCCATCCTAAAGATGATGTTCCCATATCCAATCCTAAATAATAATTTTGTTCCATTTTCTTATCCCTCCTATTGACAAATTATTTCTTTATGATATACTCAACTTGAAATTACAAGGTGAGTTCAAATAAGGATTTATCCGACATCGCCGCAAGGCTCACATCGTGTGAATTAAAAAGACTTTTCATAAGTCTTTTTTTATTGTCTAAAAACTTATGTCTAGTATAACATTTTTTACTCTAACCACCAATCTTTATTTTCCTCCCTCCATCATCTTTTCCAACGCCCAGTTTTCGTCTATATCAAACCTATCCTCTCTAATATCCGGACTATCCTTCAACACTTCTTCTCTAATTTTTTCCAATAATTCTTTCTCAATGCTTGCCATTTTCGTCTCTCCATTTTCGTCAAATATAATAAACATATACTTGCCCTCACTGCTTACATCAAAGAATATATGTTTTACTTTAATGCCTTGTTCTTTTGCCTGACCAATGTAAAAAATCTTTGCAATCTCTATTACTCTATCGTCCAATCCATTATCGAAAATAATTATTTTTTCTCTTAATTCTCCTGGAGATGTTACGATTCTATACAGATATTTTTCCGCCATTAAATCCTCGAATATTTCAGGCATATCTTCGCCACTAAACATATTGCATGCACTTTCATAGTCTTCCTTATCCTGAACATAATATATCATTATTCTATCTTCCATCTGATGATAGAGACAGCTATAATTTATCCTTGCCTCACAACCGCACTTATTACATTTGAATTTAAAAATCTCTCCTGTTAATACCTTCTTCTTCATTTCCGGATTAAGAACAGTATTTATACTGCTCCACATAACAAACTTACTCTCTTTTCCACACTTTGGACATTTAATTGTTTCTTCACTTATTTTTGACATAGCCGTATCTCCTTCCATAAATCTTCTTATAACCTTCTAGCTAACCATTCCCTCAACATTTTCCATTTGTTTTTCATCACTCCTCCCCGCCATAACCTGACTAACTACGTCTTTACTTTGTTCAGATATATCATTTTTCTCCACTTCAATTACTACATTTTTCAGATTAGGCACGTCCAATATTTCCTCGATTTCGTCAAGGTTATCTTCACATGTATCTGCAAGTGCCTCGCAGTCAATATAATCTGTCAAAACATAAAGACACTTAAGTTCTTCCATTTTTGCTTTTCTTTCAAGTCTTAATTCTTTTAATTTTTTAAAAACATTGTATCCCTGTGCCACATTGCATTTGGCTTCTTCTGTTTCTTCCAATATTTTTTCAATTTCATCATCGATATCGTTTATGTCCATCTGTAGATTTGCAATATACTGTGCTGCATTTCTGTAGAAATCAGCCTGCTGCTTTGCAAAAGAATACCAATCATTTTTCTTTCCATCAAAAGGAGTATTTTTTCTTTCCTGAATCATCATTTCTCCACCGCCTTCATTTTCATATGTACCATTTAAGCAAAAATTCTGCTTTTTAGTCTCATAATTATCTTCGTAGTCATTTTGACTTTCGTATAAATCTTCTTTTTCCAAACGTTTATCTTTCATTACACAATTTTTAAATAATTCTTTGTACTTTCGTGGATTGTATTTTCTTGTTTCCAAACCTTTAATACTATTAAGTGCCTGTTTCGCCTTAATAACATTAGCATGAGTTCCAAGATTTGCCTGAAAACATTCCACTCTTTGAATTTCATCCTTAATATCCCTTCGATTTTCACGACACACTCTTAGCAACTCAACCAAATCAATTGCCTGTTCATCATCCATCTGACACAATTCAATATAATGAAGAATATCGCAAATCTTCTGGTCTACGTCAGATTGCTTCTTGTTTAATTCGTCACGATAATCCTTAAGTCCTTCAACCACATAAGTAAAATGTGTCAAATACTCTGTCCAATTCATTTCTGACAAATTATATGCAGAAACACTTTTCTCCGGCTGTTCCAAAATTTCTTCATAAGTAAGCTCTTTTACGGCCGAAATATTTTCATACTGATTTTCCATATCCGGCTCCTCTCGTACTTCCACGCTGTTAAATGCAATATCGCCTCCGTCATTTCCATCTTCCGTTTCTATTGGAATAGCACGATAGAATGCCGATTTCTTTCCTGTTCCAATATGGCTTCTCGCCTGGTCATAATTAAATACTGTTGCATCTGTTTCATTTCTTACAGCAACCAATTCATTTACATTGTTTATCCTGTAATAATTTCCGCTATAATCCCTAATATAGTATAGTGAATCCGCTCCCATAGGCACCTCCGATTCTAACATTCCATTTTTTTGCTATTTAATTAAGGTCCCGATTTAACTGTTAAGTAGATTCTACTTTTTTAGTTGTCCCAAAAACACCCCTTGCAACGCTAAATTTGCAATTTTTTTGAGTTTTTTCAACATTTTTCTCGTTTTTTTGATTTTGTACTCCAATAAAAAAGCCAATCTTTATATGCCAGACTAATTTCCAACATTTAAAGATTGACTTGTTTTTCTTCATAAATTATTATTTTATGCTATTTGAATATTAATTTTCTATTTTGTGCTTTTCTAATTAATTGGAGTGCCAACTTCAATCAGGTTTCCATCTAAATCGTAAAACCTAACCATTTTCTGTCCCCAACTATGTTCCATCAATTCATTCACATACTGAATTTCATATCTGCTATTATTAAGCTTTTCAACAAAATCCTCAATGTTCTTTTCTTCAAAATACAACTCAGTCATATTATTTTGTGGAACAACATCTTTCTCAAGAAAATCTTTCCAAATATTCTTGTCCTGAAGTACCAAACCTTCTGTCATTATTACGTTTCCATCATTGTTAAGTACAACTTGAAGTCCAAACAAATCTCTATAAAAATTAATAGATTCTTCTATATCAGAAACCACAATAAGTACATTTCTAAGTTTCATTTTTTTATATTCCTCTCACTAAATCTACTTTCATTATAGCAAATCTGTCCGGTGTTTAAAATATGAATTATTCTATTCTGCTTCAATACACTCTGCATTTGCTCGCATTTCTGCTGCCATATCAATTGCCTCGCCTGCATTCATACCTTCTTTTGTCAACTTCATAGCTGTGTTAAGCTCATAAATATCGCCCATTGTTGCATTATCTCTTTCTAATTCACTTTCAATCTTTCTAATTCTGTGGTCTGCTACTGCATTTTCAATAAATTTAAACATATCAAATCCTCCTAATAATACTGCTTTCTATAAAATTTCAATGATTCAATACAAGACAACTTCTTAGCATCTGCGGGATTTGGTTAATTCCTGCGTTATCTTGTAATTCCAATATATCAGGACAAAATGACACTATTTGTCATTTTGAAATGAAAGTTTGAAATTTTTTGAAATCTGTACCATATATGATGTTTTTCACTTGTATGGTACAGATTTGTTCTTCCCTGAGCTGGACAAGCTCTCTATCTGTACCATATATGAAATTTTTCGCGTATATGGTACAGATTTCTTCTAGTTTCAATTTGAGAATAAACTCAAACTTATAATCTGCCTCATAACAAACAATTCTTTAGTTCCATGGGGTAATTATCATTTAATTTCAATAGATTCAATCTTATAATCTGCTCCATAACAAACAATTCTTCAATCTTATGGGGTAGTTCTGCGTCAGATTAGCCAGAACAAGCTTTATAACTTATCAAAAAAAAAACTGTTGCATTAATCTCTCACTAACACAACAGTTTTATTTATTCCGTAACTCCCTATGTAATTATATTTTAAGTTTCATTATTTGTAATTTCCCTATTTACTTTCCTGTTTCTTTTTTTCAAAGTGTTCTTTTGTTTCTTTTGCAACTACACCACTTAATGTAAATAATGCAATAATATTTGGTATTGCCATTAATCCGTTAAAGATATCGGCAATTGTCCATACTGCCTTTACTGTCATATATGGTCCAATGAATACTGCTAAGATGTATAACCATCTGTATACCTGAACTGCTGTTTTGCTCTTGTTTGATAAGTATTCCAAACATCTTTCACCATAGTAATCCCAACCAAGGATTGTTGTGAATGCGAAGAATACCAAACATACCATTAAGATAAATGATGAAACTTCGGCAGGTAAGAAACTTAAACCATTCTGGAATGCATGTGTTGTTACCTGAACGCCTTCAAGTCCTACCACTTTATATGAACCCATCATTACAATTGAAAGACCTGTTAATGTACAAACAATTATTGTATCAATAAATGTACCTGTCATTGTTACAAGTCCCTGACGAACAGGTTCTTTTGTTTTTGCTGCTGCAGCTGCAATAGGTGCTGAACCAAGTCCGGCTTCGTTAGAGAAAATACCTCTTGCAATACCTTTCTGCATTGATATTGCTATTGAAGACAATACACCACCTGCCACTGCTTTAACACCAAAAGCATATTCAACAATTGTTGCTAAGGCTCCCGGAAGTTTTTCAATATTAGTTACAATCAAAACTAATACTGTAACGATATATAATATAGCCATAAATGGTACTATAACCTGAGAAACACTTGATATTCTCTTAATACCACCAATGACAACTAAACCTACACAAATAGCTAATGCAAAAGCTGTAATAACTATGGCTATTGAATAATCAGTTCCTAAAATACTAACTGTATCTTCTTTGTTAGGATCAAAAAAAGACTGAACTGCTGATGCGATTCCGTTAACCTGTGTAAATGTTCCGATACCGAATAAACCTACACAAGCTCCAAAAAACGAAAAAACTTTTGCAAGCCATTTCCACTTATGTCCCATACCATTTTCTATGTAATAGAACGGTCCACCAAGAACATGACCTTCCTCATCAATAGTTCTGTAACGAACTGCCAAAAATCCTTCTGCATACTTAGTAGCCATTCCAAAGAATGCTGCTACCCACATCCAAAATAACGCTCCCGGTCCACCTACTGCAGTACCAAGTGCTGTACATCCGATGGCTGTTGCTACACCTACAATGTTACCTGTACCGATTGTTGCTGATAATGCTGTACATAGTGCTCCAAAACTACTAACTTCCCCATGTCCGTCTTCTTCGTTCTTAAACATATACTTAAGTGCCTTAGGCAAATGCACTATCTGTAATAGTCTTAACCGAAAAGTAAGGTAGATGCCTGCTGCAAGAATCAACACAATAAGTGGGATTCCCCAAACTAAATCATCTACCTTAACTAAAAAATCTGTAAAATCGCTCATAATATTCCTCCTGTCCTTTTGCCTGAGAGATTAGTGATGCTTCTAAAAATTTAAATATCACCTTACACCTTCGGCGCCTGAGTTAACACTGCTATATTCAAAATCTTATTTTATGCACTTCTTTAACTCCCCTATCTAATCTAAAGAATCTCTCCAAAATAAATTCTGAAACGTTTGTGTCATCAGACCTCTCCAGTGGTTGTCTATTCTACTTTTTTTGACAACGCAACTATTATTGTAAGACCATATGGAAAATTATGCAATATATTTTTAGCAATTCTTTAGCATATTAAAGTTTTACAACATTACATTGCTATTTTGACTGCTATTTTATACTTAAACTTAATTTTTTAAAGTTGATTTTGTAAAATTTTAACGTTTTTATTATTTTTATAGTTTATAATTTAAATTTTTAAGCACTCCTTCACCTTAAAATTCTACTGTAATTCTTAAGCTCTTTCCATCATCACTGAAAGCATTAATCTTGCCCTTGTGGTTTTGGACTATTCCCTTGGCTATTGAAAGACCAATTCCTGTTCCAACAATAGTATTAAAAATCTTGCCCTTTATACCCGTTGCTGACTGGGCTGTCATCTTAACTGCCTGTCCCGCCTTGCCTGTTTTAACCAAAACAAGGCTTACTATTACTGAGCAAACCAATACCACTGCAATTGTAGATGTAATGATTTTTTTAATTTTTGCAACCAAATTGATTTTTTCTCAGATTATCTGTCTTTTTCACAAAAAACCAATAACTAATTTTTTCTACTACTACAATTATCGCTCCATATGAAAAAAGGCTGGCTTCATCAAAGGCGTTAAACGAATTACACTCTTTATTCCTTAAATAAGAAAACTCCTTCCAATATTACACATAATAATGCAATACCTAACCCAAAGAAATTACACGTATGTACATTATATATACCAATAAAATTTCCCAATATTTCACTTAATGCAAAAGAAGTAACAATAACACATTCAATAACAAAATGATTACATTTTCCTAATTCATTCTGCCTTCTTTTTTTCAAAAAATCGAATACAACAAAGCAAATAAGGCACGTTAATAAAACCTGTAATATTGTCACTTGCATAATCGAAATTAAACTAGCTCCAATAAAAACAGATAAAATAAGCCTTTTGTAATTTTTTATTTTTATATCTTGCATATACATTCACTCCGCAACAATTTTATTCTTACTTTTACAATAACATATTTTAAATTATTTTGGTTTTTGCATTTTATATTTGCGTTGACTTTTTACTAAAGAAATAAATTTTAAGGGAGCATACTACAGCTACTTATAAATCGCTAATGTAGTATGCTCCTTTTTTTAATTATAGTGTCTCATCGTAAATTGTTTTTTTACCTTTATAGCCAATTACTTTTACCTCTTTTGTAACTGACAATTTCTTTAGATTCTTGTACTTTTTCAAATTAACTTTTTTAATCTGTGTATTGCATATTTTTAGAGTTTTTAATGTTTTTGGATTAAAATTACATTTTTCATAATTGCTAATAAATGTACAATTTAGATTAGCATTTTTTATTTTGTTATTTTTTCCCAGTGTAATTTTTTTAACTCCGCTTCCGTATAAATTAATCTTTTCTAAATTTTTGTTTTTCGTAAGATTAATTTTTTTCAACAAAGGATTATATGCAAGCTTCAGATTTTTCAATTTGACGTTCTTAGATAAATTCAGTTTTTTAAGTTTTGTACTTTTTATACATAACCTCTCTAAATTATTTAATTTTGTGAAATCATAATTACTGTTATTAACACCACTAATTTCCAAGTTCTTTATCTTCGTCAATTTTGTTAAAACTTTGATATTTTTTATGTTGCCATACTCACTTACATAAGTATCACAATATGTTGTAAGTTTTACTTTTTCAACATTTGTAAAAATTTCTAAGCCTTTGCAGTCTATTATTTCATAATCTTCTTTTGGCTTCTCTTTATTCTCCCAATACAAATTATTCTTATCAATAATGATTGTTTTCACTGCTGATATTTCTTTTTTGCTAAGGTAACCGTCATTATTTTTGTCGATTTTTTCTGACACATATTCTCTTACTATTGTATCTGGAAAATTCTTTGAGTTAATTTTTACATTCCCGCTTTCCTTTGCCTGGCTTGGAAATGTAGTTAACATTATACCTGCACAAAGTGCTGCAATTGCAATTGTTCTTTTCATAGTCCTTCCTCCACCATCAATGTAAATAGACACCTAATGCCATCAACGTTCCCATTTCTTCACTTGTTTCTGGTTGTGTTCCTAACCCTAAATTTTTATTAAAAATAAGTGATAAAAATAACATGCCTACCATAACCCAACTTAAAGTTTTCTTTAACATGTTACTACCTCCATTATCAGATACATAACATATTCCTAATAGTTACAAATATTTTAGTTTTTATATCATCCTCCTTCCACTGCTATTTCATTTTCTAACCGAACTATATCTATACTTTTATAATATCATACTTTTTTATTTAATATTAATTATTTTATATGATTTTACATAATTTTTTCCGATTTCATACTTTCTTTTTTTATTTATCCTAAATAAAAAAGAGGTTTGTATTAGCTAACATTTTAGCTTGCCACAAATCTCTTTTTATAAGTTTAATCTAATTCACTTGGTTGTCTGAAGCTTAAATGAACTTTAAAGTTTGCATAGTTTTTTGTGAACTTTTTGTGTTTTATTTTGGATTTTTTATTGCCAATTAATTGCGTCGATTACTTTTTTCTGCTATCATATTAAAGTATTTGCGTTTACAAAATCCGACACGCATTTTAAAGAGGTTAATATGTTAGAAACAATTGAAAAAATCAACTCTGCCGTCAACAACTTTATTTGGGGTGTTCCGGCAATGATTTGTATTATTGGCGTTGGCTTATATTTAAGTATAAGAACTAACTTTTTACAAATCAGAAAATTTCCATATGCCATCAAAACTACAATTGGGCGTATGTTTAAAAAGAAGGAAGCAAGTGATGGTTCCATTACACCATTTCAGGCTGTTTGTACCGCTCTTGCGGCAACTGTAGGTACGGGTAATATTGCAGGTGTTGCAGGTGCTATTGCCATTGGTGGTCCGGGTGCTGTTTTCTGGATGTGGATTTCAGCGCTTCTTGGTATGTGTACTAAGTTTACGGAAGTTACTCTTGCTGTTCATTTTCGTGAAAAAAATGCAGAAGGCGACTATGTTGGTGGTCCTATGTATTACATCAAAAACGGGCTTGGCAAGAATTGGCAGTTCCTTGCTGTTTTGTTTTCAGCTTTTGGTGTTTTAACTGTTTTCGGTACAGGTAATGCCACACAGGTTAACACTATTACTACCGCCATTGATTCTGCTCTTTTAAATTATAATGTTATTTCACAAAATGGTGTTTCAACACTTAATTTAATTATGGGTATTGTAATTACTGTTCTTGTTGGACTTGTTTTATTAGGTGGTATTAAAAGAATCGGTAAGGTTGCCGAAAAGCTTGTTCCTTTTATGGCTTTGTTTTATGTAATTCTTGCCATCGGCGTAATCATTTTAAATTACAGACATGTTCCTACTGTTTTTGCTTCTATTTTTGAAGGAGCTTTTAAACCTTCATCTGTTACAGGTGGAGTTGTTGGCAGCATCTTTATTTGTATGAAAAAAGGTGTTTCACGAGGTATCTTTTCTAATGAAGCTGGTCTTGGTACAGGTTCAATTGCTCATGCATGTGCCGACACAAGAAAACCTGTAAAGCAGGGATTTTTTGGAATCTTTGAAGTTTTTGCAGATACTATTGTTATTTGTACTTTAACTGCCCTTGTTATTCTTTGCAGTGGCGTTAACATTGATTTCGGTAAAGCCGCCGGAGCAGAACTTACAATTCAGGGATTTACTTCAACTTATGGTAACTGGGTTTCACTCTTCACTGCTGTTGCAATGTGCTGTTTTGCATTTTCAACAATTATCGGTTGGGGATTGTATGGTGCAAGATGTATTGAATTTCTTTTCTCATCTAAGGTCATCAAACCTTTTATGGTTGTTTACTCATTGGTTGCCATTCTTGGTGCAACAGTAGACCTGGGACTTATTTGGAACATAGCTGACACATTTAACGGACTTATGGCAATTCCAAACTTGATTGCCTTGTTCTTATTGTCAGGTACAGTAGTTAAACTTATAAAAGAATATACTGAATTTTAAGGATTTAAGATTTTATTTGTTCAGTTAACACCACAACATTTTGCATATTGAAGCTATGTTGTGGCACATTCTCTTAATTTACGGATACCCACGACGTTTTTACTCTTCACCCATATTAACTCTTTTAAATGCCCTATATAATGTTGCCACACAAATCACATTCAAAGGAATCCCAAAACATTCTTTATCATAATTTATATTTAACAATGGAATGCATAGCTCCTTCCAATCGCTTGGTGCCTGCACAAGTGCTGAAAAAGGATCATATACAGCTGCGAAAATTGTTCCAAGTATAAAATAAATACCAATTCCAAAATATTTTTCCTCTTCGATAATTTGCCACTTGTCTTTCTTTTTCAATAAAACATAACTTACTACTGTAAGGAAAAGTGCCACAGCTATTTTTACTTTCACAGTGTCATAATCGAAATCATCATAAATGTAACTATTTCTTTTAAGAATTTCACCAAAACTAATATCAAGACCATAAAAAACAAATTCAGCAATTTCATAAAATGATATAAACAGGAAAATCCATCCTGCCATATGTTCCGTTGCACTGTATTTCACAATAATAAAACTAAAGACAATTCCCACTATTATTCCTAAAATAACACTTTTCATTGACGGATAAATCCATCCAAAAAGCATACACCATAATATGACAACATAATAAGTCGTTACCAATGCAAACTTAAATCTTTTGGGTGTATTTTTGTTATTTAATATAGAAATAGATTTTTTGTTTAAAATAAGTATTATCCCTATGGCAATTCTAATAAGCGTTACAATTCCATAATTATTAAGAAAATCATATATAGCTAAAACTTCATTCATTTACACTTTCCTCTTAAACTGATTGACATATTACATACCAATCTACAAAAGGATTGTAAACAAAATGTATCTCCCATCCACATAATAAAAAGTCGGCTTCTCGCCGACTTTTTATCACTGCATCATTCCATAAAAAATGCCTGACAATATTATCACTAAAAATATAACAAGTGTAATTCTTGCTGCCCATACATAGGTTCTATCTATCTTTGTTGTGTTTTTCTTCTTTTCGAAGCCATTCTCTTTCGCTATGCTTAGTGCTCTGCTCCAATCTTCATCTCTAACTACAACTCGTTTGAAAATATTAAAATCTGCACCTTGGACTCTAAGATATCCACCTGCTCCATCTGCATGTACCTGTGCCAAAATCCCCTGACTTTCCAAAAGACCTACAAGCATCTGAATCTCAACTTCGTTGTTTGTTGCGTATACTTCTTTCATATGTTTTTCCCCTCATTCTGTTATTCAAATATTGTTGGCATTTCAGGATTTCCATATGCTTCAAAACACATCAACAACTGCTCTCTTGTACATTTTTCCACAGCAAGATTTTCAGGTATTTCATCTTTCCCGAAAAATCCTATCTCCGTTGTTTCTATGTTTTTCTCAAACTCACCGAATTCATATTTACACTGAACAAAAATCTTGATTACACCATAAGCATAATTTGTCACGTTATGTTTTCGCCAATCCTGAACTGCAATGATTTTTTCTGATTTTACAGTTAATCCTGACTCTTCTCTAACTTCCTTCTCCGTATTAGAAGCCACCGACTGGTTAACATCACACCAACCTCCCGGCAAAGACCATGTGCCATTATTTTCGTGAACAAGAAGAATCTTTCCGTCAATGAATACTGCTGCTCTCGTATCAACCTTAGGTGTTTGATACCCTGTTTCATTGCAAAACAAGTCATAAACTCTTTCTACCGGAATGTCCGTTTTAACTGAAATCATTTCAGCCGCAATACTCCTTATTTCCTCATAACGCTCCTTATCATATTTATCTTTTCCATATTGCAATCCTGCCTGCGCTATGCTTTGAAGACGAATTGCAAAATCAATCCATTTATCGTTTATTGTTATCACCTCCAGATTTAAATTATTTTCCTTGTTTTGTAAAATACAATAACATATTTTTTTTACTTAATCAATCCCATTACAAGTGTCGCAATTCCTGCTAATATTGCAGCAATCACTGCCAAAATCCGCTCAAAAAATCTCTGGCGTCATTTATTCCATAAACACATACCAAAATGTATAACACATATCCCGGAACGCTAATCAATTTAAAAACCTTACTGTTTTTGCTTATTTTTTCTCACATCACTATTAATACTGCTATCTCTAACTCAAACTTTCCACTCTATCCTTTATTATTCTCTTTAAAAACACATATCCTACCAGACACGCCACAATCTCTGTTATTGGAAATGCCCACCATATTAATGATACTCCCATCTGGCCATTTCTTACAAATATTGAGAAAATTCCTGCCAATGGCAATATAAGTACTAGCTGCCTTATTAATGAAATTATAAGTGACTCGATTCCTCCGTCCAGTGCCTGATAAATTCCCTGATATGCCACATTTATTCCTGCGAAAATAAAGCTAATAGAAATAATTCTCATTGCCCAGATAAAATATTCTCTTGACTCTCCTGCATTAAATAATGTTGCAAAAGCTCCCGGAAATACTTCTGTAATAGCAATTCCTAGAATCATTAACGCCATTGTGTATGCAAGACCATATTTGATGCCATCTTTGATTCTCTTTTTGCTACCCATTCCATAAGCAAAAGCTATTATAGGTGTTATGGCATCTCTAAGTCCAAATGCAAGGAATAGTACAAACTGCTGCACTTTGTAGAAAAGTCCATATGCTGTCTGGGCTGACGGACTAAATTTCAAAATCAGGTTCATTACATAAACCATTATCGACATAAGTGCCTGTGCAATAATTGCCGGCAGTCCAATTGAATATATTTCCTTAATTATTCTGACTTCAGGCTTCATATATTTAAATTCATGCTCAAATTCTTTATTTAACTTTATATGAAAAACAAACAATAACAGTGCTGATGAAATCTGACCTATTACAGTTGCATAAGCAGCTCCCTCTACGCCCATTTCAGGAACAGGTCCAATACCATAAATCATAATTGGATCTAAAATAATATTTACCACTGCTCCCACAACCTGACCTATTGTAGAATAAAGTGAACGACCTGTTGCCTGCAATAACTTTTCAAATAATGAAAAGAAAATAATTCCAAAAGAAATAACACAACATATTCTAAGATAACTTGTCCCCATTGAAATAACTTGTGAATCAACTGTCTGTGATGAAATATATATTTTCACCCCAAAAATTCCAAACAGCAAACATACTGCATAAATAATTGCTCCAAGAAATAAACTGTTTCCTGCAACTTTTGCGGCTTTTTTATTATTTCCCTGTCCCAAAGTTCTTGCAAGAAGTGCGTTAGTTCCAACACCTGTACCAATACCAACTGCAACCATAAGCATCTGAACCGGAAAAACCAGCGTAAGTGCATTAAGTGCCGCCTCACTTCCTGTCTTCATATTTCCTACAAAAGCACTGTCCACAATATTGTAAACTGCCTGCAATGCCATTGACAAAATCATTGGTAACCCCATCTGAACCATTAACTTATTTACCGGCATTTTCCTCATCTTGTTACTTTCTGCCATTTTAATTTAACCCTCCTAACTGCAAAAAAGTGTGCACTTATCTTATAAGTTGGACTTACGCTGATAAGCTACACACTTTTTTAATGACTTTATATAATTTCTATAATTCCAATGGATTTTTCATAAAAGAAAAAACGAGTAGCAAAAACTGGATTTACGCTAGTTCGCTACTCGTTCAGTAGTTTATTATATTTGTCATTTTCAAAAAAGTCAAACGAATTTTTTATTCATTATCATATGAATGAAAGAACTTTGACAGATTATTCAGGCTTTTTAGAAGTACCTTTACTTCATCTTCGCTCATTTCACTAATAGCTGCCTGTGACATTTTCTCATGAAACTCTTCATGATGTTTATAAGCCTTTATACCTTTTTCTGTTAAAGTTATATTAACAATTCTTCTGTCTTCCTCGCTTCTGTTTCGCTCAACATAGTGCTTCTTTACAAGACTGTTCATAGAAGTTGTAAGCGAGCCCACCGTTATCTTCATCTTCTTGGCAATTGTTGTCATATTATTGCCTTCGCCAAGTCCTACGGCCTCAATAATATGCATATCATTGTAACTGATATCCTTAAATTCCTCTGTGATCAGACACTTTGATTCAATTTCCAATATATCCTTGAACAGTTTTACCAACAGTTCGTTTAATGTTTCTTCGAGTGTCATCCGTCTCTCCTCTTCGAATTTGTATCAGGTCTACCACTCAATCACACATGCTCCCCAGGTAAGTCCTGCGCCAAATCCTGCCATAACAATTTTATCCCCTTTGCTAATCATACCATCTTTTCTGACTTTATCAAGCAAAATCGGAACGCTGGCAGCGGATATATTACCACACTCCTCTAAATTTGTTGGAAACTTCTCCATCGGCTGACGCAGTCGCTTTGCCACAGACTCAATAATACGCAGATTTGCCTGATGCAATACAAAAAGTTTCACATCATCCACCGGTACGCCGGCTTTCTCCAACGCCTCACTGATTGCATGCGGAACAGTGCGCACTGCGAATTTGTAAACCGCAGATCCTTCCATCTGTGTGAAGGAATACTGCTGTGCCCCCATCTGATGATAGAGGTTGTTTACCGGACGGTTATCACATTTCAATGCCATACCGCCACTTCCATCCGATCCCTGCACCATGCTCAAAAGCTGCTCTCCCTGTGCACTGACAACAGCAGCTCCCGCACCGTCACCAAAAAGCACGCAGGTACTTCTGTCACCCCAGTCCATCATTTTGGAAAGTGTTTCCGCACCAATAATCAATGCATTTTTATATCTTCCCGTTTTAAAATAAGCATCCGCTGTCGCAAGTGCAAACAAAAACCCGGAGCATCCCGCACCCAGATCGAAAGCAGTCGCGTTCTTAGCACCGACCGCTGCCTGTACTTCACATGCCAATGTCGGGAATATGTAATCCGGCGATACCGTCGCTGCAATGATCAGGTCAAGATCATTGATGAAGATTTTTGCCTCATCCAAAGCTTTTTTCGCAGCTTCGACTGCCATGGATGTGGTCGTCTCATTTACTGCTATATGTCTTTTTTGAATACCGGTACGTGTGCGGATCCACTCATCCGAGGTATCCATCACCCGCGCCAGGTCGTCATTCGTTACGACTTTCTCCGGGAGTGCACTTCCGGTTCCTAATATCTTCATCTAAATTCTCCTTCTGTCCTTTTTAGAATTTACGGAAACGATCATATCGTTCTGCCGAAAGCTGTTCTCCCGACTTTCCATTCTGTGCCTTTAAGAACTTCTTCATGTTGCCCTTCATATAGTTTGCAATGGAAGTCAGTGCATCTTCGTCTGCACCACCAAATTCCGGAATAATATCGTCCACTACCTGCAGTTCTTTCAGATCCTGTGCGGTGATCTTCATTACCTCGGCAGCTTCTTTTGCACGTTTTCCGTCTTTCCACAGAATAGATGCGAATCCTTCCGGTGAAAGAATAGAATAAGTCGCATTTTCCATCATCCATACTTCATTTCCGACCGCCAGTGCAAGTGCTCCACCACTTCCACCTTCACCGATCATCAGACAGAGAATCGGAACTTTAATACCGGACATCTCATAAAGGTTTCTTGCAATTGCCTCGCCCTGTCCGTTTTCTTCCGCTTCTTTTCCAGGATAAGCGCCCGATGTATTTACAAATGTAATAATCGGACGGTTGAATTTTTCAGCCTGCTTCATCAGGCGGATTGCCTTGCGGTATCCTTCTGGCGAAGGC
>ERZ825324.2070-NODE-2070-length-22098-cov-3.439868_pt1 | contig 22098 bp, 16 predicted proteins | sample MGYA00519859_ERZ825324 | MGnify/ENA primary metagenome ERZ825324 (study PRJEB31778, sample SAMEA3449198) | human gut metagenome | biome: human gut; feature: human-associated habitat; material: faeces | place: United Kingdom | collected 2010/2012 ... | reverse complement strand
GGGGACAGGACTCGAACCTGTGACCTTTGGGTTATGAGCCCAACGAGCTACCACTGCTCCACCCCGCGATGTTGTTGTTTTGTGAGTGCAAAGGTAGGCACTTTTATTACAACCTCCAAACATTTGAGAGATAATTCCCTGTTAATATTTGTCAATCTCCTGTTATACAATAATATAAGTCTATGAGATTTATTTTAGCTATCAGTTATTGCCCGAAATCGAGGATTATTGCATATTTTTGCATCAGAAATCCACTACATTCAGCCAGATGAACAGTCTAACAAGATTCACCCTCTATATAGCGGTATCGTTTATCACTGCCGGCTCTTTTACCGGCTGCTTTACCGGAATCGAAAGCACACCCAAAATCACCATTGATGAAAAAGACCGTCACGTCACTGAAAACGGAAGCGGAAACAGCTTACTTTCAGACATCAAAGGTGAGCCGATAGAAAAATGGAAGCCGGGGAAACGGCTTTTTGTCACCGACAACAAAGCGCTCATGCTGTTTGGCGAGGAGACGCAATCTGGCTCGCTACAAGGCGAATATATCATATTTGACGGCATGGAACGCTCTTTGACCATTACAGGCCAGGAGGTGGCTGAATTCCGGTTCCACACCGCCGACGGACGCCGGATGCGATACCGGAGCGGCCACTCGCCTGAAGAGATAAGCCGCCTGGGATCGGTAAATATTCCTCTGACTATCGAGGAATCAATAGTGGAAGAGGTAAGGAAACGGATCAACGGGGCCACTTATTATATTATGACGTCGCTATGGTATGACCTAAACGAGCAGTCGCTTTACGGCAGGAAATTCATCCCGGTGAAAATCATCGACGTCAAGGAGGGCAATACGGTGTATCCTGTAAAACTGGTGCTCGACGACGGCGACGGCAACCACTTCCAGCTATTCATGTCTGTCGGCGACTCCCGGAAAGCCCCGCGGAGCTTTCAGTCGCTCTTCTCCTCCAGCGACCCCCGTCTGAAATATCCCGACATAACCGACACAGTGTGGGACAATATCGTCAATGGCCGGGTGGCTGTCGACATGACCCGCGACCAGTGCCGCCTGGCCATCGGGGCGCCGGCTGAAGTGAAACGCCGTTCCGACCACAACTATCTCATAGAGATATGGACATACGAGAACGGTCACTATCTGATGTTCAAGGACGGCATACTGACAGGTTACAGATGAGCGACTGGCGACTGACATTTCTTGGCACCGGGACGTCGACCGGCGTTCCGCAGATCGGCTGCACCTGCGATGTATGCCGCTCGACCGATCCACGCGACAATCGTCTGCGCACGTCGGCCCTTCTGGAGACCGACGGTCATAATCTCCTGATCGACTGCGGCCCTGATTTCCGTCAGCAGATACTCCGCTGCGGTTCGCCCCGGATCGACGCCGTCGCGATAACCCACAGCCATTACGACCATACAGGAGGCATTGATGACCTGCGGCCCTATGCCTACGGTGAACGGCCGCTGCCGATACACTGCAGCGACGACGTAGCCCGCGATCTGACCACGCGGCTCCCATATTGCTTCGGACTGTTTGATTATCCCGGAGTGCCCCGGCTGCAGGCCGTTGCGTTCAGGCCCTACGTGCCGTTTCGTTCCGGCCCGCTGGAAATCATGCCCCTCGCCATCGACCACGGACGCCTGATGATACACGGGTTCCGCATCGGACAGCTCACCTACATCACCGACTGCCATACGATGCCCTGCGCCACGCTCGAAGCGATCCGCGGAACAGATACTCTTGTGATAAACGCTCTGCGTCCGGAGCCCCATCCCACCCATATGAACCTACGGCAGGCTATCGACGTTATAAATGCAGTAAGACCAAGGAAAGCATTCCTGATCCACATGAGCCATCATTTCGGGCTGCACGCCGCAGTGGCTCCCACACTTCCGGAGGGGATCGAGATCGCTTACGACGGCCTTCAGACGACCATAACTCAAACCTGCATATAACTATGAAAGTAACCTATCTGGACAACAGCGGATTCGCCATCGAGCTCGACAAGGCGATCCTTGTGTTCGACTACAGCAACGATCCATCCCACGCTCTGCATAAGATTCTGGACCGCAACCCTCTTCTCCCCGTAATATTCCTCGTCAGCCACCGTCATGAGGGCCATTTCAACACCGGCATATATGAGATGGCCCAGAATCATAAACGTTACTACGTGATGTCGAACGACGTTCCGGCACGCGATGTTCCGTCGACACTCGACGTAGCCGGAATGAGCGCCGGCGACATTGTCGACACACTGCCCGACGGCATCACCGTCAAAGCATATCCGAGCACTGGCAAAGGAGTAAGCTTCCTTGTCACGACCAAATATGGCCTGAAGATATTCCACGGAGGCGATCTGAGCACGCTGTGGATACACCATGGCCATAAGGATGACGCCAAAGAGGAGCACGAGACCAAGCTGGAGTTTGAGAAAGCGCTCAACCGCATCGCCTCCGAAAACCCGAGCGTGACCGTCGCGATGATCGCAGTCGACCCGCGGGCAGGCGAAGGATATACCGACGCTGCAAGCCGGTTCATGGAAAAAGTGGAGGTCAGCCACTTCTTCCCGATGCATTTCGAAGGACGCCACGATGAAGCCTGCAACTTCGTCTATGTGCCCAGCGCCACAACCCATACCTACTGCCTGAAATCGCCTGGCGAGTCAGCCATGATCGAATAATTCATTACCGAAAAAAGACTTCGGCCGGCTTTCCTCTGCGGGACTCCGGCCGATTTCATATATCGGCCATGTCACTGCAAAGTCATTCCCGATAAAGAAGAACGGACGGAATGTCATCCGACATTCCGTCCGCTAATGTGATAATATTGCTCTCTTCAATTACTATAGTCTGCAATAAATGTTTCTTCTGTGATTGGAGGTATATAGATTGCTATATCTTATTATCTAAGCGATAGGCTTGATGTTTCATTAAGTTTACGCTGCAAAATTACAGGCAGGATATCACACTGCGCTTACGAAGAGATTACAATATGGTTACATTATGTTTTACAGCCAATATTTAACATTTCCAGCCTCCATCCATTAATATTTGTCTGTAATACTGCCTCGCCTATAAAAAAAGTCATAAATTTGCAAAACGAATTTTCATTTTCCAGACCCAACGCAAATGTTAAATTTCCCGAGTGCCGGTATTCGGTCAGACATCATAAGATTAGTGATTGTAGCCGCAACTGTGACACTCATCTCTGTTTCGGCTGTAGCCGACAGCATTGCAGCCCGTCCGTCTGATGATATCATGAACCATCAGTATATCGGGCTGCCGCAGGAAAAGGTATATCTGCATTTCGACAACAGCAGTTATTACCATGGCGACAAAATATGGTTCAAGGCTTACGTGGTGTTTGCGCCATCCAACGGCCCGACACCGCTCAGCCAGACTCTATACGTGGAGCTGCTCAATCCCGGAGGGAAGGTCATTGAAAAGAAGACGCTGCGGATCGACGGAGGCCAGTGCCACGGAGATTTCACTCTCAATCAGTTGCCTTTCTATTCCGGATTCTACGAAGTCAGGGCATATACGCAATACATGATGAACTTCGTCGACGAAGTGGCATTCTCACGGGCATTTCCGGTTTTCGACCGTCCGAAAAGAGCCGGCGATTACACTGACAGGCGGATGATACGCAACAGTGACGTACGCTACGGCACGGTACGGCCCACCATCAGACAGCCAAAGAAACTCGACCTGCGTTTCTATCCCGAAGGTGGCGACATCATCGCCGGAATCCCGTGCCGAATAGCCTTCGAGGCGATCGGCCCCGAGGGCTCTGTCAACGGCTGGGAGGGGATAGTCAGAGACAAGAGATCAGATGCTGTCATGGCGCGTATTACGCCCGCATCCGACGGCAGAGGCGTATTCACCCTATTGCCTGCCGCGGGCCGATCCTACCAGGCCGAAGTCAATCATGATGGCAAAACATTTATATTCGATCTGCCGGCAGTTAAAGACGATGGAATCGGATTCAGTATGGACAACACTTCCTCTCCCGATACAGCTACAGTGACAATACGACGGCGCTATGACGGCAATACACCGACAATAGGCATGATTCTCAGCTCGCGGGGATGCATATACTATTCAGGAGAGATCTCGCTCGACTCGACAGCGGTGTTGAAAATCGACAAGTGTCGGGTTCCGACCGGCGTATCGACCATCACACTGACTGACGCCGTCGGCCATGCGATGGCCGACAGAATGTTTTTTGTCGACAACGGAGATTATGCCACAATCGCCGTTAAAAGCGACAGCACGTCATATCAGCCGATGGCAAAAGTCGGCCTGCAGCTTACGGCAACCGATCGCCATGGAAATCCGGTAGCAACCACCCTCTCGGTCTCTGTCACCGACGCCGACAATGCTGTAGACAGCCATTCCGACATATTGTCGGGGCTCCTGCTTATGTCGGATATAAAAGGATATGTGGCCAATCCGTCAAGATTCTTCTCTCCTTCCAATCCCGACCGGCATGAACAGCTCGACCTGCTGATGTTGACACAAGGATGGAGACGCTACAAATGGCCAGAGCCCGGGGAGAAAAACGTATCGGCCATCAAATATCTTCCGGAGAAAGAAATCGGGATAGAGGGTCAGGTCGTATCATTTGTCAGAAAGAAACCCAAGCCGGGAGTAAAACTCACGGCTGCACTGCTCGAACGAGCAAAATACGAGGGCGACACCACGCGGATGTCGATGGTCAGAACCTTCGAATCCGACAGCGGCGGACACTTTGCTTTTGACTGCGACATCACCGGCACATGGGATCTGATCATGTGGTCGGAGGAAAAGGGCAAAAAGAAAGACCACCGCATCATTTTCGACCGGAAACCGGCACCAAGACCGAGAGCCTACCGTCTGGAAGAGCAACAGATAGAATTTGCCGACAAAAGCGTCGCTGACAAAGCACAATCAGAAGACAGTAATGCCGAAAGCGATGATCAGGCCGAATATCAGCCGAGATCAACGACCCCCGACGGCGAACGGCTCCTCAGCCTCGACGAGGTAGTCGTCAAGGGGAAACGGACTTCAAGAGCAGCCGACATACTGCGCAACCGCTCAAAGTCGGTGGCGTATTACGACATGGCCGAAGAGCTCGACGCCATAGCCGATAACGGCAAATATATAGGGCAGAGCCTTATAGCCGCTCTGCTCGAAATGAATCCCAATTTCAGGCGACAGATAACGCCATCGGGAGAGGAAGATATTCTCTATAAAGGAAAAGAGACGCTGTTTGTCATCAACTACAGGCGATCATTTCTCTCCGACTCCGTCCGCTACCGCAATCTGTATCTTGAATCAATAAAATCTATATATATCAACGAAGAGAGTTCTATAAAACTCAAATATGCCGATCCTATACTGACGATGAAAGATATCGACCGCTACGGATGCGTGGTGTTCATAGAGACCGATCCCGCCATGCCCGTGCCTCCGGGGAAAGGCACACGGCGGACAGTTATCAATGGGTATGCCGTTCCGGCGGAGTTCTATCATCCCGACTATTCCGTCATGCCTGAGAAGGATGACTACCGGCGCACGCTATACTGGAATCCCGATCTTGCGACCGACGCCGACGGCAAAGCGCGAATAGAATTCTACAACAATCAGACCTGCCGTAAAATGACAGTAGACGCCCAGGGGATCTCAGCCAAGGGCGTCATCGCGACATCATCAGTGCCATAATCCGGATTTCTCTCCCCCGACCGCCATCACACACCGGCCTGGAATATCAACTTTTTTTATTACTTTTGGTGACGGCAATCGGAGGCAGAAGCACATTTCCTCCGCATGCGGCTTTAGGATTCTCACCAAAAAGTTGATCATGAAACTAATCTGCACCGGCGACTGGCATCTGGGCAATCTCTTCCACGGCATCGACCGTCTGGAGGAGCACCGTCATTTTCTCGACTGGATGATCGGTCAGATCGAGGAGCACTGTCCCGACGCCCTTCTGATCGCCGGCGACATTTTCGACAGCGGCAACCCGTCGGCAGCCGCACAGAAAGCTTATTACGGGTTTCTTGCCCGACTGTCGGCCATGAACCGGTCCGTCAAGGTAATCATCACCGCCGGCAATCATGACTCCGCCCAGCGGCTTGAGGCTCCGCGGCCGCTGCTGAGCTGCCTGCAGGTGGAGATCAGGGGCAATGTCAGCCATACGCGATATACCGCAGCCGACGGGACTGCCGACCGCTCCATCGACTACGATGATCTCATGATCCCCGTAGACGGAGCTGACGGAACCAAAGCGGTAGTGCTCGCGGTTCCATATCTGCGGAGCGACGCCGTCAGCGGCGAGAATTATTCCGACGCAGTGGGAAATTTCATGCACGCGCTGCTCCTCCAGGCACGTGACCGCTATCCTGAACGCCGTATTGTCATGATGGCCCATCTCTATGCGACCGGAGCGGAGATAGCGCGTGATGACGCAAGCGAACGCATAGTGGTGGGCGGAGCCGAACAGGTCACTCTCCGCAATCTCACTGACCACCCTGATTATCTGACCTGCGGGCATATACACAAGCGGCAGCCCATCCGCGACACCGACTGGGCCCGCTACAGCGGAAGCGTCATGCCTATGTCATTTGCCGAGAAAGCATATTCCCATGGCGTCGATCTTGTCAGAATCACGGACGACGGCCTGCAGGAGGTCAGACAGCTGCGCTATATCCCCCAGCACCCGCTTGCAGTCATCCCTGACGAGGATGAGCCGTCGGATCTGACCGTCAACCGACTGTGCAGGATGATTGACGAACGGCTGCCTCCGTTGGCCGGAGATACGCCCGACATGAATGCCGTGTACGTAACGCTCCGGGTGACACACGGAAAGATCAGCGCCGACGACATCGCGCTGCTCGAAGAGCGGCTCAAGACCCGCAACGCCGTGCTTTGCAAGATCCAGAAGATCATGCCTGCAGTAGAAATGGAGACCGACAGCGGCAACGTCAGCCTGACCACTGTCGACGACATACTCAATCTTGATCCGATGACGGTGTTGTCAAAAGCCTTCGTCCTCCGCCACGGCGCTCCCCTCTCCGACCGCCAGCGCGAAATGCTGGAGACAATCACTGCCGCAGCTAAAACAGCCACCGACCGATGAAATTCATCAGACTTGAAATAAAAAATCTCGCATCGCTCGACCGCCAGGAGGGCGAAGTGATCGAATTCGAGAAAGGCCCCCTCGGAGGCAGTACGTTATTCAGCATTGTAGGCCCGACAGGAAGCGGCAAATCAACCATACTCGACGCCATATGCCTGGCCCTCTTCAACCGCACTCCACGCTATCCCCGCGCGAAAAACGACCGTAACCAGTCAATAGAGATCTATGGGGCAAAGGGGAAGGATGAAAACGCACGCCTCGCTCCGACCGACAGCCGCAACATACTGACCCGTGGCAAAAAAGAAGCCTACAGCCGCCTGACGTTCATAGCCAACGACGGGACGCTTTACCGCGCCGAATGGTCGGTGCGCAAGAACCGTATAAGATACGAACAGGCACAGCGCGCCCTCTACCGCCTCACAGCCCGACCTGACGGCGCCATGACCGAAGAGCTTGCCGACTACAATACGCTGCCTGCAATAATAGGCCTCGACTACGACCAGTTCCTGCGTACGGTAGTGCTTGCGCAAGGGTCATTTGCCAGTTTTCTCACCGCCAGAGAGGAGGAGCGCTACACACTGCTTGAAAAGCTTGTCGGATGCGATACGCTCTACGGACGCATAGCCGAAGAGATCGCCATACGCAAAAAGGCGGCTGTGGCCTCTCTCGACGAAATCAACGCGCGGCTGTCGGCTTATGCCTCCCATGATCTCTCCGACGATGAATTCAAAGCTCTTCAGCTGACTATAACACGACTTCAAGAGGAGGCCGATTCGAACACCCGTGAAAAGGAGACCGTCAGGAAACAGCTTGAATGGTACGAGGCGGCCAGGAATATCGACAGCGACCTCCTGAGGCTGTCAGCGGCAGTCGAGGAGGCTGTAAAGGCTCTTGAAAGCGCCGGATCGCAAGCCGAGCGGCTGCACATGCACGATCTAACGGTAGAGGCTGTCGGGCGTTACCGCGAGATTCTCATCCACAGGCGCCGCATCGCCGAGGCGACCGCATCAATCTCCCGGCTTAACGACGAAATCGGAGAGGGAGAGAAAAGCGTCAGTGCCGCAGAAAGCGCTGTGACGGCCGCCAATGAAAAGATCGCGAGTGCCGAAAAAAATATCGCAGAATGGGCGCCCCGCATCAACCGGGCGAGAATCATCACAGGCGAACTGACCATAAGCCGCAGTAATCTATGCGAACGGCAGAAATTCGCCGAAGGGACACTATCAGCCGTTGAGTCTGCAAAGGAAGCGCTAATAAGGAATATTTCTTCGATTGCAAAGCATGCCGGAGATCTGGAGGCGGCCGAGACTGCGAAAAAAGCACTCATGGCATCAATTGCTGAAGAGACCGACCGACTTGAAAAACTGTTGGATACAGCTGAATCACAGCTGAAAAAAGCGGCCGAAAAACTCCGGGGAACCGATGTCGCCAAACTGCAGGCAGCGGTCGGATCAGTCCAGTCTGACATCAGTCATCTGAATGAAGCCATCGCCAACCGCGACCGTCATGAGAAGACCTACGCGACGTTGCATGAGTATAGGCGCAGACATGAAGAACTGACTGCCCGTAAGAACGCAATATCATCACAGCTGACCGGTATCAGGCCTGAAATCGAGCTATCGGAAAATACCATCGCTACACTGCGTGAAGATATCACGACCCTCAGAAGCGCGGATCTCCAGCTCCAGCGGTCACGACTGCGCGAGGGGAAAGCGTGTCCGCTATGCGGCTCGACTCATCATCCCTATGCCGACTCAGGCACGCTGACACCCGTTGTAGACCATCTGTCGGCCGAACTTGACGCCAAAGTAAAAAAACTTGAGACGCTGAAAAAACAATCCGACCTGCTCAACAACGAATCAAACCATATAGAGGGTGAACTCGTTCAGCTCGCTAAAGGGATGGCCGAAAACCAAAGAAGCCTCAGTGAACTGTAGGGGCAATGGGATCTCATTGCATCGGCATATCCCGCATGGCCCGACAAAGCGGCGGCGCTCGACCGCATGCGCGGCGACTATGACAGAAAACTCGAAACCACTAACGCCGCACTCAACGCCTACAACCATGTACGCAGCGAGGTCGACAAACTTCAGGCGGAGAAAGATCTCATCGCCCGAGCGCTCCTTGACCATAAAGCCGACGCAGATGCCAAAACAGTCAAAGCGGAGAATGAATACAATCGCCTTAATACCCTCCTGCAGACTGAAAAAGGCCTTTCCGATTCGCTCCGCAAGGCGCTGGAGGAGAAAAACGCACAGAATCGTGCCTCTATGGCTGAAATTGAAAAGGCCAGGGCAGAAATTGCGTCAAAAGAGACCCGACTGCGCGAGGAGACCGGCGGCACTGACCCGGAAACACTTGACAAGGCGCTTAACAAAGCTGTCAGTGATGCAAAAGAGGCGGCAGCCAGACTGACAGACACATTGATCGCCCGGCGGTCGGCTCTTGAACTGACAAAATGGAAGCTCGCACAGACGCGCCAACAGATTGAATCTGAACGCGCGACTCTTTCCGCCGCCGACAGGATGCTTGAGCAGGCAATAGCCGTAGCGCAGAGCATAGCCGGAGGCGCCATTGACATCGACCGCGCGGCCATAGCGGAGATAAGTCAATGGAAGGATGACTGGGAGGCATTGCGACGTGATATGACCCAGATCCGTCAACGGCTCGCGGCCACCCGCGCCACTCTCGCTGAAAAAAGTGCTGAAAAAGAGAAACATGCGGCATCAAAACCTGAAAAGGAAGAGGAGGAGCTCAAGGAGCGTCTCAGGCAGCTCTCGACATATACCACTGAAGAACTCGACCGCTGCCGGCTCAGGATGCAGAACTGTCAGGAAGCACGCCGACAGATGGGCTCGCTGGCCGATGAACTGCACGCGGCCCGAGAGACAGCCGCCGACTGGACACAGATCACGGAAGCCATAGGAGGCGACGGCAAGACGCTCAGAAAGATAGCGCAGACCTACACTCTCGGATTTCTCATAAAGCATGCCAACGAGGAGATACGCCGCTTCAACCGGCGCTATGAACTGCTTCAGGTGAAGGATTCACTCGGCATCAGAGTGATTGACCATGACAGGGCTGACGACGTCCGCGACACCACATCGCTCTCGGGAGGCGAGACATTCATCGTGAGCCTCGGGCTCGCGCTCGGCCTGTCGGCCCTGTCGTCGCGCGGGGTATCGCTGTCCAATCTATTTATCGACGAAGGCTTCGGCACGCTCGATCCCGATTCGCTGGCTACGGTGATCGACGCCCTGGCGCGCCTGCAGAGCTCAAGAGGCAAAAAGGTGGGCGTGATAAGCCATACCGATACGATGAGCGAGCGCATCACCACTCAGATACGCATAGTCAAGAATGGCAATTCCGGATCTTCACATCTGGAATTTTATCCCTGAAAGCATATCGGACAGAAGTTCACTATTTCTTCTTGCATTTGTCGGCAAGCGGGCAACCGCTGCAACCCGAACTGCATTCGGAGTCCGAATCACAACATGATCCGGATCCTTTACGGTAACGGCGGAAGGCCCATACCACGCATATCACTACGATTGCCGCTACCGCGATCAACTGAAGTATGTCATTAAAGCTCATGCCCCGCAAATTATAGCAATTGTGGAAGCAGCCGCTGGAATTCCATTTCAAAATTCGGCGTCAGCCGGCCGGCACCGACCGCCGCACGGATCTCTTCGACAGTCCAGAAACGCACTTCGGAAATCTCTACCGGGTCGGGATCGACATGAAACGACGCCGCGTCGACACGCAGAAAGAAAGTATTGACATACTCGCGCTCCCTCTGCGACTGAAAGACATAATGCGTCACGGCCACAGCCTCCGAAGCATCGATGCCAAGCTCCTCGCGTGATTCCCGCAAAAGAGCGTCGCGTACGGCCTCACCGTAATCCACATGTCCGCCGACAGCCGTATCCCAACGGTCTGGCTGAATATCCTTGTCGGGCGACCGACGCTGCAACAGGATACGCCCCTCACCGTCGATGACATGGAGATGCACTACGGGATGAAGCTTCATGGATCCCGAATGACAGTCGCGGCGGGTAGCGGAGCCAATGACTACGCCCTGTTCGTCGACGACCGGAAATAATTCTTCGCTCATTTCCTGAACTGTTTTTTTATCAGTTGATTGAGTTTTGCCGGAGTCAGATCGGCAGGATAACGGTCGAAGCCAAGACGCAGTCCGCAGCCTTCGGCATACCTGCTGCAGCCGTATGCCGCGCGTCCTTTCAATATATGGCCCTTGCCGCATTCCGGACACACTATCGCCTCAAGCGACTTTATGGCCGGGGCGCGCTTGCGCGGCGCCTTTTCGGCCGGGGAATCCGGCTCTTTCGCCTCCTTTTTACCGTCAGACGGCCCGTCGGCCACGAGTATCCTGCGCTGCGAATTGTCGCGCATCACGTTGCCTACGATCTCGCTGATCATGGCCTTCAGCTCGTCGATAAACTCGCGGGCAGAATAGTCGCCGCGCTCTATACGGCGGAGCTTGTTCTCCCATATTCCCGTAAGCTGGGCGCTCTTGATCAGAGGCTCGTTGATGGTATCGATCAGATCGAGGCCGGCCTGTGTGGGGATGATATTCTTGCGCTGACGCATTATATATCCGCGCTTGAACAGTGTTTCGATAATAGCCGCGCGGGTCGACGGACGGCCTATGCCGTTCTCCTTCATAGCCTCACGCAGCGCCTCGTCGTCGACAGTCTTACCTGCCGATTCCATGGCCCGGAGCAGCGTGCCCTCGGTATACTGTTTAGGAGGCTGAGTGGTCTTTTTCTGCAATAGCGGCTCATGCGGGCCGCTTTCACCGAGAGTAAAGGGCGGAAGCACTTTCGACTCATCGGAATTGTCCGAATCGGGCGCCGGCTCCGCATCACCTTTCCCGGCATATACCTCGCGCCATCCTGGCGAAGTGATAACCTTTCCGGTGGCCTTGAATCCCTGACCGTCGATATCGGCCGTGACTGTGGTGGTCGAGAAAGTACAGTCGGGATAGAATGCGGAGATAAACCGCAATGCTATCAGGTGATAAAGCTTGCGCTCGTTGCCTATGAGCGCCGAAGGCGATTCTCCGGTGGGGATTATGGCGTGGTGATCCGTGACCTTCGAATTGTCAAACATCTTCTTGCTTTTCGGCAGCTTGCCCGATAGCGGACGAGCCGTAAGTGGCGCATATGGCGTCATGCGCCGCAGTATGTCGGGCACCTTGGGATAAATGTCATCGCTGAGATAGGTGGTGTCGACACGCGGATAGGTAGTCACTTTCTTTTCATACAGCGACTGGATGAGCGTCAGAGTCTCGTCAGCCGACCAGCCCCAGCGCTTGTTGGTCTCGACCTGCAGCGAGGTCAGGTCAAATAGTCTTGGTGGCGCTTCGCGTCCAGCCTTCTCCTTGATGTCGGTCACGGTCAGAGGGCGCCCTTCGATGGCTGCCACGGCAGACTGCGCTTCGGCCTCGGAAGAGAATTTACCATGAAGCGAGCTGAAATTGGCCGTGCGGTAAATCGTATGAAGCTCCCAGTAGTCCTCGGGCTTGAAGTTGAGTATCTCGCGATGACGCGTCACGATAAGCGCGAGCGTAGGAGTCTGCACTCTTCCGATCGAAAGCACCTTGCCCGGGCTGGAATATTTCAGCGAGTAGAGACGAGTGGCGTTCATGCCGAGGATCCAGTCGCCGATGGCACGCGACAGCCCCGCGTAATACAGATTGTCGAAATCGGCCGACGGACGAAGCTTGCTGAACCCCTCACGGATGGCATCGTCGGTCAGCGACGATATCCACAGACGCTTTACCGGACATTTCACACCGGCCTTCTGCATCACCCACCGTTGTATCAGCTCCCCCTCCTGGCCGGCATCGCCGCAGTTGATGACCTCGTCGGCATCCCTGACCAGCGAGTCTATTACGTCGAACTGCTGATGATATCGCTGCTCCGGAAGAAGTTTTATGCCGAACCGTGCCGGCAGCATAGGGAGCACCGACAGCGCCCAGCGCCGCCATCCCTCCGTGTAATCGTGAGGCTCTTTCAGACAGCACAGATGACCGATAGTCCAGGTGACGCGGTAGCCGTTGCCCTCGAAATATCCGTCGCGTCGCTCATTAGCCCCGAGTATGGCCGCTATATCGCGGGCCACACTCGGTTTCTCAGTGATGCATACTTTCACTTTCGTGTTGCTTTGCCTACTTTTATGATCCACGTGGCCACTCCGTGCGGGCTTACAGCGTAAACTTTCACCGTCGCTGTGGGCTTCATAGGCGGAAGATCGATCTCCAAGGGAATAAGCCCGTCGTCCTCCCACTGAAACCAGCGGCGGAAATCGACTCCGTCGATATCGGAAGCGTCGGTCTCTTTGCCGCCGACCGATATGAACACGCGGTCGATGCGGTCGGATGTATGCGGCCGTCCCTGGAGCTGTCCGTAAAGACGGGTCAGCCCAGCGCGGAAATCAATGCTGTCAGCCAGAAGCGTAAGCTGCCCGGTTGACGTCGACGAGCATCTGCGCACATCGCGGGCCTCTCTTGCCAGCGCGACGCCTACAGCTGCAAGGAGCAACAACAATGATATCAGAGATCGTCTCATCATTCCTCTACCTTGGCTTCGTTCCAGAGGGCATCCATTTCCTCCAGCGTCATCGAGTCGACCGACCTCCCGATCGCCTTTGCAGCCTGCTCTATGTGATTGAATCGGGCTATGAACTTGCGGTTGGTCAGCTCAAGAGCATTCTCCGGATTCACGCCAAGTTTGCGGGCGAGATTGACGATGCTGAACATCACGTCGCCAAGCTCCTTTTCGATAGCCGCCTTGTCGCCGCGAACCGTCTCCTCGCGCAACTCAGCGATTTCCTCTCCTACTTTATCCCAGCACCCCTGACTGTCAGGCCAGTCAAAACCTACATTAGCTGCTTTTTCCTGCACTCTGTAAGCTTTGATGAGAGCCGGCAGCGCCTGCGGCACTCCCGCGAGTACGCTCCTGTTGCCACCCTTCTCATGAAGCTTAAGCTTTTCCCAGTTTTCAGATACCTGGGCGGCATCGCTTACGCGGGTCTGCCCGAAAACATGGGGATGACGGTATATGAGCTTCTCGTTGAGAGAATCGGCGACATCGGCCATGTCAAACTGTCCCTTTTCTTCCGCGATCTTCGCGTAGAAAAGGATATGGAGCATCACGTCGCCGAGCTCCTTGCGGATATCGGCCACATTGTCGTCCATCAACGCCTGACAAAGCTCGTAGACCTCCTCGATCGTATTTGACCGGAGAGAAGTGTTTGTCTGCTTACGATCCCAGGGACACTCCACCCGCAGACGATCGAGCGTGTCTATGACGCGCCCGATCGCCTCGGATTTAAGTTTTGTTGACTTATTTTCCATCAGAATAATTCTTTATGCCACTTTCAAGCCATTCGCCGAACTTCTCTACGTTTTCATCGTAATAATAGGGCTGCTCCACTACATTGCCCGCATTATCGAGCATCACGTAGTAAGGCTGGCTGTTGGCGGCGAACTTGCTGCGCTGCAGATAGCTCCATTTGTCGCCTACAGTGGTCAGACGTACCTCGCGGCCGTTCTCAATAACAGTCATAGGAGTGGCCAGATCAGTCTTGTCGTCGACCATCAGCTTGATCAGCACGAAATTGTCGCGTATTATGCCCGAGATCACTTCAGTGTCAAACACGGCTCCCTCCATCTTGCGGCAGTTGACGCATCCGTAGCCCGAGAAATCGATCAGCACCGGACGGCCGTTTTCGGCGGCGTATCTCATGCCCTCGTCATAATCATGGAACTCGCGGAAATCACCGCCCGCATACAGGTTGAAATCCTGTGTGTAGAGCGGTGGCACGAAAGCGCTGACGCTCTTGAGCGGCGCGCCCCAGAGACCTGGGATCAGATATACGGCGAAACTCAGCGACACAAGAGCCATGAAGAAACGGGGTATGCTGACGTAATCTGTCGGCGAATCATGCGAGAACTGCAGTTTACCAAGCAGATACAGGCCGAGCAGGATAAAGATCACGACCCAGAGCGACACGAACACCTCGCGGTCAAGTATTCCCCAGCCATAAGCCAAGTCGGCGACAGAGAGAAATTTGAGCGACAGGGCCAGTTCGAGGAAGCCAAGCACTACCTTCACGGAGTTAAGCCAACCGCCCGAACGCGGCATCTCCTTGAGCCACGAGGGGAAGATGGCGAAGAGGGTGAACGGAATTGCCAGGGCCAGCGCAAACGCACCCATACCTACCGCCGGACCTGCAATATTGCCCACAGAAGCAGCCTCGACGAGCAGTGTGCCGATGATCGGCCCTGTGCATGAGAACGATACCAGCACGAGCGTGAAAGCCATGAAGAATATGCTTATAAGTCCGGTAGTGCGTTCAGCCTTGCTATCGACTCCGTTGCTCCAGCGCGAAGGGAGCTTGATGTCAAACGCTCCGAAGAACGAGATGGCGAATACCAGCAGCAGCAGGAAGAATGCCAGATTAAACACCGCGTTGGTGGCCAGGTCGTTAAGTTTGCTTGCCCCGAAAATCATTGTTATGGCGAGGCCCAGACCGAGATAGATCACTATTATGCCGCCACCGTAGATGAGAGCGTCGCGCACCGACTTGGCCCGGTTGTTGTTTTTCTTGAGGAAGAAGCTCACGGTCAGCGGTATCATCGGCCACACACATGGCGTGAGCAGAGCGACGAGTCCGCCTATGAATCCCCAGATGAAAATATACCACCATGACGAGTCGGCAATGTTCTGACTGGTGGTCTCGCCATTGTCGGGAAAAACGACGGGTTTCCACCAGTCGGCCTCCGACTGCGGAGTCTGCTTTACCGCTGACGCCACAACATCTGCGCTGACAGGAGCCGCGTCAGCCTGCGCCGGCACAAAGCCCTCGCTTATCAGTTCAAAAGGCTCTCTTGTAGGTGGAATGCAGCTGCCGTCATTGCATCCCTGAAATGTGATTTCACCCTCAACGGCGTATCCTTTGCTGCCATCTTTAAGGCGGAACCGCTGGCTCAAAGTCACGTCCTGCTCCCACCAGTTAAGATTGAGATTGAACGTCAGATCCATCTTCTCGACAGGTGCCTGCGAGGGCGTGAGATCACCGATAAGCTCCATACCTTCGAGCCGTATATAGCTCACCGCAGTGGCTTTTGGCCCTCCGTCAGGAAGTGATGTTCCATACAGATGCCATCCCTGCTCGATAGAAGCCGTGTAATTTATCACTCCTTCGGAAGATGACGTCATTTCTGCGCTAACAGTCCATTTTATAGGATTCAGCATCTGGGCGCTCAACGTTGACGCAAGCGCCGACAGCAATATCGCAGCCGTCAACAATAATCTTTTCATGACTTCTTGGGCACGGGTTTATTGAATTCAAAAACGGATGGGGGCGAACAGGTCTGGTCATTACACCCCATAAACGTGATCTTGCCTGCGATTCTTGCATCAGCAGGATCTGTGACAGTGAATTTGCGGCGGATGACTATGTCGGAATCCCACCAGGTAAGATCTATGCCGAACATTTTGTCATGGACTGTAAGCGGCTCCCTGTCGGCTTTCAGAGGCGAAATAAACTTGACACCCTTGCTTGCCGACATATCGATTACCGTAGGCTTTGGCCCTCCTTCAGGCAATTGCATTCCGTAGAGATGCCATCCGGGCTGCAGGCGAGCCTTGAATACCGCAGTCCCTTCTGTGGATGTGGCCATTCTGACCGTGACCTGCCAGCGCACCGGAGCTTCAGGCGCCTGTGCCAGCGCAGTTATCGAAGCCCAGAGCCCGAATACTATAATTAACAGACGATTCATATCATGAAAAACATTTGGTTGAAATTGACCACAAAGGTAACAAAAAAACTCTACATGGCGAAACGTCTGTCGAAGCCCGTCAGTCGGATCAGAAGCGCCAAAGACTAAAAAGTGGCGTAATTCAAAAAAAATAGCTAACTTTGCAGGCGGAATCGCCTAATATGGATCATTCCCTATATGAAATGAATCATCAAAAAATACTTTACATCTCGCAGGAGATCAATCCCTATCTTCCTTCGACGCCACTCTCTCTGTTCGGCCGCAACCTGCCGCAGGACATTCAGAGCCATGGCTATGAAGTGAGGACGTTCATGCCTAAATACGGAAGTATCAATGAACGCCGCAATCAGCTTCATGAGGTGATAAGGCTCTCGGGGATGAATATATCTATTGATGACAATGACCATCCTCTGATTATCAAGGTCGCTACTCTGCAGCCCACCCGCATGCAGGTTTATTTTATTGACAACGACGATTATTTCGAAGGGCCCGGAACAAAAATACTTGAGACCGTGTCGTCGCCGGAGGACAACGACGAGCGCTCGATGTTTTTTGTGAGGGGTGTCATAGAGACCGTGCGCAAATTGCGCTGGGATCCGACAGTGATACATTGCACCGGATGGATAGCGGCTCTTGCTCCACTCTACATACGTCATCTTTATCAGGATGATCCGGGACTGTCGAAGTCAGTGGTAGTATACTCCCTGCGCCCCGAATCTTTCGAGGGCACGCTCGACAGCCGTTTCCTTGAAAAGCTGAAACTTGCCGGATTTACCGACGATTGCCTGCAGTCTCTCGGTACTTGTGATTTCGACTGGCTGAGCATCAACAAGCTCGGCATAGACCACAGCGATGCCGTTGTAGTGACGACACCCGATATCCCGGCCGAACTGCTTGACTACGCCCGCAAGAGCGGCAAGCCTGTGCTCGAATATCCCGGACCCGACGGCGAGGAATCCACTACTGCAGCATACCATGATTTTTACCAGTCACTTCTCGCTAAAAAAGATGGCGAAACAAAACTTTCAGACAAAAACTGATTTTCCCTTTTTCAACTGACTATGAAACGCCCGCTCATAATTACGGCTCTCGGCTCGCTTCTGGTTTTCTCCTCATGCAACGACGACTCCACTACGATCGGCTCGTCGCTCGTTGACGATGTTATGACATCAGAAATAGTGGTCGACTCCTCTTTCAGTGTCACAGGCACCACGATCGACAATCCGGTAGTACAGAGCCGCACGCTGACCCAGCTTCTTGGACGACTCGACGCCAAGGAATACGGTTCGATCGAATCTGATTTCGTATGCCAGTTCATGCCTTCGATGAATATCGACACCGAAGGAGTGACAGTCGACGACGTGGATTCGTGCAAGCTGATCCTGTTCATGACCACCAACGACTTCACAGGCGACTCGATTGTACCTATGGGACTTGAGGTCTTCCGCCTCAACAAGGCTCTTCCTTCGCCAATCTATAGCAATTTCTCGCCGGAAGGCTACTACTCTGCGTCCGACCGTCTCGGACAGACCATCTATACCGCCAATGCTATGTGGAACGATTCCATCAGTGAGCAGTCGTTCCGTTCAGTTATGGTTGATCTCCCGAAATCATTCGCCACAGATCTTTTCACCCATTTCCAGCAAGCGCCGGAAGACTTCGCGACTCCTGCCGCATTCACGGCATGGTTTCCCGGCATATATGTCAGGAACACTTTCGGCTCCGGACGCGTGATGAACATATCGGAGACCCGAGTCAACGTGTATTACCGCAAAAAAGACAAGGTGACAGTCAATGATGTGGAGAAAGACACCATCTACCAGCTTGTACGATCATATATGGCTGTCACACCGGAGGTGGTGACCAACAACAACATAGACCTCACCATCAGCCCTGAGATCAGGGGCATGATCACATCGGGCGACAATCTTCTGGTTGCCCCGGCCGGTACGGAGGTGGAACTTGAATTTCCTCTCGACGCCGTCCTCTCCAGCTACCGCAGAGGAGCGGGGAGCCTGTCGGTGCTCAACAACGTGAGCTGCGAGATTCCGGCAGAGGAGATAGTCAACGACTACGGCATCGAAGTTCCGCAGCAGGTGCTGATGGTGCTCAAAAACAAAAAGAAAGAGTTTTTTGAGAAAAACAAGATCGCTGACTCGAAGACATCTTTCATGGCCACCTACAATAGCGCCCGCAAAAGCTATATCTTCAGCGAGATGCGTCAGTACATCCTCGACATGCTCGCCAAAAGCGCTGTGACGTCTGACGACTGGACATTCATCATCACACCGGTGAACGTAGAGACGGAAACGACATCTTCCAGTTACTATTCTTCAGGCACGACTTACATCACAAATGTTTCTCCTTACGTGACTAAACCGGCCATGGTAAAACTGAACCTCGAAAAGGCCAAAATAAAACTTACTTACAGCAAGCAATCAGGCAAGTGACCGGCATATGACAACCATAACGGCGGCGAGAATGGGTGAACCCATCTCGCCGCCGTTTTTATTCAGCTTGGCCGGCATCCGGTATCAGAGCAGAGGCAGCAGCTGTTCGGCAGCCTTCTTCGTATCCACCTTGGTGATAACATCTGTGATCACATGATCGGCATCGGCGATGAAGGTTGTGCGGACAGTGCCCATGTATTCGCGTCCGGCCATTTTCTTTTTCTGCCATACGCCGAACGCCTGATTTACTTCGGTCGTTGGATCGCTCAGAAGCAGGAAAGGAAGTGAATATTTGTCGGCAAACCTGATATGGCTCTCCACCGAGTCCTTGCTTATGCCGATCAGCGTATAGCCCCTGCCGGTCAGTTCGTGGTATGAATCGCGAAGCGAGCACGCCTCGGCTGTGCATCCGGGAGTGTTGTCCTTAGGATAAAAATAGATTACGAGCGGCTTCCCTGCAAAATCGGAAGCCTTCACCTCAGCTCCGTCGGGGCCTGTACCGAGAACGGAGGGTATTCTGTCACCTTTCTGTAGCATGATTAAATATGTTTGATTCCAAAAAACGGTTATTTGCAAAGTTAAACAATTAATGGAGCAATATGACCCGTTTCAGAGCAAAAAAATGAGTAACTTTGCAGATTATGGATTTCAGACTCTCATCGGAATACAGTCCCACAGGCGACCAGCCGCGCGCCATAAAGGAACTTGTCGACGGTATCAACCAGGGATTGCCCGCCCAGACGCTGCTCGGCGTCACCGGATCGGGCAAGACATTCACCATGGCCAACGTCATCAAAGAGGTGAAACGCCCCACTCTGATACTCAGCCACAACAAGACTCTCGCTGCCCAGCTCTACGGAGAGATGAAAAATTTCTTTCCGGAAAACGCCGTGGAATATTTCGTATCCTACTACGATTACTATCAGCCGGAAGCCTACATACCGTCGGTCGACAAATACATTGAGAAAGACCTGATGATCAACGACGAGATCGACAAGCTGCGTCTCGCCACTACCTCCGCCCTGCTCTCGGGGCGCCAGGATGTCATCGTGGTGAGTTCAGTATCATGCATCTACGGCATGGGCAATCCAGAGGATTTCAACAGCAACGTCATAGAGGCATACCGCGGCCGCAAGGTGAGCCGCAACGCTTTCCTGCGCGAGCTTGTGGGCGCTCTCTACAGCCGCAACGAGATGGAGCTCGGGCGCGGCAATTTCAGGGTCAAGGGCGATACGGTCGACATATACCTTGCATATGAGGAGATCGTGGTGCGCGTCACATTCTGGGGCGACGAGATCGAATCGGTTTCGAGCTATTATCCGCGCGACAACGTCATACTGGGCAAGCACGACTCTTTCAGGATCTTCCCCGCCAACATTTTCGTAACCTCACCCCAGCGTATGGCCAGCGGAATAGCACAGATTGAGCTTGATCTTGGCGAACAGGTGGGATTCTTCAACCGCGAGGCCCGCGAACTCGAAGCCAAGCGGCTCTACGAGCGCGTCACCTACGACGTGGAGATGATGCGCGAGGTAGGCCATTGCCCAGGTATCGAGAACTACAGCCGCTATTTCGACGGGCGACAGCCCGGAATGCGCCCTTTCTGTCTGCTCGACTATTTCCCAGATAATTTTCTGACGATAATCGACGAGAGCCATGTGACCGTGCCACAGATCCGTGCGATGTATGGCGGCGACGTATCGCGTAAGATGAATCTTGTGGAATACGGCTTCCGTCTCCTGGCCGCCCTCGACAACCGCCCGCTGAAGTTCGAGGAATTCGAATCGCTTACGAAGCAAGTGGTCTACGTCAGCGCTACACCCGCCGACTACGAGCTTGAGAAGAGCGAAGGAGTTGTCGTAGAACAGCTGATTCGCCCCACGGGTCTGCTCGACCCGATCATAGAGGTGAGACCGTCGCTCAACCAGATCGACGACCTGATGGAAGAGATACAGCTGCGCATCGAGCGGCAGGAGAGAGTGCTCGTGACGACTCTCACCAAACGCATGGCCGAGGAGCTAAACGACTACCTGACGAAACTCAAGGTCAAGACAGCTTACATACACAGCGACGTCGACACGCTCGACCGCATAAGGATACTTGACGACCTGCGTGCAGGCGTCTACGACGTGCTTATCGGAGTGAACCTGCTGCGCGAAGGCCTCGACCTGCCGGAAGTGTCGCTCGTGGCCATCCTCGACGCCGACAAGGAGGGCTTCCTGCGCTCCCACCGGTCGCTGACGCAGACCGTAGGGCGCGCTGCCCGCAATCTCGGAGGCCGCGTGATAATGTATGCCGACAAGATCACCGAGAGCATGCAGCTCACCATCGACGAGACCGAACGGCGCCGACAGATACAGCTCGCATACAACGAGGAGCACGGCATCACGCCTCAGGCCATCGTGAAGGCCCGCAACCGTATAATCGGCGTCGACACAGGAGAGGAGGATATCGCCGCGCCGCAGACATCGCCGCGATCCGGCAAACCGGCAGCCAAAAGCTCGCGGCGCGACGGCCAGGCTCCGAAGGTCACCTACGAGAGCGAATACACAACCCGCGTGGATATCGCCGCCGATCCCGTGATCCCTTATATGACCTGCGAAGAGCTGCAGCGCTCCATCACCCGCAAGCGCGTGGAGATGGTCGACGCAGCCAAACGCATGGAATTCATCGAGGCGGCCCGTCTGCGCGAC
>ERZ825324.2050-NODE-2050-length-22323-cov-6.227097_pt1 | contig 22323 bp, 19 predicted proteins | sample MGYA00519859_ERZ825324 | MGnify/ENA primary metagenome ERZ825324 (study PRJEB31778, sample SAMEA3449198) | human gut metagenome | biome: human gut; feature: human-associated habitat; material: faeces | place: United Kingdom | collected 2010/2012 ... | reverse complement strand
CCACAAATTGTGACGCACATCTTGCAGAAAGCCTTTTTCAAACACGCTCTGGAGCGTGTTTGAAAATGAGTAACAGCAAAGAAAAAAAGAATACGGAAGGCAGAATTAATAATAGGAATGACTGCTTCAAAAGAGCTGCGCTCCATGCCTGGAAGCTGACTTTTTGTCACCCATTTACAGATGAAATAATCACTCTGGAAGCTCCCCTTCCAGATGATTTCTGCCGCTTTTTGAATGCAAACGAGGAGGAAAAAACATGACAGAAACACAGCAAACCATAAATAATGTTATCGCAAAAATGATCGCATATTCCGATGGAAACAAGCATGATATTGCCCATTTCCTGAAAGTATATACATATGCCAGAATGATTGGCGAGATGGAAAACTTAACCGAAAGAAAGCAGGAAACTCTGGAAATCGCAGCCGTGATCCATGACATTGCCTGCCCTGTATGCCGTGTAAAATATGGTAATACAAATGGCTCCAACCAGGAAAAAGAAAGTCCTGAGCTGGTAGAAAATTTCCTCAAGGATGTGGAAATTGATGATGAAATGAAAGAGAGAATCAACTATCTGGTCAGCCATCACCACACTTATACAAACGTAGACGGACTGGACTACCGCATTCTTCTGGAAGCTGATTTTCTTGTAAATGCAGATGAAAGTGAAATGTCTGAGAATGCTGTCGAAACAGCCAGAGAGCGCGTATTTGAGACCAATACAGGCAAAAAATTACTCACAAGTATCTATAAATTGCCTGCCAGGTAAAGCAATAGAAGATGTTGAAAAAGAAAAAAATTGAGCTTGTAGTGAAGGATAAAAAAGGCTTTCACCTGTGACGGAGAAATTTATCAGTTATTTGAAGTGAAAGAAAATATGTTGAAATATTGGCGTGGCATTGGCCGCGCCCTTTTTTGTAAATGATGGGAATATAGAAATTTGTTTTCAAAAATAGTATTGACAAAACTATATTATATATCATATATTATTGTTAATTAAACAATATTGATGGACTATATAATATGATTGGAGTGATCAGATGGTATTTAACACAGGAGCTGCACTTCTGGACGCTATTGTCCTGGCGGTTGTGTCCAAGGAGCCGGAAGGTACTTACGGATACAAGATCACCCAGGATGTACGCGGAGTTCTGGATATTTCAGAATCCACACTTTATCCAGTGCTGCGCCGCCTGCAGAAGGATGACTGCCTGGAAGTTTACGATCAGGCATATGCCGGACGAAATCGCAGATATTATAAACTGACGGAGAAAGGGCAGGCACAGCTGAATTTGTACAAGATCGAGTGGAAGAATTATTCCACCAAGATAGGCAGTATGTTTGAGGACGTTGGCAGAAATGCGGACAGCGGCCACATGAGGGAGGAGAATTAACAGGTATGGACAGAGCGCAGTTTATGAAACAGCTAGAGAGGCTGCTGTCTGATATTTCGGAAGCAGAAAAGCAGGAGGCGCTGGCTTACTACAACAGTTATTTTGATGAAGCCGGTCCTGAGAATGAGGCTTCCGTGATCAGAGAGCTTGGAAGCCCCGGAAAAGTGGCTGCCATAATAAAGGCAGACCTTGACGAAAGCAATGAAGAATATGCACAGTATACAGAGAATGGATATGAGGACTTGAGGGAAAACAAGGCTTCTTATATGCCGGAGATTCGCCAAAGAGATGGGAAACATGCAGGAAAAACAGATCGTATCCACAGGGGATATCGCCCGAAAGAGAAGGGAAGCAACAGCAGGTTTATCCTGATCCTAATTGCCCTGGTATTTCTTTCCCCATTTATCATTACAGCAGCTAGTGGCGTATTCAGTATTTTACTGGTGGTGATCTTGTTTCCGTTTTTGGCGATTTTTGTATCCGGAGTTGTGGCGTTCGCATTTATCGTAGCAGCTTGCGCCTGCATTAGTGTGGGTGTTGGAATTTTGGTTACCAATACAGCTGTGGGACTTCTGGTAATGGGAATCGGCTGTCTTTTGTTTGCATCAGGAATTCTGTTCTGCATTTTAACAGGATGGCTGGGCTCCACAATTTTCCCATGGATCCTTCGCAAGGTGACAGACTTTTTCCAGAAAATCGTGTATCGGAATAAGAAGGAGGAGCAGGCATGAAAAAAGGAACAAAGGGAATGCTGATTGCAGCAGGTGCTTTCGCAGTGGCAGGAATTGGTTTCTGTATCGGTGGAATTTCTGTAGCAGCAGTGGAAACAGGCGGAAATGTGTTTGATCAGGCTGGACAGCTGCTTCAGGATAATGATTATCCGCTGGCTGGTCTGATCCATTTGGGAAACGCCCAATATCATTCTTCTGACATAGATTGGGATGCTTTAGATGGAAATACTGTGGATATGGATTTTGCCAGTGATCTGGAAATCAGTTTGAAGTATGATGAGCTCCTTATCCAGGAATACGATGGTGACAAGATTCGGGTAAATGTGGCAAATGATGCGAAGAACGATGTAGTGGTTAAGGAAACTTCCGGGAAAATCACGATTACAGATACCCGCAGTGGCAATGTAAAAAAGAAGAAACAGATAAAAGTCATTGTTCCTTCCGGGAAAGACTTTGATACGGTAAGCCTGGGTGTTGACATGGGTACTATTGATCTGGAGTGCGATTTAAAAGTACAGGAGCTTTCGGTGGAAGTTGGCGCTGGAGAATTTAGCGGTTATGGAAATATCACAGCAGCGTATTGTGATCTTCAGGTTGGCGCCGGAACCATCGACATTGATCAGCTTGATATTCAGAAACTGAATGCGGACTGCGGTGCTGGTGAAATTGACATGGTAGTAACTGGAAAAGAGAAGGACTATAATTACGATCTTTCCTGTGGTATGGGTGAGATTAATTTGGAGGATTCTGAGTACAGTGGAATTGGCATTGAGAAAAACATTTCCAATGAAGGTGCCAGAAAAGATATGGTGCTGGAATGCGGAATGGGCGAGATTGATGTGGAGTTTACTGGGGAAAGCTAAATCTTGCAGAAAGCTCTTTTCAGACACGCTCTGGTGTAAAGTTATGTAATGGATAAAAAATAAGACAGAAATGTCAGATCGGAGGAATTAATTATGAGCAATAAGCGTTTATACAAATCAACCGTAAATTGTATGCTGTGCGGTGTGTGCGGAGGAATTGCCGAGTATTTCGATATTGACCCAACCCTGGTCCGCCTGGCCTGGGTAATCCTGACCTGCTTCGGCGGCGCAGGAATCTGGGCATATATTATTGCAGCGATTATTATTCCGAAAGCATAAGAAGAATTGCACAAGATCCACTGCCTGCGAAAACTTAGCTGCGGGGGGCCGAGCTGCTTAGTTGTAGTTGACAGTCAGCTTGGCAGAATATTGCGACGGTTCGCGTGGAATATGCCATGTCAAATTGCATCCACTTTGAATAAATGTATTATATTTTGTCCATACTCCCTATATACATCCAAACACTGTAAAAAGGAGCATAGACATATGAACAAAGACAAAGAAGTAGAAGCTTACAAATCCGGAAATCTTACCCCTGAAGAACAGACAAAATATGAAATTGCTCAGGAACTTGGCATTCTGGATAAAGTCTTAGAAGGGGGCTGGAAAAGCCTCTCCGCCAAAGAAACGGGCCGGATCGGTGGCATAATGGCGCGAAAGAAACCGAAAAAATAATAGTATATTATTTGCCCCTGCAACTTGCCATCAGGCTAGAGCGTGTTTGAAAAAGGCTCTAGGAGGGGCGGGAAAATGGGGGACGCGTAAGCGTCTCCTTTTCAGAAAAAAATGGAGGAAAATTATGCGTATCCTGATAGCAGAAGACGAGGTAGAAATTGCCCGGGCACTGAAGGTTTTGCTGGAAAAAAACAAGTCCTGCAGGACAGTTTAAGAGAAAATATTCAAACTGTCATTTTAAAATATATAAAAATTGGATATTTATAACGGTACAGTATTCCTGTATGCTTTCAGACAAATAAAAGGCAGTTGAAGAAATGGAGATCTGTTAAAACAGTGCCACACAATTTTTCTGCACAATACATACAGGAGGAAATCAAAATGAGTCAGGAAAGATATGCATTAAATAAACAGCTTGCGCAGATGTTAAAAGGGGGAGTAATTATGGATGTTACAACTCCGGAGCAGGCAAAAATCGCAGAGGAGGCAGGCGCCTGCGCAGTAATGGCACTGGAGAGAATCCCAGCAGACATCCGTGCAGCAGGCGGTGTTTCCAGGATGAGCGACCCAAAAATGATCAAAGGAATCCAGGAGGCAGTCTCCATTCCGGTTATGGCGAAGTGCCGTATCGGACATTTTGTAGAAGCGCAGATCCTGGAAGCAATTGAGATTGATTATATTGATGAGAGCGAGGTACTTTCCCCGGCAGATGATGTTTACCATATTGACAAGCGTCAGTTTAAAGTACCATTTGTATGCGGAGCCAAAGATTTAGGAGAAGCTTTAAGGCGAATCGCAGAAGGCGCTTCCATGATCCGTACAAAAGGCGAACCAGGAACCGGCGATGTGGTACAGGCGGTGCGCCACATGCGCATGATGAATAGCGAGATCGCGAAAGTGGTTTCCATGCGTGAGGATGAGCTTTTTGAAGAAGCAAAGAACCTGCGTGTACCGTATGAGCTGGTTGAGTATGTACACAAAAACGGAAGACTTCCTGTGGTAAACTTTGCAGCAGGCGGTGTTGCGACTCCTGCAGATGCGGCACTTATGATGCAGCTTGGCGCAGAAGGTGTGTTTGTGGGCTCTGGTATTTTCAAATCCGGTGATCCGAAGAAGCGTGCAGCAGCTATTGTAAAAGCGGTCACCAACTATCAGGATTCCAAAATGCTTGCAGAGCTTTCCGAGGATCTTGGTGAAGCTATGGTTGGAATCAATGAGCAGGAAATCCAGCTTCTGATGGCAGAGAGGGGCAAATAAGATGAAAATCGGAATCCTTGCTGTGCAGGGAGCTTTTGCAGAACATAAGAGTAAACTGGAAAAACTGGGTGCCCGGTGCATGGAGTTGCGGAAAAAGGAAGACCTGGATGGAGACTTTGACGGACTGGTTTTGCCAGGCGGGGAGAGTACGGTACAGGGAAAACTCCTTCGGGAGCTGGAAATGTTTGAGCCTTTGAAAGAGAAAATCCAGGCTGGAATGCCGGTGCTTGCCACTTGTGCAGGGGTGATCCTTCTGGCTGACCACCTCTCTAATGATGGGCATGTGTATTTCGGAACCATGCCTGTGACAGTAAAAAGAAATGCCTACGGCAGACAGCTTGGCAGTTTTCACACCATCAGGGAAATGAAAGGAATCGGTCAGGTTCCCATGACATTCATTCGTGCCCCTTATATTGAAAAATGTGGGGAAGGCGCAGAAGTACTGGCTGAGGTGGATGGAAACATTGTAGCTGTAAAGTATAAAAAGCAGTATGGACTGGCATTTCATCCGGAACTGGATGAGGATGACAGGATACATGAGGCGTTTCTGAATAGTGTAAAGAAATATGCAAAGAAAAATTCCCCAAATACCTGGCTATAGAATGAACCTATAACCAGATATTATTTTTACATATTAGACAGATAATCCCCAGTATGTTACTATGCATTCATCAACAAAAACAAAGCAACAGCAAAGAAAAACATCAAAAACAATAACAAAACTAACATTAACAAAAAATGATGAAAAATAGTAAACATACGGAGGAAAGAAAAATGGCAGATATCAGAGATTCTAAAAACTGGGGATTTGAAACAAAACAGTTACACATTGGACAGGAGAAAGCAGATCCGGTAACAGATGCAAGAGCTGTTCCAATCTACGCTTCCACATCTTATGTGTTCCGTAACTCACAGCATGCAGCTGACCGTTTCGGACTTCGCGATGCCGGAAATATTTATGGAAGACTTACCAACCCTACAGAGGATGTTTTCGAGCAGAGAATTGCTGCTCTTGAAGGTGGAGTTGCAGCACTTGCAGTTGCTTCCGGTGCAGCAGCTATCAATTATACATTCCAGGCACTTGCAAAAACAGGTGAGCACATTGTAGCTTCCAAGACCATCTACGGCGGAACATACAACCTTCTGGCACATACTTTTCCGCAGACCAGCGGTATCACCGCAACATTTGTAGACCCGGATGTAGAAGGCTCCTTCGAAGCGGCAATTCAGGAAAACACAAAAGCAATCTTTATTGAAACCCTTGGAAACCCGAACTCCAACCTGATTGATATTGAAGAAGTTGCAAAAATTGCGCACAAACATAACATTCCTCTTGTAGTTGATTCTACATTTGCAACTCCTTACCTGGTTCGCCCGATTGAGTATGGTGCAGATATCGTCGTTCATTCTGCCACCAAATTTATCGGCGGCCATGGAACTGCAATCGGCGGCGTAATCGTAGACAGCGGTAACTTTGACTGGAAGGCATCCGGCAAATTCCCGTGGATTTCTGAGCCGAACCCAAGCTATCATGGAATTTCCTTTGCAGAGGCAACCGCTCCGGCAGCATTTGTAACTTACATTCGTGCAATCATCCTTCGTGATACAGGAGCTACCCTTTCTCCATTCCATGCATTTATGTTCTTACAGGGACTGGAAACTCTTTCCTTAAGAGTGGAGCGTCACGTAAGCAACGCCCTGAAAATCGTAGATTACCTGTCTAAACATCCACAGGTAGAAGCTGTTCATCATCCATCACTGGAGAGTGAGCCAAGCCATTATCTTTATAAGAAATACCTTCCAAACGGTGGCGGTTCCATCTTTACATTTGAGATCAAGGGTGATGCACAGACCGCTCAGAAGTTTATTGATAACCTTGCAATCTTCTCACTGCTTGCAAACGTTGCAGATGTAAAATCTCTTGTGATCCATCCTGCAACAACCACACACAGCCAGTGCACAGAGGAAGAGCTTCTTGACCAGGGAATCAAACCAAACACAATCCGTCTTTCCATCGGTATTGAGAAAGTGGAAGACCTGATCGCGGCTCTGGACGCAGCATTCGAGGCAGTAAAATAATTAAAAAATAAATTCATTTTTGTAAAAGGTACTGTATCTCCTGAAATGGAAATATAGTACCTTTTTTACGGGCTGCAACAAACGAATTCGGGCAAAATATGCCGCAAAGTGGGACGTGCGGATTGCGGGATGATTTTTCAAACAGGCTCTGGCATCTACGGAATGGTTACAGATTATCATAAAAATGTTTGTATTATTTATTCTTCTGTTTATACTTTTTTAACATTTTATGTGCAGAATTGTCAAAAACGGTAGACAGAATTGTGCAAAGTATGGTAAAATATTGATGTATTAGGGGAAAAGGGAAGGCAGTGATTTTGTGTGATAGATATCTCTAATCTTGACAGCCATATATTTGATGCTCTGTCTCAGACTTCAGATAATATGTACATTTATATAGCAGACCTGGAACGCGATTTTTCCAGATGGTCTAAGCCAAGTGTGGATTACTTCAATCTGCCGGGAGAATTTATAGAGAATACGGCGAAGGAATGGGTACAGCATATCCATCCTGCAGACCAGCATATTTTTCTGGAGGATATCGGTCGTATTTTTGAGGGGAAAAGCAACCGGCATAATTGTGAATACCGGGCTTTAAATAAATATGGGAAATATGTATGGGTAAGGTGCCAGGGAATTGTGGAGCGGAATGCGGATGGAAGCCTTGGCCTTTTTGTTGGCACGATGATGAATCTTGGTGTGAATGCCAAGTTTGACCAGCCCACTGGTTTATATACGTTTCATGAGCTGAAGAAGCAGCTTCCGTCATTTATCAGTCATGGAATGGAAGGTGCGGTTCTTCTTTTTGATGTGGACAGACTTCAGAGAATCAATGATATTCTTGGGTATCTGGTAGGAGATGAGGTGCTGCAGCGTCTGGGACAGAAATGTCAGAGTATGGAGGGCGTTATTTCTTATCGAGGACCAGGAGGTAAATTCTATTGTATTACCACGGAGAAATCCGAGAGTGCGCTTGACCGGATTTACCGGGAAGTGCAGAGATTTTCGGAGGAAGTCCCCAGGGAGATGAATCTGGAGATCCAGTTGACAATTTCCTGCGGAGTGGCCTTTTTTCCACAGGATGCAGAGGATTTCGAGACTTTGCATGCAAATGTGGAATACGCCCTTGAGCAGGCGAAGAAAGTGGGACGTGGTAGCATTGCGCAGTTTTCCGGACAAATGCACAGAAAAACAGTGGAGAAATTCCGACTGCAGGAAGTTCTCCGTGAGTCTGTTGCCAATAATTGCAGAGGGTTTGCACTGGTATACCAGCCTCTGGTGAACGGAGAGACTCAGGAGGTTTATGGTGCTGAGACTCTGATGCGTTTTTATCTGCCGGATGGAACCCTGGTTTCCCCAATGGAATTTATTCCGATCCTGGAGGAAGACGGAACCATCAGACAGGTGGGAGAGTGGCTTTTGAATGAGGCACTTGCCCAGGCGGCCTTGTGGCGCATGGAGAATCCTGATTTTGTAATTTCCGTGAATGTTTCTTATATCCAGATACTTCAGGAAGGCTTCAGGGAAATGGTGACACGGATCGTGGAAAAATCCGGCACACCGGAGAAGCAGTTGATCCTGGAGCTTACAGAGAGCTGTAAGGTATCGGATCCCAACGGCCTTCGGGATGATTTTGAATATTTTAAAAATATGGGGATCAATATGGCACTGGATGATTTCGGCACGGAGTACTCATCCATTGCATTGCTTCGCAAGCTGAAACCACAGTGGATCAAGATCGATCATACTTTTGTCCGTTCCATTCAGGATGATGAGATGGATCAGGCGATTCTGGAATATATTATGAATCTGAGTAAGCAGACCAGAATAAAGGTTTGTGTGGAAGGTGTGGAGAATGAGGAAATCCTTTCCGTTGTCCAGACTTATAAGCCGGAATTGCTTCAGGGATACTATTATTCCAGACCCTGTCCGGCGGAGGAATTTTCAAAGAAATATTTCAATGGAAAAGATAAGACAGGCAGCTACGGTTGTCTGAAAAAATAATTCTGATAAGTGTTTTTTTAAACACACTCTAGCCTCATGCTATAGAGCATGGGGCTTTTTTTGTGTGCATAATGCAATAGATCAAATCCTGTATTTATATGAGATTCTGGTGTATTCCACGAAAGGTTAAAAAACTGCAATAAGAGGTTCTTAAAGTTTCGCAGAATAGTCACATATTTTTTTAAGTACATTTCAGGTTCAGCTTCTATAATTTGGAATCGATATATCCAATATTTGTGTGTTTATTATATTGGATTTGTAAAAAGCGGAGCTTGTATTGGAAAATTACAATGTGTCAGACTCCGGGAAGGGAGGTTGAAGCAAATGGAGAAAAAAGAACATTATCGTCATGAGTTAAAATATACCATAAATTACTGGCAGTATCTGCAGCTTCGGAGCCGTTTCCGTCAGGTGATGAAAATGGATCCCCATACAAGGGCAGATGGAACCTACAGCATTCGAAGTATCTACTTTGACAATATCCAGGATAAAGCACTGCGGGAAAAAGTGAATGGTGTGGCAAAAAGAGAAAAGTTTCGGATTCGCTACTATAATGATAATTTTGAACGGATTACATTGGAAAAGAAGATAAAAAATAACAATCTTTGCATAAAAGTAAGCGCTGGATTGTCGGAAAAAGAGTGCAGAAAACTACTTAATGGTGATCTGGAGTGGATGAAGACACATTCCTCTTCATTGGTCCAGGAACTTTATGGAAAAATGAAGTATCAGCAGCTGCGGCCGAGAGTACTTGTTTCTTATACAAGGGAGCCCTACATTTATACGGCAGGAAATGTACGGATCACCTTTGACTGGAATGTACGGACCACCATGTACCACGGAAAATTTCTGGAAAAAAAAGTGTATGATGTGGAGACGGGACAGCAGTGTCCGGGAGAGATGATCATGGAAGTAAAGTATGATGCTTTTTTGCCCGGGGTGATACAGAATCTGATCCAGACAGATGGAGTAAGGCAGGAATCTTTTTCCAAATATGCAGCATGCAGAACATACGGATAAAGTGTTCAGTATCATAGTATATTCGCCCGTTGTGGCTGCTCCGGGAAGAAAGTATATTAGATGGATATGATTTCATATTTAAGAATGTAAAATATAGGAGTATAACAATTATGACATTTAATGATATTTTTAAATCCAGTTTCTTGGAAAATATAACAGAATTTTCAGCAACAGATACCCTGATCGCAATGGTGGCAGCTCTTGTCATCGGGATGTTTATTTTTGTGGTTTATAAGAAAACTTTTAACAGTGTAATGTATTCCACCGGTTTTGCCATGACTCTGGTGGGGATGACTATGGTGACTACTCTGGTAATCCTGGCAGTAACATCAAACGTTGTGTTGTCGCTTGGTATGGTTGGTGCTCTTTCTATTGTGCGCTTTCGTGCAGCAATCAAAGAGCCTATGGAGATTGTGTATCTGTTCTGGGCTGTAGCTGCAGGAATTGTAATTGGTGCCGGAATGCTGCCGCTGGCTGTGATTGGCTCTGGTATTATTGGTGTGATCCTGATTCTTTTTGCCAATAGAAAGGTACATGACAATCCATATCTGCTGATTCTGGACTGTCAGGACGAGAATGCAGAAAATGCAGCTGTTTCCCTCATGAAAGAAGCCGTAAAAAAGTATGCCGTGAAATCAAAGACGGTAAATGCACAGGGAATTGAATTTACAGCAGAGATTCGGATGAAAGATGGGGAGACTGCTTTTGTGAATCGTCTCAATGAGATCACAGGCGTGGAAAACGCGACTCTGGTAAGCTATAACGGAGAATATATGTCCTGATGGGAATTGCTCAGAGACAATCCGGGAAGTGCAGAAAAAATCCTGAAAAGTTCTGCGAGGCGTTCGGTGTGAACAGTACTTCCCCTGACAGATTTTCAGGAAAAGGATGAGAAAAAACTGACAGGAGGAATAGACATATGGTTACAAATAAATATATAACAAAAATCATTTCTGCACTTATGGCACTGGCGGTGATTCTCTGTCTTGCGACATCCGCTTTTTCCAAGCAGCTTCAGGCTGTTTACGGAAATAATGCTGTGACCATGGAATACGAAACCGAACTGTTTGATACAGACCAGGTTATGGATATCGATATTCTTATGGATGAGGATGACTGGAATGAGATGCTGGAAAATGCTATTTCTGAAGAATATTATTCCTGCGATGTTGTGGTAAATGGCAAGAAGTTCTATTCTGTGGGAATACGGCCCAAGGGAAATACCAGCCTTTCGTCTATTGCAAGTGCCCCCGATACAGATCGGTACAGCTTTAAACTGGAATTTGATCATTACATTGAAGGGCAGACCTGCTATGGTTTAGATAAACTGATTTTGAATAATAATTATGCTGACGCTACCAATATGAAAGAAGCTGTTGTTTATGATATGTATCAGTATCTGGATGTGGATGCATCACTTTATAATTATGCAAAAATCTGTGTAAACGGAGATTACCGGGGCATGTATCTGGCTTTGGAAGCTGTAGAGGACAGTTTTATGCTGCGCAATTATGGCACAGAAGATGGAAATCTGTATAAGCCGGAAAGCATGGGTGTTGGCGGCGGTGATGGGGAGGAAGGGAAAGATGGAGGCGAATTTCCCGGTATTGACGCAGAAAAGGTAGGAGAAGACAGTCAGGAAAGTGATGGTGAAAAGACAGGAGAAGACAGCCAGAATAGTAACAGGAAGGAAAACGAGGAATCCGGTACAGACAATGGGGAAACGGCGGAAAGTGAAAAAGAAAGCCCATCAGCAAGCAGTGAAAGTCAGATGCCACAGGGAGGCGGTTTCCAAGGTGGTGCACCGCAAATGGGAAATCCGCCGGAGAATATTCAGATGCCCCAGAGTGAAAATGACAAAATGCCAGATGAATTTCAGTTTTCCCAAAATGGTGAACAATCTGAGGATATTGATTTTTCAGATTTTAAGATGGGTGCCATAGGTGGCAGCGGAGGCGCGGATCTGAATTACACAGATGATGACCTTGACAGCTACTCCACTATCTGGGACGGAGAAGTTACCAGCTCGGGCAAAAAAGATCATAAGCGCGTGGTAGAAGCCCTGAAGAATATTAGTGAAGGCACAGATCTTGAGACGTATATGGATGTAGACAATATCTTGAAATATATGGCAGTTCACACCTTTGTGGTAAACGATGACAGTCTTTCCGGTACAATGGCCCATAATTATTATCTCTATGAATACAACGGTAAACTGAATATTCTCCCATGGGATTACAATCTTTCTTTTGGAGGAATGTCCATGGGTGGTGGAATGGGAGGTCAGTCTTCTGGTGCCACATCTGTGATAAACGATGCTATTGACACACCATTTTCTATTACAAACTTCTTTGATGCATTGCTGGAAAATGAAGAATATCTGGCGAAATACCATGAGTACTTAAATGAGCTTGTAGAGAAATATGTAAATGGCGGTGAATTCCAGAAAACTTATGAGCGGATCCGCAGCCAGATTGATGAGCTTGTGGCAGAAGATCCCACTGCATTTTACAGCTATGAAGAGTATGAGGCAGCTGTCGAAATGCTGTATGAAGTAATAAATCTCCGCGGGGAAAGTGTAAGCGGTCAGTTGGACGGCACAATTCCTTCCACAGATGATGGACAGAAGGCGGACTCATCCACTCTTATAGACGGTTCCGGCATTGAACTTAGTGTGATGGGAAGTATGTCCATGGGAGGTGGAGCAGGAGAAGGCATTGGAGTTCCCGGCGGAAGAGGTGATGGAGGGCAGATGAGAGCTCCTGGCGGAAGCGTTGATGAACAGCAGACAGGAGTTCCCGGTGGAAGCGTTGATAAATAGCAGACAGGAACTTCCAGTGGAGGCAGTGATGGACAGCAGATGAGAGCTCCCGGTGGAAGCATTGATGAACAGCAGACAGGAGCTTCCGGTAAAGAGGCTGGTAATTCAGATGGAAATGAAGCATTACAAAAAACAGAGTCAGGTGGTGTATAATAAGAAAAACGGAGTTGAAAAGCCATGGTTAATCCGTTATAATTTTCATATATAAATACATGAAAAAAGTTTTTTTTCAGAAAATTGTATGTTGCTGGTCATGGGGTGGACAGCAACGACTATATGAAGGGGGATTTTTCTATGACGAAAATGAAGAAGATTTGCATACCTGTTCTTGCAGCTGCAGCCCTTGCGTTTTCAGTTCCCGGAACTACGCAGGAGGCAGAGGCTTCCTGTAATACTTACCGTGTGAATGTTGCTACTGGATATCTGGCTCTTCGGACAGATACATCCTATAATAGCGGTAATGAGATTGGAGAGCTTTACAGTGGCGATCTGGTGGAAGTGATGGATTACACTGGTGCCACTGGTTACTGGTATGTATACTCTCCTAAGTATGACGATTTCGGATACGTGAATAATGATTATCTGGATTCTGTGACATCTTCCGTATCTTCCTATGATACAATGTGGACCGTAAGCGTTTCCACCGGATATCTGGCTCTTCGCAATGTACCGGAATATGATGCATCTAATGAAATCGGTGAGCTCTATTCAGGAGATACCGTCTGGGTTTCCGACAGCAGCAATTCTCAGTACTGGTATGTGTATTCCCCGAAACTGGACGGCTATGGATATGTGAACCAGGAGTACCTGTACAGAGAAGAGGGACTGGATACAGATTCCAGCTATTTTGGCGAAATAAGAACGGTCAGTGTTGCCAAGGGCTATCTGGCACTTCGCAATATGAAGGCATATGATGCTTCCAATGAAATCGGGGAATTATATGCCGGCGATACTGTACAGCTTCTGGACACAAGTGATTCCCAGTACTGGTATGTGTATTCCCCGAAATATGATACCAATGGATTTGTAAACAAAGATTATCTGGTGGGTGGAAATGCATATGCTACCTTGTATGTAAAAGTGCCTACCGGCTATCTGGCTCTTCGATCCGCTATGGGATATGATGCGGCAAATGAGATTGGTGAACTGAATACCGGTGATACTGTGGTAGTAATTGATTCCAGTTCGGATAAATACTGGTATGTATATTCTCCACGCCTTATGAAATACGGATATGCGGATTGTAATTATATATTCTGCAATTGATGAGCAGGAAAGAAAAACAGCCTCTGACTTTTTTACTGGGAAAGTCAGAGGCTGTTTTTGAAATAACTATAATTTTTATAACTGCACACTTGAATTCATATCCTACGCGATTGGTATAGTTGTTACTGTTTACTCCGTGACCAGTAACGTATAGTTATCTTTATAGAAATTTCATACTTTCTCTGATTGAACAAAAAAACCTGCAATGCTATACTAAAATTAAAACATATTTGAAAAACAGGAGTGTGATAAATTGCAGGATACCATAGAAAACTATATTCACCTTGAAAAGGTTTCCAAGATTTATGGAACAAAAGAAGTAAAAATAATCGCAGTAGATGAGATCAGCTTTAACATAGCAAAAGGCGAGTTTGCCGTGATCGTAGGTCCCAGTGGCGCTGGTAAGACTACGGTTCTGAATATTCTGGGAGGAATGGATACTGCCACCAGCGGTCAGATCTGGGTAGATGGAAGGAATATAGCGAAATACAATAACCGCCAGCTCACCAGCTACCGCAGGGACGATATTGGATTTGTTTTTCAGTTTTATAATCTGGTTCCCAATCTGACAGCTCTGGAAAACGTAGAACTGGCAGGACAGATCTGTAAGAACCCCATGGATCCGAAAACTGTTTTGGAAGAGGTGGGCCTGAAAGACAGACTTGGAAATTTTCCTGCCCAGTTATCAGGCGGTGAACAGCAGAGAGTTTCCATTGCAAGAGCTCTTGCCAAGAATCCGAAGATGCTCCTTTGTGATGAGCCTACAGGTGCGCTGGATTACCAGACTGGTAAGGCAATTCTCAAGCTTTTACAGGATATGTGCCGCCAAAAGGGGATGACAGTAGTGGTTATCACTCATAACTCTGCATTGACGCCTATGGCAGATCGCGTGATTAAAATAAAAAACGGCAAGGTGGCACAGATGACTTTGAATGCCCACCCAACCCCGGTAGAAGAAATTGAGTGGTAGGTGAGAGATGAAAGCATTAAGAAAAGAATTCTGGATGGAGATCCGGAAAAGCAAATCCAGGTTTATCTCCATTCTTCTGATCGTGGCTCTCGGAGTGGCCTTCTTTTCCGGTATTCAGGCTTCCTCGCCGGATATGCGCTATTCCGGAGATGCCTATTATGACGAAAGCAGCCTGATGGATATCAAGGTTGTGGGCACAATGGGCCTGACATCTGATGATGTTTCTTCTATAGAAAGTATAGATGGCATTGAGTCCGCAGAAGGTGCCTGGTCTACCGATGTGATGTGCGGGGAAGGCCAGAAGCAGAAGGTTCTTCACATTGAATCCATAAATGACACAGTGAATAAACTGGATGTGCAGGAGGGACGCCTTCCGGAAAAAAGTGGAGAGATTTTTCTGGATAGCACATTTGCTTCTACCAATGAATATAAGGTAGGAGATAAGGTGGCTTTGCGTGAAGATGGAGATTCCCCCCTTCTTGTGACCACAGAATATACGGTAGTGGGAACTGGAAGAAGTCCTCTTTATATTTCCTTTAATAGAGGAAATACCACCCTTGGAACTGGTGAAGTCAATGGATTTGGATATGTGCTCCCGGAAGATTTTGACCAGGAAATTTATACGCAGATTTATGTGACCGTTCATGGTGCAAAGGGCCTTACAAGTTATACAGACGGTTATGAGAATCTGATCGCCAAAATCAAAGGTCGTGTTGAAAACATAGCAGATGATCGCTGTCAGATCCGCCTTGCAGCTGTGAAGGCAGATGCACAGGAGGAAATCAATGATGCCCAGAAGAAGCTGGACGATGGGAAAAAAGAGGCAGATGAAAAACTTGCTGACGCAAAAGAAGAATTAGATAAAGGTGAAAAGGATTTAGAAGACGGCAGGCAAGAGTATGAAGATGGAAAATCCCAGTTAGAAGACGCAAAAACAGAGCTTGCCGATGGAAAAAAACAGCTGGAAGATGCGAAGACAGAGCTTACTGATGGGAAAAACCAGTTAGAAGATGCAAAAGCGCAGCTTGCTGATGGAAAAAGTCAGCTGGAATCTGCCAAGAGTCAGCTTTCCTCCAGCAAAAGCCAGCTTGACACTGCCAGAAGCCAGCTGGATGATGGATGGAGTCAGGTAAATGCAGCAAAAGCCCAGCTTGCTGACGGACAGGCTCAGCTTGATTCCGCGCAGAAGCAGGTAACCAGTGGTCTGGCAGAATTAGAGGAAAATCAGAAGACTTTAGATGAAAATAAAGCGAAACTTGCAGATGGAAAAGCCCAGATTGAGGCAGGCGAGCAGCAGTTAGAAGCCGCAAAGCAGACTTTGACAACAAAGCAAAGTGAACTGGATCAGTCAAAAGCGGAGATCATTGCCGGACAGCAGCAGATCGAAAGTACCAGAACCCAGTTAAATGCCCAGAAGCAGCAGATTACAGATGGACTTTCCCAGGTATCAGCAGGAGAAGCACAGCTTCAGGATGGAATAAGTGCTTTGGAAAGTGCAAAAGCTCAGCTGACGGAGCTGCAGAGTCAGCTTGAGATAGTACGCGCAAGTTACAACGCAGCACTGGAAAATCCGGATGCTTCCCAGGAGGAAATAGATATTCTGGCAGCTCAGGTGTCTGCACTGGAAGAACAGGAGGCGGCGGTAAGCCAGCAGATTCAGGCAAGTGAAGCGCAGATTGAGAGTCAGCGGCAGCAGCTTGCAGCGACCAGAAGTGAGTTGGAAAGCGGGCTTGCAGCAGTCGAGAATGGACTTTCCCAGCTTTCTCAGAAAGAAAGCGAGCTGAATGCTGGACGGGAACAGATAACAGCAGGTCAGGCAGAGATTGACGCCGGATGGATTCAGATTCAGGAACAGGAGAATACTCTTGCTGCTTCGAAAGCTGAGATAGAGGCAGGGGAACAGGAACTGGAAAAAGGTCAGAAGCAGTTAAAGGCAGCAAAGAAAAAACTGAATAAAGCCCAGAAAGAAATTGATTCCAATGCAGAGACTCTGGCAGCAGGACAGGCGGAACTGGATGCCAATGTGGCAAAGCTGAATGACAGCGAAGCGCAGTATGCTTCCGGCCTGGAACAGTATCATTCCGGTGCCCGGCAAATTGCGGAAAATGAGGCAAAGCTTACTTCCGGTGAACAGGAGATTGCAGAAAATGAGGCAAAACTTGCCGATGGTGAGAAAGAAATTGCAGACAATGAGAAGAAGCTTGCAGACGGTGAAAAAGAGATTACAGACAATGAGAAAAAGCTTCAAGATGCGGCTAAAGACTTGAAAAAAGGTGAGAAAGACCTTGCAGATGGAAAGAAAGAGTACGAAGACGCCAAAAAAGATGCGGAGGATGAGATTGCCGAGAATCAGCAAAAGCTGAATGATGCGAAAAAGGAACTGGAAGATCTGGAAATGCCGGAGTGGATGGTCACAGATAGGGAGGATCTTCCGGAATATACGGATTACGGTGATAATGCAGACCGTCTTCGAAACATCGGTCAGGTTTTCCCGGTCATCTTTTTCCTGGTAGCGGCATTGATCAGTCTTACCACTATGACTCGTATGGTGGAGGAGCAGCGAACCCAGATCGGTACCTTGAAGGCATTGGGATATAAGAAGTCTGCTATTGCAGCAAAATATATCTGTTATGCATTTTTTGCAACTCTTCTTGGCAGTGTGCTGGGAATGCTGATCGGAGAGAAAATCATTCCATACATTATTATAACTGCTTATGGAATTATGTATCATAACGTGGCAAATACCATTTCCATTGATTATCAGCCTGGCTTCGCACTGATCGCTTCCGCAGCCTCTGTTGTATGTACAGTTGGAGCGACTCTTTTTGCAAGTGGAAAGGAGCTGCAGGAGACACCGGCCTCTCTTATGCGCCCACCGGCTCCGAAAGAGGGCAAGCGGGTATTGCTGGAGCGGCTCACATTTATATGGAAGCATTTAAGCTTTTCCTGGAAGTCCACAATTCGAAATCTTTTCCGTTACAAGAAGCGCCTAATCATGACGGTCTTTGGAATTGCAGGAAGCATGGGACTGATGCTGGTTGGCTTTGGGATTCAGGATTCCATCAGTGATATTGCCGCTATTCAGTACCGGGAGCTTCAGCATTATGACGGAATGGTGATTGAGGACAGCGATGCTACAGAGGAAGAACATGCAGAGCTGTTTGAATACATGAAGGAAAATGAGCAAATCGCCCATTGCAATCGGGTACAGATGACGAAGATCAGTGCTCCTAAAGGCAGCTCCAGCGTCAGTATTTATCTGTTTGTGCCAGAGAGCCTGAGTGAGTTTGCAAAGGATGTAACCTTAAAGAACCGTATTACCGGGGAAACATATGAGCTTACCGACGAAGGTGCTGCTATTTCCGAGAAAACAGCATCCCTGCTGGGATTAAAGGTGGGAGATATGATTCCCCTAAAAAAGGGAGATAAGGAATATAAGGTGAGGGTGGCTGTGATCACAGAGAATTATATGAGCCATTACCTTTATATGACGCCCAGGGTTTATGAGCAGACGTTCGGGGAAAAGCCGGAGTATGAGAACATTGTGTTTACTATGCAGGAAGACTGCAAGGATGATCTGGAAATGGCAGGAAGCCGGATCCTTGCTAATCCTGGTGCTCTCAGCATCAGTTATACCAGTAGTCTGGCATCACAGGTTGACCGTATGCTGAGCACTCTGGATGCGGTGATCCTGGTGCTGATCGTTTCCGCAGGAATGCTGGCTTTTGTGGTATTGTATAATCTGAATAATATCAATATTACAGAAAGACAGAGGGAGCTGGCAACTTTGAAGGTGCTTGGCTTCTATGACGGAGAGGTCTCCCAGTATGTGCTTCGGGAAAACGTGATCCTGACAGTGCTTGGAATTATGTTTGGAGCAGTGTTTGGAATTCTCATTCACAGGTATGTGATTACTACGGTTGAGGTGGATGCAGTTATGTTTGGACGTAATATTAAGCCGTTGAGCTTTTTATACAGTGGAATTCTGACAAGCATATTTTCCATTGTGGTGAATGGGGTGATGCATTTTAAGCTGAAAACTATTGATATGGTGGAATCCTTAAAGAGTGTGGAATAAAAAATATTGAGAAAACACTGTCTGAGCGGTGTAATTGAGAAATTTTGAAATTAGCTTGACAAGCCGGAAGAATGCAATTATAGTTATATCCATAAAAGTGGCGGCTTTTTCCGGATATTTACAAGGAGATCAGACCGCTGCAGCGAAAAGCGTTGAAGAAGAGGAGTAAGTAAATGCCCTCCCAGAGAGAAATGTCCAGGGATAACTGTGGTGGAAGACATTTTGAGATCCGCATTCACTGAAGGTAGCTTCTGAGCCGGGAAACTGAACAAGCAGTGATATCTGCAGTAAGTTTTCACGCAATTCCAGCGTTACAGGAAAGAGATATGTGTACAACAGAGCGAAGACTGTAAATGAATTCAGGGAAACAGTACTTTGCATTTTGCACATAATGAAGGTGGTACCGCGTTAATTTCGCCCTTCACACAATTGTGTGAGGGGCTCTTTTTTTAGGAGGAAAATCATGAGCAAAGAACTTGCAAAGACCTACGATCCAAAAGGAATCGAGGAACGTCTTTACCAGAAATGGATGGACAACGGATATTTTCATGCAAAAGTAAACCCGGATAAGAAACCATTTACCATTGTTATGCCGCCGCCAAACGTAACCGGACAGCTGCATATGGGACATGCACTTGATGAAACTATGCAGGACATTCTCATCCGTTTCAAGAGAATGCAGGGCTACGAAGCACTGTGGCAGCCGGGAACTGACCATGCAGCTATTGCTACAGAGGTTAAGGTTACTGAGAAACTGAAAAAAGAAGGCATCGACAAGGCAGAAATCGGCCGTGAGAAATTCCTGGAATATGCCTGGGAGTGGAAAGAAGAGTACGGCGGAAAAATTATCAACCAGCTGAAGAAGCTTGGTGCTTCTGCAGACTGGGAGCGAGAGCGCTTCACCATGGATGAGGGATGCTCCAAGGCTGTACAGGAAGTCTTCATCAAGTTATATGAAAAAGGCTACATCTACAAAGGTTCCCGTATCATCAACTGGTGTCCGGTATGCCAGACTTCCATTTCCGATGCAGAGGTTGAGCATGAGGATCAGGACGGATTTTTCTGGCACATCAATTACCCGGTTGTTGGAGAAAAAGGAAAATTCGTGGAAATTGCAACAACACGTCCGGAAACACTTCTTGGAGATACTGCAGTTGCAGTAAACCCGGATGATGACCGTTACAAAGACATTGTTGGCAAAATGCTGAAGCTTCCTCTCACAGACAGAGAGATCCCGGTTATTGCCGATGAGTATGTTGATAAAGAATTTGGTACCGGATGCGTAAAGATCACACCGGCACATGACCCTAACGATTTCGAGGTTGGAAAGAGACACAACCTTCCGGAAATTAACATCATGAATGATGATGCTACCATCAATGAGCTGGGTGGTAAATACGCCGGCATGGATCGTTACGAAGCAAGAAAAGCCATGGTAGAGGATCTGGACAAGCTTGGCCTTCTGGTGAAGGTTGTTCCGCACAATCACAGCGTTGGAACACATGACCGCTGCCATGCAACCGTAGAGCCGATGATCAAGCCTCAGTGGTTTGTAAAGATGGATGAAATGGCCAAAGCTGCTATCAAGACTCTTGAGGATGGAGATCTGAAATTCGTTCCGGAGCGTTTTGACAAGACTTACCTTCACTGGCTGGAGAACATCCGTGACTGGTGTATTTCCCGTCAGCTGTGGTGGGGACACAGAATCCCGGCTTACTACTGCGATGAGTGCGGTGAGACTGTAGTTGCAAGAGAAATGCCGGAAAAATGTCCGAAATGCGGATGCACACATCTTCATCAGGACGAGGATACTCTGGATACCTGGTTCAGCTCTGCTCTGTGGCCATTCTCCACACTTGGCTGGCCGGACAAGACACCGGAACTGGAGTACTTCTATCCAACAGACGTGCTGGTAACCGGATATGACATTATTTTCTTCTGGGTTATCCGTATGGTATTCTCTGCTCTTGAGCAGACTGGCAAGACACCGTTCCATCATGTGCTGATCCATGGTCTGGTAAGAGATTCCCAGGGACGCAAGATGAGTAAATCCCTTGGAAATGGTATCGATCCGCTCGAGGTTATCGACAAGTACGGCGCCGATGCACTTCGTATGACACTGATGACCGGTAACGCACCGGGCAACGATATGCGCTTCTATTGGGAGCGTGTGGAAGCAAGCCGTAACTTTGCGAACAAGGTATGGAATGCAGCCCGTTTCATCATGATGAACATTGAGAAAGCGCCGGTAACGGATGTGAAGCTTTCTGACCTGCAGATGGCTGACCGCTGGATCCTCTCCAAGGTCAACACGCTGGCAAAAGATGTTACCGAGAACATGGATAAGTACGAGCTGGGAATCGCCCTCCAGAAGGTTTACGATTTCATCTGGGAGGAGTTCTGCGACTGGTACATCGAGATGGTGAAACCCCGTCTTTACAATGACGAGGATACCACAAAGGCAGCAGCTCTCTGGACACTGAAGACCGTTCTCTCCAATGCCCTGAAGCTTCTTCATCTCTACATGCCCTTCATCACAGAGGAAATCTACTGCACACTCCGTCCGGAAGAGGAGTCCATCATGGTCGCTTCCTGGCCGGAATATCAGGAGAGCTGGAACTTTGCAGAGGATGAGAACGCCATCGAGACCATCAAAGAGGCTGTTCGTGCAATCCGTAATGTGCGTACCGGCATGAACGTACCGCCCAGTAAGAAAGCGAAAGTTTTCGTTGTATCTGAGGACGAGGCAGTTCGCGAGATCTTCGAGAACGGAAAAGTCTTCTTCGCAACTCTGGGTTATGCCAGCGATGTCACCGTACAGGTGGACAAGGCAGGCATCGGCGAGGATGCGGTTTCTGCAGTGATCCACAAAGCGACAATCTACATGCCCTTTGCAGAGCTGGTAGATATCGAGAAAGAGATCGAGCGTCTGAAAAAAGAGGAGGAGCGTCTCACCAAAGAGCTGGCACGTTCTAACGGCATGCTGAACAATGAGCGTTTCATCAGCAAAGCGCCCCAGGCCAAGATCGATGAAGAAAAAGCGAAACTGACCAAATATACGGAGATGATGGCTCAGGTGAAAGAGCGCCTGGCCCAGCTCGCGAAATAAGATTGAAAAAAGAGAAGAGCTTTACCGGAAATCTACCCGGTAAGGCTTTTCTTTCA
>ERZ825324.2047-NODE-2047-length-22338-cov-3.329264_pt1 | contig 22338 bp, 16 predicted proteins | sample MGYA00519859_ERZ825324 | MGnify/ENA primary metagenome ERZ825324 (study PRJEB31778, sample SAMEA3449198) | human gut metagenome | biome: human gut; feature: human-associated habitat; material: faeces | place: United Kingdom | collected 2010/2012 ... | reverse complement strand
GTAGGAGCGTGGCAGCGAGGGCCGACGGGAGTTGACTGATGGTCAATGACCGAGGCCGAGCTGCCGCGCGACGACCCAGATGGGCCGTTATCACGACGCCCCTTAATATGCCTCTTAAACGGTCAGGATCTCCTTCTCCTTGGCCGCAAACACATCGTCGATACGCTTCAGATACTTGTCGTGAAGCTTCTGCACGCTTGTCTCGGCGTCCTTCTCCACATCCTCGGGCATACCCTGCTTCACTGCCTTCTTCAGACCGTCGATAGCATCGCGGCGCGCGTTGCGCACCGACACCTTGGCCTGCTCAGCCTCGGCTTTCGACTGCTTCACGAGCTGTTTGCGGCGTTCCTCGGTCAGCGGAGGGATAGCCAGACGTATCACCTCGCCGTTATTCTCCGGCGTGATACCCAGCTCCGAGTTGATGATCGCCTTCTCGATCTCCTTGAACATCTGCTTCTCCCAGGGAGTGATGGCGATCGTGCGCGCATCGGGCACCGACACATTGGCCACCTGCGAGATGGGCACAGCGCTGCCGTAATACTCCACCTTTATGCCGTCGATGATCTTGGGATTGGCCTTGCCTGCGCGGATATGCGCCAGAGCCTCGTCGAGATAAGCCACCGCGAGCTCCATCTTCTCCTCTGCGGGAGTCAAAAAATCTTTGGGTTCCATATATGGTAGTTTGATTAGTTTTTAACACATAGGCCGGTCAGTACACCAGCGTGCCGATCGGCTCGCCGGCTATCACTTTGGCCAGATTGCCGGGCGTATCCATGCAGAACACCACTATCGGCAGACCATTCTCCTTACAGAGGGCCGTAGCCGTCAGATCCATTACCTTCAGGCCGCGGGTATAGACCTCATCATAGCTGATCTCGCTGAATTTCGTGGCCGTAGGATCTTTCTCCGGATCAGCGGTATATATGCCGTCGACGCGCGTACCCTTGAGCATCACATCGGCCTCCACCTCAATGCCGCGCAGAGCGCTGCCGGTGTCGGTGGTGAAGAACGGATTGCCCGTGCCTCCCGCTATTATCGCCACCTCGCCGCGCTGCAGCGCCTCGATGGCCTTCCACTTGCTGTAATGCTCCCCGATCGGAAACATGTTGATGGCCGTGAATACCTTTGCCGGCTGACCCACAGCTTCCAGAGCCGAGCTCAGCGCCAGGGAGTTGATCACGGTCGCAAGCATCCCCATCTGGTCGCCCTTCACGCGGTCGAAGCCGCGCGTGGCGCCCGACAGCCCGCGGAAGATATTGCCTCCGCCGATCACTATCGCCACCTCTACACCCTCGGAGGCTATCTGGTGGATTTGCTCGGCATACTGGCCGAGACGCTCGGTGTCGATGCCGGTGCCCTTGGCTCCGGCGAGCGATTCGCCGCTCAGCTTGAGCAGCACGCGCTGGTATTTCGATCTCATTTCAGCTAACGGTTATATTGTTTCTGCAAAAATAGTCGTTTGCCCTGAATTGTGCAATTCGCGCAGACATTTTCCTTTTGCCCCCTTGCTGGCAATGGAGGCCTGTTCTTGTTATACCCCGACGAAACCTCTCTTGAAGCTACTTAACATCCGAGAGTCGCCGCCTGACCGCTCCAACACTTTGCCGTTTCGTGCAAATCCGCCGAAAAACATTTTGCCGTTTCGTGCGCAATAGGTGATTTTGCGTTAGCTTACAACCAATTAAGCACTCCAATGAATCAAGCCATCTTATGATAAGCCATAAGGACAAGATCTGCCCTATAGAGGTCAAATCATCGGGATATAAGACACACAAATCGCTTGACGAATTCCACCGGAAATTCTCATCGCGGATTCGGGGATATATTCTATGGCAGGAAATCGGCGGGGATAGCCGAGGATTTTGTAATTTTGCGGCCGGAAAATATCTGACTGGAATCTTACACCGGCAAATCGGTGTAGAAATTACACTTAGTTCATATGAAAAACCGCAAGGGACTTCTGGCGATGGCGCTGGGGACATTCGCTCTCGGAGTGGCCGAATTCGGCATGATGGGCATATTGGGCGACGTCGCCTGCGGGGTCGGCGTGTCGATCGTCAAGGCAGGCCACCTCATATCCTTCTACTCTGCCGGCGTGGCCGTAGGCGCCCCGGCTCTCGTGCTGCTCCACCGCATGCCGCTGCGGCGGCTTATGGTGCTTCTGGCGGCTCTGATACTTCTGGGCAATCTCCTGGCTGCCATGTCAGCAGGCTTCGGGATGCTGCTCTGCTCACGATTCCTGTCGGGACTGCCCCACGGAGCTTTTTTCGGAGCCGGGGCCATCGTCTGCTCGCGCCTCGCATCGAAAGGCCACGGAGCGCAGGCGGTGGCGGTGATGGTCGGAGGCATGACCGTGGCCAATCTGGCGGGAGTGCCGCTGGCCACTCTCGTGTCCAACCTCGCCGGATGGCGCTTCGCATTCGCCATCGTGGCCTTTATGGCGCTTCTTGCCGTGGTGACGCTCCGCCTGTGGCTTCCCGCACTCGATCCGCTGCCCGACACCGGCATCAAGGGCCAGTTCCGCTTCCTACGCTCTCCTGCGCCATGGCTGATCTATGGCGGGGTATTTTTCGGTCAGGCAAGCGTCTACTGCTGGCTCAGCTATATCGAGCCGATCATGACCCGGATGGCCGGATTTTCAGGCGCGGCTATGACCTACGTCATGATGGTGGTTGGTCTCGGCATGGTCATCGGGAATGCCTGCTCGGGCAAGCTCGCCGACCGCTACAGCGTGTCGGTGGTATGCGGAGCGCTTGCTGCGGCCATGGCGGTCGTAATGCCGGCGATCTACCTGCTCGATACGTTCAAAATCCCGTCGCTGATACTGGCTTTCATGGCATCCTTCGGTCTTTTCGGCATCGGAGGCCCGCTGCAATATCTTATCGTGAAATTCGCCAAGGGTGGCGAAATGCTCGGAGGAGCAGGCATACAGATAGCCTTCAATGTATCGAATGCCGTCTCGGCATGGCTCGGCGGACTCGCCATCGGCGCCGGCTGGGGACTCGCTTCTCCGGCGCTGCTCGGAGTGCCGTTCGCGCTTGCCGGAGCCACATTCCTGTGGATTCTCCACCGCCGGTTCGGCGCGCAGGGAGCCTGAAAGATGATCAGTTGTTGATTTTGAGCGACATGCCGTTCAGGCGCCGGTAAAGATCAAGGGCATAGACGTCGGTCATGCCCGACACGTGATCCACTACCGCCTGCACTTTGCCGTAAAGCGTCGGGGCATCCACCTCATACTGCTGCGGCACTTTCGACAGCAGCAACCGCGAATAGTTGAGCGTGGGATTGAGCACCGCATGCACGAGTTTCTCCATCAGGAATGTGATTATCGACGTGCCCGCGAGTTCCAGATCCACTACGTCGGGGGTCTGATATATCTTGTCCCACGACAGCGCGCTGCACGCCCTGTAGCCCTCGCGCTCCCTCTCGGCGATGTGCTCCACGAGACACCCCTCGAAGTCGCCGGCCAGGATAGCCTCCTCGTTGTCGGTGAACGTGCGCGCGCAGGCTGCTACCAGAGCGCCTATGACGCTCGACCGCAGATAGCCTATCTTCTCGTTGGGGTCATCCACCCGCTCCATATTCGCTATAATGCGCTTGCGACGCTCCGGCTCGAAGAATGCCAGCAGAAGCTCGATCACTTCACCTGTGGCAAGCAGCCCGAGCTTATGGGCATCCTCGATGTCCATTATCTCATAGCAGATATCGTCGGCCGCCTCCACGAGATATACCAGCGGATGGCGGGCGTAGCGGAGCGCGCCGTCATCGCTGTGGCGCGGAAGCATCCCGAGCTCGTCGGCAACCCGGCGGAAATCCTCCTTTTCCGACGTAAAGAAACCGAATTTGCTCTTCTTGCCGGCAAGCACCGACTCGTAAGGATATTTCACTATCGAGGCCAGTGTGGAGTAGGTCATCGCGAAGCCGCCCGGACGGCGCCCCTTGAAGCGATGGGTCAGCAGACGGAAAGCATTGGCGTTACCTTCGAAATGCGTCAGATCGGCCCACTGGCCGGGCGTCAGCTCCGACTGCAGTTCTCGACCGGCCCCTTCGCTGAAGAAGGTGGAAATGGACTTCTCACCTGAATGCCCGAACGGAGGGTTGCCCAGATCATGTGCCAGACATCCCGCGGCGACAATCTCGCCGATCGCATCGAATTTAGCCGTCCAAGGTTGCCCGGCATGACGCTCTCGGAGCACGATGGCCGCCTCCGTGGCGAGCGAACGGCCTACGCAGGCCACCTCGATCGAATGCGTCAGACGGTTATGGACGAAGATGCTTCCCGGCAGCGGAAACACCTGGGTCTTGTTCTGCAGCCGCCTGAAGGGCGACGAGAACACCAGACGGTCATAGTCGCGCTGGAAATCGCTGCGCACCCCGCGCCGCGGGTCGTGGTAATCCTCAAGTCCGAAGCGCTTGTCGCATATCAGGCGGTTCCAGTCCATTGTCATGAGCTATAGATATTTTTCAGCGGAGGCTGGGATGAAAAAGACGGTTGATAGAATAGCGGGCCTCGCGTATCATAGAGGCGATAGGCGTGATTATCGGACGGAACGGGCGTTCGTCGGGATTGGTATAGAGCCACAGCTGCCCCGGATGGCACTCTATCTCAAGAGTCTCGCCGAGAGCCACCGGCTCGCCGTCGATATGGGCCGGTCCGGGATGCTTGCGCTCGATTGTGGCGGAAGCCACCCGTATGGTGTCGACCAGAGCGTTGCGGTAGGTATAGCCTGTCAGCGTGTCGACGCCGACAAGCATTGTCGAGAGCGGATTGCCGGCATGTATTATTGTGATGTCGAGAAGTCCGTCGGTCATAGTGGCCTTCGGGGCGATATATACGTTGTTGCCATATTGCGAGGCGTTGCAGACGGCCACAAGGAACGCCTGCTCGGTGATGATCTGACCGTTGGCGCGGATGATGTATTCGTCGGCGCTGTAGTTTACGAACTGCCTTATGGTATTGTTGACGTAGCTGACCAGTCCGCGGTGCTTGCCGCGCGCGAAGGCATCGCTGACAGCCGCATCGAATCCCACTCCGAAGGTGCAGAAAAAGGGTCGTCCGTTGACCGAGCCGTAATCGCAGGCCACCGGGCAGTCGCGTGCTATGATCTCGAGCGAGGCACGGGTGTCGACCGGTATGTCGAGATGCCGGGCCAGGCCGTTGCCCGAGCCGCATGGGATTATGCCGAGCTTCACCTTCGAGCCGCATAGAGCCGTGGCCGCCTCGTTGATCGTGCCGTCGCCGCCCGCCGCTATCACGGAGTCATAACCCTCGTCGGCCGCACGCCGTGCCAGACGTGTGGCGTCTCCATGGGCTGTGGTCCATGCCGCCTCCACCTCCAGCCCGTTGCCGGCAAGACGCGAGGCCACCAAGGCATCGAGTCCGCGCTTATTGCCCGTGCCTGAGATGGGATTTATTATGAGCAGACATTTTTTCTTGTTCATAGGAGTGCAAAGTTAGGCATTTGTCGCCAAATATCATTAAATTTGCCGCATGATTCAATCGGTTGTGACCTTCATGCGCCGCCATCCGGCGCTGCTCGTCGCCTTAGTGGCGGCAGTCTTTTTTCTGCCGTGGCTCGGCCTTACGTTGTTCAACACCAAAGGGGAGCCGCGCGAGGCCATCGTGGCCGTGTCGATGCTCCAGAGCGGCGACTGGGTGCTCCCGGTGTCGTTCGGAGGTGACATCCCCTACAAACCGCCTTTCCTGGCCTGGTGCATAGCCGTTGTGTCATGGATCGCCGGCGGAGTCGGCGAATACACCTCCCGGCTGCCGTCGGCCCTGGCCGCCATAGCTCTCGCCGTCGCCACCCAGCGGTGGGTGCGCCGCGGAGGGGCTTCTGCGGCCGCATCGGTCGTCACTGCACTGCTTACCGTCAGCTGCTTCGAGGTATGGCGCGCGGCGTCGGCATGCCGCGTAGATATGGTGCTGACTTTTTTCATGGCATCGGCCATGATGGTTCTGGCCGGTTACGTATCGGGACAGATGCGCAGGTTGCCGTGGGGAGCCGTGGCGCTGATGACATGCGCCGTGCTCACTAAGGGGCCGGTCGGCATGCTTCTTCCGTGCCTCGTCGCCGGAGTCTACGGTCTTATCATCGGCCGCCGTTTCTGGCCGCTTTTCTGGCGTCTGGCCCTGACCGGACTGTTGTCGCTCCTTGCCCCGGCTCTCTGGTATGTGGCAGCGTGGCACCAGGGGGGCGAAGAATTCCTGAGGCTCGCCATGGAGGAGAATTTCGGCCGCATGACCGGCACGATGTCCTATGAAAGCCACGTCCAGCCCTTCTGGTATCCGATACTGACACTGATATGGGGATGGGTGCCCTACACGCTGCTCGCGCTGATGGCCCTGACGATAGTAAAATGGCGCGGTATCCTTCCGGATCGCGAGTCATTCTCCCCCTCGCGTCTGCTGGCGCGCCTGCGCTCGCTGCCACCGCTTACGCTCTATAGCGTCGTGGCGGCCGTAGTCATCACGCTGTTTTTCTGCATTCCCAAGAGCAAACGCAGCGTCTATCTTCTCCCGGCCTATCCTTTCATTGGCTATCTTATGATGCTGATGGTGGAACGTGTCCGGCGCATGCGGCCTATGCGGTGGTTTGCCGCACTGATGGCGTCGCTGTGCATCCTGCTCCCGGCTGCCGTATGGATCGCCGCGGCTTTGCCCGGAAGCGTCGAGGCAGCCATGTCGCCCCGCACTGCCATGCAGTTTGAAGCGGTCACCTCGGCTGCCCTCAGTCCCAACGGTGTCTGGGCGCTCCCGCTCTGCCTTGTCATAGGACTTTGGGGCTGGAGCGAGATCCGCCGCAAGGCTGCCCGACGCCTGACGTCGGTAATGCTTGCCTGTGTCATAACTATCCTGGTAACTCTCTCGGCAGCCATCCTGCCGCCCGTACTCTCGACAAAGAGCGATCTCCCTCTGGCACAGTCAGTCATTGATGCCGAAGCCGCCGGTCCGGTCTATGAGTACCATACCGATCCGCTTATCCGCTATTATACTGTGAATTTCTATCTCGGCGACCGCATGCGGCTCTTCTCGCGTGAGATGCCTGAGCATGGATGGCTGCTCATCGACGGGCCCGACATCGACTCCTGGCGCGAAGAGTATGAAAATGACTATACACTCACAGAAGTGTCGCAGTGGAGGCAGCGCAGCTGCGATACGCGCCGCCTCCCCCACCTCATGCGTTTCGCGCGGCGACCCGACGCGTCACTCTGATTTACTCTCCGGCTTTGCGACGCTCTCTCCTTCGGCCGAATCAAACCGCTCGTAAGCCTCCACGATGCGCTGCACCAGAGCATGGCGCACGATGTCTTTCTTGCCGAACTCCACGCGGCCAATACCTTCCACTCCCTTGAGGATCTTCAGGGCCTGGATGAGTCCCGACGCCGTAGAGCGCGGCAGGTCGATCTGCGTGGCGTCGCCGGTCACTATCATCTTCGCGTTCATACCCAGGCGCGTCAGAAACATCTTGATCTGGTGGGTTGTGGTGTTCTGGGCCTCGTCGAGCACTATCACGGCGTCGTTAAGCGTGCGGCCGCGCATGAAGGCCAGCGGCGCTATCTGTATGACGCCCGTCTCCATATACTCCTTGAGCTTCACCGCCGGAATCATGTCCTCCAGGGCGTCGTAGAGCGGCTGCAGATAAGGGTCGATCTTGTCCTTCATGTCGCCAGGCAGGAATCCGAGCTTCTCGCCCGCCTCCACGGCCGGACGCGACAGGATGATGCGACGCGCCTCCTTGTTTTTCAGAGCCTTAACAGCGAGAGCGATCGCTATGTAGGTCTTGCCCGTGCCGGCAGGCCCGAGGGCGAACGTCAGGTCATTGCTGCGGAACGCGTCGACCAGACGCTGCTGGTTGGGGGTGCGCGCCGATATCGGCTTGCCGTTGATGCCGAAGATTATCACCCCGTCCGACTTCACATCGCGGGGCTTCTCGCCGCGCACCACGTCGATGATCACATCCTCAGTCAGTTTGTTGTATTTCAGGCAATAATCTTCCAGCTCATGGATCTTGCGCTCAAATTCAGCCGTCTCACTATCGTCGCCGATCACCTTGATGACCGTGCCGCGCGCCGCCATTCTCAGCTTCGGAAACAGATTGCGGATCAGCTGCATGTTGCAGTTGTTGACACCGTAGAAACTCACCGGATCCACCCGGTCGATTATCACTATGCGTTCTATCATTGAAGTATTGCCTATCTTATTTCATTTTGGTCAGAAACTCTGACCGGCGGGCTTACTGACACCCTTATGTCATTAAAATGCCGCAAAGTTAACATTTGTTTCTAAAAAAAACGAAAAATCGTCATCAGTTGAAATAATTCTTCACACTGCTTTGCATTTATCGGGCGAAAAATATTATTTTTGTGCCGACAGACTATTATCGACAATGGACGAAGAATTGAAAAAAAGGCTCGCCAAGGATACCGACGGCCTGCTGACATATGAATATATCGCCAATCACATAGGCGACTGCGACGACATCATCGACGAACTTGTCGACAACATGATCGCAGTCGATCCTACCGGACAGTTCACAGTAAGCGCCGCAAGATACCTTTCGGCCATAGAACACGACAAATATGCGCCGCAGATCTCGGCGCTCATTGCCGCCGCCATCGACAAGGACCGCGAGCGCCGCTATATCGGCGACCTTCTCCAGAGCATCTGGGGAGCCGACTATGCAGAGCGCGCCGCAGAGCTTTCGGCGAGCGACAATAATTTCCGCCGCATATACAACCGGCTATTTCCCGCATCTGCCATTTGACCATCTGAAAAACAATCATGATGCGGAAGCGGTTCTTGCCCTCTCTTCTCATTGCCGCCGCAATGGCCTCAGCCTCGCTTTGCGGCGCGACAGACATCCCTCATATCCAAAATTCTAACTCTGCTATGACCACCGACAATTCCAATAAGCAACAGAGCGACGTGATCGTCGACATACACACCACCATGGGCGACATCCGCGTGCGCCTCTTCGGCGACACGCCCAAGCATCAGGCCAATTTCGTGAAGCTTGTCAACGAAGGGTTCTACGACGGAGTGCTCTTCCACCGCGTCATCAACGACTTCATGGTGCAGACGGGCGATCCCGACTCCAAAAACGCAGCTAAAGGAGCGATGCTCGGATCCGGCGATCCCGATTATCAGATCGACGCCGAATTCGTATATCCCCGCCACTTCCACAAACGCGGAGCCCTCGCGGCCGCGCGTCAGGGCGACCAGGTCAATCCGCAGAAAAAATCGAGCGGATCACAATTCTATATCGTCACCGGAAAGACATTCAATGACTCCCAGCTCGACCAGATGGACCGACAGCGCGCCATGCAGCAGCAGAAGGCCATTTTCGACAGGCTCGTGGAGCAAAACCGCGACACCATCATGTCGATGCGCCGCTCGCGCGATCAGGCCGGCCTGCAGGATCTGCAGGACAAACTTATAAAACAGACTGAAGCCGAAGCGGCCACGCTCACGCCCGACATCCTGACGGCCGAACAGCGCGAAGCCTACCGCACAGAAGGAGGCACCCCCCACCTCGACGGATCCTACACCGTGTTCGGCGAAGTGATCAGCGGCATGGATGTCGTAGACCGCATTCAGAAAGCAGAGACCGACCACAACGACCGGCCGGTCGACGACATACGCATCACATCAATGAAAGTCGTCAAGGACAAATAACGCGTTCCCGCCCTCTCAACCCGCCCCAGAGGAGACCATTCCCCTCTCCGCCTTTCCCATATTCCCTCTCTCCCGTGTCTCCGGCGCATGAACAGGCGTCTGCCGCCGATAAACCGCCAGTCCTTTCCTCTCGCTCCTCCCCCACCCATACGCACGTATTCATCACAGGGTGGAAGTTCAGTTTTACCATGTTTCCTCTTTTCTACGAATGATTGACACATCCACTTTTACCCTACCCAATGGGCTGCGCATCGTCCACCATGCCGACAACTACACTCCCATGGTGGCTCTTGACATACTCTACGACGTTGGTGCGCGCGACGAAGACCCGCAGCACACAGGCATCGCACACCTGCTTGAGCACATGATGTTCGGCGGATCAGTCAACGTGCCTGACTTCGACCGGCAGACAGAGCGGGCTTGCGGATGGAACAACGCATGGACCAACAACGACTTCACCAACTTCTACTCCGTAGCTCCGGCGGCCAACGCCGAAACACTGTTCTGGCTCGAAAGCGACCGCATGCTTGCTCCGGCTTTCTCGCCTCAGACGTTCGAGGTGCAGCGCAACGTAGTGCTTGAGGAGTTCAAACAGACATGCCTCAACCGGCCATACGGCAACCTCGGGCACTTGCTCCGGCGGCTGATATACAGAGTGCATCCATACAGATGGCCCACTATCGGGCTGACTCCGGATCATGTGGCCTCACTTACCCTCGACAGAGTGAAGGATTTTTTCCACACACATTATACACCCGACCGCGCGGTGCTGTCGGTAGCCGGCAACATCACGTTTGAGCGCACGGTATGTCTTGCCGAAAAATGGTTCGGGACGATACCGCGGGGCGACTCACCGCGGCGGTCTCTCCCGGCCGAACCGCTCCCCGACTCGCCGCGCCGGTTCATCGCCCAGGGCGCCTCCGAACCGCAGACATCCATCACCATCGCTTTTCCCATGATGGCCCAGGGCGAGCCGGGCTACGAGGCTGCCGACATAATCACCGACATTCTTGCTGCCGGACGGGCATCGCGGTTTCACCAGGAGCTTGTGGCCGGCGGAAACATATTCACCGAAGCCGACGCCTCGATCCTCGGCAGCGCCGAACCCGGATTCATAATGGTAAACGGCCTGATATCGCCCGATATCGACGACGCCGAGCGACAGGCCGAGGACGCTCTGCTCCGGCAGATAAGCCGTATCACCGAGCAGGGTGTCACACCGTATGAGCTGCAGAGAGCCGTCAACAGGTTTGAGAGCCAGTCGAAATACGCCAACACAGGCATTCTCGCCAAAGCACAGGCGCTTGCGAAAGCCACGATGATGGGATTCGACATCAACACGGTCACAGCCCGCTACCGGGCGCTCACCGTCGACGAGATCAACGACACGGCCCGGAGGCTGCTGCGCCCCGAGTTTTCATCGACACTCATCTACCGCACACGCAGTCAGGGCTCGGTATAGAACAGGATCAGCCGCTGCAGGGCGTCGATGCAGGCCGGACAGAATGTCGGGTGAGAATTGGTGCGCATGCGGCACTGGTCGGCCGGACGGTATATGCCCTTGAACGAGTAGCCTCCGCCTTCATAGAGCCCCACGGGATATTTGTCGGCATCGGCCACGGGAGTAGGCTGCGGCACGCCGGCGGGGATCAGCTTCTTCCATTTCGAAGGGAAATCCACAAGAGTGGTGATATTCGGCTCCCATGGCTCCACATCGAGCGGGTAGGTGTCGGTCATGACGTCGTTATCGTAGAAATACTCGTCGGCCAGACCTCCGAAGCTGTGGCCGAACTCATGCACTACTACCGGGGGCATCAGCGGATGACGCGCCGCGGTGAGCGTATAGGAGTTGTAGATGCCCCCGCCGCCATATTCGGGCGTATTGGCCAGGATGATGATATGCTCGTAGGGGACGCCGCGGAGAGCGTCGTGCACGGCCGGTAGCGACGAGGTGGTCAGATAACGGTCGGAATAGAATGTGGAGAAATGCGATGAGAAAGCGGTCTGGCGCCAGTCGGAGAGACGCGGCACGCTTACTCCCGGATCGGCCGACGGCGAGGCCACAGCAACGAAATTGAACCGCTCGGGCATGGAGCGGAATGGCTCATGATCGAGTATGGCCTCCACAGCCTGCTGCGCATGCATGCAGAAAGTATCCATCTGCGCCTCGGTATATCCCTCGGCAAGGATGGCCACGTCTATGGCCTTAGCCGGATCGCCGCCGCGGTGGAGATAGCGGTGAGGCAGCGGAGCCTCGCGATGACGGGCCACAAGTTCGTCGTCGGGGCGGTACATGTGGGTCATCGAGGCCATCGGCCTGTGGCGGGAGTCGAGCAGTTCTATGGTGATGAGCGCCGAGTCGGCGGGGAGGGGCACAAGGAAAACGTTCGACATGGCCCGCTGCGTGGTCAGCGCTTCGGGAGTGGAGAGCCATTCGTGAAACAGCGAGGAGAATGTCGTGACATAGAGGGTGTCGCCCGTAGCCGGATCCTTCACGGTCACCGCACCGTTGCCGGCAAGGGGAGCCTGGTCGAGCCGGGTGCGCCGTCCGGCCCATCCGGCCGATTTTGACGATGAGGCGAGGTACACTCCCTGATGGGCCGCATCGCCGGCGAATACGTAGTCAAGACGAAGGGTCGAGTCGGCGAAATGCCGGTCGAAATCGGCGGCCGTGGCTGTGAAAGCAGCAGCCGCTAACGGTATAAGGATGTGACGTATGGAGAACATAAGCGTAATTTTGGAAGCAAATTTACGACAAAAACCGCGATTTTTAAGTAATTTTGTCCTAAAATGAAAAGCAGAACACGATGGCACGTCCTATAGCCAAGAAAGTCACCGAGACCCCGCTGATGAAGCAATATATGGAGATGAAGCAGAAACACCCCGACGCGGTGCTGCTGTTTCATGTCGGCGATTTCTACGAGACCTTTTCGGAAGATGCCATCACGGCGTCGGAGATACTCGGCATCACGCTGACCAAGCGTGCCAACGGATACGCCTCGGAGGTGGAGCTTGCCGGATTCCCCCATCATGCGCTCGACACATATCTGCCCAAACTTGTCAGAGCCGGCAAGCGCGTGGCCATCTGCGAGCAGCTCGAGGATCCGAAGCTGACCAAGAAACTGGTGAAGCGAGGCATCACCGAACTCGTGACGCCGGGCGTATCGCTCAATGACAATGTGCTCGACCACCGTCAGAACAATTTTCTGGCGGCCATACACTTCGGCGACGGCCGTACGCTCGGGGTGGCTTTTCTCGACATATCCACCGGCGAATTTCTGACGGCCGAGGGCGAAGCCGACTACATAGACAAGCTTCTGGCCAATTTCGCACCCAAAGAGCTGCTGGTGGAGCGCGACAAGCGGCGACGCCTCGACGAGACCCTGACAGGCCGCTATCTGACGTTTGATCTCGACGACTGGATATTCACCCGCGAGGCTGCCACCGACCGTCTGCTCAAACAGTTCGAGACCGGATCGCTCAAAGGATTCGGCATCCAGGGTATGCCCGCGGCCATCGTGGCCTCAGGAGCCATACTCCACTATCTCGACATCACGCAGCACACCAACACGTCCCACATATCATCAGTCGCACGCATCGAAGAGGACCGCTACGTGAGGCTCGACCGCTTCACCGTGCGCAATCTCGAGCTGCTCGAAGGACTCGGCGAAGAGGGCAAGAGCCTCATCAGCGTCATAGACCGCACGGTCACCCCTATGGGGGCGCGTCTGCTGCGCCGCTGGCTCCTCTTTCCGCTCAAGGACGTGCAGGCCATCCGCTCGCGCCACGATGTCGTGGAATACTTCTTCCGCCGTCCCGACGACCGCGAGACGCTCAAGACACAGCTCGAACAGATCGGCGATCTGGAGCGTCTCATCTCCAAGGTGGGAGTGGGCAGAGTGTCGCCCCGCGAGCTCGTGCAGCTCAAGAACGCTCTGACAGCCCTATGCCCGGTCAGGGACATATGCCTCGGCGCCGACGAGCCCGGAGTGCATGCCATAGGCGAGCAGCTCAATCCCTGCGAGGGAGCGCGCGACGCCATAGCGCGCACGCTTCGCGACGACGCGCCAATAGCGCTCAACCGCGGTTCGGTGATCCGCGAAGGGGTCGACCCGGAGCTCGACGAACTGCGCCACATCGCCTACTCCGGCAAGGACTATCTGCTGGAGATACAGACCCGCGAGAGCGCCGCGACTGGGATCCCGAGCCTCAAGATCGGCTACAACAACGTGTTCGGCTACTATATCGAGGTGACCAACACCCACCGCGACAAGGTGCCGCAGGAGTGGATCCGCAAGCAGACGCTCGTCAACGCAGAGCGTTATATCACCGAGGAACTCAAGGTCTACGAGGAGAAGATACTCGGCGCCCAGGAGAAGATAGCCGTCATCGAGGCGCGCCTCTATGCCGAACTGGTAGGCAAGGTGGCGCAATATATCCACGCCATACAGCTCGACGCCACGCAGCTCGCGCGGCTCGACGTGCTGACAGCCTTCACGCGCCTGGCCATAGAGAATCATTACAACCGTCCGGTGGTCGACGACTCGCTCGACATCGAGATCACCGGCGGACGCCATCCGGTCATAGAGCGGCAGCTCCCTCCCGGCGAGAAATACATAGCCAACTCCGTCAGCCTCTCCAACGAGGGCACACAGATAATGATCATCACCGGCCCCAACATGTCGGGCAAATCGGCTCTGCTGCGGCAGACGGCCATCAACGTGCTGCTCGCGCAGACCGGATGCTTCGTGGCCGCCGACAGCGCCCGCATAGGAGTGGTCGACAAGATTTTCACCCGCGTAGGCGCGTCTGACAACATCTCGCTCGGCGAATCCACCTTCATGGTGGAGATGACCGAGGCCGCCTCGATACTCAACAATATGAGCCGGCGCTCGCTGATACTCTTCGACGAGCTCGGCCGAGGCACGTCGACCTACGACGGCATATCCATCGCATGGTCGATCGTCGAATATATCCACGACTTCGGCGCCCTCCATCCGAAGACCCTCTTTGCCACGCACTATCACGAGCTCAACGAGATGGAGCGCAACTTCCCGCGCGTGGTCAACTTCAACGTTGCCGTCAGGGAGATCCAGGGCAAGGTAGTGTTTCTGCGCAAGCTGGAGAAAGGGGGCTCGGAGCATTCGTTCGGCATCCACGTGGCCAAGCTCGCCGGCATGCCCCGCTCTATAGTCAGCAGGGCCGACGAGGTGCTGCGCCGGCTGGAACAGGCCAACACCGGGGAGAACAAGGAGCGCATCAAGGGATCGCTCTCGGAGAGCGCGGCCGCGCACAATGCCGACGGCGGAGGCGTGCAGCTGTCGTTCTTCCAGCTCGACGACCCGGTGCTCTCGCAGATCCGCGACGAGATCCTCGCCACCGACATCAACAATCTCACTCCTCTCGCCGCCCTCACGAAGCTCCACGACATCAAGTCGATCCTTACGGGCCGCTCCTGACCGTGACCCATTCACACGTTTGCCCTCCCTGAAGCCCCACCGGCCATGAACCTGATGTCGCTTCCCATACTGTCGGATATTGACAACCTGCTCGTGAACGTTCCCAGAGCCGCGAGAAGCCGCAAGCCCGACAATCGCGCCAGGCCGGTCGTCGTCTACGTGGTCAGAGACATCGCGCCATGCGGAGGGGTCGAAACGCGCCTCGCCGCTTACGCCGACGCTCTCGCCGACCGCGGATACAGAGTGATATTCATAGCCGGACGCAACGAAAACCCCTATATAACCGCCCGATACGAATGGATACGCCTCAATTTCCATGCCTCGAACTTCCTGAAAGCTCTTGGCCGCACGCTTGAGGTCTGCAAGGCAGATATCGTCGAGTTCCAGATCAAGAACCGGCGATCCATACGCCGGTTCAACCGCATGGACATCGGCGCATACCGCACGGGATGCGTGGTACATTGTGAGCTCAACGGCATCGACCCCACCCCTTTACGGCATCTCGACTATCGCATCATCATATCCGACCGGCTGCTCTCGATCGACTATTCGACGATAGGCCCTCACCTCATATTGCCCAATGCCATAGCGGAAGTCAAAAGGGCATGGCGCTATTGCGGCCAGCGCAAAGCCCTCATCATAAGCCGGCTGCGCAAAAACAAGTATCAGCAGCTCTGTGCGGCCATCGAATTCTGCCAGTCAAGGGGCATTCCGTTCGAAATCGCCGGAACGCCACCCGGCGGCTCCACAGTGCGACGCCTCAAACGCCGCTACTCACTCACCCCGGATACATTCTCGCCGGGGGCCATCAACACTCGCGAATATCTGGATCAAAACGCCGGCACATATCTGTTTGTGGCCGGAGTCGGACAGGTGCTTCTCGAAGCTGGCGCGGCGGGATACCCCTGTCTGCTGGCATCCGACAAAGGAGCCGGCTACTCCACATTCCTGACACGCAGCAACGTGACCCGCAACTATGGACGCAATCTGACCCTGGCCTATCCCGACGAGCGCCACGCATCTGTAAGAGTGGCTGAAATCGACATCAGCAACATCGGCGATTATGATATCTCCGACATCATCCGCGAGGAATTCTCCTTCAGCCGACGGTTCAGCCAGTATCTCGCATGCATAGCGCCCGACTCTCCTCCGGCGTCTTGACTTCAGGGCCGAGGGGAAAGATCAGGCAACTGACCCTCACCGTCGGACAGATCTATTCGGGCGACGCCGCCGGCCGCATGCACCTCTCTCCCCCGCTCCCCTTCCTCTTCGGCATCTGACAGCCGCCCGCCATTCCTGAACCCATATCCCGGATCATCATGAAGCACAGCAATGGTTATTCTCAAAATCTGTTCGGTTTTTGCACGTAAAAACCGAACAGATTATTTCCCGGCGACCGGATCAGCCGAAAAGCGGGGGAAAACGGTCGGAGAGCGAGGGGATGGTTTTTCACTTACATGTCGGGCGCAAAAAAATAGGCCCCGCCCTGTGGGCGGAGCCTATATGATATATGGTCTTTATCCGATTACCATTCGGTCAGACGATCGGCTTCAGGCTTTTTAGCTTCTTCAGCCTTCTGGTCTTCAGTAATATATCCTGGAGTCTGTTTGAGCGACTTGTCATTACCCAGCAGAGTTGCATCGAGAGGCCAAAGCACCATATGCTTCTTTGTAGCATAGTCAAGCACCGGAGTGTTGGTAGCGATGGGGTTGTGATCAAGAGCGAGAGAGTTGGGCGCAACCTCAAACCAGGTGGGATGAGCGGCCAGATCAAGACCATGACCCATGCAGCCCTCGGGCTGGAAGATGAGATGATCTGATTCAGCACCATTCTTCACCTTGGTCATGCGGCGGAGATCCCACCAGCGCTGACCCTCCTGGAAGAATTCTCTTGTCTTCTCCTGAAGGATTGCAACCTCGTTCTCAGCAAAAGTACCGGCCTTGTAGCCATAGACTTCGGGATCCCACGAATTGCGTACATCACCATAAGCATAGTCGGCATCATCTTTCTTCTCGAGCAGACCGCCGAAAGCACGCTCGCGGATAAGATTGATGTATTTCTCTACATCCGAATTATTGCCTTCGTAGTTAGCTATCTCTGCGAGGTAAGCATATATGAGCGGCAGACGATAATACGTGTTGAATGTAGAACCTACGCGGTGATTGGTACCGGTGTTGAGCTGTCCCTGATACTTGAACACGAAGCAACCGGCAAGACCGTGAGCTTCCTTGTCAAAGTTTGCGATATTACGGATAGGATTTTCATCATCATCCTCTTCTGGAAGCACACGGTATATCGGAAGGAAAATACGCTTGCGGGTATCCATATCATCAAACTGATAGTAAACCGCATTGCGGCACTGGTACTGAGCCTGGCCGTTCATGCGCTGCGTCTGGAAGAGAGTGCGATCTCCAAGTTTGCTGACATTATCCGCGCCCGGCACATAGCAGTAGGTGAAACGCGATGCGTTGGGTGAAGGAGTCAGACCGTCATCTTCGAAGCATGACCAGTAGTTTCCGATCGAACCGCCGACAACGGGGTCATACATCATGTAGTTGTACCATGTCGTGTTTGCTTCCGTGATGCTGTAGAATGTTGCGAAAATACGCTCCGGGTTGTTGTCATTGTTATTTATGGCTTCCTGATAAGAGGGCATGAGGCGGTAGCCATAGTTATTGACAACATTAAGGAAATACTGCTTTGCTACAGCCACGTCAGCCGGATTCGCTGTATGGCCTGCAAGCGTTGTTCCAACGGTCGACACCTTGCCGCTCCAGAGATACACTTCTCCTGCGAGCACCTCGGTAGCAGCCTTGCTCCAGTATACAGTACCGTTGTAGGCGCCAAAGATTCCTTTGTTTACAGCACCAGCTGCCTCAAAAGCTGCGAGCGAACGTCCAAGATCATCTTTGATATTCTGCAGGAACTCCTCCGGATCTGCCTGACCCTTGCGAAGAGTGACATCATTATAGTCACCAAGTATCACGTCGGCTTTGTCGCGGATAGGGCCTGTGCCATACATCTTGTGGATCTGGAAGTTAGCCCATGCACGCATGCCATATATCATACCCTGCATATAGCTGCGGAGCTGCGGGTTGATATATTTCTCACCTCTCTCTGAATCATAGTAGAGATAGGTGTTGCAGTTGGAGATGAGACCATAGAAGCCGGCATAGTTGCTGAACTGAGTATGGCTGGCGTCAAGCTGATTGTTGACGTACTCCAGATTACGGAGACCTGTCACGTCGGGGCCCTCGCTGACATTAAGATAGTAGTCAGTGCGCAGTTCGCCGGCATGCATCAGAACGTTTGAGTCAAAAGTTCCACGCCACTGATTCATGATGGCAGTTATATTGCCGGTGAAGTCAGATTCTTTGTTCCAGAATCCGGCGGCATCAAACTGGTCGGGGTTTGACATATCGAGCTGATCGGCACATGATACTGAACCAAGTGCAAGGCCGATAGCTGCGATCCCCGAGAATACGGATGTTATTATAGTTTTCACTTTTCTCGAATTTTACAATTAGAATGAGAGATTAAGTCCGAAGATCACGTTGCGTGGCAGATTGTATGTGCCACCCCATCCTGCTGATGCGCCATTGGTATATTGGGTGTTGTCAGGAAGCGGAAGGGTAGTCTTCTTCAGATAGCCGAGGTTCTGACCCGTTACGCTGAAGCTCAGTCCCTGGCTGCGGAACTTCTTGCAGATATTGGCGGGGAGCTGGTAGCTGAGCGAGAGTTCGCGGCAAGCGAGATAAGCTCCGCTTGTTGCAAGCAGATCAGATGTGCGGCACCATGAGTCTGTACCCATATTTGAGGCATCAACCCAACGGGGCAGCTTGGCGTTGGGGTTCTCGGGAGTCCAGCAGTCCTTGACGTCGGTCATGAAGTTGAAAGCGCCCTGTCCGCCTCCCATTGCCCAAGCATAAGAGCCGTCATAAACGGTGAAGCCCCAGCCCATATCGAAGCGTGCATAGAGGCTCAAGCCTTTCCACGACAGAGTGGTGTTGAAACCGCCTGTCCAGTGAGGCATACGGTTGCCGAGGTCATAATGGTCATACACGTCAATCATATTGTCGCCGTTGCGGTCTTTCCAATAGAGATCGCCGGGGCTCAAACGTACAGCGCCCTTAGCATAGCCCATCTTACGGAGCTTTTCAAGACCTGACTCATTGGCATAGATAGCAACAGAAGCTGGCGATGTACGGGAGATGTCGATGTAATCACCCAGAGCCTCGACGTCGGCCCATGAACGGAGAATTCTCTGTTTCTTGAAGCCCCAGATGTGATTGGGTTCCTGACCTTCCTGAAGACCGCCGACCCACTTGAGTTCGTTAGAGCCTTTCTGTGCATAGACCTGAATACCACCCTGGCGATTGTTGTCAAGGTCATTAAACGGCAGCTCAACCACACAGTTCTTATTGAATGTCAGGTTAGCTCCGATAGTCCACTGGAAGTCTCGCACACGGAGCAGAGTCGCATTAACGTCAATCTCGACACCCTGGTTGCGGAACTTACCGTTGTTGTTGAGCACTGAAGAGAAGCCGGTCGTAGCAGGCAGAGACTTGTTGGCATATTTGTCCATGGTCAGACGGTTGTAGTATGTCAGGCCAAGGTTGAATCGGTTCTGCAGGAAGCCGAGATCAAGACCTACCTCGAAGGTGCGTGTACGCTCCCACTTCAGGCCGAGGTTGGGAAGTGTCGAGATACGGAAACCTGTATTGTCGGCATACTTATATGAACTGTAAGCACCGAGGAGAGTGTAATAACCGATAATGTTGCCGTTAACCACACCGTTCATACCGAACGAGCTGCGGATCTTACCATAGTTGATCCAGTCGACGGGAAGCTTTTTCCAGAAATCCTCCTGCGAGAACACCCAGCCTGCGCTGACACCGGGGAAGAAGCCCCAGCGGTTGTCCTGCAGACGGGAGTAGCCGTCCTCACGGAATGTTGCTGCGAGAAGATACTTGCCTTCATAATCATATTCTACGCGGCCCATGTATGACAGAATTGCTTCATTTTCGTGTACCGTCGAAGCGCTGCGCGAGGAAGCCTGATAAGGATCCTGAGTGCCTGCGAATGTATACTGCAGGTTGCCGAAGTCATCGGTAGCAGCTTTGTTGCCCGATGCGCTGAGGCTCTTGTACTGGCGCTTGTAGAACTCTGCACCGACCATGGCAGTCACCGTGTGCTTTTCATTGAAAGTACGGTTGAAGTTAGCCACGAGATTGTAGGTACGGTCGAAATAGCGGAGGAAACCGGCGCTTGCATCACGGTTCTTGTATATTGCACCGTTGACACTGCTCTGGTGATCCTTAATGAAATGCTCCTCAAACTGCTCGTTATAGAACCAGCTCATAGTGCCGGTAAGTGTCAGACCCGGTATGATGGTGGCCGTCAGTTTCTGGGTCATCTGGAACTTGTCGCTCTGGTTCTTGTCAAGCCATTTATCCTGGTCAAACTTCATGTTAAAGCCTGCATAACCGTATATAGGATTGCCCTCCTCGTCGGTCAGACGTGCTGTAGGAGGCATCGACGCATAACGCAGGAACACGTAGTCGTTCGACACACCTTTTGAAGTATTCTTCCAGTTGGCGCGGGTGTAGTTGAACACCGATTTAGCCTCAAGCCAGTCAGAGATCTTGTAACCGCCGGAGAATGAGAAGTTGTAGCGCTTGTAGAATGTAGTAGGAAGCGCGCCTTCCGCATTATAATAGCCGAGCGAAGCATAATAATTGCCGCGGTCGTTTCCACCGGAGAAGCTCAGGTTGTAGTCCTCTGAGTTAACATTCTCGTTGAGGTTCTCTTTAAGCGCATCAATTCCACGGTAAAGCAGTATATCGTTTTTGCCGGTAAAATCATTGATGGGGTCCGGCATTTCTTTCCAGCCTTTCTGCAACAGGTAAGCGTTGTCGGCCGTTTTTGTCAGCACATTGAAGTTCATCGTTTCGCTAAACTCAGTGTTGCCAGCCGAGAAGCCCTGCGAACCATTGTTCAGCATGCCGAAGAAATTGGTCAGCCACGTTGTTCCTGCAACTTCAGGATTAGGATTGGACGAACGATAGAGTCCGCGACGGAAATAATACAGATATTCCTCTGCGCTCGCATAGTCATAACCGCTGCTATAGTGGGTAAGACCGTATTTAACGCTGAGGTTAACTTTACCATTGCCATCCTTACCGGTCTTGGTTGAGATAAGGATCACACCATTAGCTGCTCGCGCACCGTAAAGGGCTGTAGCACCGGCATCCTTAAGAATTTCCATCGAAGCAATGTCGTTGGGGTTGATGTCAGACATCGACGAACGGATCTGACCGTCTACTACCACCAGAGGATCGTTGCTCTCGCCGAGACCCCAGTTCGTACCACCACGGATAGTAATCTTGGGAGTAGCCGAGGGATCACCCGAATTGATCGTCACCTTAACACCCGAAACCGCACCGGCAAGAGCCTGCGCAGGGTTAGCGTTGGAGCCTACTGTAAGCGTTTTCTCACTTACCTTGGCAATAGAGTTAGTCACTTTGGCACGCTTCTGCTCCACGCCGTAGCCCATCACCACGACTTCTTCAAGAGTGTTACCATCTGACTTCATCACAATCGACAAAGGCTTGCCATCCCATTTCACACTCATGGGCTGGTAGCCGATGTAGTTCACCACAATGGTGGAGCCAACTTTCACTCCGGCGAGAGTAAACTCACCGTCGATGTTGGCTGAGGCAGCAATAGATGTGCCTTGCACTCGCACTGTAGCTCCAACAAGGGGTTCTCCCTCCTCATCGGTAATCACACCAGTACATCTGTTCTGGGCTTGCTCCTGTGCTTGCGGAGAGGGCGTCTCCGCATTAGCCGTGGTTGCATTAGCCGCACCTGCTGAAAGCAGACCGGCAAGCAAAACCATCGACCATGTCTTCACACTGAAAGTTTTAGACATTTTAGCTGATTTTGTTGATTAAGGTTAATAATTTAAGGTTGTCACTCAAAACATAAGTTCCTTCGGAGGGAATTATCTTTAAGAGTTATTTATCCAAATGAACTTAAATTTTGACAAAAGTAACATTAATTCCATGGATTACGGGACAAATATAGTTAATCAATGTTAATTACCGATATTTTAACATAAATATGCACCAATATCTACCGACGTAACTACTCACCTATAGTAAAGGCACATTGATATGGCTGGTCTATCAGACCAAC
>ERZ825324.2045-NODE-2045-length-22354-cov-21.007624_pt1 | contig 22354 bp, 20 predicted proteins | sample MGYA00519859_ERZ825324 | MGnify/ENA primary metagenome ERZ825324 (study PRJEB31778, sample SAMEA3449198) | human gut metagenome | biome: human gut; feature: human-associated habitat; material: faeces | place: United Kingdom | collected 2010/2012 ... | reverse complement strand
GGAACTTTCAAATTGCTACTGCCTGACGTCCGACTGCACAATAAGAAGTATTCACGCTTCTATTTTATCACGGATACGAGAAAAAGAAAAGTGATGAATGTAAAAAAGCAGGCTGTTTTCGGCTGGAAAATGTAAAAAAAACAGTTGAAGTACAGGTGTGTACAATTTGAATACAATTTGCGGAAGAGGTTACTTTGAACGTTGCGGAACATGAAGAAAAGGTTACATGGCTGTGTTTAGGACAGACGAGGGTGTAATAGCGCGGCTTAGGGTGCGCGTCTGCGGACGTGCGAAATTCCCCTTTTGACCCCTCTGCGCGATGGAGACGGCTTCTTCTCCATTCTTTTTCCGCGTGTTTAGCCCCTTTGTGCCGCGCCTATTCTTTTTCTGTTTCTTCCCCTATCCAATACCACTGATACACCTGCAAGACCTTTGCGCCTTCCAAGTCCTTCGCATACGGGCAGCGCATCACCCGCTGGCGATTCTGCGCAAACGACAATTCATACGTCCGCACCGTATCCCCCTGAAATCCGCGCGGCGACGGATCAACCGCCACAAACCGCTTCCGCTCCGCATTATACCCCACAATCAGCAGCGCATGGCCCACACCGTTCGTCCGCTTCATATATATATATAGCGGCGAATATCGCTCATCGTTGAGATACTGCGCCATCATTTCATCAAATGTCGCTTCGGTCAATCCACGCCGCGCCAAACCATCCACCAGCGCCGTGATTTCGTCGTACGGCTCATTCAGCGTGCGCCGCTGGGCAAGGACGCTCATATCCACCGGGGTCATATCCACGCCAAGGTAGGAGAGCGCCATCGAGTACACCGCACGCGTGCACATGGTGCCGATGTAGTAGGCATAAGGCGCGCCGTAACGGTTTTCCTTCGCAGTCAGGTCAAATTCGCCTTTTTCCTCGCCCGAACGCCAGTAATCAGCGCAGAACATGTCGTCGCGCCGCGTCTGGACAATCAGGCGGACTTGCCCGCTCACGACATCCAAACGTTCGCCGGTATCGGACTGGATGAGCAGCGCATTTGCCTCTTCAGCGGACTGCGCCTCGCGGATGGAGGCGGGCAGCATTTCCTCCGCCCATGCCGCGCCGATAAGCGCCCAAATCAGCGCCAGTATCAGCAGGCCGCGGATTCCATGTTTCTTCAAGCCGCTCACCCCTTTCCGGCAGATTAGCTTGTTCCATTATATCGCGTTTTTCGATGAATTTCAACATATTTCCGGGAATGTTGCATTTTCGCGCAGCAGGAAGCGGGTGCGCTCCGCTGATGGCAGGCACACCCGCCTCGTCAATTTTTCAAATGGTGATTCGCTTCGGAATCGGATTCGCGCTGACGGCATCCGCATCGCGCGGCAGAAATCAGCGTTTCCCCAGCATCTTCTTGAGGAACTGCCCCGTGTACGACTTTTCGCACGCGGCGACTTCCTCCGGCGTGCCTTCGCAGACGATTTCGCCGCCTTTGTCGCCGCCTTCCGGGCCGAGGTCAATCAGGTAGTCCGCCACCTTGATGACATCCAGATTATGCTCGATCACCAGCACGCTGTTGCCCGTTTCGGTCAGGCGCTGCAAAACGCCGATGAGCTTGTCCACGTCTGCCATGTGCAGCCCGGTCGTCGGCTCGTCCAAGACATAGAGCGTCTTGCCCGTCGCGCGGCGGCTGAGCTCCGTCGCCAGCTTCACGCGCTGCGCTTCGCCGCCGGAAAGGGTCGTCGATGCCTGCCCCAGCTTCATGTACCCCAAGCCGACGTCGTAGAGCGTTTCGAGCTTGCGGCGGATGCTCTCGTGGTTCTCGAAGAACGTGATGGCTTCCTCGATGTTCATGTCCAGCACGTCGGAGATATTCTTGCCCTTGTAGGTCACTTCCAGCGTCTCGCGGTTGTAGCGTTTGCCCTTGCACACGTCGCACGGCACGAAAATATCCGGCAGGAAGTGCATTTCGATTTTCAGCATCCCGTCGCCGCAGCAGTTTTCGCACCGCCCGCCCTTGACGTTGAAGGAGAAGCGGTTTTCCTTGTAGCCGCGCGCCTTCGCTTCGGGGGAGGCGGCAAAGATCTTGCGAATCTGGTCAAACAGCCCGGTGTACGTCGCCGGATTCGACCGGGGCGTGCGCCCGATGGGGCTTTGGTCAATGCAGATGATTTTGTCCAGCTGCTCCACGCCCTCCATCTTGTCAAACGCGCCGGGACGGGTTTTCGCGCGGTTCAGCACCTTCGCCAAGTGCTTGTAGAGGATTTCGTTCACCAAGCTGGATTTGCCCGACCCCGACACGCCCGTCACGCAGCAAAGGCAGCCAAGCGGCACTTTCACGTCAATGTTCTTGAGATTATGCTCCTTCGCGCCGCGGATGGTCAGGAAGCCTTTCGGCTGACGGCGCACGTCGGGAATCTCGATGCGCTTCTTGCCCGACAGGTACTGCCCGGTGATGCTGTTCGGATTGCGCTTGATATCCTCCACCGTGCCTTCCGCGACGATGTTGCCGCCGTGGATGCCCGCGCCCGGCCCGACGTCCACAATCCAGTCCGCCGCGTACATCGTGTCCTCGTCGTGCTCGACGACAATCAGCGTGTTGCCCAAGTCGCGCATTTTTTTCAAGGTGTTAATGAGCTTCATGTTGTCGCGCTGATGCAGGCCAATCGACGGCTCATCCAGAATATACAATACGCCCATGAGCGCTGAGCCAATCTGCGTCGCCAGCCGGATTCGCTGTGCCTCGCCGCCGGACAGCGAACCCGCCGCGCGCGCCAATGTCAGGTACCCCAGCCCGACGTCCTCCAGAAAGCCCATGCGCGCGTTGATTTCCTTCAAAATCTGCGCGGCAATCATGCTTTCCTTCTCCGTCAGTTCCAGCGACTGAAAGAACGCCCGCGCGTCCGTGATGGACAGGCTGGACACCTCATACAAATTCTTGCCGCCGACTGTGACCGCCAGCGCTTCCGGCTTCAATCGCTTGCCGTGGCAGACCGGGCAGGGTTCTTCCGCCATGTATTCTTCATAGGCGGCTTTCATGGCTTCACTGCCTGTTTCCTCATAGCGGCGCTCCAAGGACGGAATCACGCCCTCGAACGTCGTGGAATACGTTCCCCTGCCGCTGGGCGTGTCATAGGTCATGGTCAGCTTCTCGCTGCCCGTGCCGTAGAGCAGGGCATGGATGCCCGCTTCGGGAATCTCCTGAATCGGCGTATCCATCGTGAAGCCGTACTTGTCGCATAAGGCTTGGAAATACTGCGCCGTCACGCCGTCGCCATCCGCCGAACCGAAGCCCATCGCGTTCAGCCCGCCCTGCCGCAGGGACAGCGACTTATCCGGGAACAGAATGTCCGTACTTACCACCATGCGGTAGCCCAGCCCGCTGCACGCCGGACACGCGCCATAGGGGCTGTTGAAGGAGAACATGCGCGGGCTGAGCTCCTCGATGGAAATGCCGCAGTCCGGGCAGGCGTAATTCATGGAGAAGAGCAGTTCGCCCTTGTCCATCATGTCCATGATGACCAAGCCGCCGGAGCGCTTCGTCGCCGTCTCGATGGAATCCGCCAGACGGCTCTGGAACTCCTTGCCGGGGCGGACAATCAGGCGGTCAACGACGATTTCAATCGAGTGCTTCTTCTTTTTGTCCAGCGCCGGCACTTCTTCCAGCCGATACAGCTCGCCGTCCACCCGCACGCGCGCGAAACCGCTCTTGCGCGCCTCCTCGAACACTTTGACATGTTCGCCCTTTTTGCCGCGGATGACGGGCGACAGCACCATCAGCTTCGTGCCTTCGGGGTAGGCGACGATTGCGTCCACCATCTGGTCAACGGTCTGCTGGCGGATTTCCTTGCCGCACTTCGGGCAGTGCGGATGCCCCACGCGCGCATAAAGCAGGCGCAGATAATCGTGGATTTCCGTCACCGTGCCGACGGTCGAGCGCGGATTGCGGCTGGTGGTTTTCTGGTCAATGGAGATAGCGGGGGACAGGCCGTCAATCTGGTCAACATCGGGCTTCTCCATCTGCCCCAGAAACTGCCGCGCATAGCTGGACAGGCTTTCCACATAGCGCCGCTGTCCCTCGGCATAAATGGTATCGAACGCCAGCGAGCTTTTGCCCGACCCGGACAGCCCCGTAAACACAACGAGCTTGTCGCGCGGGACGGTCAGGCTGACATTGCGCAGGTTATGTTCTCTTGCGCCGCGAATGATGATTTGGTCGTTCATCGTTGCAATCCTCCTTGGCTTAGGAACACAGTATAGCACATTTTGTCCGGCACATGCAAGGCGAACACGAACAAATATTTTCGTATCGTGGATATGCTGGGGGCTTTTTATGGAATCGCATTGACAAATGAAGGCTTGTTGTGTATGATAATGGTATAAAGGAGGTTGTTCTAATGGAAAAGAAGTGCTTCGTAGCTCTGCTGATGGTTGTTGTGATGATGTGTGCCTGCTGGACGGGTGTACTCGCGGAGGATGTGGAACGCGAGGCGTTCACGTCTGGGGACTATGAGTATGCGCTGCTGGATGATGGAACAGTGGAGATTACAGGGTACAATGGAAAAGCAGAAAAGCTCACCATTCCCAATATGCTCAATGGAAAAAAGGTTACTTCCATTGATAACAGAGCGTTTTATCTGTGTAATTCTCTAATAAGCATCATCATCCCAGATTCCGTTGAGAAAATTTCTGTTAATCCTTTTGCATACTGCCGCACACTAAAAAGTATTTTCGTTTCTTCTGAACATCCGTACTTTTTTGCCATTGATGGCGTTTTATTCCGTAAAGCAGATAGCTGTTTGATTTCTTATCCTAAAGGAAGGGAGTACACAACTTATAACATTCCTCAGGGGATTACCGCCATTGAAAGCAGCGCATTCTACGACTGCAAGTTTCTGACCCGTGTCACCATCCCCGATTCTGTTACCTCCATCGGTGACTGCGCGTTCTCCTTGTGCGATTCCCTGACGAGCATCACTATCCCCGATTCCGTTGAACAAATTGGTACGAATCCTTTTACAGTCTGTTCCGCACTAAAAAGCATTTCTGTTTCTCCTGAGCATCCGTATTTTGCCACCATTGATGGCGTTTTGTTCCGAAAAGCCGATAAAGCCTTGATTTCCTATCCTGCCGGCATCAGTTCTTCAACTTATACCATTCCGCAGGGAATTACCGCCATTGGCGACAGCGCGTTCTACTACTGCGACTCCCTGACCTCCGTCTCCATCCCCGATTCCGTTACCTCCATTGGTGACAACGCGTTCTACTTCTGCGAGTCCCTGACGAGCGTCACCATCCCCGATTCCGTTACCGCCATTGGCGACAGCGCATTCTCCTACTGTGACTCCCTGACCTCCGTCTCCATCCCCGATTCCGTTACCGCCATTGGCGACGAGGCGTTCTACTCCTGCTCTTCTCTGACCTCCGTCAACATCCCCGATTCCGTTACCTCCATTGGCGACCGCGCATTCTCCTACTGCGACTCCCTGACCTCCGTCTCCATCCCCGATTCCGTTACCGCCATTGGCAACCGCGCGTTCTACTACTGCGACTCCCTGACCTCCGTCTCCATCCCCAATTCCGTTACCTCCATTGGCGACTACGCGTTCGGTGACTGTTCCAACCTCACCCTCACCGTCCCTCGCAACTCCTACGCCTTAGAATACGCCAAAACCAACAACATCCCCTACACCTACCCCGACGCCAACGACTGGCTGAACAACTAACCCGCGACAAAATTTCTTTCCGCCTTGCTCCGCGCACCCGCCGGGGCAAGGCGCTTTTTCTTTCCCCTTGCAGTCCTCCCGCGAAAGTGGTATGATAGAAGGCAGAACGCAAGGAGGCGGCGAAGATGGAGCGCATCCGCAAAATTCCTGACGACAGCGACCGCGTATCCCCCGATGAGGACGACGAGGACATGTCGCCCTATGAACCGACGTACCGCGACGGCAGCGCGAAAAACGAATGCTGGCGCGACGACGACGGCTGATTATCCCCCGAAAGGAGAAGACCCCCATGCTGACCATTGATTTTCTGACGGACTATGTGTGTCCGTTCTGCCTTGTCACGAAAGAAAACCTCCGCGCGGCGCTGAAAACGCTGCATCAAGAGGCGGAAATCATCGAGCATCCGTATGCGCTGACCCCCGAAGGCGGCGAGGCGACCGACATCTGCGACGAGGAGCATCGGGCGTATTTCGCGCGGCTGAAAGAACCCGCGGAGACGGTCGGGCTGAATATGCAGCTTCCGCCGGAAATCCGCCCGCGCCCAATGACGTATCTGGCGTTTGAAGGGGCGGTGCTGGCGGAAAAATCGGGCAAGCACGAAGCGTGGAGCGACCGAGTTTACCGCGCGTATTGGGTCGAGGGGCGCGACATCGGGCAAATTGACGTGCTGTGCGCGCTGGCGGCGGACATCGGACTGAATGCGGACGAAATGCGTCAGGCGCTGGAAAACCGCACCTACGCGGACGACGTGAAGACCGCCATCCAAAACACGCTGGACACCTATCATCCGCGCGGCGTGCCGATTCTCTTCGTCAACGGGCAGCGCATCCGCTTGCGGGCGTACACGCTGGCGGAAATGACGGACGTGCTGCGCGGCGTGATTCCGGCGGAAGAAAATCAGGAGGAAACGGGCTGCTCCGCGGACGGATGCCGCCTGAATTGGTAAGCAATGCAAGCATTAACACATCGGGTGCAGTATTATGAAACCGACCGCATGGGCGTGACGCACCACTCGAATTATATCCGCTTCATGGAGGAAGCGCGCGTGGCGTATCTGGAGCAGCTCGGCTTCCCGTATGCGGAACTGGAGCGCCGCGGGGTGATTTCGCCCGTGACGGCGGTGAACTGCAAGTACCTCGCAACGACGACGTTCGACGACCGCATCACGGTGGATGTGCGCGTGGAGGCGTTCAACGGCGTCGTGCTGACGATTGGCTACGACATGACGAAGCAGGACGGAACGCGTGTGTTCACCGGCTCGTCCGAACACTGCTTCTTGAATCCCGAAGGGCATTTCATTCGGCTGCGGCGCGATCAGAGGGAGTTTTACGAGATGCTGATGCGCGAGCTGAACGTCCATCATCCAGCGGAAGGAGAAACATCGCATGAATAACCAGACGACAATTGGCATTCTTGGCTCCGGCACATGGGGCATTGCGCTGGCGCGGCTGCTGCACCGCAACGGGCACGATGTGACCGTGTGGTCAAAATTCCCGAAGGAAATCGAAAATCTGTCTACTACGCGCACGCATCCCGCGCTGCCAGGGCTGGTCATCCCCGAAACGGTGCATTTCACCTGCGATTTGCAGACGGTCGCCAGCGGCAAGGATATTCTGCTTTTCGCCGTGCCGTCTATCGCCATTCGGCAGACGGCGGAAAGCGCGCGCCCGTTCATCCCGGACGGACAGATTATCGTGGATGTCGCCAAGGGCATTGAGCCGGACACACTCATGACCATGACCGAGGTCATCCGCGACGAATTAAGCAAAGACGGGCAGCATGACCATGTGAAGCTCGTTGCGCTGTCCGGCCCGACCCACGCGGAGGAAGTCGCGCTTGACATGCCGACTTCCATCGTATCCGCCTGCACGGACATGCAGGTGGCGGAAACGGTGCAGGACGTGTTCATGAACACCTGTATGCGCACCTACACGAACACGGACGTGCTTGGCGTGGAGCTGTGCGGCGCGATGAAGAACATCGAGGCGCTCGCCGTCGGCATTTCCAGCGGGCTGGGCAACGGCGACAACGCCCGCGCCGCCCTCATCACGCGCGGCATTGCCGAAATCAGCCGTCTGGGGCTGAAAATGGGCTGCGCGGAGTACACGTTCGGCGGACTGGCGGGCATCGGCGACCTCATCGTGACCGCAACATCCATGCACAGCCGCAACAACCGCTGCGGCATCCTCATCGGGCAGGGTGTTCCGCCGCAGGAAGCCGTTCGGCAGGTCGGCACGGTGGAGGGCATCAACGCGCTGCCCGCCGCCATGCAGCTGATGGAGCGCTATCAGGTGGAAATGCCGATTGCCAAGGCGGTGAACGCAGTCGTGAAGGGCGAAATCAGCGCGAAGGACATGGCGCTGGCGCTCATGACGCGCGACAAGACGAGCGAAGTGCGTCAGAGCGAATTGGCGGTTCGCTTCGAGAGCGCCCTCATGCGCCACATTTCCGGCGGCATCATGCGCCGCGTGATGGTCATCGGGGAATTTGCGGACTTGTCGCACGAGGCGATTGCGTTCCTGACCCGCGCGAAGGACGAGGGCGGACACCTGACGGTCGCGCTGACCGGATGTGCGCAGGATGTGCGGAAAAGTTCGCTGCTGGCGCTGCGGTGCGTTGACCGCGTGTTGGAATTGGAGACGGAGAAACTGACGCTGCCGGAGCTGATGCGCCTGTACCGCATTGAGGTGCTGGTGCTGGCGAAGGGGCAGGACGTGCCGGAGATGCTTCCGCCGACGGTGAAGGTGAAGTACCTCTAAGCCGCGGGTTCACCCCAATAAGCACGCGGGCATTGTATGCAAATGCGCTCAACTGAATCGCGCGAAAGGGTCAAGGGAGGAACTCCCTTGCGTTCCCTCAATAAACACGCGGGCATTGTATGCAGTCGTCACCAACTGAATCGCGCGAAAGGGAGTCCAGAGGGTCGAAGACCCTTTGGCGGAGTCAAGGGGCAGCGCCCCTTGCGTCCCCCCAATAAACACGCGGAACCAGTATGAGAGTGTCACCAACTCAATCGCGAAAAGGGTGTCGAGAGGGTCGAAGACCCTTCGCGGGTGCAGGGCAGAGCCCTGCCGGAGTCCAGAGGCAGAGCCTCTGGCGCCTCCCCACGTCCTCCCATAAGAAAGGAAAAAAACGGATGCAAGCACAGGAAACCCTGCGGAAGTACTTTGGGCATGAGGCGTTCCGACCGGGGCAGGAGGTCATGGTGAATGCGCTGACGCACCACCGGGATGCACTGGGCGTCATGCCAACGGGCGCAGGAAAATCCATGTGCTATCAAGTGCCGGCGCTGATGCTGCCGGGGGTCGCGATTGTTATTTCGCCGCTGATTTCGCTGATGGCGGATCAGGTGGCGGCACTCAAGAGTGCGGGCGTTCCAGCCGCGTACCTCAACAGTTCGCTCACCCCGCGCCAGATGGATCTCGCCATGCAGCGCGCGCGGCAGGGCGCGTACAAAATCATCTACGTCGCCCCAGAGCGCCTCGAAACGCCCTCGTTTCAGGCAATGGCGCAATCCATGCCGATTTCTCTGCTTGCGGTGGATGAGGCGCACTGTGTCTCCCAGTGGGGGCAGGATTTCCGCCCGGTGTATCTGCGTATCGCGGATTTCGTCGATTCGCTGCCCACCCGCCCGGTTATGGGCGCATTCACCGCGACCGCAACCGAGCGCGTCCGGCAGGACATCATCCGCCTATTGCGCCTGCAAAACCCGGAAACGGTCACGACCGGCTTCGACCGCCCGAACCTCTACTTCGAGGTCATCCGCCCAAAGAACCGTGATGCTGCCCTCATGGATATTCTCCGCCGGAAACGCGGCGAAAGCGGCATCGTCTACTGCGCGACGCGCAAAGCGGTCGAGCAGGTCTGCGACAAGCTGATTCGCGCGGGCATCGACGCGACGCGCTATCACGCGGGGTTGAGCGACGAGGAGCGCAAGGAGAATCAGGAAAAATTTCAGTACGACACCTGCCCGGTGATGGTCGCGACGAACGCGTTCGGCATGGGCATCGACAAATCCAACGTGCGGTTTGTCATCCACTACCAAATGCCGCGCTCGATGGAGGCGTACTATCAGGAGGCAGGGCGCGCCGGACGCGACGGCGAGGCAGCGGAGTGCATCCTGCTGTACAACGGGTCGGACATTTTCACCGCGAAGTGGATGATTGAGCACACCGAGCCAAACGAGAACATGACGGCGGCGGAGCAGTCGGCAGTGCGCTATCAGGACATGAACCGCCTGAACCGAATGGTGGATTACTGCACGAAGCCCGGCTGCCTGCGGGCGTTTATCCTGCGGTACTTCGGGGAGAACGCGGCGCAGGACTGCGGGCATTGCAGCGCCTGCTGCGGCGCGCGCTACGGCGAGGCGGAGGAAATCGCCCGGCAGCGGCGGCGAGGAGCGGACGGCGCACATCTGGGGCAGCAGGCGACGGCGGAGAAGGTCGGCAGCATCGGGAAAATCGAAGCCACGGCAGGCGGCGATTTGTTCGAGCAGCTGCGGCAGGTGCGGATGGCGCTCTCGAAGCTCTATCACGTTGCGCCGTTCATCATTTGCAGCGACGCAACCCTAACGTCCATGGTGCGGCGCAAGCCGGAAACGCTCGAAGGAATGCGGAGCGTCAGCGGCATGGGCGAAATCAAAACCGCGCGCTACGGCGAAGCTTTCCTTCAGGTGATTCGCCCGTATGTGGCGCAGGAGCGGAAGATGAAGGCGAATGTGAAGCTGCTGGCGGAGCGTGCGCAGTCCGCCGCGTTCAGCAACCCGGTGCGCACCGCCCCCAAACCGATGCCGCCGAAGCCCGTCTACACGCCCCCGCCCGCGCCGGTCATCCCGGACATCGACTGGGACAACCTGAGCGACCCGGAGGTACTGTCTGACGCGTACCTATCGGGTTTAACGATTCGCGAAATGTCGCAGAAATCCGGCCTATCCGAAAGCTGGCTTCGCGAAAAACTGCGGAGCATGGACTTGATATTCTGATGAGGAACGCCAGAGGCTCTGCCTCTGGACTCCGCAAGGGGCTTTGCCCCTTGACCCCAGCAGGGGCGCTGCCCCTGCACCCTGCAAGGGAGTTCCTCCCTTGACCCTTCCGCGCGATTGGGTTGAGTGCACTCTCATACTGTGCCCGCGTGTTTATCCACAGGTTACAAACACAATGTGCATTTTCCCCGTCAGCTGCATAGAAAAAGCTCGTCGAAGAGTACAGCAGTTCTTCGACGAGCTTTTTTATTCACTTACGCATTCAGCACCGACCGCAAAAACGCCTTCGTGCGCTGATTCTGCGGGTCTTCAAACACTTGCGTCGGCGTGCCTTCCTCGATGATGTAGCCGTCCGCCATGAACAGCACGCGGTTGCATACTTCCTTCGCAAAGCCCATTTCGTGCGTCACGCACAGCATTGTCATGCCCTCGGACGCAAGGTCTTTCATAACGTTCAGCACCTCGCCGACCAGCTCCGGGTCAAGGGCGGAGGTCGGCTCGTCGAAGAGCATAATTTCCGGTTTCATCGCCAAGGCGCGCGCAATCGCCACGCGCTGCTGCTGTCCGCCGGAGAGGCGGTTCGGATATTCATCCGCTTTGCTCTTCAAGCCAACGCGGTCAAGCAGCGTCAGCGCCTCCTGCCGTACCTGCTCCTTGTCCTCGTGCTTGACGATAATCGGCGACATCATCACGTTGTCCAGCACCGTCTTGTGCGGGAAGAGGTTGAAGCGCTGAAAGCACATGCCCATTTCCAGCAGAAGCTGCTGCTGCGTCTTCTTGTCGATGCGCTCGACCGTGTGGTCATGCTCGCGGTGCAGCAGCAGATGCCCCTTGATGAAGATTTTGCCGCCCGTAATCGGCTCCAGCTGGTTCAGCGAGCGCAGATAGGTGGATTTGCCCGCGCCGGACGGGCCAATCAGGCAAATGACTTCACCCTTTTTGACTTGCAGGTTGATGTCCTTCAAGACTTCCAGCTTGCCGTAATGTTTGGAAACATGCTGCGTTTCCAGCATGAACGCTTCCTGATTTTCCATCGGGACACCTCCTTATTCGTACACCGAGAATTTCTTCTCGATTTTGTTGAAGATGAACGTAAACAGCGCGGTGATAATCAGATAGAGAATCAGCGCAGGGATAAAGACGAGGTTCGAGCCTTCGCTGGTGCGGATGTTGTTGGCAATCGTCGTGATGTCCTGCAACGAAATCGCGAACACAATCGACGCATCTTTCAGAATCATGACGAACTCATTGCAGACAGGCGGAATCATCCGGCGAATCGACTGCGGGATAACGATGTGCGACATGGTCTGCCAGTAGGTCATGCCGAGGGCTTTCGCGGCTTCATGCTGTCCCTTGTCGATGGACTGAATCGCCGCGCGGACGATTTCCGCGCAGTACGCGCCGGAGTTCAGGCTGAACGTGATGCACGAGGCAAGGAACGAACCCATGTAGGTTGCGTCTGTGCCATAGGCGCTGAACAACCCCGTCCACGAGAAGTCGAAGAGCTTGGGCAGCGTGAAGTAGACGACGAAGAGCTGAATCAGCAGCGGCGTGCCGCGGAAGAAGAAGATGTAACCGCTGCAAATCTTGCTGAGCGGCTTGAATTTGCTGATCTTGCCCAGTGCCAGCAGGGTGCCCAGAATCAAGCCGAAGAACACGGTGATAGTCGTCAGCAGGATGGTCAGCTTTGCGCCGTACATCAGGTTACGGCCGCCGCCGAGCATCCGGTAGGTGTAGTTAATCATCTGCCCGACGACCTGCATTGCACCATCGTTCGCCGGAATAATCTGGTTACAGAAGCCAACGTAGCTTTCCGACACAACGTCACGCCCGCTGGACGAGACGGACAGATAGCTGACGCAGAACAGCGGGTTATAGGAAATGGTCAAGCGCTTGCGGGTGCTCTGCGCATCCTCCGCCAGGCGCTGCTGCATGGCTTCCGAGGTGTTCGCCAGCATTTCCTCGCGCGTGGGCATCATGGTCGAGAGAATCCCAACGACGATGAGGACGAGCAGCACAATGCTGACGACGATTTTTGTTTTCCGCTGCCACCGATCGACCCGGAACAGCTTTGCGGGCATTTTTCCCTTCATATCCGATTCCTTTCCCGCCGCATGGTCAGCGGATTCCCTTGTCACACAAAAAACCGCGCCCTGTCAGATGGGATGTTTCCACCCGGCAGGTGCGGATTGTTTGCGGCTGTTGGCTGATTACTCCGCAGATTCCTCGGCGTCCGCGCCGAACCAGTACTCGTAGATTTCCTTCAGCGTGCCGTCTTCTTCCAGTTCCTGCATCGCCTGATTGATGGCGGCCTGCATGTCGGTGTCGTTCAGACCCATCGCGATGGCGAACTGCTCACCTTCGGTCATATCCTGATAGACAATCTTGTACAGTTCCGGATTCTTCGCAACATAGCTTTCCGCAACGCCGCTGTCCACCACAACCGCCTGAATTTCGCCGTTGGTCAGCTGGGTGAAGCAGTTGCTCAGCTTGTCGTTCGCCACCACGGTCACGTTGATGGTCTGGGTGGATTCATAGTCGCCCATCAGGATGTCCGCGGTCGTGCCCTTCTGCACACCGATGACATAGCCGTCCAAATCCATGAAGGAATTGATTTCCACGTCCTTGTCCGCCGGCACAACCACCGCCTGATAGTTGGTGATGTAGGGCAGGGAGAACAGCATGTTCTGCATACGGTCAGGGGTGATGGTCACGGCGGAGCAAACCACATCGTAGTTCACACCGATGCCGTCGAAGATGCCGTCAAAGGAGGTCGTCACAACCTGCATCTGCAAGCCCAGCTTTTCCGCCACAGCCGCCATGATGTCCATGTCCAGACCGACAACGGATTCGCCGTCATCCGCAACCATCTCGAAAGGCGGATAACCGGCTTCGCAGCCAACCGTCAGCACACCTGCGTACAGGGTCTTGACTTCCGCGGGCGCGGCTTCTTCCGCGAACACGAACGTCACCATCATCATCAGAGCAATAACCACACTCAGCAGCTTCTTCATTGTTACCATCCTCCTGAAAACAGGTTTTTCACGATTTTATACTAATTCGATTCTAAAACATGGCATCGAGCATAGCAGATTTTTCGTTCCGGCAAAGCTGAGTGAAGCGAGGCGTACTGGAGGTACGCGCGAGCGGAACGAAGCAAAGCCGGGGCGGAAAAGATGCTGTGCGAATGACATGCTTTAGATGAGAATTAGTATTATTGTCCGCCGGAGCGCTTCCGGGGAACAGTGCATAGTATAGCGCAGAATCATCCGCTTGTCAATGCATATTCATACATTTTTCGTGAATTTTTTTTGATGATGCCGTCGTTTCGTTCAGCACCACCGCCGCGAAAATCACCAGAAAGCCCAGTCCCATTCGGATGGTCAGCTTTTCGCCCAGAAAAATCACGCCGGACAGCACCCCGAACACGGATTCGAGGCTCATCAGCAGCGCCGCATGAGACGTCGGTGCGAGCTTCTGCGCGATATTTTGGCAGGACGATGCCAACATGGTTGAGAACACCGCGACATACAAAATGCCGCCGATGGACTGCATGTTCCACTGTATCGGCATCCCCCGCTCCGTCGCCAGCGACCAGCACAGCCCCGTCAGCGCCGCGAACGCAAACTCCAGCACAATCAGCGCATAAGTATCCATGCGTTCGTTGCAGCGCCCGACGGAGATAATCTGTGCCGCATACAGCACGCCGCACACCAGCGTCAGCACGTCGCCGCGATTCAGTCCGCCGCTTTCGCCGTCCAGCGAGAGGATGCCGATGCCCAGCAGCATCAGCACCGCCGCGACATATCGCCGCGCGCCGAGCTTCTCATGGAACAGCACCGCACTGCCGAACGGCACCAGCAGGACGTAAATCGTCGTCAGAAACGCATTCTTCCCGGCGGTCGTGTCCTGCAATCCGATGGTCTGCACAATGTACGCCAGCCCGGTCAGTACGCCGACGAGCAGCCCCATCAGCACCTGTCCGCGCGTCAGCCCCCGCAGGTGCTTGCGGAGAATCACGCCGCTGATGAGCGCCGCAATGCCGAAGCGCAGCGCAATCATCATCGACGGCGGCACACTGTCCAGCGTATTTTTCACCACTGCGAACGCTGACCCCCAGATAATTGCCGCTGCCAGCAGCAATCCATCCGCAATCCATTGTTTCTTCGTCATTCTGCATCCTCTTTTCGTTTTTTTCGCGCCGCATGCGCTTGCAACTGGTCGCCCTGCGTGCTATACTGACAGTATCAAATTTGGAGGAGGGGGTTTCCCCATGAAAAAGTTCATCGAAGAGTTTAAGAAGTTCGCCCTGCGCGGCAACGTGATGGACATGGCGGTCGGCGTCATCATCGGCGGCGCGTTCACCGGCATTGTCACGGCGCTGACGACGAATTTCATCAATCCGCTGCTGTCGCTGATTTTCACCGGCGGCCCCGGCGACATCTCCGACGGTGTGGCATGGACGTTCGGCGCGGCGCTTGCGTCGTTCCTGACGACGGTGGTGAATTTCTTCATCACGGCGCTGGTGCTGTTTGTGCTGCTGAAGGGGATTAACGCGCTGATGAGCATCGGGAAGAAGCCTGCTGCGCCTGCCGCGCCGACGACGAAGAAATACCCCTATTGCCTGAGCGAGATTCCGATTAAGGCGACGCGCTGCCCGCACTGCACGTCTGAACTGGATAAAAAGTAAAAGAAAAGCCGCTGAAAAGTTCAATCAGGGAAGCGCGACCAAGCCGGGTCGCCAAAAAAGGGTCAAGGGGCAATGCCCCTTGCGGAGTCCAGAGGCGGCGCCTCTGGTGGGGTTTGGGGCAACGCCCCAACTGCCGCACGGGCAACCACTCCCAAGGAAGTCACCAGCAAAGGCGCAGGCAGCGAAGCGTCCCTGCCAGTAACTTTGCGCATCCGCAGATGCGCCCCCAACTTGCTTTACCTACCACTCACACATTGTCGCGCCAAATGGGCGCGACCGACCAGCATCGAGAGAAATGGTTCTCTTGCTGCTGGTCTTTTTTGTTGCATGGGTTTCGCCTCTGCGGAGGCGACCAGAGGGCTTTGCGGTCGCCCTCTTGACCCCTTCGCCCTTCGCCAACTATGTTACTGGAGTTTATCGCGGCAAAACCGACCCCGTAATCCCAAAAGAACGGCGCTCCCACTGCTGGGAACGCCGCTTTTGCTTGTTAAACCTGCTCCTGATGCTTGATCGCCGCACCGACAAAATCGCGGAACAGCGGATGCGGACGGTTCGGACGGCTCTTCAATTCCGGATGGAACTGCACCGCCACATACCACGGATGGTCGGGAATCTCAACAATCTCCACCAGATTGCGGTCAGGGTTCTTGCCCGCAATGGTCATTCCGCCCTCTTCAAAGCGGGTCAGGTAATCATTGTTAAATTCATAGCGATGGCGATGACGCTCCCAGATTTCCTCCTGCGCATACGCCTTGTAGCTGTTCGTGTCATGCTTGAGCGCACAGCGATACTTGCCCAGACGCATCGTGTGGCCCAGCATGTCGAGGTTCTGATCAGCCATCAGGTCAATCACCGGGTAGAGTGTGTTGGGGTCAAGCTCGGTGGAGCTTGCGCCGCGCAGGTTCAGCACGTTGCGGGCGTATTCGATAACCGCCATCTGCATCCCCAGGCAAATGCCAAGGAACGGAATCTTGTGCTCACGGGCGTACTGGATGGCAATCATCTTGCCCTCCAAGCCGCGCTGGCCAAATCCGCCCGGCACGAGGATGCCGTGGCAGCCTTCCAGCGCCTCCGCCACATTCTCCTGCGTCAAATCCGCCGACTGCACCCACTTGATGTGTACCTTCGCCTGATGCGCAATGCCGCCGTGCGTCAGCGCCTCGACAATGGACAGGTACGCATCCGGCAGCTCGACGTACTTGCCGACAAGGGCAATCGTCGTCTCGCGGATGGGGTTCAGCTGGCGCTCAACCATGGTCTCCCACTCGGTCAAGTCGCAGCTCAAGCCCGTCAGTCCCAGCAGCTGGCAGACTTTCTCGTCCAGCCCTTCCTTGTGCAGCATCAGCGGCACTTCATAGATGGAGCGGGCATTCAGGTTCTGGAACACGCGGTCAGCCGGCAAGTTGCAGAACAGGCCAATCTTCGCGCGCACTTCAGCGGGCACTTCGTGTTCACAGCGGCAAACAAGAATGTCCGGGCTGATGCCGATGCCGCCGAGTTCCTTGACGGAGTGCTGCGTGGGCTTCGTTTTCAGCTCACCTGCCGCCTTCAGGAAGGGGATGAGGGTAACGTGAATATACAGGCTGTTTTCAAAGCCAACTTCCGCGCGCATCTGGCGGATAGCCTCAAGGAACGGCTGGCTCTCAATGTCGCCGACCGTGCCGCCGATTTCGGTAATCACCACGTCCGGCGCGTTTTCCTGCTTGGAGACAAGGAGGATGTTGCGCTTGATTTCGTCGGTGATGTGCGGGATGACCTGAATCGTCGCACCGAGGTAGCCGCCCTGCCGCTCACGGTCGATAACGGTCTTGTAGACGCGGCCGGAGGTCACGTTTGCCGCCTGCGTCAGGGATTCGTCAATAAAGCGCTCGTAGTGACCAAGGTCGAGGTCAGTTTCCGCGCCGTCGTCCGTCACGAACACTTCGCCGTGCTGATACGGACTCATCGTACCGGGGTCAACGTTGATATACGGATCAAATTTTTGGATGGAAACGCGCAGACCGCGGCATTTCAGCAGACGCCCCAGTGACGCCGCCGTGATGCCCTTGCCCAGCGAGGAAACAACGCCGCCAGTGACAAAAATAAACTTCGTGCTCATGTCCCTAACCCCTTTCGCTCCGTCAGAACACATTAAGACACTTTATTGTAGCTGTTTCGTGCGCTTTCGTCAAGAGACGTTTCGGGAAAATTTCAGAACAAAAATGCAAACCGCACGCATAAAGCCTTGACATCCGCCCTTTTCGCCTTTACAATCTGCTGTAAGGAGGTCGTTTTTCCGATGATGATTTCGCTTACTGCCCCGTTTCTGCTCTTCCCGACACGCCGCGATGCGCCCCTCTGCAAGCTGCATTTCTTGCTTTCCGGGCGAAAAGTTCAGGAGGCGGATGTTCGCCTCTGCGCGCCGGATGACGCTGATTTCGTCGGCTGCATGGATGCGTCTGCGTGGTTCCGCCAGACGCTGGAAGTTCTCTCCAGTGATGCGGATGATGCCCTGCTGTCCGGCATTTCTGTCTCCGACGAACCCCCGGTGTACGCGCCGGATAACCGCCCGCTGCTGCACTTCACGCCCCCGTTCGGCTGGCACAACGACCCGAACGGTCTGATTCGCGTTGGCGAGGCATACCACCTGTTCTACCAGTGGAATCCGTTCGGGCTGAATTGGGGCAATATGCACTGGGGGCACGCCGTCAGCCGCGATTTGCTGCACTGGACGCACCGCCCCGTTGCTGCCGCGCCCGATGACACCGGCACGGTCTATTCGGGCAGCGCGTTCTGCGACGCGGAAAATGCGTCCGGGCTGGGAAAAAATACGCTGCTGTTCTACTACACCGCGGCGGGCGGGTCGAACGAATGGTCAAAGCAGGCAGGGAATCTGCACACGCAGCGCCTGATGATTTCCCGCGACGGCGGCGAAACGCTCACCCGCTCCGATGCGTTCCTTCTGCCGCACATCGCCGGGGGAAACCGCGACCCGAAGGTTTTCTATCATCCCGAATCCGCCGCGTACATCATGGTGCTGTACCTCGATGGCAGCGAATTTGCAATTTTCCGCTCCCCTGACCTGCTCCACTGGACGGAAGCCAGCCGTTTGAACGCCAACGGCATGTGGGAGTGCCCCGACCTGTTCCGCCTGCCCATCGACGGCGCTGACAAATGGGTGTTCTGGTCTGCGGATGGTTACTACATGCTCGGTGCGTTTGACGGATTCCGCTTCACGCCCGAAACGCCCGTCCTGATGGCATATGCGACCCGCCTCCCCTACGCTGCGCAGACCTACGCGAACGTGCCTGAGCGCGTCATCAGTGTCGCGTGGCTGCGGATGAAGGATGACACGCGTGGTTTCCACAGCATGATGGCGATTCCGGCGGAGCTTTCCCTGCGCCGCACGCCGGATGGCATCCGCCTTGCCTTCCAGCCCGTACGGGAACTGGATGCTGTGCGCGGCGAGCCGCTCTTCCTGCCGCGCAGGAGCGATTCGGCAGAATTCCCGCTGGCGGACACGCCGTGTGAGCTGCTTTTCCGCTGCAAGCCGAATCAGCCGCTGACGCTGACCCTCGGCGATACGGTGCTGACGGCGGAGAATGCACGTCTGCACATTCAGCCTGTGCTGGGGCAGGATGCGGCAGACGCGCATCTGGACGTCAATGAGCCGATTCGCGTGATTCTCGACCGCGGTGTCATCGAGGTGTTCGCGAACGGCGGCACATTCTGGGCGGCGCTGGAAGCGGAAGGGGATTTGCTGACGAAAACGATCAGCATCGCTGGCGCGGAGGGGCTGAAGGTGTATCCGCTACACTGATTTTAGGTAACACCGCACACATGAGGTGGTCGGCTGGCGAATGGATTTTTCGTCAGATGCAAATGCAAATTTCGAAGGTTTACTGGCGGTAAATCGAGAAATTTGCATGACGCAGATGGCGGAAAAGACATCGCCAGACGCGCCGCCGAATTGTGCGGTGGTGCCTTTATACTCTTTCTGTATGGATTGGCAGCATTGCGCAGGAATTTCGCCTCTGCGGAGGCGACAATGGGACAATGAAAACAGACGAATGTCTGCGGTCGCCCCCTTGACCCCTTCGCAGCACACGCCCATGTTTCTTGAACTTTATCGAAACGCCGTATAGTTAGTGTACCATTTTCAAAAAGCAAAGGCTGACAACCCCTGACCACAAAGTCAGAAGGCTGTCAGCCTTTTTGTGCTGCTCCGCCTAAAATCCAAAAAAGACCGCCCTCGACGGATCGAAAGCGGTCTTGATGAAGGTCAATTCATCAGAACTTCAGCGGGTTCACGCGGACGGACGGACCCATGGTGCTGCTGATGTACAGGCTGCGCACATAGACGCCCTTCGCCGCGGCGGGCTTCGCCTTGTTGATGGCTTCCATCAGGGCAGTCAGGTTCTCCTGAATCTTCTGCGCGCCGAAAGAGACCTTGCCAACGGGGCAGTGGATGATGGCCGTCTTGTCCAGACGATACTCCACTTTACCAGCCTTAATCTCGGTGATGGCCTTGGTCACATCCATGGTGACGGTGCCGGACTTCGGGTTCGGCATCAAGCCCTTCGGGCCGAGGACACGACCGATGCGGCCGACCAGACCCATCATATCAGGGGTAGCCACGCAGACATCGAAGTCGAACCAGTTTTCGGTCTGAATCTTGGTGATCATGTCCTGATCGCCGACGTAGTCAGCGCCAGCCGCGCGGGCTTCATCAGCCTTCGCGCCCTTAGCGATGACCAGCACGCGGATAGAGCGGCCAGTGCCATGGGGCAGAACGACCGCGCCGCGGACCTGCTGGTCAGCGTGACGGGGGTCAACGCCCAGACGGATGGAAACTTCCACCGTCTCGTCGAACTTGGCCTTGCCGGTGCTGACGACCAGCTGCGCGGCCTGATCGGGATCGTACTGATTCAGGTGGTCAATCAGCTTCACGCTGTCCTGATACTTCTTGCCATGCTTCATTTCAATATTCCTCCCATGTGGTATTAACGGCACTTTCGTCCTCCCACATTGTTCACGGGGCACTTATGCCCCAGGCAAATTGCTGATGCGCCGAGTGATTACTCCTCGACGGTGACGCCCATGCTGCGCGCCGTGCCGGCGACCATGGACATAGCAGCCTCGATGCTGGCGGCGTTCAGGTCGGGCATCTTGGTCTCAGCAATCTTGCGGAGCTGTTCCTTGGTCAGCTGGCCAACCTTGTCGCGGTTGGGGCGGCCGGAAGCAGTTTCGATATTCAGCGCCTTCTTAATCAGCACCGGAACCGGCGGGGTCTTGGTGATGAAGGTGAAGGTACGGTCAGAATACACGGTGATGACGACAGGAATCACCAGACCCACTTCGTTCTTGGTGCGCTCGTTGAACTCCTTGCAGAAGCCGGGGATGTTCACGCCATGCTGACCCAGAGCCGGGCCGATAGGCGGAGCAGGATTGGCCTTGCCGGCAGCAACCTGCAGCTTGATGAAAGCAGTAACCTTCTTGGCCATTGTAATGGCACCTCCTAAAAAATGTGGTCACGCGGAAGCATTTGCAACTTCCTCCCACGTCGCGTCCGTGCAAGCCGGACGCAAGGAAAGGCGGTTGAACCCGCCATGAAAAGCCGCTCAGTCACGCCGCAGCGGTGAGCAGGCGTTTCTTCTGTTTCATGCACCCATTTGTATCATGAGCGCGGAAAACCGTAAAAAAGCATAGGGGGAAAAACGAGCGGATGATTACTCCTCGTCCTCGTCTTTTCTGACGTCCTCCATGTTGAACCAAACCTCGCCAGTGCGGTTGGCGAACATTTGCACATTCACCAGCACCTTGCCCAGCATCTGGTCGATTTCCACCACGGTCCCCTTGAAGTTGGCATAGCTGCCGCTGACAATCTTGACGCTTTCGCCGATTGCCAAATCGCACGCCGTGCCGACGGACTGGGGATTGAGCATCATTTCCACCTCGCTGGGCGTCAGGGCGACAGGCTGACCGTCCGGGCCGACGAAGCCCGTCACACCGCGCGTGTTGCGCACGACATACCAGCTCTCGTTGGTCTTAATCATGTTGACGATCACATACCCCGGAAAGACCTTGCGCGTGGACTTCACACGCTTGCCCTTGCGGATTTCGGAGACTTCCTCAACAGGCACGCGGACATCAAAAATGTAATCCTGCATGTTGCTGCTCTTGATGGACTTCTCCAAAGTATCCTTGACTTTGTTTTCATACCCGGAATAGGTATGAACGACGTACCAGCACGCCTCATTGCTCTTCTCGGACATAACTAACCCCCTGCGCAAGTAGTGGACGTCCCGCCTCCCCGCGCCTTTTCAAGCACGGAGAGGCACAGCGGGACATCACATCATCAGCTTCACGAGCGCGGTCGCACCCATATCCAGCGCGCCGATCACAATGCTCATCACCAGCACGAACACAAGCACGGTCACCGAGCAGGCGATCCACTTCTTCTTGCTGGGCCAAGACACAAGGCGCAGTTCAGCCGCCATGTTCTTGAAGGACTTCGCGATGCGACCCGGGAGGTTCTTAAACCAACGACCAATGCGAACGAACACATTCGGCTTCTGGTCGGAAACCTTTTTCTCCTCTGCCATCGTTATCACATCCTTACGTTGTCGGTGCGCTTACTTCGTCTCGCGATGAACCGTATGCTTCTTGCAGAAGGGGCAATACTTCTTCAGCTCGATGCGATCCGGGGTGTTCTTCTTGTTCTTCATGTTGTTGTAGTTGCGCTGCTTGCACTCCGTGCAGGCCAGACACACCTTGGTACGGGCGGCATTTGCCACGTGGGACACCTCCTGCCATTGCAATATGCGGTTTTATCATCCTGAAGTTCAACTGACAGGATCACAAATCCGTGGGAAGGCGGCGCCGGTCGTCACAACCGGCGCTTCGCCTGAAAATGCGGATTACTCGATGACCTTAGCAACGACGCCGGAACCAACCGTGCGGCCACCTTCGCGGATAGCAAAGCGCAGGC
>ERZ825324.2039-NODE-2039-length-22428-cov-3.156439_pt1 | contig 22428 bp, 15 predicted proteins | sample MGYA00519859_ERZ825324 | MGnify/ENA primary metagenome ERZ825324 (study PRJEB31778, sample SAMEA3449198) | human gut metagenome | biome: human gut; feature: human-associated habitat; material: faeces | place: United Kingdom | collected 2010/2012 ... | reverse complement strand
TGCTCTCCTGCAGATCATGGATTCTTCCCTCTGTCTGAAACCGGTTCTCATCTCGTTTCATGAAAAACGAAAAATTCTGATATTGTCCGCTTAATTCAGACACCATAGTTTCGTATTCCGGTGTTAGCTGCTGGTTATAAACCGTATTTAGAAGAATGGGTGAGTCTGTTACAATAAAATCCGTTTTTCCCATCAGCCTGTCCATACGATGAACCTGCTCTTTTAAGATTTCAAATTGATGTTTGGGGGAGCCATCCAGCATTTCAAAGTTCTTATCATAAACAAGCTCTTTTGCATATTCCTGTACATATTCAGCATTAAATCCCTGCTTTTTTAATTCTGCACATATATTCATACAGGATGTTGTTTTGCCAGATCCAGGCCCACCAAATGCATTAATAACAATGGTTGTCCTGTCTGTTTTTAAATTCTGCATTTTTTCTTTGTGCTGTTTCGCGTATTTCGTGTATTCGTTTTCTGTAACTGCTCCATCCTTTAATCGGGAACAAAGCATATCATTCCAATCATACCCACTCTTATCCGGCATATCTCTTTTCAACACGATATTCCTTCCGGATAGAGATTCTTCTAATTGCTTTGCAGCTTTCAAACCACCTGTATCATGATCCATCCCAAGATAGATCTCTCTAATCTGCTTATTGTTATGTAAAACACTCTCAATACTTTCCTGTTTCTGTGTGCCGGCAAGCGCAAGATAGTTAAAATCATGATAGTTCTTTCCCTCTTTTTTCAAGAGTGTCATTTTACTCATAACATCGATCACAGATTCACCAATAAATAATTTCTCTGCCTGATTGTCTACATAAAATCCCTTGCTGTAGTCACTGCCTCTCACATCAGCCACAAAACGCTTGTATGTATTTGTACCGCGCATACATCCAAAGACCGGCTCACCTTCCTTGTCTCTTGATACAAAAACACAATTATTTCTGTCATCCTGATAAAGCATCTGTCTTTTAACAAACTCATTAATAACACTACCATCAATCTGCCGTGTTTTTCCCAAATAGGCATATACATTTCTCATATGCGCCGCCTTGTTTGGCAGCTCAATATCCAGCTTTTCTTTTTCCTTTTTTTCAGGATATTTTTCCTGCCTAATTGGTCTGACTTCTAATTCATGATTGCCAACAGCCGCTTCAAATACTGCTTCTCGACCACCTGCCATATCATATAAATGGTTGTAAGCTTCTGATTTATCCATATTTCCAAATGCTTCACAAGCATCAATCACACTTCCATTTTTGCCAACAGAGTTCCAGTAAAAACAGTTCTTACTTACATCAAGCCGAACGGAATCATGCTCTTTCAGAGAATAATACCTTTGTCCGACTCGTACCGGAGAATATCCCAGGGATTGACACACATCCACTACCGATATGTGTTCTTTCAGCCACTGCGTCATAAGTTCCGATTCTTGTTGTGTATAAAATTTCTTCCTTGGTTCTGTTCTTACTTGTGCTTTTGTTTTTTCTTTCTCCGGCTTTTTTACTTCCTTTTTTTCTTCTCTCTCATAATGATGTAAAATTTCCTTTTCTTTCAGGCTTTCCAACGCCTTATCAAATGCCTGGTTAATTATCTCACGCTCTTTGCCCTGTGGACTGGTTGGTATCTGCACGGTATGACCATCTTGAACATCGAGCGCTATCATTTCTGAATGCCCGATCAGATAATCGGAAGAATTTGCCGGCAATTTGTCGTGAACATAAGAAGCAAATGCTCTGGCAAAAAGTTCCACATCACTGCGCCAATAGCCTTGATCTGTTTTACTGAATGTCTGATCCAATTTCTCAGCATTTTTATAGTATTCCGTCTTTTCATTTCCATTATATTTCATCGTATGCATAAGTTCTTTGAATGGAGCTTTACCTTGTCTGCTTTCTAAAAAAGAAGCCTCTGTTGCCATAAGCGAATCCATGTTGTAAGTTCTGGCCACATATAGATCCAATGCGTGTCCCCATTCATGGGCCAAAGACCCTGCGCCACGCATTTTTGTTAAATTTATTACATTAGCACTAGGTTCAAAGTGGGCCAGTGCAGCGCCATGTCCTCTCGCACCATAAGCTATCGCTAATTTTCCCCCCAGGGCAATGTCCTCATCTTTTATATTTAGTGCCTTAGCTAAATCCTTAAAGGCATCATAAGACATATTAAGGTTGGTCTGTCTGTCATTCTGATTGTTCCAATTACCAAATTCTCCTGCCCGGAATCCGAAAGTATTCATCATATCATCACCGGTTATATCCGTTCCATCCCGGTAATCCTCTGCAGTAGGTCTTATATTCTCTAACTGAGGCGGCTTTAAGCGTGTTTTTCGCTTTGTTTTTCGCTTTGTTTTTATCTTTTTTTCAGGATTCTGTTCTTTACCAAGTCGTAAGGCTTCCTGTTCAGCCATATCCCGATCCTGCAGATTTACAGCCACAATCTGACGCGCATTTTTCTGAATCACAAAAAAGGTGTCTTTATGCCAGGTTGCCAAATCCGTCATCGATGACTCTTGAAAATTGTAAATATAAGTTGAGCAACCACCCTCATGAATGACCAAACGCTCTTTTTCTTCTCCATAGTTTTCTTTTGTTACATTCTGTCCATCATAGCGATAAAAAGAAAAATTGGAAAGTATCTTTTCATCCTCAGAATATAAAAATTGCTTATTCTCCAATTCTTTCCGGAACTGATACAATCCAAGTCTGCCGCTTAAATCGGTGGCTTTGATCAATTTTCGATTAAAGCAATTGGTATCCGGCAAATGTTCGCCTTTTATTTCATCGTAAAATCGGGCGCATTCACTCAGCGATGTGAGTGACATAGCCTTTTCGTAAAAACGATTTACAGTTACTAAATAATCCTTCTGCGCTGTATCAATAATATCTTTCCTTTGCTCTGCATTTGCCGAATAAGGTACCGCTGCCAAAGGCTTAGTAGGAAGCGCATCTCTTACCTTTTTTATGAAAAATATAACTTCTCTGTCTTTTCCTTCTTCCAGCATTTTTTTATAATCCGGCAGGGGAAATGCTTCTTTTTTGGTAATGTATTTTTCTTTCTCCATATCGTTCCAATTGAGAATATCTCCATAACGGAGTTCTCGATTTAGAGCATACAAATCTTTCCTTGCACCACCAATTTTTTCTCCAAAATCTTCAATTTTCTTCTCAGCCATACTCATACCCCTTTCTAATCCAATAAGCGAAATACCCAGCTTCCGGTTTCGTCTATAATTTCAATCAAATTCTTTTTTTCTTCATCCATAATTATGGATTCTGATTCCAGGTGCCAGCGAAAATCCGGGTCAAAACATACAAAGTTGGCCGCAATCCAATCATTTTTTTCTGTAACATACAGATTCCCAACTATTAAATCTGACATTATTTCAAGTAAATTTTGAACTTGTATATCCGGTGATGTAACCAGATATACATTTTCGTATTTTCTCTCCATCCGATTTATCTCCTTTTCCTAAATAGTCTTTTTTTCTTTTTTGCCAGCTTACTATCTCTGTCTTTTTCTTCCTCCAGAGATAGAATACTTCCATAGGTTTTCATGTCACCGGAAAAAACAAAAGGGTCTCTGGCTTCTTCAGCAAAAAATGTAACTCCTGCTTTTTCGCCCATAAGTTCTTTTATATCTTCCTGCTCCCCTTCCGCAACAAAGTTATAAATATAAAACACATTATTGTAAAAGTTGTTTTTAATCACATTATAAGTTTTTTCAAACTCACCACCCGGCTTACTGCCGACCACAAAAATCTGTTGTTCTTTTTCCAGAAAAGAAATTTTGTTGAAACCATTCTCGCCCGCCACACCATAATCAAACACCAGGTAATCGTAATCTAAATTAAGAACTTCCTGCAGTCTATCGGTCCTGCAGAACATATCTACCTCTGCATAGCTTACAAGACCAATTGAATCATCCACTGTAACCTGTTCGTAAGCATCTTTAACGGCTTCTACGAAATTACTGGCATTCATTTGAAAATAAGCTGCCTTGAATCCAATAAACTGCAGATATTTAACAATCTGTAATGCCTGCGTAGTCGTTCCCATTCTTTGAATACAGCCAGCCACACCAATTCCAATTGTTCTTGTTTTTTTCTCTTCTCCGGATTTCTCGGTTAAATCCTCTTCCTCTTTATCGAAAGAAAATCCTCGTTTTTCCTGATAGCCAAAATTTTCATAATATCCCGAAAGACAGTATTCTAAATCTTCTTTTTGCTCTCCCAAATAAATGGAGAAAATAAAATTTTTTACTCCGGCATCCCAAAGCATCCGGCATACCGTACTTTGCGGTGAGTATCCGGCCGCGAATATGATTGTTTTAATTTTCAATGCTTCTTCAATCCGATTAATCCAGTGAACCAATTCCTTTGCTTCATCTGCATACTGCTCAATATCATAAATAACTACCGTTACTTCTTCCTTAAATCTTAAAATTTCTTCAGTCTGATCTTCGATATGTAATGCCTCATCAATATATCCAACCTTTTCTCCGGCTTCTTCTGTAAAAAATCCCTTTTCTTTATTCCCGACAAACAGTAACATTATTAGCACCTCCAATTTATTGCGTGATCTGTTTATTAATTAATTCAATCCGTGCTCTTTTTTCCTGTATTTGTGATTCATAGGACTGTATTTCATCCTGGTTTGTCGCAATCTTAGATTGAATTTCTGTGATCTTGTCTGCCTGTTCAGCTTTCATCTCATCTGTTTGAAAACTTTCATCACTTTGCAAATGCTTAATTTCTTCTTGCATTCTCTGATTTTTTTCTGTAAGTGATTTCGTTTTCAGTTCCAGTGTTTGGATTTCTTTCTGATAAGTTTCTGTATCACGCTCCAATCGCAACAATTGATACCCTTTTCTATCCAATTTTTTCAAATCTTTCACACGCCTTACAGCATTTACATTTGTATATAATCTCAGAGTGTTGTAATTATCCTGTTCTCCCGTCATATCGAGCCTCAATGAAATTTCTCCAAAATCACCTGTTACGTTTTCAAGTCGCAGGATTATCCAATCACTATCCTCAATCATTTTTTCAACTTTTAACTGGTCATCATTTCGCGTAAGCGCAGAATAGCGATAATGATTTTTTCCGTCGAATGACTGATTATCTATATCGATTTCCACCTCCATTACTTTCTCAGCCTCACAATATTCCCATCTTCTAATCTGGAGAGTTCTCTCTCCCCACTGCACATTTTCTCTAAGCGGTGTATGTAAATTTGCAACCAGATTCGCTGGCATCCATGTAGGAGAAGTAAAGAAAAATATATAACCAGCTATGAAAAAAAACACAACGCCAAACAAAGCAAAATTTCCTTTTCTTTTTGCGATTTCGTAATTTTTTCTCATTTTCACTTAGCGCTCCTTTCCATAATCTTTTTCTATAACATGCACTTTCCCTTTTAAAACCTGTTCATACAATTCCTCATTGATAAAATTCTCGTTTACCTTAACAGTTCGAATATTTTTTTGTTCTAACTCCCTCATCTCTTGATTCATCTCCGGAGTGACTTTTCCAACGACATATGCCATATCTGCCCGGTTCATATCATCCACAACTGCCACCGAGTGGACAAATGCTGTTTTTGCTCTTTCTACCACTCGTTCTCTCGCTGTTCTGTCGCAACAAATAAATAACTTTTTCATCGTATCAATCTCCCTTCTCGTATTACCATGGCTCAAAACGCCATGTCTTTTTATTCATGTTATAAATCGCATCAAACTTTACTACTTTTTTATTTACCGTCATGTAACAGGGGATTGTCATTGTATGTTCCGTATAATTAATGGTTATCTCTCCCATGTCTTTGACCTTCTTTGCTCCGGCATATCCAAATGCGTTTTGAAATATCTGAATCTGCTTTTCAAATTCCGCAGCACTTATTTGTAATTGTTGTAAAACCTCTGCTCGTATTTCGACCAAAGCAGTGCTTTTTTTATCTTCTTCGGTTTCTGCATCTGCCGGTGGTTTCGGAGTACCCGTTACCACACTGGTTGTAATCGGTGTTGCAGACGGAATTGCTGCCGTGGCAGATGTATGTGCCGGTTCTTTTTTTTCTTTTTTACCGAAAAATTCCACCCCTGCAAACACACCAAAAATCAATATTGCAATAAGTATAAGGACAATTCCTTTTTTTCTTCGTTCCATTATTTCCCGCCTCCCTTAATTATTTGTATAGGTAAAGTGCATCGGATCAAAATAAGCTGCAGACCAGTCACCGCCCCAGTAAAAGCCATGCTTTTTCCAGACCGCCACTACCTTTTTGGTTACTGCCAGTTTATCCTTCCCTGGCTTATAGGGCCATCCGGTATAAGTCGCTCCGTTATGCTCCCAATTCACGTCCACAACCGAACCATACGAATGGTACGATTGTTTATTTTTATTGGATGCCATATTGCGCCAGTTATAACCGGCAGTACAGGCTGGATTGATTGGAAACTTAAGTTTTGCCATTTCCTCAAAGACTGCCGTAATTTCTTGTGCCAGCTTTTTGTGAACTGTCAAAATCATTTTGCTTTTTTGTTTTTTTGTCGTATAGATTGACACTTCAATCTGAGTTAAATATGGCTGCATATCAAGTTCTGTTTTCGGTATACCATTCGGAAACAGCCACTTCATACGCTCCGCTACCGGTATCTTCACCGGGTCTCCTGCGCTTTCTTCACTGCTACTACCAGATGCCATACTGTAGTATCTGAGCACGTGAGCCGTGTAGTATTGATCACCATATCGCCATGGCCCTAACTGCTCTGCCCGGATACCGGAATTGCGTTTCCCTCCGCTTTTCTTTTTTGCAAAGGAAAAGGTATTTTGTTGTGTCCATTTTCCATCTTTTTTTATGGCATAATCAATATATCCGCCCCCAAAGTTATATCCCTGCAGTGCCAATTTTATATGTAGGATATCACCGGGTGAGGTACACCCGGCTTTTTTTATCATCGCGCTTAAATATGCAACTCCCTGCTTTATACTTTCTGCCGTGGATAAGGTATTTGGTGGCAGCCCCTTACTTTCCGAGGCCTGAAACACATCGTTACCATTCCCCCCACTCTCCTGCTGCATGACAGCAAGAAACAAATCAATATAAGCCTCCATCTGATGTTTTTCAGTTTCTTTTAATACTTGACTACGGTATGCTTCTACTTCCTCTGATAGGAGCAACGAGACCGAAACGCTTACGCTGTCATCTCCACTGTTTCCGCCCTCTTCTTCCTCTCCGCCTCCTAAAACTACTGTCACTACACTTGTAACAGTCACCGGAAGTATTAAAATCACGGAAAGCACTAAGCCACCAATACTTAAGATGGTATATAATGTTTTCTTCATCACATACCTCCTTGAAAAATCGCCTCTTCATCTGCCGGAAGATGAACTTTAAATTCAATATTGCGGTCTGATGCTATCGCTAAGATGTTTTCGCCAACATCCAGTTTGGATATTCTTGCTATCTGTGACGATGTTAATTCTCCATCGAAAATCTTTCCAAGCAATCCGGAAACATTGGAGTCCTGATGAAAAATAAATTTATATTGAGTCAACTCAAATACTGTTTTCATCTTGTCTACATCTTTATCCGCCGTTCCCTCCGGCACATAATCTCTGACAGACTGACTAGCCAAGCCAATTCCACCAAAATACTTTCTCGCCTCGCGCAAATAAACAGTTATCATGTCCAAGGCATGAGGCTTTTTCGTGTTGACCCATCGATGGCTCTCATCAATCAGAATCAGCGTATGTATAATATCCCTGGCATCCAGCGTTTTATCATAAAGACCTTTCATCATTAATTTACCGTTAGTGACACAGTTGTCCCAACAGAGGGAGACCATATCGAACAATAAAGCATCAAAAACTTCCGGCTTCATATCCTTTATTGTGGATATATCGAAAGTAACTATCTGCTCGTCAACAATATTATCAACCGTCGTATAGCCGTTAAAGAGATTTCCATAAGTATACACAACGCTACTAATTACTTTACGGATCTTATCCAGTAATACTAAGTTCTGCTCCACAAGCACCAGTTCAACATCTTTGTATGTGCCGGCTTGTATTTCATTAATTCTATCGTTAATAAAACTAAGCATATCTTCAAATATTGGATATTCCTTCGCTGGGAGTCCTGTAACCGGACGAGTCAGTTTACCCTTCTTTAATTCAAAGCCCCACTTTTTATATAGCTGCCTGAGCAGTTCTTCAAACTCAATAATTTCCTGTGTGGTGTAATCACCAGCCACCAGAAATTTATAAATCGTGCTTACTTTTGAGATATGCATTGTAAAGGACACCACATCATCATCGCCGCCACGAAGAATTTCCAAGGGATTTAAAATACCATTCGAGCCATCCAGTTTCAGCACCTTTCCTCCCGACACATTAGTCAGCATAGTAAACTCTCCGGAAATGTCGAATGTGCGAACGAAGTCGCCAACAATACCGGTGTGTAAAAATAACTTTTTAAGCAGTGTGGATTTACCACTTCCCATTGTTCCGCAGCATAGAAAGTTATAATACAAGCGACTTTGAGATTTCAGGAATAAGTTAAATAAAACATCACCACCACAAGGTGTTTTGCCTAAAAACAAACCATTCTCATCCGATAAATGAGAATAGTGAAACGGATTACCGGTTGCTATCGCACTGCTGGTCAGCGGTTGTCCATATACAAAAAATCTTTCGTTCTCCTGCCTTGCATACGATTTAAACATGCTTGTCCATTCAGATTTTGTTTCATTCATAAAAATTGCACCAAGGTAACCATTGCTCTCCAGTTGTGCTTTTATGTTTTTTATTTTTTCCTCTAAATCAATCCATGATGAATCCGAAATAAAAATTCTCGCATGAATTAATTTAACGACCTCACCCAAATTACTTATTTCATCGTACAGCGTTTCTAATTCCTGAAAGCGTTTCTTTGCGTCATAACTTTCCTGAAAATTTTTAGATTCATTGTAACGATAAGTTTGTTCTTTCATGGAACGATTAATATTTTTCTTGACTGTAATAACATCATCCGTTGCTATATCAATAAAAACCGCGGTATTCGGTATATTACAAATATTAGCCAGCCAATAATCATCTAGTGTCTTCGGATATTCAAAAATATGTAAGCAGGCTTCATAGCCGCCACCAGTGGATATGTATTTGGCATCCATAAAGGTTATTCCACCCTGTGGCTGTATTTTCTCCAACAAATAGGTATCAACCGGTTGTTCTTTTTTCTTATCCCTAGCCATCGTTTTATCCCCTTTCCTTATGCATTTGTCATAACGCACTTATTCAGTAACCGGAAAAGAATTTCTTTCTTTTTTTCATATGAAATCTTTTCAACCAAACCTCCTCTTCCGCTTCCCAAGACGCTGAACATGGTACGAATGTTTTTTTCTAAGCCTTCTTCTGTCTCAGAAAAAATCATATAGTAGTATTCTCTGGTTGTATTATGTTTTTCTAGCCAGACCAACTCATCTAACTTTTTCTGTAACTGCTCCTTAAAAATTGTATTTTTCGTGCTTTTAATTTTGTATTCCAGAAACCTTTTTTGTTTTGCATAATCGCATGGAAAATTAATACATACAATCTTAACTGGTTCTGCATACAATCTATACAACTTAGCAAACTTCAGACAATCATACTCCACTTCATCTTCCGAAGAATTAATCAGGTCTTTTGATTGTATTTGCAGCAAATCCATGTAACTGCCATCATCCATGTTGTAGTACCCTTTTTCCGAAATACTACGAATCGTTACAATATCTAATATGGTTTTTCTAACCGATGGCTTTTTTTTCTTTGTTGTCTTCTTCATCGCCGACAATCTCCTTTCTTCGTTTCTTATCCAATTCCGTTGCTACACTATCATTCACAAGTGGGTGATAAATCTCCTTGTCTCTCCTGATGTACAAGAGTAAACTCTCCCAATTTCTTCTCTTTTTATTCCAATTGCTTTTCATCGTAAGAAAAATGGCACAAACAGCAGAGAAAATATAAAACGGGATGCGAAGCATCTCATGTACCGCACTTCCAAACAGAAAAGATACAGCACCGTAAGTAAGCAAAAAGAAAAAATCAAAAAGATATATACTCTTTCCCACTTTTGTTTCGCTTTTTATGTCTTGAACTACAATGTGCTTCATTAATTTATCCCCCCTGCATTATTATCTCCAAATATATCCTTACTTCTCAGTTTCTTTGTCTCGTTATTTTTATCTACTGTACTACCTTCGCTTCCCGATATCCGATCGAACATATGACCACCAGATTCAAGCGGTTTGTTGTCGGCAATATTATTCGTTGAATCCATTGATGTTCCTGTTCTACTGTTGCTTAAGTCTTTTTCCATTTGCTTCATGCTGTCGAAACCTATGCCGGCATTTTCTCCTGAATTAACTCCATTGAGCGCATCATTTCGAGTTTGATTATGCCCAATTTGGTCCATTTGATGGTAACCACCACCTTTTTTCCCCTGCTCAGATGACATAGTAACCACCGAATTAGGAGACGCACTTCCTACTCTGGAAGATTCCACATTTTCTTTTTGTTTATTGCCACTCTCCGGTGTTTGGGAAGCTGTTACCTCTCCACTTCTACTATTTGCAACCTCTTTTTCTGTGGATTCCCATACATCAACATGATTATTATTATTTGCATTGTTATTTTGGTTCAAATGATTTGTTGATTTATTTTTATTATCCATGTTATTGTCATTCGACTGATTGTTTTGCTGATTGAGCACATTATCTGCACTGGCTGTTGCCGCTCCAGCATCAACCATATCTTGTGCTTGTTCATCCATGGCCGGATTTCCACTAAATGCTTCTTTCGCATTTGGTTTTGAGAAAACTCTGGATGCGCCATTTTTTACTGCACCTACTCCGGATTTAACAGCACCCGCTGCGGCACCAACTGTACTGGCAGCCATTCGTCCACTATAAAACAGAGACATCATTTTTCCCATACCATCGCTGGCCCCGATATCTGCTCCTGTCAGTTTCTGGATCAGATTCGGACCATCAATTACTGCAAAGGCTAAAAACAACAAAATAATTCCCTTTGCAATACCGGACACATTCCATTCGGATATAAACTTGGTTGCAAGTAGATATATTTTAATTATGACAGTTGTAAATAGTAATAAGATATAACTGTCTTTTAATGAATCCAATATCTTTAATATTTTCTGATTATTGTTTAAATTTGCCGAATACAAATAAGCTAATAATCGATGTATCACTATTTCATAAAGGATACGAATTACCTTATATGACATAAACAAGTAAATGATAATAAGCGAGATCAGTTCCATCCACATCACGCCATAATCAACTGTATAACGATAGTAAAATTCATTAAGTAAATCCGTCCAAGCCACACCATCATATAACTCATCCAATGAATAAGTTATATGATTATTGTCATCGCTCTCTGAATGTAAGCCATTTTTCAAGATATCCTCCGTATCCCCATCAAAATCATCCGGATCTAAGATTTCCTGAATATCCAGATTTTTGAATTGGCTCTTTGAAAATGAATCATAAACTTTGTCTGCGTTTTTCTTGCCCTTTGTTTTTTTATTCAAATTGGCTAGTCCAACTGTCTTATTCAGCCATTTTAGATCATGTATATTATTTCCAATCGCGCTGTATACTACTGCCGAACTCTGTTCACCACCTAATATCTCACTTCGTACTTCTTTACTAATTAGCTTGTTCATGGTATTGATAGCGTATGTACTTGAAGAAACCACAGTTACCGCAATTAGCAAGTTAATAACAATCTTAGGTTTTTTCTCCCAGCCAATGCAAAGTAAAATTCCTATCAATAAAATAGATAAACATACCAGACTGATAAAAAACGGTTTCCACTGATCGATAAATGTTTTTACCGGCGTATACTTTGTAAAATCAATAAACCCAAAGCATGTGTCATAAAGGCCAGCACACACATCCGCTAAAGCTGCAATCCCTTTTGTGATGCCCCAACCAATAAACCGAAAGGCACCAGCCACAATTCCATTTTTATGAAAAAGCCCTGGATTACCCGATAATATTTTAATCACTTGAGAATCTTCTAACGCCAAAGATCGAATCTGGCAGGTGAACATTGGAAATACCAAAAGCAATAAAAAGAAAATAATTTTTTTCTTTTTGTCTAATCTGTCTTTCATTGCATCGTCTCCTCCTTTCCCATTTCTAGCAAGTCCATATACTTTTCTTTTGTCTGCTCATCTATATCTGCATCTTGCAGCATATCCATGACTGTATCGATTTTCATATTCTTTTTAATCGTGCTTCCAAGCACCTCTTTCAAAGCAGCGATCAAATTTTCACTGTTTTCCAGTTCCCCAATTTTTACCGTTTTTTCCTTTTTATCCGGCTTGTCTTCTGTCCTCGTAAAATTGAATAGAGCAAAACTCATACGATAGTCCCAAACTCTTTCCTCAACCTTAATATGAGTTAAATCTTCTTTGTTTACATTTTTCATATCCACTTCATCCGGATTCGGAAAAGTATCCGTCAAATATTCGTATCGAAACAATAGCCGCCTTCCATTTTCCTCACTGTTAAAGATCGGATGAGGCGTTATAAGCTTTCCTTTCAGATCACGCCTTTTCATGATTCTTTTAATCACACATTCACCCGGCTTTAATTCTTCCAACTGATTCATGTTTAACAACGGTTTTTCCGCCGTTGATTCCATGATTGTTTTATTGCCGGACAATCGGCTTCCGTTTCGCTGCATATCAATAATCGTTTCGGAGCCTAAATTGGTGGAAAACTTCTTTGTCGTCTCATCGTCATCTGACAAGATATAAATTGTATTTCCACAGTTACCGGCAATGGTTTTTGCATTCTCACCGTACAACTTATTTAACTGTGCATATGCCTGTATATAAAGATCAAACGATATGTTTCTACCTAAGCATACCGTGATAATGTTTTCCATTGCCTCAATAGCCGGCATATTACCAAATTCATCAGCAATAATCTTCACACGGTTTTTACACTTTCCATTCTTCTGCCTGGTAGCCTTTCTCGCCAGCACAAAGTATAACTGCCGGATAAAGACAGAACCTAAGAAATGAGCGGATTTATCATAATCCGGCATTTCAATAAAAACAGCAATCGGCTTATCTCCAAATCCAATATCTTCTAAATTCATCGTTGACTCCGCCGTCATTTTGGCGAAGTTTTCATAAGTGAAAATCGTTAATTTCATAAGCATACTGGAGTAAATACTAGCCTTTGTCCTACTTCCGGCTACTTCCACACCAAAGAACTTGATTTTGGCCCGATCCAAAGCCGGACGCATTTGAAAAAACATATCCAATCCTGTGATATAAGGATTATCCGGATTGGTTTGACTAACCAATTCTCCAAATAAATTGATGATGGAAAACATATTAATTTTTTGAATATGTTTTTCCTTCTCTTCTCCTGTGGCATTTTCAACTTTAATCCATTCAAACACATCTTCAATTACGGCTATCACAAGGGCAGATAAAAGTGAAGTAGGCGAATCCTGCCAAAAGGTATCACCATTTATCGGCTTGTCCGGATTAAAAATGGAATAGCAAAAAGTCTGTACCAAAAGCTCCGCATTGGCATAATCGCCGGCTGCATATAAACTAATTACCTGATCTAAAGGATTAAATCCCATGGAGTGTTCAGGATCTACCAAAGAAAGCAAATATACCTCATATCCTCTTTCTTCCAAAGTTTCTTTGGAAGTTTTATATAACTCCGTTTTGGGGTCAAGCACCACCATTGATGTCTTCTTTTCCGCTCTGGAGTAGACATCGATGGAAGGAATTACATACATCTCACCTTTACCGGAACGAGTGATTCCGATACATAGGTTGTTCGTCAAGTCAGTATCAATAAATAAATGTTTCCCAATGCGGGATACAATCGTACCACCATATCCAGGAAAAACTTTATCCCGATCTGGAATTCTACTGTATTGTCTTTTAAGTTCCTTTGTAGTCGTCCATCTGGCGCATCCCTTTTGCATTAAATTAAAACCTTTGTCCGAAAACGAAGCCCTCATCCGATATCCCTGCATAATATTAATAAGCAAACAAAAGCAGCCGTAAATCAGGAATATAAAGCCATATATGTCATTGTATTCATGAATTCTTTTAAAATCTGGAAGAATATTTTTTATCTCTATGCAGTATTCCGGATGACACCAGTTTGCTTCTCGTAAATTTACAACAATGTTAAATAAATAATTTATTAATATATAAAATAGCAAGTCTTCCACAATTAAAACAAAAGCAATTACAATCCCATTTCCTAAGAATCGCTCCAATCGCAATTTTTTATTTTTCCCCATAGTTCACTCCTATACATTGTGAAGGGGGAATTTTCCCCCTTCCGCAATTTTTCCTCTTATATTACATTCTTCTCAAAAAGTAAATTGTTTTGCAATATACTTGCCAAAATATACACACCCTGAAACAAGCCCTACACCTATAAGAATCTTTGGACCGTAGGATGATGCAAATTTATGTAATTTTTCGCTTGGAATGAGAAAACAAAAACCAACCACAAGACATCCAACAATCGCCATTACATAAGCATAATCTGATACAGAGTCACAAAAATCATAAACAATCTTTGCTGCTTTATCCATGACTATTTCCTCCTTTCTTTGTATTTTTTCTTTTTAGCAGAATAAATAATATTCCAACAACAGCTGCCAATACCAACACTACTGCTAAAGTTATAAATAGCACCGGAACCTTCTTTGTCTCTGGTTTCTGCTCTAACTGATAAGTTGCTTTCGCAGCCACGACATAAGATAGCTCTTTACTATCTGTTTCTTTTACTCCTGTATAATAACTGGAATACACATAGGTTGAATCCTCGTTATGTGTTATACTCCCGGAATAATCGACCCGGTAGTGTGGTATCTTTTTTCTAACAGTAGCCCTTGCTTTTCGGTAAATGGTACCATTTTTCTTATAACTTTTTCCATTCCAGGCAATCTTTTGAACCTTATACTTGTCCGGATTGCCACCTACACTTTCAATCAATGCCGTTTCATATCCTTTTAAAGGTTCCTGCGTGTTTTTCTTAACTTTTAAATCTTGCCAGATAAAAGTCTCCGCATCATACCCGGAAAACAGTATATCGATATGAGAATAATCCCATGTTTCTGCTGTTTTTCTCGTGAAAGTTTTCACACAAGGAACAGCTGCTATTTTGCCGGTCTTTTTGTCTGTAACCGTTACCGTCTTTTGACTGGGTGCCTTATTAGCAGCAGCCAATGAATCAAATTCGGAATATGCGGATACCGTCTGCTTCCATTTCTTCTTACTCTTTTTTTCTTTTTTACTGACCCCGGTCAGTGTATATGTAACACCGTCTTTCGTTATATTCTTCTCCGACTTAAAAGAATCACTTTTCTTCATAGGCTTTGTCTTTTTTATGAGTGTTACTTTTTCCTTCACCTTTACCGGATTTTTGCTTACCGTTTCGTAAGATACATTCTGCAACTGGTATGTCTTACCATCCATGACAATGTTTTTATCAAATGTTTGTTTTTCTTCTTCATCCAGAGTAACATACTGTTTTTCCTTTTGTATCAACTCCGGAGCTGCCGCCCGGACACCAATTCCGGGCAACATTACCAAAACAAATACTGATAAAGATAAGATGCTTATTAATCTACTTCTTTTTCTCATATCTTCTCCCTTTTCTCCACAACATGATGCCACCTGTGCCACCACTTAAACCTACTAACAACAACCCAAGTATCAGATACAAATACCCTGTCTTCGGTGATGTCTTACTGTCTTTCCCTTCCCAAAACTTCTTTGGTGTTTTGGTTGTAATAATTCCCAGTTTTTTATCAACCATAGACACGATCTGCTCGTCTTTTGTGTCCTTGATCTGATATGTGACCGGTTTCGCCAATTCATATCCTTCCGGTGCTTCTATTTCCTTAAAGGTGTAGGTTTCCCCTACCTTTAATAATCCGGTAAACATCTTTTTCTTACCTTTTTTTGTAGTAAATTCTGTTACCTTATTTCCCTGACTGTCATAAACAGCCATCTTTGCACCGCCAATCAAAGACCCATCACTGCTCTTCTTTTTAAAGGTAATGGTAGTTTTGTAATCTACCATGTGAACTACATTAGATTCCTGCAGAACAAAATTTCCATCTGCATTCCGGATTGACACCAGTGTTTTTCCCGGTTCCGTGCTGCTTTCCTGCAACTGAAAAGCAATACTATCTGCGGTAACATAACCGTCTGCCGGTCTTGTCTCTGTTAGTATGTAAGTCTTGTGCTGATACAAGCCCCGGAGTGTTCTGTGCTTGTCCTGCGTGAACGCTGTCAGTAAATTCTGATATCCCAAGTCCTGGTTTACTTTTACATCCGTATTATTTCCGGATGTCCATTGCAAAATCACATTTCCTTCCTCATCAGATATCTGCAAATGGCAGCCATCGATTTCTTCACTTCCTGCAACTGCGGTCTTGTCCATCTGCACCTCTGTCTGTTTGTTTTTATGATTTACATTTACCTTGATTACAGCTGTTTTATTATCTTTGTATTCCAAATGTACCGGTAATAAAGTACTATCCAGATAATAGCCACCCGGAACACTTTCTTCCTTAAGATAATAGTCACCAGAGTTAAGCGTTTTATTCTCATTCGCCGTAACGGCACCGCCTGATACAGATACCGCACTGCCACTGGCTGCTTCTTCTCCATAAGTTTCACTCATAAGAGGTAGATCCTGAGTAAAAGAAGCCTGTCCTTTTTCATCCGTTACAACCGTGCCTAATTTTTCCTCTGCTTTCACAATTTGCTTTCCGTCTGCATTGTAAATGGCATCCTTACTGTATAAGCCAAAGGTTACATCCTTAATTGGCTTAGTAGTTTCTTCGTCTGTCTTTTTTATCTCAACTGCAGTCTTTGCGCGCTCATTGAAAACAGACAATATGCCCTCTGTATTCGTTGCACTGGTAGAGTTAAGAACATATTCTTCATCCTTATTGTTCCAGTTAAATTCAACCGACCAGTCTTTATCCGGAAGCAGGTACCCATAAAGTGTTTTTGTTTCTTTTACCTTGTATTTACCCAAAGGGAGATTTACAGTTACAATTCCATCCTTGACTTCATACCCGGTAATTCCTTTACACTCTTTGGTAAATACTGCTTTTTCACCACTTTTAATTGTTGCAACCAGCTCCCCATCGTCATACCAATTGGTTCCCTGGTTATCCTGTGTTTCAATGTTTCCATCTGCATAGATTTCAAAAGTTGCACCTTTTAACAGTTTTTCTTCATAAATAAATTGACCGTTTTCATATTTGCTAAGCATTTCTCCGGACTTATAAATTTTCAATTTTCCATAGGTATCTTCATTCACGTAATCCAAAGTAATGGTTGCAAAAGAATTTCCATCTGCATCTTTTTCCATCTTGTAATTATCCGATTTGCTATCTACCACAAACTCAATGAATTTTGTAGTAATATGCAATCCGCTGGCAGAATCAATCTCATAAATCCGATATTTACCGGAAGATAATCCCTGTGCCGAAAGAACCTCTCCACTGGCATCTGTAACAAATGGATATTCATCGGTACCTACCTTTATCATGGTATTTCCATTGAAAAATGACTGTTCTACTCTTTTCTCTGTGCCATCCTTTTCAACTTGATAGATTTGATATTTGGTATTTGCTTTCAATACCGTCTTTTCCGTGTTCTTTGACTTCTTTATTATCCGCAGATGAGCTTTGAATGGTGCGTTGTTATAAAGCCTTGTATAAACCTTATAATTCAACGCTGCAGAAGTAATATCCATACCAATTTCAATTTCTTCATCTGCAATTTTTTCTGTGTCTGCATCTCCTGTTTTTGTCTGATGAATCACATAAGTACCGTAAGCTAATGCTTCGGTTGTTTTAGCACGACCATTTTCATCGGCTACTAAAATCGCGCGCTCATCTTCTTTGCACTCCTCATATTTCTTTCCCTTTTTTGTTATTTCAAAAGTAGCTCCTTTTTCAAACTTTGCAGGTCCTGTTGAACCATCCGTTTTAAATTTATAAATTTCTAGATGACCTTTCTTTTCCGTTTCCTGCACCTCATATGTTTTTGCATTAGGTGTGTACTCCTGTGTTAAACTATTACCATCCACCTGAATCTTTAATACATCCGTAGAGAGTAAGAACCCTTCGGGTGCTTTTTTCTCTTTTAAGTAATATGTTTCCCCGGCTCGCAAGTAATCAGTTTCTAACTCACCATTTTTAATAACATATATGTCGGCTGTTTTTGGTTTCCCTTTTGTATCATACACAGTGGCTGTTTTCGTACATGCAGCATCATCAAACAATTGATAAACCGCCCCTTCCACACTGGCATCACCATGCGCTTTCTTGTCGTTTGTGTTTTTTACTAACTTCTTTACCTTCACGGTAGCTTTTTTATGGTTATTCGTTCCCTTTACATCTTTCACTTGAAAGTTTGTTTCTCCAGATACTCCATTATTAAAATTAGAATCCTTTGCATCACAAACAACAGCTACTCCTTTTGCTAACTCCGGGTCAACAATTATGTTTGGATTTCCAGAGTTTAATTCCTTGATAATATATTGATTGTTAACCTTATCAAGTTTATCCTGCAGATTTTTTTCCATTTTGGCTTGCGCTGCATCCTGCGTCATGCCACTTCCATGCAGCTGTCCCTGATCATCCATTTTAGCCTCGGCATTTTTTTTCTGCTCTGCTGTCATTCCTGCCAACTCTGTATCCGTGTAAAAATAATAGGTTTCCGACTGAATACGATAGGTATATTGGATTGTAAATTGTCCATTACTGTCCGTTGTTGTTTCTATCGTAAAATCTGGAATTTCTTCCTCTGCCGAAGAACCATTCAATTTGTAATAATACGCCGTATCAATATCCTTTGCCTCTATAGAGAACCTTGCTCCTGCAACCGGATTTCCATCATCATCAATTTTGGTAAAGCGTATTTTCTGACGATAGTTGGAATCTACATTTATGGAATGAGGTTTTGTTCTAATTCCTTCAGCATCCATGAATAATAAAGTCTGTCGATGGGAACTTCCACCACTGTATTTATATTCCTTAAACGAAACAGTCAATGTTCCTGTTTTTTCAAATATTTCACTATATAGCTGATTTGTTGTTTTTGAACTGTAATATCCTGATGCTTTTTTTATATTAGTAATAATCGTCTTTAATTCACTTTCAGAAGTTTTGTCTTCTTGAATGCCCCAAAGAAGAGCCTGTGCAATAATATATGCTTTATTACTTCCTTTCTTAGTTTTGTCATACCAATATCCAATGTATGCTTTTAATGCTTTTTTCCCTCCATCTGCGCTTGAATATGTGCCGGAGGAATTAACACTGTATTGGTCTCCAGTATGGCATGTATAACCCAGGTTCATACAAAATGCATCATTGCTTTCCACTGTCATTTTATACCAATCACCTGATTTGGTTTTACTGCCAATTTTTGTCGTGCCATGCGTTCCCAACATATCCAATTTAACCGGGAGCGTTGCCGCCAAAGTTTTCTTCGCGGGGAACTGACACATACCACCTAATAATCCAACAACTAAAAGGTATGATAGAATCTTTTTTAATCTTCCCTTCATTTGTCAATACATCCTTTCCTATTTGCTAATTGTTTTCCTTTACTACTTCAATGCGTGCTGTTTCCGCACTGTATCTCTTTTGATCCTTTATCCACCCAAGCTTCATTTCAACTTGAAGTTGATATGTACTGATACCCAGGTATCGACAAATCTCCATGTGATCTACTTTCTTATCCAGCACTTGCTCCAACCACATACGCTCTTCAAATGTCAATTTTGCTCTAGGCATTTTCATTAGCCTCCTTTCATTATTTTTTGTACACTTTTTAAGTTTTTCTGCAAAAAATAGCAAAAAAAATAGCGCGAATACGCGCTTTGTAGCTTGTATTCGCACTAAATTATACTATTTATCAATTTTTCTTTATTCGCTTTGTATCTATTTCCCAATATATCTGTTCTAATCTTTTCTATCAAATTTGTTTTTGATAACCCTACAAGATTTTGCTTTTTTTCTCCAAACTTTGGCCTATCTACAGGTTTCGTTTCAATATAATTCTTTTTATTAGGCATTGTTCTAGACGAAAAGCGTTCTGTAAAAAACTCGCCATCTTTTTCATATTGTATAATCTCATTCTTGTAGAAAGACATTTGGAACTCATATCCGTTTTCTTCCACATCAGTGTACACTTGGTCATTCTGTATCATTTTTTCGTTACGAAGAATTTGGGTATACGCATCTTCATCTATTACATACCTTCCTTGAGTATATTTTAGATCGGCGTATTTTACTCCAACAAGAATATACTCCTTTTTCTTTTCATTACAATAAACATCCATTCTAAAAGGATTGATGCCTTCCAATATAACTTTTTTGCTTCCTTTGGAGAACCCATATTTATGAGATATATCAAGACAACTTTTTACCTCACCGTCATAATATTTTATGCACTGTATTTTCGGTCCATTATGTTTCTTTGCATATTTACGAAAATAATCACCGGTTTCTTCCAAATAATCTTGCAACGGATTCGGAGAATCTGCATAATCACTCATCAGTAACATTAGTTGTTCCCATGTTTTAGGATCCTTTTCAAACATCAAAAAGCTACTTTCTTTTCCCTTTTTTATTTTCTCCTTAAACCTCTTTACATCACTAATATCATACAAATCTAACTTATTAATTTTAATTACCTTTCCATTTTTGTTCCGTGTTCCACGAATGGTCTGGTTACCAAGGGACCGATTTGCCTTTTTGTCCACCTTATGCCAATATTTAGTTTTTTCCTTAGCCGCCGCAATGTTCTTCCTTATAGTAATAAGTTTATTTTGATACATCATTTCATTGTAAACTTTATTACTCATTACACGATCAAATTCACCGACTTTAAATATCTCGCCGGTCTCTTCATCCACAATCTCCATTTGCATCTTATGGTAAACATCAAATCCCATTTGTGAATAGCACATAATCATCGCATCGACCGCATGATGACTGAATGATTCCTCTCTATCTTTTTCCAATTGCAATACTTTACGAAGTTGACTGGTAAAACTTCCTCGTATAACCCTTACTTTCGTATTTGTCTCTTTCGCCATAAAATAATCTTGCAAGGCATTAAGGACCACCCTTGACGCATACCTCGTATCATTTATATTTCTGGCAATAAATCCCTGCAAAACTTCTACCTTTGTTATGTCTTGCATAAATAAAAGTTTCTGTTTTTTACCAGACGGAATCTCCATAGAACATACAAAATTCTTAAACATTTCAAAATCCCACTCTCTCTTCAATTTGGACAAATACATAAAAGGTGTTTTATTCCCCTTATCTCTGTTTTCTCCTTCGTACACAAGTACTTTATTCATCCTGCTGTCATCAAAAGAAATAGATTTGGGTATAATATGGTCAATTTCAAAAGCCCACTGATCCTTTAGTAATTGTTCTATTTCTATTGGGCGTCCTGAATATATACATTTTCCTTTTTGTTCATTCCATAACTTTAATTTTAGTGCCAAATTTTTATGGTGATGAAAATCTTCATCTTTGATTGTTATTCCGTGCTCTGCTCGTATTTTCTTTATTATACCCGCCAATTCCTTTTCGTTCTTTTTCTGCATATCTTTTATTCTTGCCTTTTCCTCATCACTATTTTTATCTCGTGGCATTTCCACAACAATCTGATCAGGATAACCATATTTTTTTATCAACGCATTTAATACATTAACTGTAATCCGAATGGAACGACATACAACAGGATTATATATATTTTCAAGCAATGTATCCGCTGGTATTTTATTCGTATTAACAAATTTTTCTTTGGATGTTTTAAATACACCCATATCCGTCAAAATCTGCATTTGATTTTTCCCAGTAATATACATATCCGGAATAATTTCCTTCATTATCTTAAGGGAAAAAGACTGCCATTTACTATAAAACGAGCCTCGCTTTTTACGAAATTGAACCAACAACTCTTTTTGCTCCGGCAAAAGATTTATTTTAGCTGTATTAAATGCTTCCATAATCCCCTCTTTTTCCGTATTAAGAGTCAGAATATATGCTATTTCATCTTGCTCGTCCCGTGTAAAATCATCAATGTTCCAACCATTCACAGCAAATTCTTTTTTCATTGCCCTGTATTGTTCAAATGTGTGAAAAATTTCCTTGTCATTTTTATCGATGCGCGCCCCACTCATAGTCTCTATATCCTCACCAATAACTTTGGCAATTATTTTTCTCATATTTACACTATTTGAATTCTTGATCACATCGACAATTTTTCTTCTTTCTTCCTCCGTAAGTTTTCTTTCATTTACAACCAGATT
>ERZ825324.2033-NODE-2033-length-22492-cov-8.705977_pt1 | contig 22492 bp, 16 predicted proteins | sample MGYA00519859_ERZ825324 | MGnify/ENA primary metagenome ERZ825324 (study PRJEB31778, sample SAMEA3449198) | human gut metagenome | biome: human gut; feature: human-associated habitat; material: faeces | place: United Kingdom | collected 2010/2012 ... | reverse complement strand
GCGCCGAATGCTCGCCATCGAATTTTATCGATAGCCTATTTCAGACTGTAATGGGTAGTTCTGTAGAGAATACCGTTACCGCCGGTAACCAAGCGGTCGTAAAGACGGCTGCCCAGCTGGCCGAGGAGTCGGCAAAGCAGCTCAAGGACGCTCAGGCCGCCTACGATGCCGCCCAGAAGAAGGCCGACGCGGCGGGCCAGTCTCAAAAGCAGGCGCAGCAGCAAAAGAATCAGGCCTCGCAGGCCGTGACCGATAACGCCGCCGAGCAGAACGAGGCCGAGGTAGCCGCGCTTCAGGAGAAGATTGACGAGCTTAAAGCGGCCGTCGAAAAGACCGAGCAGCAGCAGAAGAAGCTGGGCGACCTGAACGATCAGCTCGAACAGGCCAACAAGAGTGTCGAGGATAAGACGCAGACGCTCAAGGACGCCAAGGCAAAGCAGGATGAGGCCAAGAAGGCCCTCGATGATGCCCAGGCCAAGCTCGAGGCCATGGGTATGGACGAGTACGCGGCCGCCAAGAAGGCCGTCGAGGACGCGCAGGCAAAGCTCGATGACGCCAATAAGGCCGTTACTATTGCACAGGACAATCTGGACCAGGCCAAGGCTGCCGAGGCCAGCGCCCAGCAGGAAAAGCAGAATACCGAGGCAGCTTTGACGACTGCCCAGGCCAAGAAGCAGGAGACTGCCGCTGCTCTCGCAGTCGCAACCACCGCGCGCGATAACGCCCAGCAGAAGTTCAGCCAGGCGCAGGCCGCGCTCGATGCTGCCGTCTCGGGTACGGGTGTTGACCTGAGCGCGCTTGAGGCCGCCAAGATCGCTGCTGCTGGTGAGCTCAAGACCGCGCAGGACGCGCTCGAAGCCGCGACGACTGCAGACGCCACCGCACAGGCGAACCTGCAGGCTGCGCAGACTACCGTCACCGCCGCGCAGGAGAAGGCCAACGCCGCCAACGCTGCTGTGGCATCTGCCCAGTCTGCATACGATGCGGCAAACAAGGAGTACAAGGACGCGGCCAGTAAGCGTGACGCCGCGAAGACGGCATACGAGCAGGCCCAGCAGACCGAGGCCGACAAGAAGGCGGAGTACGACCGACTCGTCAAGGTTTGCCAGCAGAAGCGTAGCGAGTGGGAGACGGCATGTGCTGAATCCACTACCGCCGAAAACGCTTACGATGCCGCGAACGCCGAGGTCGAGAAACTCAACCAGCAGATTACCGACCTCAAGTCGAACATGACCGTAGACCAGAATGTCATCAACCAGGGTATGTTCGGCTTCTTGAGCTATATCAGCGGCGGCAGCCAGTTCACGGCCATGCAGAAAAAGAACGCCCAAGACGCCGTATCGATGCTGACCGGTGCCGATGACAAGGCCGAATGGTATGACCAGTACGTCGATCAGGACATGTCTCGCGACACCAACCCGCTTTCCCTGGAGCAGATGCGCAACGCCCTTACATATCTCGACACCCAGAACAACCTCCGCAAGGCGAACGGTCAGTCTGAGCTTAGCGTCAGCCTCCGCATGACTGCGGCAGCCGCCCTCAATACATCATATTCATCGAACATCTGGGGGCACTCGAACTGCTATTTCGATCAAGGTGAGAACCTTGCAGGCGGCGGTGGGGCATACACCGGAGGCGAGACCGAGGATACGCTTGGCTGGCCATATACCGGCCTCTACACCCAGGAGAAAGAGGCATTCGATAAGTACGTCGCGCAGTATGGCGACGCGCTCGGTAGACATCGATATGATTCCTACTATATCTATCAGCATTACAACAGCATCTACCATGAGTGCGGGCACTATCTCAACATCATCGATGCCGGCGCGAAGGCTATCGGCATCGCGACCGGTAGCGGTAAGAATACCGATTCCGAGGTAACCGTTTTCGACTATAGCGGGAGCACGGGGCAGAAGGATTTCACTGTCTCCGAGTTCAAGAAGCTCTTGAACGACTACATCGATTCCGCCTACAACGCAGGCGGCACGCAGGAGCAGAAGGAGCAGCTGAAGCAGCTCCAGAATAAGCTGGCGGAAGCGCAGAAGAACTTCGGTACTACCAAGAAAGCTTACTTTGCAGCGGTAAATAAGCAGGATGCGGCGCATGACGCCTATACCGCGGCCGACACGAACGTGAACACCGCCAAGGGCGAGTACGAGAAGGCTAAGTCTGCTACCACTGCGGCCAAGACCGCCTATGACGCGGCCGATGCAAATTTGAAGCGTATCGACATCGCGACGCCGAAGGCGAACCTTGATGCCGCCAAGAGCGAGGCTGCCGCTGCCAAGTTCGCGCTCGACGCCGCCAACGCAAAGCTCTCCGAATGCCAGGAGAAGGCGCAGGGGACCGCTGCCCGCAAGACCGAGGCGCAGGCTGCGCTCGATGACGCCCAGGCGAAGTCCGAAAAGGCCAAAAAGGCCTATGACGATGCTACCGCTTCGGTCAAGGACCTCACCGCCAAGCGCGAGGCCGCAAGGGCGGATCTTGAGAGCAAAAAGAGTGCGCTCGATGACGCCACGAAGGTCGACGCCGCCGCTCAGGCTGAGGTGGAGCGTGCCCAGGCTGCACAGACCGCTGCCGCAACGGCTCTCGCAAATGCTCTGCAGGAGGTCTCCAACAAGCAGCAGGCTCTGTCCGACGCCCGGGGCATGGCCGCGACTGCGCAGTCCGCGCTCGACGCGGCGAACGAGGCATTCAAGCGCTACGTCGTGGCCCAGAAGGCTGTTGACGACGCCCAGGCAGCTTATGATGTCGCCGACGCCGGCGTTGGCGAGGCCAAAAAGCAGCTCGACGCAGCAAACGAGGCAGTAGTCGATGCGAATTTCGAGATCGTCAAGGCCAAGGCCGAGCTCGCAGCCATCGAGGAGCTCAAGGCAGACCTCGAAAACGTTGACGATAAGGCCTCTCTCGCTGCCGGCACCACGGTGTTCAATGCGGGCTGGACGCCCAAGAACCAGCTGCGCAAGCTCAATGCTGCCTACGCGCGCTATAAGGCTGCCGTCGACGCCGAGGCGGGTCTTAAGCAGGCGGCTGCCGATGCCGACGCCAAGCTGTCTGATGCCAACGGCGTCTATGCCGCCGCGCTGGCCGAATTTGGCGATGCCAAGGACGCTCTGGCTGCTGCACAGGCCGAGTACGACAAGTACCACCCCAAGGCCGAGCCGCAGACCAAGCCGCAGGCCAAGCCCCAGGTCACGCAGGCAGCTGCAAAGGCTCCCGCGGGCAAACAGAAGGCTGCGTCGGACAAGCTCGCCCAGACTGGCGATGACTCCGCACTTGCAGGTGAGGTGTTCGTCATCGGCGGTATCACCCTCGTGGCCGCTGGTGTGACGCTGAGCGATCGTCGTCGCAAGCAGATGTAGCGTTTCGAGCGTAGTTTCTGCAACGAACTTCGGTTCATAGCGGGAACGCTTCGATAGCTTAACCGATAAGGCCGGTGCGCTGTTAAACGCAGCGCGCCGGCCTTTCTTTGTTTCGATATCAAAAAGCCCGGTCGGCAGCCGCGAAAGCTACCGACCGGGCAAGCCGTAGGCAATATGGTCGCTGTCGAGCGGCTGCTCGACTTAGCCCAGCAGGCTCAAGCCAACAGAGACAAACGCCAGGATAACGCCGACGATGGACTCGCCACCGAGCAGGCCGCTGGCGACAACCAGGCCCTGCTCCTGGAAGGCGGCGCCCTTGGCGGCCTTTTCCTCGTCCGAAAGACCGGCGGTGGCGTCGCGGTGAGCGGCCCACTTGTCGTAGGCGAGCTTGACGCAGGAGCCCAGGAATGCCGTGAGCGACATGTAGAACGGCAGGTACACGCCCAGACCGATCATCATGGCCGGAATACCGAGCCAGTACATGACGATGCCGGCGATAAAGCCGCCCGCAAACCACGGCACGCTCGGGATGCCCGAGACCATGGTGGCGACAACGCTTGCCTGCGCGGCGACGAAGCTCTTGTCGGGGCCAAAGGCGTCCGGACCATAGGCAGTGACGAGCGCGACCATGACGGCGGCAGCGACCAGGGCGCCCACGATGCCGCCGATGGCCTGGCCGACCCACTGTGCGCGCGGGTTGGTGCCCAGTACGGCGCCGGCCTTAAAGTCGTTCATGACGTCGCCCGCAAGGCCGCACGCCACGGCCACGATGCCGGCGATAAAGAACAGTTTGACCTGGGCAAGCTGAGCGAAGGCGGCAACGATGAGCATGACGATGAGGCCAAAGATCTCCATGGGGTCGATGCCCGTCTGGCCGCAGCTCTGTGCGCTCATGATGGTGGTGACAAAGGTGAACAGCGTGACGATGACGGCCGGGACGGGACCAAGGTCGAGCGCGATGGCGACGATCACGGCGATGGCTGCGGTGCCCAGGCCGATGATGCCGGCGTCGAGCTTAAGGGAGCCCGAGATAAGCGACTGCTCGTCGGTGTCGGTGGAGCTGTCGGCGGCGAGGCCGCGGACGATGCCGGCGACCTGCGGCAGGATGTCCTTGAGGACGACGGCGACGCCAAAGCCCATCATGAGGCCCATACCCAGGGACTTGACGATGCCTTGTGCGGTCATAACGTCAAACAGACCGGCAGCGGTGCCGCCGACGATGATGCCAAAGTTGCCCAGCAGCGCGCCGGCAAACCAGAAGGCGACGGGGGCGAAGCCCACGAGGAAGCCGATGGACAGCAACATGGGCGAGTTGTAGATGGCAAAGGTTACGCCGGGGATATTGAGCGTGCACAGCATGCTGGGCACAATGCCCAGAGCGTCGCGCAGCACGCTGTAGATGCCTGCGATGGCCATGGAGCCAAAGAGCTGCTTGCCGGTCTTGCCGCCGGCCTCGGTCGCGCGCAGGGTCTGAGCCGCGGCGTTGCCAGTGGGGAACTCAAGCGCGGCGTCCACGATAAAGTGACGGTGAATGAGTGCCGTGGCCAGCAAGCCCAGGATGGTGCCGGCGAGTGCGACGATAAACATGTCGAGCCAGCTGATCTGGTCGGCATAGCCCAGCATCCAGGCGCCCGGGATAGTAAACGCCAGGCCGCCGGCGACCATGGCGCCCGCAGACATGATGGTGTGGGTGACGTTGGCCTCGTTGAGGCTGGCGTCACCCATGAGCTTCAGGAAGAACAGCGAAATGACGGCAGCGAAAATGATCGGCCAGGGGAGGGCGCCCATCTTGAGGGCCGTGTAGGCCGAGCTTGCCGTGATGATCACGCAGCCAAGAACGCCGATTACGACGCCGCGCAGCGTGAGTTGACCGCGCATCGAGGTGCGGTTCGAGGGATTGCTCATATAGAACTCCTTTGCGTATATCCGCTTCCCCCGGGAGCGCCGCTACGGATACGGCGCGGGAAGTCGGGTTACCAAGGGCCGCCGCGTGAGCTCGCGCACGACCGCGCACCAGTATAGCCGCAAGGTAGTCATTTTGGGACGGGGCTATTTTAGCTACCCTTTGACAGTCGACGAATTATCTGGGATTGGGGCAAATATCAACCGACATATTGGGGTAGCTAAAATAGCCCCGTCCCAAAATGACTACTCGGGATGGCTGATTTGCATACGGGATATACTGCTGGGCAGACGAAAGGAGCGCCGACGATGCTTAATGGGTGCACATACATATTGACGGTCGACGTGGGCAACACGTTCATTCGCTTTGGCCTGTTTGCCGAGGATTCGGCCGCGGCGCAGGAATGTCCGCTTGCGACGTGCGAGATCACCACGCCGTCGAGCATCACAGCAGACGAGGCGCGCATGCGTCTCGTGCAGGTCATGGCCGCACTGGCGGCCGACGCAGGCATGCCGGGTGCGCTTGTGCCCGCGGCTGCTGTGCTGAGCTGCGTGGTCCCGGCGCTCGAGCGCCCGTGGAAGGCGGCACTTTCCCGTACCTGCACGGGGCGAGTGCTCACCGTGGGGCCGGGCCTCAAGACCGGTATGCCCGTGCACTACGACGATCCAGCAGAGATCGGCCCCGACCGCATCGCCGACGCCGTGGCGGCCCGTGCCGTCTACGGCTCTCCGTGCATCGTGATCGACCTAGGCACTACGACCAATATCGAGGTCATCGATGCGCGCGGAACCTTTGTCGGCGGCGTCATCGCGCCGGGTCTGGCGCTTGGCGCCCGCTCGCTTTCGGCCGCTGCGGCGCGCTTGCCGCAGGTCGAGCCCTCGGCGCCGACACACGTCATCGGCCGCAACACGCGTGAGGCCATGCGCTCGGGCGTGGTTCTGGGCGAGGTGGCCCGCATCGACGGCATGCTCGACATGGTGCTCGCCGAGATGCGCGCGACCAAGGCCGCGGGGGAGGGCGATGTGCCCATCGTCATTACCGGCGACGATGCCGAGGCGCTTGCGGCGCTGGTCGGCCATAGCCTGACGGTCGACGATGCGCTGACGCTGCGGGGTCTCGCCGAGCTCTACCACATCAACCAAAAGCCCCGCCGCGTGTAAAAGTGAGGGCGCCGGTGGGACAAACGTCTCCACCTTTCACCTGCTACAATGGGTCAAACTATTGCGATTACGGAGGTGTCTGCCATGTCGGACGATCTTCATCAAACTTCGTCAGGCAAGCGCCTGGACGTCATTAGCTGGGACGAGTTCTTTATGAGCGTGGCCATCGCCGCGCAGCGCCGCAGCAAGGACCCCAACACGCAGGTGGGTGCGTGCATCGCCAGCACCAACCACCGCATCCTTTCGGTGGGCTACAACGGTACACCCTCGGCGCTCAACGACGACTTTTTCCCGTGGGGTACGAGCGACGACCCGCTGCAGGACAAGCACAACTACGTGGTCCATGCCGAGGCAAACGCCGTGCTCAACTACCGTGGCTCGCTCAAGGACCTCGAGGGTTCCACGGTCTACGTCACGCTGTTCCCGTGCCACGACTGCGCCAAGATCCTGGCGCAGGTGGGCGTGGGCGAGGTCGTCTACCTGGACAACAAGTATGCCGACACCGATGACGGCCGTATCAGCCGCCGCATTCTCGACTCCTGCGGCATCAGCTACCGCCAGGTCATCGTCGATGTCCAGATTGGTACCGGGGGACAAGCTCAGCAGTAATATGCGTTGTCGCTATCTGGCGACGAACGCAGCTCAAAGAGCCCCGTCCCAAATTGACTACTCGTGAAAGTCGCGTCTGCGCGCATGGACGGCTCGTGAGCGGGTACATGGCTGTAGTAACATAGCTTCTGTCCGCGGGCGTGCCCGCGTTATTGTGAGAAAGGAGCCCCTGTGGCTGTTAACGAAGAGCTGCTTAAGAAGGTTCTTGAAGAGATTCGCCCCAACCTGCAGGCCGACGGCGGCGATATGGAGTATGTGGGCGTCGACGACGAGGGCGTCGTTAAGCTGGAACTGCAGGGCGCTTGCGCCGGCTGTCCCATGAGCTCGCTGACCCTTTCCATGGGTATCGAGCGCATCCTGAAGGAGCACGTGCCCGGCGTTACCCGCGTCGAGCAGGTCAATGCTTCCGGCGAGGCCGAGGACCTGTACGACGAGTACGCGCCGTTCTAAGATGCGAAAGCTGCGGACGGTACGCTCCGCATAGACGTTACGTCCAAATATGCGGCTGCGAGCGCAAGGCCCGCGGCCGCATTTGTATGTAGGGAGCAGGGGGATCGATATGCTCAACGACCTCTACCATATGCTTGACCCCGTTGCGATCTCGGCGGGCCCCATCACGATCTACTGGTACGGTCTGGCCTATGTGGTCGGCGCCCTGCTCACGGCGGTCGTTATGTACCGCACGCAGCGTCGTTGGGGCTTCGACATCACGATCGATGACCTGACGAGCGTCGTGGTCGGTGCGGTCTTTGGCCTTATTATCGGCGCGCGCCTGTTTTACGTCGTCTTTTACGGCGATGGCTACTATTGGACTCACCCGCTCGAAATCTTTGCCACCAACGAGGGCGGCATGAGCTTCCACGGCGGTCTGGTGGGCGGCATCTTGGGCGGCATCATCGTGTGCCGCATGTATAAACTCGACGCCTGGACCATCGCCGACCTTGCCGTGATCGGCGCCCCGCTGGCGCTGTGCCTGGGACGTTGCGCCAATTTCGTCAACGGCGAGCTGTGGGGCAAACCGACTGATCTGCCTTGGGGTGTGGTCTTTGGCGGCACCGCGGGCGATATGCCGCGCCATCCCTCCCAGCTCTACGAGGCGTTTCTTGAGGGCGTCGTGCTCTTCTGTATTTTGCAGGTGCTCAGCCGCAAAAAGCCGCTACTGCCCCAGGGCACGTTTATGGGCGTGTTCGTGATGGGGTACGGCATCGTCCGCTTTCTCGTTGAGTTCGTGCGCGTGCCCGATGCCCAGCTGGGTTATCTGCTGGGCGGCGTCATCACCATGGGTCAGCTGCTGAGTTTGCCGCTCGTGATCGCCGGTCTGGCGCTCATCATCTTCGCCCGACACCGCAATTGCCCCCAGCGCGTCTACTTGGACGCCTAACCACCAAAACCACCACAAAGGGGACAGGTACCTTTGTGGTGGTTTTGCCGAGTTTGATAGGTTTCTAGAAAGGCTTTCGGACTGTGAAGGATTCCGACCTCTCCACAACGGCTGCGCGCGACGCTGCCCGCATCGTCTGGTTTAAGCGCTATCCCGCCAAGCAGACCCTCATCGCATTTTTGCTCGCGCTGTTGGCGACCACGGCGTTTTCCATCGATCCCGCCCCGGTGTCGAGCAACGCAGTCTTGGCGATTGACCCTAAAGCCTCGGGCATGCTGTACGTGTGCTACGAGGTGCTCCTCTCGTTTGCCGGCCATACCGACGCGGTCATGCTGCTTGCGCTTGCCTGCCTGCTCACCCTGCCGTTTCGCTACGTTTTCTTTGGCCGCGGCGACGCTTGGCGTCCCTCGGTGATCCTTCCGTCGCTGTTCTTTGCCGTCTGCATGGTGTTTGGCCGCAGCTACGACCTCACCGATTCGGCCGAGATCGTGCTCGGCGACAAAGCCCGCATCATCTGCGCCTGGATTGGCGGCGCGGGCTGGATGCTCTTGGCGGTCGTTGCCTTCTACCTTGCCTTTGAGTGCCTAGATTGGCTGAGCTCTCGGCGCATTCCGTTTTCCGAAGCGCACTTTGGCCGCGTATGGCGTGTGGCTCACGCCGTGCTCTCGGTCCATCCCTTTGCCGGGCCCTTCCTGGTGCTTATGGTCGCCTGGGCGCCCACGCTCATCGCTTCGCTGCCCGGCCTTTTTATGGGAGATACGGGTGCGCAGATTCGCCAGTGGTTCAACTACCCCAACGGCACGAGTGACTACCTGCGTCTGCTCAATCCCAATGTGTTGCTCAACGGACATCATCCCGTGGTGCACACGGCTATCATCGGTTCGTGCGTCCAGCTGGGGCTTTCACTGTTCAACAGCGCCAACGCAGGTCTTGCCATCTACACCTGCGCTCAGTTCGTCATTACGGCCGCCTGCATGGCCTATTCCATCTCGTCGCTGCGCAAGCTGGGCGTGAGCCTGCCGGTCCGCGGCGTGATCTTGCTGTTCTTTGTGTTTATGCCGATGTTCTCTAACTACGCGGCGTTGCTCACCAAAGACGTGCTCTTTACCGACGCGTTCTTGGTGCTGCTGGTACAGACCGTGAAGCTCGTGGCATGCGGCCTGCCCCGTCGTGATGCCAATGTCGAGCGAGCGGGCGAGAAAGCCCCCGTGCTCTTTGCGCGCCACGACTGGCTGCTGCTTGCTCTGGGCGCCATGGGCTCCACGTTTCTGCGCAACGGCGGCCTGGTGTTTCCCCTGGCGGCATGCGTAATCGCGGCGGCGTTTAGCGCATGGGACGCGCATGCGGCTCGTCGTGCAGCCAAGCAGGCTGGTGCTGCGCCTTCGGGCACCACCCCGCGTTTCCGCTGGGTGGGAGTTCTTGCGGTGCTTGCGCTCTGCCTTGCCTCTAATATGTACTTCACCAAGGTCTTTATGCCGGCACACGACATCACGCCTGGTTCCAAGCGCGAAATCCTCTCGATTCCGTTCCAGCAGACGGCTCGTTTTGTCCAAAAGCACGACGGCCTCAACTCGGGCGTCAACCCCACGGTTAAGGAGGACGGCACCATCGTGGAGGCTCCTTGCGACGGCTTAGTGACCGACGAAGAGCGTGCCGTGATCGACCGTGTGCTCAAGTACGAGAATCTGGGGCGCCGTTACAACCCGGATAAGTCGGACGCCGTCAAAAATTGCTTTAACGAGTACGCCTCGCAGGAGGACATCGATGCCTATTTTGAGGTATGGGCTCAGATGTTTAAGAAGGATCCCGAGTGCTATATTTCGGCGCTTATCAATAACTACTATGGTTATTTTTATCCGAGCGCGCGCGATGCCTGGGTCTACAGCACGGCGCGTAGTGCCGAGATCATGGCGCGTCCCGACAACCTCAAGTACTTCGACTTCCATCCGGTTGACAGCAACGTGGTGCGCTGGTGCGACCACCTGATCAATTTGTACCGTGTGGCGGTGCAGCGTGTTCCCTTTATCTCGCTCACCATGAGCTCGGCCACCTACGTGTGGATCATGATCGCCGTGGTGGCCTACTTGCTGCGTCGTCATTCATGGCGTGCGCTGGCGATCTGGGTGCCGCTGTTGGGCGTGCTCGCTGTGTGCCTGATTGGCCCGTGCAACGGCTCGACTTACATGCGCTACCTGTATCCGGTCATCGCCTGCATGCCCTTCGCCATCGGCGCCACCATCACCCGCAGCGATCTCCTCTGGTCCTAACTTGGTGCATTGAGGGTCAGGTTTCTTTGCACCAAAGGGGACATCATCACGACGCCTTCATTTTGGGGTTTATCTCGCAGGCCAGTAGGTATATCATAACGACGTTTGTTTATATTGCCCGAGCATCTGCGCTGGGCTTTAGGTCGAAACCGATAGGAGACACGTATGTCCGGACACTCTAAGTGGGCCACAACCAAGCATCGTAAGGGCGCGCAGGACGCCAAGCGTTCCGCCCTCTTCTCCAAGCTCAGCCGCAACATCACCGTTGCTGCCCGTCTCGGCGGTGACCCGCTGCCCGAGAACAACGCCAGCCTCGCCGCTGCCGTTGCCAAGGCCAAGGCTCAGTCCATGCCTAAGGACAAGATCAAGTCCGCTATCGACAAGGCTTTTGGTTCGGGTGCCGATGCCGCCGTCTACGAGAACATCGTGTACGAGGGCTACGGTCCCGCCGGTGTCGCCGTCTACGTCGACTGCCTGACCGACAACCGCAACCGTACCGCCGCTGATGTCCGTTCCGCCTTCTCCCACGCTGGTGGCAACCTGGGCACCTCCGGCTCCGTCGCCTTCCAGTTTGAGCGTAAGGGCCAGATCGTCGTCGCCAAGGAGATCCTGGACGAGAACGCCAAGAAGGAGACCATGATCGCCAACGGTGCTGCCGGTGACGAGGATGAGTTCATGATGGCCATCGCCGAGGCCGGTGGCGAGGACTACGAGGATGCCGGCGAGGAGTGGATCGTCTGGACTACTGCCAACGAGGTCATGGCTGTCTCCAAGGCGCTCGAGGAGCAGGGCGTCCAGGTCAAGGGCTCCGAGACCACCATGGTCCCGACCACCCCGACCGAGGTCTCCGGCGCCGACGCCAAGAAGGTTCAGCGCCTCATCGACCGTCTTGAGGAGCTCGACGACGTCCAGGATGTTTACAGCACCATGGACATGACCGACGAGGTTATCGCTGCCCTCGAGGAGGAGTAGCGCCCGCACGGGTTAAGCCGTGCATATCTGGGCATAATGAAGCGAGCATGCAAGCCTCGTGGAATAGATGAGCCGGATCCGCGTGCGTAGAGCACCGGACCCGGCTCTTTTATAATGATGCGAACCGTTTTGCATTTCGAGAGCCGAGATTTGAAGGGAGCGCCACGTGCGCGTACTCAAACGAGCCCTAGCGATTGTGTATCTTGCCGCCGCCATCGTGGCGCTGGGTACGCTTGTCTGCCAGTTTTGGGGGCCGTATACGTATCGCTTTATGCTGCTGATGCGCGACCCCATGCCGCGCATTGTCGTGACGGCATGCGGCGGAGTTGTGGCGATCGGCGTGCTGGTAAGCTTCTTTCGCCTGATGTTTGCTCGTCGCGAGCCGTCCTGCGTGCATCCGGCGGGGGAGCGCAATATCGAGGTTACCCTTGCGGCGCTTTCTTCGTGTGCCAGGGCTGCTGCCGAGCGCGACGACCGCGTGATGGTCGAGCATGTCGAGGCCCGCGTCCAAGGCCCCGACGATTCGCACGTCCGATTTAAGGTCGAGGCTATCGCGCTTGACGATAAGGACGTGGCATCTCTGGCTACCGCGATGCAGCAGCGCATCGAGGAAGCTTGCGACACCATGCTCGGCACGCCGGGTACGACCACGCGCGTCCGTTTTTTGCCGTCCAAGACTACCGTCCAGACCGTGGAGGTTTCCGGTGAGTGATACCAATCAAGATAAGACCGCTCGTACGCCGCGCCTGACGATTGACCAGAGCGCCACGCCGGCGAGCGAACCTGTTGATTCCAAAGCAGAGGCAACCGAGTTGCAAGACGCGGCAGCCGCGGATTTTGACGAGGCTATGGGTCTCATCAAGGGTACGGGCGCTGCCATCTGGAGCTATGCTGTGCGTCATCCCAACACCACGCTTGGCGCCGTCGCTGGCTTTATCCTCGCCGTGTTGGTGCTCACGTTGGGCCTGTGGGACACGCTCGTCATTGCATTCTTCGTGCTGATCGGCGCCGTGATCGGCCAAATTCGCGACGGCGAGAACGGGATCGTCAACTTCTTCGGCCGTCTGTTTAGCGGCCGCTAATATGTATTCGACTGTCGCATCCGCGGCAGGCATAAGGAGGAACCATGGCTTTTAATACGAAGGTCGATGTGGCCGATACCGAGCTCGAGGCAGACGAGACCGTCGCTGCCGAGGCCGAGGATGTGACGCTCGAGGACGAGGCGCTCGTCGAGGCCGATTCCGATGCTGATGAGGACGACGTGGAAGCGGATGAGTCCGAGGACTCGCTGACCTATTCCAACGGTGTGATCGAGAAGATCGTTGCCATGGCCACTCGCGAGGTTCCGCACGTTCTGGGCATGAAGGGTAACCTCATGCATTTTGTGCAGGAGCAGTTTGGTGCCGAGAATCTGACCAAGGGCGTGACGGTCGAGGTCACCGACGACAATCGCGTGGTCGTCAACATCTCCGTCATCATCGAGTACGGCGCCTATGCGCCCGCGATCTTCGACGATGTCAAGGCACGTGTCACCGAGCGCCTTGCCGCGATGACCGGCCTTGAGGTGGCGGGTGTCAACCTGCGTATCGAGGACGTCATCACCCCCGAGGAGTACGAGCACCGCACCAGCCAGCACGAATAACCTTCCAAAAAGGGACAGGTTTGTTTTGGCAGGTTTTATCTGCGAAAACGTTAAACGGCCGACCGCGCAAGCAAAAGCGTGGCCGGCCGTTTTTGTACGCTCCCGATGTAGTCATACCGCTCGTCTAACTAGGGGTTGCAATCGTCGCGTTCCGCGTTACCCTAATGGGCGCATTGTTTCCAAATTGTTAACGAGGAGTTGCCGTAATGCCCGACGAGCACGAAACAGAAAGCAAGGCATGGGCGATTGAGGCCGCCGCGGCAGAGGCGGCATCGCGTGCTGCCGAGGAGGTACATCGTCCTCCCGTAGTGCCGATGGAGCGCGTGGTCGATCGCACCGATATCGAGCGCGGCGAGCGTGCCGGTCAAAAGCGCAGCCAGGAGCCGGGCTTCCCGCGCTTTTTTGTCGAGCTCAATCTGGGCCTGATTCTTACGGCCTTCGCCATCGTTGCGTTTAAAACCCCTAATCACTTTGCTTTTGGCGGCACCTCGGGCGTGTCGGTCATTCTGTCCACGCTGTTCCCGACCCTGCCCGTCGGCGTCTTTATGTGGATTATCAACGCGGTTCTCGTCGTTTTGGGCTTTATCTTTTTGGAGCGCAAGGCAATCCTGTGGAGCGTCTTCGCCTCGTTTGCGCTGTCCGCCTATGTTTCGCTTTTTGAACTCTTTATCCCGACTGATGTCTCGATGACGGGCGATATGTGGCTTGACCTGTGCTTTGCCGTGATCCTGCCGGCGCTCGGCAGCGCCATTGTCTTTGATATTGGCGCCTCGACGGGCGGCACGGACATTCTCGCTATGATCCTCAAACGCCGCACCACGCTCGAGATTGGTCGCGCACTGCTGTTGGTCGATATCGGCATCGTGGCCATCGCGGCCTTTTTGTATGGCCCGCGTGTCGGTCTGTATTGCGTGCTCGGCCTGTTTGCCAAGACGCTTGTGGTCGACAAGGCCATCGAGAGCATTCACCTTCGTAAGGTCTGCACAGTCATTTGTTCCGAACCCCTTAAGGTCGAGGAGTTTATCGTCAAGCATCTCAACCGCACAGCGACCATCAGTCGCGGCTACGGTGCCTTCTCGGGCAAGTGCGTGACGGTGATCATGAGCGTGCTGAGCCGCCGCGAGGCCGTGCAACTGCGCCGCTATGCGCGCGAGGTCGATCCGGGTGCCTTTATCACGATTGTCGACAGTTCCGAGATCGTCGGCAAGGGTTTTCGCGGTACGAACTAACGCGGACGCACTCATCAAACAATCGAATAACGCCCTGCACGTTGCAAATACGTCATCTAGGAGTATTCGTCCCCACATTGGGTGATAATGATGCCAAAGACATCGTTTGCGATCCAGGTGATTCGCTCAAGATACGAAGGGATGATTTCGATGTTCTGCTCGCAGTGTGGCGCCCCCATGGGCGATAACGACAAGTTCTGCGGCGTGTGTGGTGCTCCTAATGCCGGTGCCGCTGGCCCCGCTCCCCAGGGACAGCCTCAGCCCCAGCAGTTTGTTCCGCAACCGCCCGTGGCGAATGCGCCAAAGGGCTGTGTGGCTCAGGCGTTCCAAGATATGACTAAGACTCCGGGCGTGCTTCAGCGTGTATGCCAAATCGCGTTTTTGCCGGCGCTGATTTGCGTTGTGTCGGTGCTCGTGTTGTTTATTCCCGTTATTGGCGGCATTGCAGCTGCCATCGGCTTTTTGGCAGCTTGCATTGCGAGCGTGTGCGGTTCCGGCTTTGGCATCGAGTGGGGTCGCGATCTGTCGCTTAAGATCGATGACGGCATGGATCGTCCGCTGATGCGTTCCACGTCGTTTGGTCTCGGAGTCTTTTCGAGCGTTATTTCGGTCGTGCTCGAGGTTATCGCTGCCATTCCCGTTATCGGTGTAGTGCTTTCGCTGGTGGAGGGCGTGGTAATTGGCGCTGCGGGCTCGTATTCTTATTACGGTTCTTATGCGCTCGAGGCTGCGCTGTTCGGTTCGCTTGGCCTGCTTGTCCTGGCGCTAATTGCCTCGGCGATTCTGGGTGTCTTCTTTAAGATGTTCGCCGACATCGCCGTGATGCACTTTGCGGTGACCGGGCGTGTCGAGAGCGCGTTTTCGCTCGATAAGGTCTGGGCGGCGTTTAAGCACAACAAGACCAAGCTGTTCTGTGCTTCGTTCCTTCCCGAGTTTTTGACGGGCCTGGTCGCCAACGTTGTCACATGGATCTTGACGGTCGTCTTTGGCGCCATTGCCTCTGTCGGTATGTATAGCTACTACTATCGTCCTACGGGTATTGAGGCAATTGTTACCGGCGGTGGCGTCACGCTCGCGCTGTTCTTGGTGCTGGTCGCTTTCGTCACCGTATTTCTTACGGTCTTTGGCAAGATGCTCAAGCACCGTGCCGTTGGCTATTGGGCCGCACGCTATGCAAGCGAGTGGGCCGATGAGGATAAGGACGACGTCCTGACTTTTGTGTTGCCCTTCGAGAAGAAGTCCGCTCCTTCGGGTTACGGTGCTCCGGATGCTTCGCCGGCACCTGCACCCGCTCCCGCGACCGAGCCTGAGCCGGCGCCCGAGCCTGAACTGGCGCCCGAGTCTGAGACGGCATCTGAGCCCGAGCCTGCGCCTGAGCCGGCACCTGCACCTGAGTCGGCGTCCGAGCCAAGCTCCGACGAGGAACCTCAGGACGAGTAGCCATGCCGTCTGCCATTTGGGGACGGGGTAGAAATAGTAGAAATAGCGCTTGAAGAATGAGCGGGGCGGACGTGTCGAAACGTCCGCCCCCGCTTTGACATCGCGATGTGGCTATGACTGCGAGATGCCAGCGAATCGACTACTCGTCGTGCTTCTCCTCGCGGCGTGCAGCAGCGCGGGCTTCGTGGATGCCCTTGATCGCGGCATGGCGAGCCGTTCGGGCATCATGGATGGCGTCGCGAGCCTCGGCGGTCGTCGCTTTGGCAGAGCGCAACTTGGCGGCCAGATCGGGGTTGGTTTCGGCGACCGCGGTAATCGCGGGGCCGTCGAGCTCCTCTTGCGTGGGCTCGGCCAAAAAGTCGATAGCATACTGGGCGGCCACCATGGAGCCCTTTGCCAGCACGGTCTCGTCGATCTTGTAGAAGCAGGAATGTTGGGCGTACGTGGCGCCAATCTTGGGGTTGCGCGTACCTACAAAGGCGAGCACGCCCGGTACGCGACGCAGGTACTCCGAAAAATCCTCGCCCGAAAGCGTGCCGCGATAATGGCCTTGGCCGGTGGGGCCCAGGCACTTGATTACAGCCTGACGGCAGCGCTCGCTCGAGGCGGCGTCGTTTTCGACCTTGTAGTTGGCGATGGTGTAGTCGGTGAGCTCTGCCTCGGCGCCCAAGGCGGCCGCAGTATGCTCCACGATGCGGCGCATAAGCTCCGGCATTTCCTCGTGGGTCGAATCGCCGTAGGTGCGCACTGTGCCGGCGAGGTAGGCCGTGCCGGCGATAACGTTGCGCGCGGTGCCGCCGTGCAGCTCGCCGACGGTGATGACGGCCGGCTCGTAGGGGCTGATTTCGCGCGAAACGATGGTTTGCAGGGCGTTGACGATCTCGGCGGCAACCATGACGGCGTCGTGACCGCGCTGGGGCATGGCGCCATGGCACGAGGTGCCGCGGACATCGATGCGGAACCAGTCGGTATTGGCCATGCGCGGTCCGGGCTCGCAGCTCACGGTGCCGGCGTCAACCTCGCTCCAGATATGCGCGGCGTAGGCACCATCGACGCCGTCGAGCACGCCCGTGCCGATCATGAGCTTGGCGCCCTGGCCGTTTTCCTCACTGGGCTGGAAGACGATGCGGACTTCGCCGTGGATGTCGTCGGTCATATGGCGCAGGATTTGCAGCGTGCCGAGCATCATGGCGATGTGGCAGTCATGGCCGCAGGCGTGCATGCAGCCCTCGTTGACGCTGGCGAACTCCTCGCCGGTCTGCTCGGTGACGGGCAGGGCGTCGATGTCGGCGCGCAGCAGGATGCGGCGGCGTGGCGTGCCGTCCTCGCGGTAGGCATCCGGCGCGGTACCGCGAAGCGTTGCCACCAAGCCGGTCTTGAGCGGACGCTCGTAGGGGATATTCATGGCGTCGAGCTGGTTGGCGATGTCGGAGGTCGTGCGCTCCTCGGCAAGGCTCAGCTCCGGGTGCTTATGGAAGTGCCGGCGCTGTTTGATGATATATGGTTCAAACTCGGTAGCGATATCTTTGATGGCTGCGGTGACGTCGTCAGCCGCGCGAGCCTCGGTCGCCGCCATAATCTGCTGTGCCTTGGTCTTCGTCATGGTCGATTTGCTCCTTGCTGGGTTGATCGCAAAATCGTACAGGCTCTCTCCAGTATGCCACCTGCCGCTAGGGCTGGTAAAGTTGCCGTTTGCCGCTTGGGGTTTTGTTACAAGGGCGGGGGAGTACACTCGGGGGTGTTGAATTTCCTGCCAGAGATGGGGATGCCCATGCAACATATCGATCGGATTATCCGCTCCAAGAACGTCTTTACCGCGCAAGACGGCATCGATACCGCCCGCGAGCTGGCGATTGCCATCGCAGGCGACCGTATCGTCGCAGTCGGTGCGCCCGATGACGTGATTGCCGCCGCGCCTGCCGCCACGCCGGTTATCGACTACGGCGAGCAGTTTGTCTGCCCCGGTTTCCATGACGCTCATCTGCACTTCTTCCATACCTCGGTCGGTTCCTCGCCGTACATGCTCATGGATATGGGCACGTCCGAGACGGCGCTGGTGCAACATGCGCTCGAGTTTTCCCAGGATCTGCCTAGTGACGCTTGGGTTGTGACGCAGGGCTGGCGCGATTACCGTTGGGATCCGCCCGAGCATCCTACCAAGGCGTCGCTCGATGCGGCATTCCCCGATCGTCCCTGTGTTATGTATTCGGGCGACGGGCACACGCTGTGGCTCAACAGCCGCGCACTCGAGGCGCTCGGCGTCACGCGCGACAGCGAGCCGCCAGCGGGCGGCAGCTACGACAAGGACGCAAACGGCGAGCTCACGGGCATTGCTCACGAGGCGGCTGCCATGCAGCTGCTACCGCGCTGCCTTGAGTGGCTGGGCGAGGATCGCATCGCAAGCGCTTACGCCGATCAAATGAGGCGGATGGCCGAGCAGGGCATCACCTCGATATGCGATATGTCGCTCATGCCCATGCCGGGCTGCGATTTTATCCGCGACGACGTCTACGACAAACTGCAGGCAGCCGGCAAGCTGGGCATCCGAGCCCATCTGTTCCCCACGCTGCTGGATGACCAGTCGCGCTTGGAAGAACTCCAGACCCGCTACGCAAACAACGCGCTGCTCTCGGCGCCAGGCTTTAAACAGTTTTTCGACGGTGTGTCGAGCGAACACACGGCATATCTCACCGAGCCCTATACCAACCCGCGCTTCCCGGGCGATCAAGGTCGCCTGACGGTTCCTGCCGAGCGTATGCGCAAGCTGGTCCTCGCTGCCGCGGAGCGCGGCCACACTGTGCGCATCCACGTCATCGGCGACGGTGCGATTCATGCCGCGCTCGATATCTTTGAGGAGGCCGCCGAACTGTACGGCCTGCCCCAGCACGGTCATAACACGCTCGAGCATCTGGAGAACCTCTTGCCCGAGGACATCGATCGTCTACGCAAGCTTAACGTCGTTGCCTCGAGCCAGCCCTGTCACATTACACTCGACCCGGGCGGCCCCGAGCGCGATCTGGGCCTGGAACGCAGCCGCATCATGTGGCCGTTTGCGACCTATAAGCAGCGCGGCATCCGCCAAGCCTTCGGTACCGACAGCCCTATCACGCCCGTTACCAGCATGAACGTGCTCTACACGGCTATTACGCGTCAGGACCCCAAAAGCCACTGGCCCGAGGACGGCTGGTTACCGAGCGAGCGCATCGATGCGGCAACGGCCCTGCGCAACTACACGCTTGGCAGCGCGTACGCAGCTGGCGACGAGCAAAACCTCGGCAGCTTGGAGCCCGGCAAGTATGCCGACCTGGTAGTCCTGGACCAAAACCCGCTCACCATCGACCCCCAAGAACTCCAAGCCACCAAAGTCCAAGCCACCTACCTGGCAGGTAACTTGATTTACGAGCGCTAAGTATTCATGCCGTACCGTTAAGCGCGGCTCGGGCAGCCTTTTTGGGATAGCGCTCGAGCCGCGTTTGCGTTTTGGTGGGGATCCGCCATGAGCGTTCCTGCTCTGTTGGATTTGGGTGCGGGGCGGAGGTGCTGCTGCCCCGCGCTCAATTTGGACACCAGCAATGCTATCTCTTGGTGTTTTGCATACTTCCCATTACAGATTGCATAAAAAGGCTGGGATGTCCTTCCTGATCCTGATGTACCCCCGCCCGTGCCGTGCAAAAAACGGAGTATTCAGCACCGCGAGCTCTGCCGGTGCCGCTGCGGCTGAGTAACGTTGCGGAGATTGACGTCATTTTGGGCTCCGGTACGGCGCGAAGCATGCCTTTTTGTCCTGGCGGGGTTTGCCTGCCGACTCAAATCGCCGGTCGAAGGCGTCCTTGGGACCAATATGGTGTGTCCGGCGTGTATGCAGCCGTCCTGGCTTGCTGAATACTCCCAAAAATGCACGGTGCTCCCCAGGGGACCCGTGCGCGCAACGAAAACCATGCCCATGTCGCTATCCGCATCGCCATTTTGCTGCACTGACTTTTCTGAATGCCGGGCTCGAATTAGTTAACCTGCCTCCCGTGTGGCTCCGGAGGGGCGGGGCATAAGGTTTATCGCGAGTTCCGCACGAGCCGAAAGCCGCTTAATGTGGCCTTCGTGCGAGCAGGACTGCCCGAGCAGGAAACCTTATGCCCCGCCCCTCCGGAGCCACACGGGAGCCACCGCTAAGTTATCCCCCGGCATTCAGAAAATCTAAGTGCCAAAAAATAAGATTTTTTGACTCCGTGTTGTATAACCCGCCATTCGTGGGTACCATTCAACGCGTACGCAAACAAAAAGGGTTAATTCGCGTGGTATAACCGCGCGGCCCAAAAAGGAGGAGACAAGCATGTCGTCTTTGAAGCCGCTTGCAGATCGTGTTCTGGTCAAGCCCGACGAGGCCGAGCAGAAGACCGCTTCTGGTCTGTATATCGCCAGCAACGCTCAGGAGAAGCCGCAGCGCGGCACCATCGTTGCCGTGGGCGCCGGCAAGGTCAACGACAAGGGTGAGCGCATCCCCATGGACGTCAAGGTCGGTGACGTTGTCATCTACGGTAAGTTCGGTGGCAACGAGGTCAAGGTCGACGGCGAGAAGTATCTGCTGATGCGCGCCGACGACATCTACGCTGTCGTCGAGGCCTAGTCTCGTCAGAATCTCTGATTCGTCTTTGAACGCGCCCGCCGCATAGGACTCGGAAGCGGCGACGCGAGTCACATTTCTTTTGGAGGATTACCTACCATGGCAAAGAACATTACGTTCAACACCGATGCCCGCGCTAAGCTTGCCAAGGGCGTCAACACTCTGGCCGACGCCGTTACCGTCACCATGGGCCCCAAGGGCCGCTACGTTGCGCTGCAGCGCACGTTCGGTGCCCCGACCATCACCAACGACGGCGTTTCCGTCGCCAAGGAGATCGAGCTCGAGGACAACATCGAGAACATGGGCGCTCAGCTGGTGAAGGAGGTTGCCACCAAGACCAACGACACCGTGGGTGACGGCACCACCACAGCAACCCTGCTCGCCCAGGCCATCGTCAACGACGGCCTGCGCAACGTCGCCGCTGGCGCCAACCCGCTGGCCATCCGTCGCGGCATCGACAAGGCCGTCAACGCCGCCGTCGCCGAGATGAAGAAGCAGGCTAAGCCGGTCGAGACCAAGGAGCAGATTGCTTCCGTCGGCACCATCTCTGCCGGTGACCCCGAGGTCGGCGAGAAAATCGCCGAGGCCATGGAGGTCGTGGGCAAGGACGGCGTCATCACCGTCGAGGATTCCCAGACGTTCGACATCACCATCGACACCGTCGAGGGCATGCAGTTCGACAAGGGCTATGTCTCCGCTTACTTCGTCACGGATAACGACCGCATGGAGGCCGTGATGAAGGATCCGTACATCCTCATCACCGACCAGAAGATTTCCAGCGTTCAAGACATCATGCCCGTTCTCGAGGCTGTCCAGCGCGCTGGCCGTGGCCTGCTCATCATCGCTGAGGACATCGACGGCGAGGCTCTGCCTACCCTGGTCCTCAACAAGATCCGTGGCGCCCTCAACGTCTGCGCCGTCAAGGCCCCGGGCTACGGCGATCGTCGCAAGCGCATCCTCGAGGACATCGCCGTCCTCACCGGTGGCCAGGCTGCCCTGGACGAGCTGGGCGTGAAGGTCGCTGACATCACCGCCGATATGCTCGGTACCGCTAAGTCCGTCACCATCTCCAAGGACAACACCGTCGTCGTCGGCGGCGCTGGCTCCAAGGAGGCCATCGACGCCCGTATCGCTCAGATTAAGGGCGAGATGGAGAACACCACCTCTGACTTCGACCGTGAGAAGCTCCAGGAGCGCCTGGCCAAGCTCTCCGGTGGCGTTGCCGTCATCAAGGTCGGCGCTGCTACCGAGTCCGAGCTCAAGGAGATCAAGCATCGCGTCGAGGACGCCCTGCAGGCCACCCGCGCTGCTGTCGAGGAGGGCATTGTCGCTGGCGGCGGCGTCGCCTTCATGGACGCTGCTCCTGCGCTCGATGCCGTCGAGATCGATGACCCCGAGGAGAAGATCGGCGTCGACATCGTCAAGAAGGCTCTGACCGCTCCGGTCGCCACCATCGCCAAGAACGCTGGCTTTGAGGGCGCTGTCGTGGTCGACAAGGTCGCCGAGCTGCCCGCCGGCCAGGGTCTCAACTCTGCCAACGGCGAGTGGGGCGACATGATCGAGATGGGCGTCCTCGACCCCGTCAAGGTCAGCCGCGTCACCCTGCAGAACGCTGCTTCTGTCGCCAGCCTGATCCTCATCACCGAGGCCACCGTCTCCGATGTGCCCAAGAACACTCAGCTTGAGGACGCAATCGCTGCTGCTACCGCTGGTCAGCAGGGCGGCGGTATGTACTAAGGCCGACAAGGTCTAGAACTCCCACCGGGAATCCGGGGGCGGGACGGGGACTTCTCTCCGGAACGTCCTCGGACATGCAAAGAGGCTCCGCATCGCGCTTCGCGCTGCGGAGCCTCTTTGCGTCCTGACGCTCCTATTTGGCAAGGTGTTTTTTAGAATTCATTTTGCGCTC
>ERZ825324.2009-NODE-2009-length-22688-cov-5.495029_pt1 | contig 22688 bp, 19 predicted proteins | sample MGYA00519859_ERZ825324 | MGnify/ENA primary metagenome ERZ825324 (study PRJEB31778, sample SAMEA3449198) | human gut metagenome | biome: human gut; feature: human-associated habitat; material: faeces | place: United Kingdom | collected 2010/2012 ... | reverse complement strand
TCGGAAGATAATGCAGCAAAATTGGCAGCAGCGTTATTAAAACAGTATGGATTGGACATCAATCATCTCTACACCCATACCCACTGGCTCAATGTTCGTGACGGACGAAACGGAACGGTTGACCAGTTGAACACCATGTACAATCGGTACAAAATGTGTCCGGCATACATTTTGCCCCATTGGGCGGAGTTCAAGAAGAAGGTACAGTCTTATTTGAATGCTGGAACTTCCACTATTTCTGCACCTTCTGCAAAGCAGCTTTACCGGGTGAGGAAGTCTTGGGCAGATGCGAAGTCGCAGCTGGGTGCATATTCTTCCTTAGAAAATGCGAAGAAAGTGTGCAAAACTGGATATTCTGTATTTGATTCCAATGGAAATGTAGTCTACACCAATGGCGGCAAGTTCACCAAGGAGCAGAAGGTTGCCATTCGTGCCAACACACCACTGTTTGCCAGTGCAGAAACTACATCTGTAACCAGAAGAATCAGCGGCACTTACTATCTGTATGACGGTATTGCCTGCAAGAACGGTCGTTATCGTATTACCACAAAGCCAGAGTTCTGCGGAAAAGCACCGGCGGGACGATTTGTGACTGGTTATGTTTCTTGGGATAATTTCAATCAGTGAGGATTCTTTTATGGAACAACAAAAATTGATGGATGAACTGAATTACCACCGTGCTCAAAAGCTGACTGATGCGTTATATCATTCCGGTTTGATTTCCTTTGAGGAATATGACAAATTAACGCTCAAAAATCGGCATTCTTTCTCTCCAATTTACGTGGACTTATTGCCGAAAACGCTTGCAATTCCGCCGAAAAAGAGGTAATATGGACACGTCAAAAGGAGGTGCAGAAGCATGAAAACTATTACCAAAATTGAGGCAAATCGCTCCGCAGCTGTTCATCGAAAATGTCGTGTAGCGGCTTATTGCCGTGTTTCCACAGAGCATGATGACCAGATAGAAAGTTTGGAAACACAGAAGGCACATTATGAATCCTGGATCAAACTGCATACAGAGTGGGAATCCGCCGGCATCTTTTATGATGCTGGCATTACTGGAACAAAAGCAGAAATTCGTCCTGGACTGCAAGACCTTTTACAGGCTTGCCGCATGGGCAGGGTAGACCGCATTCTGGTGAAATCCATCAGTCGGTTTTCCAGAAATACGGCGGAGTGCCTCGCTCTTGTTCGGGAACTATTAGGAATTGGGGTTTCCGTTTTCTTTGAAAAAGAAAACATAGACACCGGCAGTATGGAAAGCGAATTGTTTCTGACGATACTCAGCAGCATGGCAGAGGAAGAATCTTTATCCATATCCAGAAATGAGAAGTGGTCGGTACAGCACCGGTTTCAAAACGGTACCTATGTGTCATCGTCTTTCCCTTACGGGTATTGCAGAAATGACAGGGGAGAGCTGGTTCTCGAACCTGAGGAGGCAGAAATTGTGAAATACATTTTTTCTGCTTTGTTATCCGGAAAAAGTTCTTGTCAGATTGCAGGTCTGTTGGAACAGCAGGGGATCCCTTTCAAGAATGGACGTCATTGGTGTGATGCTACGATTCGTGGAATTGTTGCGAATGAAAAATATGTGGGAGATGTTTTGCTGCAGAAAACGTATACCGATGTACATTTTCATCGGCACAAAAATCATGGGGAAGTGGAATGTTATCTTCTTTCAGATCATCACATACCGATTGTTAGTCGGGAAACTTTTGCAAAAGCAAATGCAGTCATTCGACAGCGAGCTGCCGAAAAAGGCATTGTGTATGGTACAGGAAAGTATCAAAAGCGATATGCTTTTTCCGGAAAGGTGATTTGCGGCAAATGCGGCAGCACTTGCAAACGCAGGATTCACAGCGGCAATGAAATCGCATGGACGTGTGCGGCTCATATTGAAAGTGCTCAAAAATGTCCTATGAAATATGTGCGGGAGGAGGTATTGAAAGCCGCTTTTGTTACGATGTTGAACAAACTGATTTTCAGCAGAAAGCACATTTTGAAACCATTGTTAGAACAGCTGAAAGCGAACAGCAATGATGAAAATGTTCGGCGAATGCAGGAACTGCAAAAGCAGCTGGAATCTCATGCTGAAAAGAAAAACACACTGCACCGTTTGTATGCACAAAAGGTCATAGATCCTGTTTTATTCCGGCAGGAAATGAATGCTTTGCAGAAACAAGCGGAGTCCTGCCGTATGGAAATTGCACAGTTGGAACAGGAAACACATGGAGAAACTGAGATAATTGCAGAATTAAAGCTGCTGCTGCAATTTACAGAGCAGCATTCTGCAATGTTGACAGAATTTCAGGAGACATGGTTTTCTGCATTTGCAGAACAAATAATTCTGTATGATCGGAATCATATTGGATTTCGGCTCAAATGCGGTCTGCTGTTAAAGGAGGAGATTTGATGGGACAGATTCCTTACGGCTACCGAATTGAAAACGGTGCTGCTGTGATTATACCGGCAGAGGCAGCACAGATTCGCCTTATTTTTCAAAATTATATTGCTGGTATGAGTTTACAGTCGGCAGCAAGAGCAGCAGGTCATCCCATGGCACATAGCACTGTTCGTCGAATGCTACAGCGAAAATGCTACCTTGGAGATGCTTTTTATCCGGCAATTCTGGACAAAGAAACATATGCTCGGGCAAATGCAGAGTGGCAGCATCGTGCAGATGTAATGCAGCGACTTGGAAAAACGAGGAGAAAGCCCGTATGTCCACAGACAAAATTTTTGTTGGAACTGCCGCAGCAAATACCAGAATTAGATGGAAATACGCCATTTCAGCAGGCAGAATATCTTTATCATTTGATACAAAACAAGGAGTAATGCAACAATGCCAAAGGTCACTACAATTCCACCCCGAAAGCAAAGAAATCATGCTGTAGCGTCACAGGAAACTCGAAAGATTCGTGTAGCAGCCTATTGCCGTGTTTCCACGGATACAGAGGAACAGGCAACCAGCTATCAGGCACAAATTGCACATTATGAGGAAGTCATTCACAGGAATCCGGAATGGGTCTTTGCTGGGATCTATGCCGATGACGGCATCAGTGCAACCTCCACAAAACATCGGGAACAGTTCCATCAGATGATTCAGGATTGCATGGACGGAAAGATTGATATGCTCATTACCAAATCCATCAGCCGATTCGCCAGAAACACAGTAGATTGCCTGAATTACATCCGACAGCTGAAAGCACAAAACATTCCAATCTATTTTGAAAAAGAGTCCATCAACACAATGGATGCGAAAGGGGAGGTGCTGATCACCATTATGGCATCTCTGGCACAACAGGAATCAGAATCTCTGAGTCAGAATGTCAAACTGGGAATGCAGTATCGGTTTCAACAGGGAAAGGTGATGGTCAATGCCAGCTGTTTTCTTGGCTATGATAAGGACGAAAACGGAGATCTTGTGATCAATCCGGAACAAGCGGAAACCGTAAAACGAATCTATCGGGAATATCTGGAGGGAGCAAGCTGTCAGCAGATCGCAAGGGGATTGGAACGGGACGGTATCCGAACAGCAAGAGGAAATACCCGATGGCATGACAGTTCGATTCGGTTAATTCTGGAAAATGAAAAGTATATGGGAGATGCCCTTCTGCAAAAAACATATACTGTGGATTTTCTCAAGAAAAAACGCATTAAAAATAACGGTGAAATGCCGCAGTATTATGTGGAGGACGATCATGAGGCGATTATTCCCAGGGCATTGTTCTTACAGGTGCAGGAGGAAATTGCAAGGCGCGGTTCACAGGTGGACTGTATGGGCAGACGGCGTGGATTTAGTGCAAAACACTGTTTTACTGGTTTGCTTTACTGTGCTGAATGTGGGGAACAATTCCGCAGAATCCATTGGAATAACCGAGGCTGCAAATCTGTGGTGTGGCGATGTATGACCAGATTGGAGAAAAAAGGAGCGTGTCATGCACGAACAGTCTATGAGAAATCTTTGAAACAAGCTTTTGTGGATGCTTTGAATCAATTGACAGGCGGCAGTGAAACATACCTTTCTATCTTACAGGAAAATATGACTGAAGTGATTGAAATGGAACAATCCAATCTGCCCGAGGAAATACAGAGAAAATTAGATGTTCTTCAGAAAAAGTTGATCGAATGTGCAGAACGGCATGAGGATTATGAGGAGATAGCACAGGAGATCTTTCGGCTGCGAGAGCAAAAGGAACAGGCTTTAAGGGAAAATGTTTCTCAACAGGAGCAGAAAGACCGTATGCGGGAACTGCAGGAATTTTTGGCTGCTCAGCCGCATCACATTACCGAATTTGATGAAACACTGGTTCGGCATCTACTTACAAAAGTAACGGTTTCTTCCGATCGACTGGATTTTACATTTCAATCAGGTGTCACGGTTTCCATTGAAAAGTGAACCACTTCAAAAATCCTCCTTTGCAAAATATAAAAGCAGGGGAGGATTTTTAGATTTTATAACGGCGTTGCTGTCTTGATTTCTCTTTAAATTTATGGTATACTAAGAAAAAACGGAGGTGCTGCATCATGGGAATCTATCTGAACCCAGGAAATGATTTGTTTTACTCTACAGTTACTTATTCTGAAATTTATGTGGATAAGACCATGTTGATTTCTTTCACCAATAAATGTTTGTTTGGAGAAAACAAGGAGATCTGCGTCAGCCGTCCCAGAAGATTCGGAAAGTCGATGGCAGAGAATATGCTGACGGCTTATTACAGCAAGGGCTGCGATTCGAGAGAATTGTTTTCCAAGTTTCAGATCGCACAGACACCGGATTTTGAAAAGCACCTGAACCGGTATAATGTGATTCACATCGATATGCAGAAATTCCTTGGCAGAACCAAAAATGTCCATGAAATGCTGGACTTCTTGCAGAAACGTGTGCTAAAAGAGATGAAACAGACATTCTCCGTGATAGAGCCGGAAGAAACCAGTTTGATTATTGCGTTGGAAGATCTGTACGGTCAATGTGAAGAAAAGTTTATCTTCATCATTGACGAATGGGATTCCATTTTCCGGGTGCATCGGGATAATGCGACTGCTCAAAAGGAATATCTGGATTTTCTGCGGGATCTTCTGAAAGGACAACCCTATGTGGCACTTGCCTATATGACTGGGATTCTTCCAATCAAGAAATATGGTCAACATTCTGCACTGAATATGTTTGATGAATACTCTATGACCAATCAATATGCACTCGCAGAATTCACTGGTTTTACAGAGAGGGAAGTTCGTCAGCTTTGTGAACGTTATCATATGTCTTTTGAACAAACGAAAGATTGGTACGATGGCTATAATGTCAATGGTATATCCATTTATAATCCAAGATCTGTAACATCAGCGATGATGAACGGCATCTTTGACAGCTACTGGACACAGACAGAAACCTATGAGGCTTTGAAAATGTATATCGTTCGCAATGAGAACGGCTTGCGGGATAAGATCATTCGGATGATTGCCGGAGAGCATATTTCTATTAACACGAAAACATTCCAGAACGATATGTGTACCTTTGAAACAGCAGACGATATTTTGACTTTGCTGGTGCATCTGGGGTATCTGACTTATGATTTCGACACAAAAACTGCCTGGATTCCCAACAAGGAAGTGCGGCAGGAATTTCTCAATTCCATCCAGGGGCAGGAGTTCCAGACGGTTAACAATGCCATTCATCGTTCCGACAAGCTGCTGCAATTGACGCTGGCACAGAATGCGGAAAAAGTGGCGGAAATGCTTCAGGAAGTTCACAGCGACAACTGTTCTGTGATTCAATACAACGATGAAAATTCGCTGGCTTGTGTGCTGAGTCTGGCATACTATTCTGCACAAGACAGCTATGCGATTTATCGGGAATTGCAAGGCGGAGAAGGCTTTGCGGATCTGGTATTTGTACCGAGAACCGGAAACCATAATCCGGCAATGATCGTGGAACTGAAATGGAATCAAACCACTGGTATTGCATTGGAACAAATCAAAGACCGGAATTATATTCGCTGTTTGAAGGATTATCATGGAAAAGTGCTGTTTGTTGGCGTGAACTATGATAAAAAGAGTAAGAAACATACTTGTCAGTTTGAGATGGTGGAAAATAGAGCAATTAGTTCGTAAGTTTCGACAAGCAATTGATGCGGCATATCGTGCACATGAATTTAGGGATGATTTGCACTTTAAAAAATTTCCAACTGGCTGTTGTGGCGATGCCAGTTACTTGTTAGCTGAATACTTGTTACAAAATAGCATCAAAATAATTTGGGTGTCTTTATAGCGTGAGGATTGGTCACATGCTTGATTAGTGCTCAATGATAGAAGAGTTAGGAAACCAACAGGAATAAAGTTGTCTGCAAAATATATAAACTTAACTTCAATATATAGCATTCAGGATTCAGAAGACACAAACAGCACATATTATAATTAAAAAGATTTAAGAGAAGGTTTGATTATTGGTATAACTTCTAATCAATTTGATGACTGTGAAAAGCTTGTATATGTTGATTATACGGATGATTTCCATCGAACATTTGATTTCTGACTTGCTGTTGATTATAATGGATTAAATGATGATAAGCTTAAACACTTATATAGAATAATAGAATCGAACATTCATTAGTTATGTTGTTATTAGTAATGTACGTTATGACAATTAGGAGAATGAGGCAAAGTATAATATGAATAATAAAGCGGCAAATAGTAGCTCTTTTGAGCATCTTATTAAACCCGGTACTCTTGGATTTTTTAATGCATTTGAGTGTATTTCGATCTTTATATTAGATAAAGTTTCAGACAACAAACCTATAAATATTTTTACTATTTTTATTGCAGTTGAAAGAAATAATATAAATTATAATCAAGAGTACCTTACTTCTAAGCTTATACCCATAACTGAAGAAATTAGTATGGGTATAATACGGCGATTTGTTGAGACGGAAAACGCACATCAAACATATATTAAACTTTGCAAATATACAAATCAGAAGAATAGTGATTTATTAGATATAGGACTTGGTGATGAAGTACATCTCGGAAGTATGGAAATATGTCCTGAGTCATTCGTACCCCACGATCATTCTATCCCAATAAACTCTGTTTTGAAGAACAATACAAATGGGAGCTATATTATAGAATTTTTTGATTGCGATAAAAAATTCCCTTTAGATGAAAAGAATATTTACGATCTTTGCGAGAAAATATACAAAGTTATTCCTATAAATCTTCAGTCATTGCGCGATAGATTAGGAAATATAGTATTCCAGTTTCCATCACAAATAATATTTCCTAGTATACGTTCCAAACTGAATGGACAATTTGATCCTAAGAAACTATATATTGATTATCAAATCGATCAAAGGGCTCATGATAAGAAGTACCAGGGAATTGTGTATAATTACTCTGATGGAATAGTTACCGGCTTTTGCAGCAAAGAATTTACTGAGGAACAAAACGAGATAGAATTAATTGGTGTATACAATTTTGATAAAACACAATTAACAATTCAAGACCTCAATTCGGGATTGATAATGTATGTTTTTTCTAGTAATGGCGTAATTGAAGGATTTTCTTTTAACATGGCAGTCAATTTAGGGATGAGGCGAAAGATTAAAAATGATCTCATCGAAATAAAGCAAGTAGATACAACACTATCTTCACCAATTCCACAAGTACATAAACATCATACTATGATCAATAAAAGAAAATACGACCGCAGATTAGAAGATCTTGAAAAAACATTGTCTTTTTCGCAGTACTCTGATAGCCGAGAAAAAGCTGATGAGAATTTACGTGCATTAAAAGATATAAGAACGCTAATAAATCGTGATAGTAGAGTTGAACGCATTTGTTTATGGGATCCGTATTTGTCTGCAGATGATATACTAAATACATTATTCTATTCAGAGTATTATAATGTTCAAATGATGGCTATCTCGTCAGCACATTCAGCAAAACTTGAAAAAGAATTAACTCAAAGCGAATTGGATTATGAAAAATGGAAAACAGAACAATTTGAGAAGCTAAATTCAAGTGATTCGCTAGGAATCAATTTGGAATTCCGCTGTCAACATGGCGTGTTTGGATATAAATTTCACGATAGATTCTTGATAGTGTGTTATCGAGACAAACGATGTCAAGTGTGGTCACTTGGAAAATCTCTCAATGCAATCGGAAAAGAACATCATATTTTTCAATTAGTAGAACATTCCGAATATATATTAGATGCTTTTGATAGACTTTGGACACAGCTTTCAGATGAATCATGTGTTGTATGGAAGAAGGGAGTATAATATGCATGCAGAAGCGGGAAATCCAATAGGCGATAAATTCCATAATGTTAATCAGAGTGTAAAAATGCAAGATATTAACACTGATTATTATATTCATATTATTACATGCGGTTTACTTGATACAGATGATATATTCATAAAATCTGTAAAGTGCTTAACTGAGCTGGATTCCCAGGAAACGTACAAATTTATTAATAGTGCAATCTATTTTTGGGATGTTTTCAATTTTGCAAAACTAATATGTGATGAATTCACCCTCTTCTCTATAGATCAAATTAGTAATGGTAATGTTTTATTAGGTGCTGCATTGATGCTATTCTTCTTCTCCCAAGACGACAGAAAGGCTGATTTCCTGCATATTATCAGAAGGTTGTATACTGTTGATTCTTCATTAGCTGATAAACTGATCATTGAATGTGAAAAAATGGGGAAGTTTCCTGAATGGTTAATCTATATTTTGAATAACAGTGAAGCTGAACTAAGGATCGAGGTTGTTCTATGTTTACCGTTTGATTTTAGTATTTTCATCCATGAACCAGAAATGACTAAATTTAAACGTATTGAAAAAGAACTAAATAATCTGCATGATGATGTTTTAGATGATATTAGTTTTTCAGTGCGAGAAAAGTGGAAAAAATATATAGTCGATTTATTAGAAGGAAAGTCAGAATATGGTAATATTTGTTTTTCTGCCTATATAAACATAATCTTAGATTGTCTTACACACTACTATAAAAATGACCAAGAAGCATTTATAATTGATTTAGAAGAAACTCTTACTGAGTTTATGAATCTCGAAAATGAATGGTTCTATCCTAATCATAGTTTTTGTGGACCATATTTCGCGCTAATTACAAAATTTTATGTTTGTCATTTAATTAATGAAGAATTAAAGATAGTAGGTAAAAAAACACAGCCTGAGCTAATATCTAAAATAGAAGATATCAAACGAAATCAATTCAAGTATTTAGGTTATTGGAAAAACACTGGTCTCGATTATGCAGAGTATCTTACATTTTTTGACGCATGCTAATATAACGACTGTTATATCAAAATAAGCGCCTTTAGACAAACAAGAATGCACACTCTTAACCTTCATAAGTTGCAAGGTATCCATTCCCCACTCTCAAACCTCTCGTTTCAGTAGATTTGTTGTCATCATGACATCAAAATCAGGCTTCCGAGGCACGTTGAGTGCGTAGTATTGATGTCAAAGAAAGATAAATAAAAGACAGAAAGCGGCGTATTTCTGGGCTTTTTCGGAGGTTTGGATTTGAAGCCTGACTTCTGAAAAAGCTCGGTTTTCTTATATGGAAACATATCTACTGCAAAATGTGTGTCAGGTTGTAACCTCGGATTAGATAACGCAAATTGAGTGAGTGGATTAGATGTCGGACATTTTGAGAAGGTGCTGAAAACTGGTAACAAATCCGGCAACTCGATACTAAAGGCATTTTCGGACAGTGGATTAGATGTTAAGAAGGAGAAATTTGTATATGGCAATCAATTATAAAAACCTTGAAAAAGCCCTCGCACAAAACAAGGTCTACAATGCTTGGCAATACGTTCAGAGTTTAAATGAGACCTTGATGTATATGAACGTATCCTATGAGATGTTAAAGGAAGTGCATGAGCATAGAATTTCGGTCTTACAACAGGTTCAGAATGAAAAATTTGAAGAGTTAAAAAATGCTGGAAAAGTTAGTTATAAAGTTTCTGATATGCAGAGAACAAATTTAGATGTTGGTGGTTATGAACTTGACGACATCATATTCCTACGAAAAACTGCAATGGAATTCTTTCATTATGGAAGAGTGAGTATGGATGTATTATTTCAGATAATAAATGCAGCTCTATTAGGGGATGAGGCTGTTGATGTTGAAGACAAAGGGTTATTAGGTAAACTACTTAAGAAACTAAATCAAAAACCAGAATTTTCAACGTTACTTCAATTGATGGATGCAAATAAAAATGATACAAGATTTCAATATTTAATGGCTTTTGATAGCTATATCAAGCATATTAAAACGATATTAATATCTGTAAAAAACAGTATTTTTATTGGAAATCAGGAATTCTTTAAAATCAACCAATTCTCATATGGCGGTGTGAATTATAATGAAGAAAATGCACTTGATAAAATATTGGAATTACGTGACTATGTGTATGTAACAGTAGATAGTTTGCTTCAAGAACTTTTAAATCAAATTCCAAATTGTATTTCAAATGGTCAGCGAATTCAGGAAATTCATTATAAACAGGTATTTACTGAAAAAGATGGTAAGACATATATAAATTATGTTGCGTTTTTTATTGATGTTCCAAATGGTATAGCAGACTTACCGACAGAAATAAAGGTATATCCGCTGATTGTAAAGCCTAATGATGAGATATATAGCTTTGATTTTAAGTTCGATAAAATCTTTATAAGAATGGCAGGAACAGATGAAGATAGTATCGTTGGTGTTGCAACGCTAAAAAATGATATAAATTCTAATGAGTTCTATAGGATTTATGAGGTTAACGCATGTAGACAAATAGACTATGGTCTTTATATTGCTACTTTCGGAGATACATATCAATCGCAGAAACTCAATATGAATATCTATGCCATGGATGGTGTTATGTTGTTCATTAATGAAGATACTGATAAAAGTCAAAACAGGGAATAAAAGAAAATAGCTCCCCATCACCGGATTGATTTCCAGTGGTGAGGAGCCTTTTTCGTTTACCTGTATTAACCTTCAATATCAATTTTCAGTCCGGACTTGAGTTCCACTGTGAAGTGGTCATCCCAGAGGATGATTTGTTTAAGCCAGCGCTTTACCAAAGCCTCATCGAATTCCGTAAGGCTGGCAGGCTGTTTTTTGATGTAATCTTGCAGGTCATTGATTCTTGCAATCCGTGCGTCTCTGGCAGCAGTGTCAACAGTGCATTTTCACGTTGCTCACGGAGTTTGAAAATCTGACCAGCAATCTCATCGTAAGCTTCTTTGTTGTTTGCCTTTTCAAGAAGTTCTTGCTGTAATATCATCAATTGCTCATCAATTCCGTCAGCGGTATTTTTCTGTGTTTCTCGGATGACCTTTGCAATATTCTGCTGAAGCTGTGCCTGAAATGTTGACTTATCGCCAAGGAGCGTGTTAATCGCCTGAACTACCATATTTTCCAATACAGTTTCATTTACGGTTCTCGCATGACACTCCAGTCCTGTGGATTCCAGTCTGCTGATGCATCTCCAGACGACTGATTTACAGCCACGATTGTTCCAGTGAATTCTGCGAAACATTTCACCACAATCACCACAAATTACTATCTGTGCAAAGCAGTGATTACAACTGTAGCAACGCTTTTTGCCATTGGCACTGATTTTGACTACTCGCCTGCGTACCAGTTCTTCCTGTACTCTTAAGAATATATCCTTCGGGATAATAGCTTCGTGATTTCCTTCAACATAGTATTGGGGTACAATACCGTTATTCTTTACTCTGGTTTTACTGAGAAAATCAGTGGTATAAGTTTTTTGCAGTAAGGCATCACCAATATATTTTTCATTTCGCAGGATTTTATTAATCGTACTTGACCACCATCTTGTTTTTCCTGCACCGGTGAGAATTCCGTCGGCTTCAAGTTCTTTTGCAATTTTATCCATAGAATATCCCTCAAGATATTCACGGTAAATACGTTTTACCACTTCAGCTTGCTCCGGGTCAATAATCAGATTGCCGTTTTCATCTTTGGTATACCCAAGAAAATGATTATGATTTACCTGTACTTGTCCGTTTTGGTAGCGAAATTGAAGTCCCAGTTTTACATTCTGGCTGAGAGACTGCGATTCCTGTTGTGCAAGGGAAGCCATAATTGTAATCAAAACTTCACCTTTTGCATCCATAGTATTGATGGATTCTTTTTCAAAAAATACGGGAATATTCTTTTCTTTCAGCTGTCTGATGTATTTTAGGCAGTCCAGAGTGTTTCTTGCGAATCGGCTGATAGACTTTGTAATAATCATATCAATATTTCCGGCTTCACAATCTTCAATCATGCGATTAAATTCACTGCGTTTTTTTGTGTTTGTGCCTAAAATACCATCATCAGCATAGACACCTGCAAATTCCCACTCCGGATTTTTTTGAATGTATTCTGTATAATGAGCAATTTGAGCTTCATAACTTGTTGCCTGTTCCTCCGTGTCTGTGCTGACGCGACAATAAGCAGCAACTCGAAGTTTTGGTTTTTCTTCCTGTTGCCTGGCAATATTGCCAACCTGCTTTTTTGCAGGTATGATCATAACATTTTTCATTCAATTACCACGCTTTCTATCAGACTGTAACAATATTCTGCTTGTCTGATTGGATTGTCATATTTTTCAGTTGTTTCATCAATGCGAAAGGTTGTAGGTGGTCTTTTTATAATTGGTGCTTGATAGCGATTGTTACGTCCAAGTTTTTCGGAACGTTTGTTTACTTCTGCTGTAACAGCATCAAAAGTTTCTTGGGTGATGATAGCAGGATAGAAATCATCTCCAAGATAGTGCTTGTTTTGCAACATTCGCTTTGCACCAGAATGAAGTATCGCAATACCTGCTTCCTTTGCAGCGTTTGCAAGGGATAGTCCGCATAAATAGTTTTTGTAAAGCTGTTGAACTTGATTGGCAGTGGTTTTGTCAATTACTGCAATGCCATTTTCGATTCGATATCCGTAAGGTGTGTGTCCCATCAAATTTTCTCCTGAAAAGTAAGACCACATCGAAGTGTAAAACCGACTTTCTGACGGCTGTAAACCTGAATATGGTCAGTAAATAATTCAAATAAATCGTCACGATATTCCTGCAACATTTCACCATATTTACAGAAATGAATCAAACGCTCTGTTTCATAAACCTTTGTGCTATCTCCTGTTATAGAGCGATTTAAAGCTTCGATTTCAGTTCTGTAATCATTTGCCAGAGAAAGCAGGGTATTGTTTTCCTGTGCAAAAAGAACTTGGTCAATGTAACCCTGTCCCATAAGTTTGTGCAATGTTTCACGTTGTTTAGCATTCTGTTCCAGCAGTGCTTCTAAATGTTGAATCTTAAGAAGAACATCATCACCGGTATTTTCCTGTAAAGCCTTTAAATAAGGGGTCAAAACAAATCGATAGCCGTAAATCAGCTTGTTCAGCATTGTGGAAAAGGCAAGTTTGATGTCAGCGTCTTTTATGAAAAGCATTGAACATTTTTTTCTGTCAGCCAAATGTGTGTTGCATACCCAAGCTGTGTAGCTTCCATAGGTACTCGTGTGAATTCTTCTGCGAAAAGTATTGCTACATTTATTGCATATGATTTTACCAGAAAAAGCGTAGCGTTGCTGATATTTTTTACTTTCACGTTCAATTCCTTTTTCATTGGCTCACTGTTCTATCAGAGTATTTGCGGCATTAAAATCAGCATGACTGATAATTGCTTCATGATGTTCAGAAATATAATATCGGTCAAGTGTGCCATTATTTTTGTGCCGATTAAAATTACTGTCTGTGTAGGTTTTTTGGAAAATGCAGTCACCGGTATATTTTTCATTTGCGATGATTCCACGAATACTGGCAGAAGTCCAGCGTCCACCTTTCTGACTTGAAATTTGTTCCTGATTCAAAATCTTAGCGATTGCTTCAGTTCCTTTTCCGGAAAGAAGTTCTGTAAAAATTCGTTTCACGATTTCTGCTTGCGTTTTATCAATTGTCAATTTGCCATTTACTAAACAATATCCATAAGGTGCATAGCTTAGCTTGTAAGTACCATTTTCAAAACGTTTCTTTGCAGACCACTTGTTATTTTCAGAAATAGATGTAGATTCCTCTTCTGCCATAGAACTCAGAATAGAAAGAAAAAGTTCGCTTTCCATAGAACCTGTGTTCAGATTTTCCTTTTCAAAATAAATCGGGATATTCAGATTCAAAAGTGTTCTGACGATTTCCAGACAGTCTGTAGTATTTCTGGAAAAGCGACTGATAGACTTGGTAATTACAAAGTCAATTTTTTTAGCCTTGCAATCAGCAATCAAACGCATTAGTCTAGGACGTTTTTCTGCTTTTGTTCCGGTCCTTCATCAAAATAAATCCCAACAAGCTCCCAGTCCCTGTGAGAAGTAATGTAAGATTCATAGTGTTTCTTCTGTGTTTCAAGACTTTCCAGCTGAGCATCAGAATCTGTAGAAACACGACAATATGCTGCAACACGAAGTATCTTTTTTTCTGTTTTTAAAGGCTGAACTTTATCGATTTTGGTTACAGTTTTCATGTTGGTTCATCTCCTCCCACCATTGTATATATAACTCTAAACGCATAATTTATCAAGTGATTTTAGGCATAATCTCAACCAGAAACGGTGAGAATGTGTCACGGTTTATTTGGGTTAATTTGTTGAATTCCACCAAGGAAATAAGTCCGGCAGACAGCATAAGAGCAGCTGTTTTTTGTGCCATAAAGTAATTATAATCCTGCTGCAGTTCAGTAGGGAATATGGATTTTGATTTTTCTTGCATGAAAGTACCTCCACTTCATATGGTTTCACTTTCCACTGGAGATTGAAGAGTAATTTGAGCGGATTTATTTTGGAAAATAAAAAAGTCCGCAGACACTCACAATGGAGTACCTGCGGACAAAATCAATAATGTATGGAAAATCAGATCATCTGATTTACTTTTTTCTGCACTTCGTTATAGTCATAACCTGCATCGGTAAGACGTTTCTTACGTTCCGCACCATTGCCCCACTTACCCTGAATGACTTCACGGGCAACTTCGTCAATGGACTTCTTTGCAGGATATACCTGTTTTCCATTACTGTCAAAAACAGCATATCCATTCTTGCAGGCTTTCTTCGCATTTTCAAGAGAAGAAAAAGCACCAATCTGCGACTTAGCATCAGACCATGACTTTCTTACTCGATAAAGCTGTTTTGTTGCAGGTGCAGGGGTTGTCGGGATAGAACCTGAATTGAGATAAGACTGCACCTTCGCTTTGAAAGCTGCCCAATGAGGTAGAATGTATGCAGGACACATCTTGTAAGGATTTCTTGCAGTATTAAGGTAGTCCACGCTGCCGGACTTTCCGTCACGGACATTCAGCCAATACGTATGTGTGTAAAGGTGATTGATGTCAAGGCCATACTTCTTCAAAAGTGCTGCTGCAAGTCTTGCACAATTATCTTCAGACTTCTTATCCTTATCATTGTAAGAAGAACTCATAATACACTCGATTGCAATGGTTCTTCTGTTGCCGTTGCCGCTTCCGTCAGCGGCGTGCCATCCGCTCAGACTGTGAGGCAGATTCTGCCATGCACAAGTATTGTCAACATAATAATGCACTCTGACATCTTTCATATTGCCATTGACGGTTGCTCTTGTATACTGCTCCGAAGGCGTTGTTCCGCTTGCTACGGAAATCCAATCTGTATTGTGGACAGTTACACCGATAACTTTGCCCTCCATTGAAACAGAGGGCATATCGATATGATTAGGGTTATGCTTGGTGAGTAAATACTCGTTGATTTTCACTCCATTCAGAGTAGTTGTTGTATCAGGTCTTAAAATAGCCATTTATTCGTCCTCCTTTTCATCTTCGGTTCTGCCTACTTTCGTTTGCAGAACATCAATTGCTTTTTTGAATGCAGGCGGGAAAGGGATTCCCATTAAAGTTGTATTCTCAATGATAGAAAGCAGTTCATTCAGACAAAAGCTGATGCAAACGGCATCACGGATGTAATTTGTGCCGATGAGAATATCGATTCTCACGCCGACCACTACCATAAGCAGAATACAGAATTTCTTTGCAAGACCAATCCAGCCTGCCGTGCTGTTGAGTGTACCGCTTTCGCTGTGTTTGGATTTGCCCATTGCCGCAGTTACAATGCCCGTTACAAAATCAATGCCCATAAAAACAACAAGTGTTGCAAGAGCAGAATCCCAGCCACCGAGAAGCGTTGCGATAAATCCGCCGACAATGCCTGCAATCAGGCAAATGGTATCTTTCATAAAATCACTCCTTCATAAATTTAATAGACTTCACCATCGGATGTGAATTATCCGATGTGCCTTTGAAAGCAAGGTAGTATTCTCCATCCGATACGTTTTCCAACGACTGCATCACAGAAATAAAAGTATCGGAATAAAGCCATTTAAATGATAATTTCGAAGCATTTTCGGCTTTGATTTCCTTGTAAATATACTGAGCCAATTCCGCTCCTGTTTTATCTGTCTTTTTTACAAGATAAAACTCAGCGTCCTGTGATGCACCGACCATATAGCTTAAAAGCAGCTTCATTTTTGAAGTAATTGCGACAGGAGTCAAAAACATCACAAACACAGTTCCTGCCCAGCTGAAATCGTTCTGATTGAAATACAGAGCATAGTTGTTTTCAGCACAGCAAAAGTGAGGATAACTCTCTGCAAATCCTGCAAGAGAACGATAACCGTCATTGTAATAAGTGTAGATGCTGTCGCCGTATTTTTGCAAGGCATCAGAACCGCTTTCAAATACAGAGATATAGCTGATGCCGGATATTTGCCTGATTTGCTCCTGTAATTCTGCAATATCAGCTTTTGTTGCATAGTTTGACATATCAGGAGTAATGCCGTCTTTGCCGTCAGCACCTTTCAGGCTTTGAAGCCATTCAGTTTCTGTACCTGAAAATCCATGTTCTACGGCAATAATATAAGCAGATTTTCCGTCAATTCCATCACGCCCCGGAAGTCCGTCTGCACCATCCTTTCCATCTTTACCTGGTAAACCATCAACGCCATTTCTACCGTCACATCCGTCTTTGCCGTTTACTCCGTCCTTGCCATCAACACCTTTCAAACTTTTGAGCCATTCAGCCTCTGTGCCAACAAATCCGTGTTCTACAGCAATTTCATAGGCTGACTTGCCATCTTTGCCTTTTTCAGAAATCTTCTCCAAAAGCTGCTGATATAAATCAGGAGTAGGCGGAACGTTGCTGTTTTCGCCCTCAAATCCCGATGGCCTGATGTGCAAAGTTTTTACAACCGTTGTTGCCCTGACTGTTTCAGTTGCTTCTGCATCATAGCCAAACAAGGACATCTTTACAGTGCCGGGAGTCAATTCAGCAGGCAGAAAACAACTCGTTTCTTCTGTTCCAAGAACCCTGTTGTAGGTTATCTCGTCCTGTGTGAACTGCACCACCTTATGCAGGGGTTTCCAACTGTTATCGAACACAAAATGTATCTTCACAAAAGCGATCTGATCTGCTGCAATGACTTCATGCTCCAAAGTTTCGATGTTCTGACCTTTTACAAGAAATTTTATCATGACTTCACTTCCTTCCAAGTTTTTGTATTTGCAACATATTCCATATATCCGTCAAGGCACTGGATTTTTGCAAGCGGAGATTCGATATCAACTGCATGGCTGTCCCAGTTTGTATTTTTCTTCACAGCGTTCCAGTCAACGAGAGAACCTTCATAAGTGATCGTGTTCAAAGATTCACAGTAATTGAAACAGCCACCCACAATCTCTTTGACGTTTTTTGTAAGAGTAAGGTTTTTCAGTTTTGTGCATCGTACAAACATTCTGTCACTAATGACTTTGCCGCCGTATCGCACCGTTTCAAGATACTGACACTCGCTGAATGCCATTGCACCTACGGTTACCACAGAGGACGGAACGGTTACGGACTTGATTGCCGTTCCTGCAAATACGTTTACGTCAAGTTCCGTGACACGTTCCGGAATCTTCAGTTCCGTCAAGCCGTTAAGACTCTGATGATAAATATAACCGTCAATATGCGGCAGAAAAGCAGCCTTTTTGATTGCCGTAAGAGTTGTCGGAAGTGATACTGTTTTTAGATTGTCGCAATACTGAAAAAGCCGTTCTCCAATGCCTGTCACACCCTCTGAAACAGTAACCGACTTGATATTGGAATTATTCTGAAACGGTGACGGATTGCTGTCAGTAGAATAATCAAATGTTGCCCCAGTGCCTTTGAGAAGCAGTCTGCCGTCTGAATAAAGCACAAAATCCACGCTTTGACCGCATTTTCCGATGGAAACCACATCGCCTGTCATTTCATCAATTTTCAGCGTTAATTCGTTTATCTTTGTTGTCAGCTGACCGACTGTGATGTTGTAATCTTTTATCTGCGTCTGAATTTCAGAAAGCTGCGAAAGCATATCTGTGACCTTGCATTTACCTAAAATACAGCGAACATATCCGCAGAAATTATTGTTCTCTCTGTAGTCTGTAACGCTGAGTTCTGATGTGCCTGCATCAAGTCTGATAATGCAAAGGGTGAGATATTTCTTGTAATCTGTGTTCTGAAATCTTGGTATTGCAGGATTTGTGGCAGGTGTTCCTGCGAGAATTTCAAAGCTGACATTGCGGACGTTTTCAGAAGTATTGCAGCAAATTCCAACCGCCATATATCTCGGCAGGGATTCGTCCACATAGCGAGATAAGTCATAGGTATATGCCGTATCCGAAATGAAATAATGTCCCTGAATCCAAGCCTTTCCGCTGCCGATTGTCAGCTTTAACTTGTTTACAGACAGTTTGAAACACTGCCCGAAATTGTCCTGAATCCCGTCACAGATGATACTGCCGAGATAGTCGTTGAAATTCTCCGCAGTATACGTTCTGTCAAGATTTTTAGAATTGAAAAATCCAAATGAAAATGCCATTTTTAGACCTCCTTAAATGTTGGTGTGAGATTTCTGCCGTTGCGGTCAAAGCTCTCAATCATTCCAACAAGCTGTATTTTGTTTTGCCTGATTCCAAACCTGTGATGTTCTGCAGTAACAAAATCGCCAACAAAATAGTCCACGCCGTATTGAAACTGCGTGGACTGCACTGCAATCTGTGATTCTGATTTCATTGTTATAGGAACAAGATTCTGCTTGCCTTTCTCTTTCAAAAGTTCCGAATATTCTTCCTCAGATAATGGTTTTGTTTTGCCATTTTCCTGTTCTTCATCTAAAATGTCCTTTGCATCAACATACATCTCATATCGGTCGAGAGAAGATGGTTCTGTTCCTTCAAAATATGTGGTTCTCTTACGTTTTTCACCCTCACCTTTTCCCAGAACATAGGCATAATTCTTTTTAACAGAAGTATCCATAAAATAGGTGAAAGACAGCAGATTATTGTATCTATCAGAGAAAATAATGTGCGGATTTACTTCCTGTAAAATGCTTCTGTCAGTACCCTGCAAAAGTTCAAAAATCATTTCATACTGTTCATTATCGGTTTTACTCAAACGTATATTTGCGGTTCCGCCGATCTTTTCGCAAATGGTGTAAACCCATTCCATCAGATTGTCATAGCTGACCTGCAATTTGGTTTCAGCATTCCAGCAAGTGCCTGACGAACAGCCGACAACAAGTCCCGGAAGTTTTCTGATACCTGTTGTACAAGCATTATACTGCACCACATTCATTACAATCTGAGAATATGAAACGAATTTTGTAAAGTTAAATGTGGGATAAATAATACGCCTTTCCAAAAGGCACATTAAAAATCTGCCTTTGATAATGAGGTAGTCACCATCTTCGGCATCGGTTTCAAGTTCCACAGATTCAATCAGTCCGAAATGTTCCCTGTCATCATCACGACCAACAATTCTGCCTGTCTGAAAAATCTCGATATTTCGGGGTGAGGCTGCAATGTACACTTTAAAAGCACCGCATTTGTAGTATTCAATATCCCACAAAAGCGAAGAAAAGCTGTCGCAGACAGCCTCAAGAGATATGGAGATATTCGCTCCAACAGGAATCATATTGTAAATTTCTATCTGCATAAATCAAACTCCTAAGTACGCATTTCGGTGTATCAGGCGGACTTTGATGCGGTTCAGTCCCTCCGATGCTGTCACATAAAATTTGTTTTCACCCGTTTTCAGATTCAGCCAGGTTGACCCTGAAACAAGGCGGTTGATGATGTTGGTCACAATGCCCTCACGCTCCAGGGTAACGGTTTTGTTGCCTGTTTTCGTGGTGATCGTGATGCTGTCGCCCTTTTGAATATCGCCTGAAATCTGCATATATTCATCGGTCAGAGCGTTGTAAATGGTTGGATTTTTTGCAGGTCCACCGCTGATTTCAAGGGTAAATCCAACCTCATCACCGTTGTTGTTGATGGTCATCATATCCTGCGTATTATATGTACCAATCGGAAACGGTTCATCATTGTCAGGACAGATAAAATGAAATGCCCCTCTGACACGGGAATATTCTGCAATTTGCGTTTCTGTGGAGTACCAATAAATATCGGGACAGAGAATGGAAATCTGCCCATTGGTCAGCTTTTCAAAGTTCTCCACCTCGCAGGTTTCCACAATACCCTCAGCATACACAGAAATATTTTTTGTGGAGTAGTATATCTTGATATATCTGGATGGCTTGACTACTCTGTACAGTTCGTGCCTGCGGAGTTCCACATCAAATCCACGCATTTCAAAAGGAATGACTACATTTTGCTTTTCAATAAAATCGTTATTCAGATATGAGCCGTCCATGCCGGCGTAGGTAGAGGTGCTGACTGTTCCAGCCGGAGGGTTTAGTCCGTCAATTTTTGAGGTCATGTATTGGTTGGCGGTAGTGGTCATGTCGATACGGTCGCCAGATTGGTTTTCTAAAATCATGGTAAAAAACATGGGTAGCACCTCCTGTTAAGTATTTGACCAATCACAAAATATATGATATACTTGAGACAAGACAAAGGGGGTTAATATCTATGATCTTCTCTTATGAAAAAGAAAAGCTACCTGAGATTTACAATAGAGATGGAAAGAAATGCTATCTTGATCCGATTAGAAAAAGATTGATTTTAATCACTCCAGAAGAAATAGTCCGTCAAAAATGGATCAGTTTTCTTAAGGACAAACTTTCAGTACCCGAACAGTTAATTTCTGTTGAGGATCATTTGTCACATTATGGTGTTAATTCAAGGAGACGGGCTGATATAATAATCAAGGGCAATGATGATTCAGGCAATCAATATCCATTATGCATAGTGGAATGCAAGGCTCCTGATGTTCCACTAACTGAAAGTACACAAAATCAAGTTTTTGATTATTGTGATGAAATTGGTGCAGACTATGCAATTATGAGCAATGGTTACACTACTGATTGCTATAAATACAACGAAAAAAGTAATCAATATATTAGACTATCTGAAATACCGACATATCGTGATATTCTTGGTGGAAAATATATAGAGTATGATTGGGGTGAATATCCTCAACGTATGCCATTTGAAGAGTTAAAAAGAAGAGTAGTAGCAGGAGAAATTGACGAGTTTATTAGTGACATGACTATTCCAGAAATCGCCTTACCTGCCTATAACCTTTTAGAGTGTTTTTTAGATTATCGTGTTAAGATGCCAACAGGCGATTACGGTATGTTCAAACTAATACAAGATTATGGCGTTCGAATTTTAAGTTATGGAAATCACTCAGGCGGCGTATTTTCAGGTCCATATCGTTCTTTTCTAATAGACGTAGATGGAAGTACGGAAATTGTTTCGTTGGCAATCACTACTTGTTACAAATCTACATCTCAAGATTATATTCGTACTGCATTATGTATTGCCATAGATAATGAAGAAAGTTCACATCATGCGTTACAATTAGTTTTAGATGAAAATCTTGAGGTAAATGATGAAATATGTGATTTTTATCATCATGGCAGAATTGCAATTGGAAATATCGGTAGTGGAAAAATTTCTGAATTAAGAACATTTGTAGAAAAGTATTGTCCAGAGATGATTGATGGAAAAAAATTTTATCTTGGTACGTTAACCAATGACAAATTATGGAGACTTGATGATCCAGAGGTGGGTCATGTAATTGCTAATCTTATTTCTTATGCGCTTATTCGAGATAAGTATCGTAAGTATAAAAAAAGTTTGAAATGATCATACATTCAGCGCATTTCTCGTCTGCCGATAAATCTCCAGCCGTGACAGCGACTTCGGACTATTATTTGTCTGATTCACTGTGCGGCTGTTGTCGTTGTTATAGTAGTTGTTGACCGTACCGCCGGAACTGCCGCCAACGACTGCACCGGAGATACCGTTCAAGCTGTAATTCAAATCAGAATCCATAGTCAGCTGCATGGCTTTCGCCACACCGCCTACGGCTTTCTCCACATACTTTTTGCTCTTGTCGATGCCACTTGCCAGCCCTTTCATAAAGTCCGGCATCCAACTTTCGTAGTCTGTCAGCGGTCCTTTGTCCGGAACAGAGAAGTGCAGGAAATCCCGAATGGTATCAGCAACGTCCGTAACGCAGTCCGACAGCCAGCCAATGGCACTCTGAATGCCGTCAATGATTCCCTGAATGATATCCCGTCCCCAGTTCCAAGCATCGGAAGCCAGTCCCTTGATATATCCCACAGCGGCATCAAACCCATTCTGAATGGTGG